>Ga0208325_1000311_pt1 | contig 13136 bp, 12 predicted proteins | sample PL_2010_330m_FD_185486 | JGI IMG/M metagenome (GOLD analysis project Ga0208325, IMG submission 185486) | Freshwater microbial communities from Powell Lake, British Columbia, Canada to study Microbial Dark Matter (Phase II) - PL_2010_330m... | ecosystem: Environmental > Aquatic > Freshwater >...
GTTTTATATCTTTAGGCTCAGTCATATTTATCTTAACCTTATTTTTTCCCGCCTTGGCATAGATAAGCCCTGCCCCTGTTTCTATTGACATGGAGCAAGCAGCGATCTGTTTGTTTTTTGCATAAAGCGCTATGCATCGTGAGCCATTTCCGCACATATCAGGTTCGGAACCATCGGGATTAAAGATCCTCATCTTGAAGTCGGCTAATTTTGATCTTTCTATCAGCAACACACCATCGGCACCAATGCCCATCTTGCGGTCACAAAGCCTTTTTGCAAGTATTGGGTATCGCATGCCAGGGGCTGAGTATCTGGTATCAAGCACTATGAAATCGTTTCCCGTTGCAACCATTTTTGTGAAATTGATTTTCTTCACGCCCTATCCTTAATAGCCTTTGGCACCACTTCTCCCCGTATTAGATCCTCATACCTTTCGCGCCTGCGGGTAACATAATACTTCCCATCTAAAACCATAACCTCGGCTGCGCGGGGGCGCGCGTTGTAATTGCTTGACATCGAAAACCCATAAGCACCAGCACTCATGACAGCCAGGAAATCTCCTTCTCTTGGCACAGGCATCATCCTGTCCTTAGCAATAAAATCACCGCTTTCGCATATAGGGCCTACAACATCAAACCGCGCGCGTGCTGTGCTTGCAGAAGAACGCTTTAACGGTAAAATTTCATGGAAAGCCCCATACAGGCTTGGCCTGGCAAGATCATTCATAGCAGCATCTGCTATAATAAAGTTTTTTCTGTAAGATTTTTTAACATACAGAACCCTGGTAACCAATATACCGCTGTTTCCTGATATAAACCTGCCCGGCTCAAGGATAAGCTTTACATTCAATTTAGCAATAAGCGGTATAACAGACTCCGCAAACGCTTTCGCTGTCTGAGGCTTTTCTCTGTCATATATAATTCCAAGGCCTCCGCCTATATTAAGGTAATCTATCTTATGGCCTTTAGCTCTTAAAAAACCTATAAGGGCTGACGCCTTTTTTATGGCCTTTACAAAAGGCTGGGCTTTTGTTATCTGCGAACCTATATGTATATGTATGCCTGTTATATCTATATTGCTGAACCTTTCCTTCCCATCGAATATCTCGAGGAGGGTATCTTCATCAATCCCGAATTTATTGTCTTTTGCGCCTGTCGTTATATATTTGTGGGTCTTTGCCCTAACACCAGGATTCACCCTTATAGCAACCTTTGCTGTTTTCTTTAAGCGTCCACAGAGCTTATCAATCATTGCCAGTTCCGAAACAGATTCTACGTTAAGCAATAATATTCCTGACGCTATGGCATTATTTATCTCAAGCGGCGTCTTTCCTACACTTGCATATACTATCTTCGTTGGATCTGCCTTAACCCGTTTTGCCTTAAAAAGCTCACCACCAGATACTATATCAAGGCCGGCACCTGCATTTACAAGAGCCTTTATCACAGACAGATTAGAGTTTGATTTCATAGAGAAACATATAAGAGGGTCTAATTTCTTGAAAGCCTGCTTTATCTTTGTATAGTGGTCTACAAGGGTCTTATGGCTGTAAATATAAAAAGGTGTTCCAACCCTTTCGGCAATATGCTGTATATCAACCGACTCACAGCATAGCTTATTATTTCTGTACTTAAAATGGTGCATCTTCACCTTTCATCTTTTAATTGCTTAACCTTTTAACCCACCTGTCAATCTGTTGCCTTACGAGAATAGGATTGGTGCTTCCCATTGACCTTTTGGCAATTACTGATTTTTTTGCGTTAAATACACTATATATATCTTTATCGAATTTTTTAGAAATCTGCTTAAGTTCATTGATAGGCATTGAAGATATTTTTATACCCTTATTAAGGCAGTGAACGACTATCTTACCAACCATATCATGCGCGTCTTTAAAAGCGAGTCCTTTTTTTACAAGATAATCAGCCATGTCCAAGGCAAACAGAGACTCATCACTCTCAAGCCTGTCCAGAGCATACCCTTTGTTTAACGTGATACCCTTTACAAGTTCTGCTGTAATTATAAGCGCGTCTTCCGCCTTTTTTACAGAATCAAAAAGCGCTTTTTTATCTAGCTGCATATCCCTGTTGTATGCAAGCGGCAATCCTTTCATCATAACCATTACAGAATAAAGATTGGCATATGACTCCGCGGTTGACGCTCTAAGGAGTTCAAGCGCGTCAGGATTTTTTTTCTGCGGCATAATTGATGATCCTGTGCAAAATGCCTCCGGTATATCTAAAATTCCGAATTCAGCTGTTGAAAACAATACCATATCCTCGCAAAACCTTGAAAGGTGCATAAAAAATACTGAAATCGCATAGGCTATATCCAAAACAAAATCCCTGTCACTTACCGCGTCTATGCTGTTCTGGCTTATTCTTGAAAACCTTAGAAGCTTTGCCGTATATCTTCTGTCTATTGTAAAGGATGTCCCTGCTAAAGCGCAGGCGCCTAAAGGCATTTCATCGCATCTTTGGCCTGCATCCTTTAGCCTTGCCTTGTCTCTTTCAAGCATCTCGACATAAGCTAGAATCTGATGCGATAATAAGACAGGCATTGCGTGCTGTATATGTGTAAGGCCTGGTATAATAATATCTACATTTTTCTTTGCAAGAGAAACGAGGGCGGATTGTAATCCCGCTATAAGCTCCATCAATAACAATACCTTGTCCTTAGCGTACATCTTCATATCAAGGGCTACTTGATCATTCCTGGACCTCGCTGTATGCATATAATCCGCTGCGGATCCGATCTTTTCTTTTAACGCTATATAAACAGCGCTGTGTATATCCTCAGCTTTTTTGTCTATTTTGAAGACACCTTTCTTGATACTTTCGAGTATTTTTGCAAGGCCCTTCAATATAGACTGGGCCGGTTTATACGGTATTATTTTGCATTTGGAGAGCATTTTTACGTGGGCTATACTTCCTTTTACATCATATTCTGCCAGCTCCTTGTCGTAATCGATAGAGCTCTGAAACTTCCAGAATCTTTCATCCTGACTGCTATTAAATCTTCCACCCCATAGCTTCTTATTCATGGCACTATCCTTTCCTATAAGGGAGTCCCCAGATCTTAATAAAACCCTCTGCCGCTTTATGATCAAAACTATCTTTTGAGGAATATGTGGCCAAGGCTTCACTGTAAAGCGAAAACCTTGATTTTCTCCCTACTACGCTCAGGCTGCCCTTATACAGCTTAAGCCTAACCTCTCCTGTAACAAATTTCTGAGTATATTGAATAAACTTATCAAGCGCTTCTCTAAGGGGCCCATACCATAGGCCGTAATATATAAGCTCAGAATACTTTAAAGACACAATATCCTTAAAGTGAGCGAGTTCCCTGTTCAAGACTAATGCCTCCAATTCTCTGTGTGCTGTGTGCAGAATCTGCGCTGCAGGGGCCTCATATATCTCTCTTGATTTAATTCCGATAAGCCTGTTCTCTATCATATCGCTTCTTCCTATGCCATGCAATGACCCTACAGAATTAAGTTTTGCAATAAGCTTTATAGGATTATAGATCTTTCCATTTATCGATACGGGCTCGCCTCTTTTAAAACCAACCCTTATATAAGCCGACTTTTTAGGCGCATCCTGTGGGTCTTTTGTAATCTGATACGCATCTTTTGGCGGCTCCGCGTTAGGGTTTTCAAGCACACCGCATTCTATGCTAACACCCCACAGGTTTTCATCAAGGCTATATGGGGTTTTTTTTGTCGCTGTCACGGGAATACCGTGCGTCTTGGCATATCTTATCTGAGCCTCTCTTGAAGCAAAATCCCACACCCTTACAGGCGCTATAACCTCGAGCCCCTTTGACAGCGCAGCAAGAGAAACCTCGATTCTAACCTGATCATTACCCTTGCCTGTGCACCCATGGCCTACAAACTTTGCCCCTTCTTTATTTGCAATATCCGCTAAGACCTTTGCTATCAAAGGCCTTGAAAGGGCTGTTGCCAGGAAATATTTCCCTTCATATACCGCGTTTGCTTTAAGGGCAGGAAAAATAAAATCCACGACAAACTCATTCCTGGCATCAATAACATATACCTTGGAAGCGCCTATTTTCTTCGCCTTTTGCCTTGCTTTTTTGAAATCTCCTTTTTGCCCGACATCAACAAGACAGGCTATAACATCAAAGCCTTTGTCTTTAAGCCATTTAATGGCAACAGAGGTATCAAGGCCGCCTGAATATGCAAGCACTATCTTTTTCATGTATACTCCCATTTCCCATGTTTTACGTAAGTAATTGCAGCAAAATCGCCTTCTGCATATGAAGTCTGTTTTCCGCCTGATCAAATACTATTGAATGCGGCCCATCCAGAACCTCATCCGTTATCTCTTCTCCCCTATGCGCGGGCAGGCAGTGCATTACAACGCATTCAGGCCTTGCTTTCTTAAGCAAATCTAAACCAACCTGAAAATTCTTAAAATCGCTAAACCGCTTTTCCCTGTCATTCTCCTGCCCCATAGAAACCCAGACATCTGTATATATTATATCCGCGTCAGAAATGGCAGACTCTTTGTCATGGCATAATTCAACCTTTGATCCTTTTGCCTTCGCTATTTTGCTTGTCTCTGAAAGGATAGCGCTATCCGGCTCATAGCCCTTTGGTACTGCTATTTTAATATGTACACCTGTTGCGCAAACAGCATATAAAAGTGAATGAAGCACATTATTGCCATCACCTATATACGCCATATTAAGGCCTTCTAACTGCCCAAATTTTTCCCTTATCGTAAATATATCAGCCAATCCCTGGCAGGGATGCAAAAGATCGCTTAAACCGTTTATAACAGGTATTGTGGCATTCTCCGCAAGGCCTATTACCTCTCTATGTGAAAATGTCCTTGCGACAATTATATCAAGATACCTTGATAATGTCTGCGCGATATCCTTCGTAGCCTCTCTTGTGCCAAGCTTTATATCATCAGGCCCTAAATACACTGAGTAACCGCCCAGCTGGTACATGCCGACCTCGAAGGATACCCTCGTCCTGTTGGATGGTTTCTGGAATATCAGGCCGAGCGATTTTCCTTTAAGTTTTTCATAATAAGCAGACGGATCCACTTTAAGCGCCTGAGCAAGCTCGAGCAGCTCATCAATCTCATCTTTTGATATATCTTTTATTGATATAAGGTCTTTCTTCATGATACTGATATCTCCTCATTTAATATCTTTAAAGCCTTATTTATCTCGCCCTTATTAACTGTTATAGGGGGCATGATTCTTAATATATTGCCTTGGGTACAATTTATCAGGAGACCTTTCGCGAGGCAGGCTTCAACTATTTTATCTCCTTCAACATTAAGCTCAACACCTATCATTAGTGCCTTATGCCTTATATTATTTATCACATCAGGAAATTTTTTCTTTAATCTATTAAGGCCCTTTAAAAGGTACTCCCCCATCCTGTTCGCGTTGCCTAAAAGTTTGTCTTTCTCTATCGCGTCAAGTACCGCGTTTGCCGCGGCACAGACAACCGGGCTTCCTCCAAAAGTGGACGCATGCATACCGGGCTTTAAAACATCAGCAAATTTTTCACTGGTTATCATAGCTCCTATAGGAAGGCCTCCACCCAATGATTTTGCTAAGGTTATGACATCAGGCAGGATATCATAATACTGATAGCAGAAAAGCTTTCCGCATCTACCCATTCCGGTTTGAACCTCATCAAAAATAAGCAGAAGGCCTTTTGCGTTACATAAAACCCTAAGTTCTTTTATATAATCCTGATCCGCTATATTTATTCCGCCTTCGCCCTGTATGGGCTCTATCATTACCGCTATTGTTACATCGTCTATCGCCTTTTTTACAGCATCAATATCATTAAATGGCACATGAACAAACCCTTCGGGCAAAGGAGAAAAGCCTTTTTTTACCTTTTCCTGGCCTGTTGCAGTAAGAGTAGCTAATGTCCTGCCATGGAAAGATTTATCCATTGAGATTATCCTGTATCTGCCTTCTTCACTTCCGTAAGCCCTGGCCAATTTTATTGCTGCCTCGTTCGCCTCTGCGCCTGAATTAGAGAAAAATACCTTACCCCCTATTGACCTGCTTGAAAGCCTCTGGGCAAGTAATGCCTGCGGATAACTATAATAATTATTGGAAACATGTATAATCTCCTTTAACTGCCTGCTAACCGCTTTTACTATCCCTTTATGACAATGGCCTAAACCACTTACAGCCCAGCCGGGGAAAAAGTCAAGATACCTTTTGCCATCCTGATCCCATATATAAGTGCCCTTACCTTTGGTGAAAACCACGGGTATCCTTTTATAGGTATTAAGGATATATGTATTAGCTAAATTTATTGTTTCCTGCGTATTAGGCATATATACTCCTTTAGCGTACAACTAAAAAATTATTTAACGATCTCCGTTCCAACGCCTTCATCGGTAAATATCTCAAGCAAAAGCGAATGGGGTATCATACCATTTATTATATGCACCTTTTTAACGCCGCTATCAAGTGCCTTTATGCCTGCTTTCACTTTTGGTATCATGCCTGCAGATATTATACCTTTGTCAATAAGCTCAAGGACCTTTTCCTCAGCGATATGAGATATAAGGCTTTTTTCGTCATCCTTATCCTCCATTACGCCCTTAACATTTGTTAAAAGTATAAGCTTTTCTGATTTTAAAGCAGCCGCTATTTCAGATGCCGCTATGTCAGCATTAATATTATAAAGTTTATCATCCTTATCTATCCCCACAGGAGATATTATTGGAATACACTTATTGTCCAAAACATCTTTTATACCCTCTGTGTCAATGCGGTCAACATCGCCTAAGAAATCCTCTGCTATTGCATTAAACCTTTTTTTAGCAAAAATTATATGCCTTTGCCTGCTTATCAGGCCTTCTGCCTGTGCCCCTTTTGCTGATATGCGGCTGACAAGGTCACTATTGACCTGTGAAAGCGCCTCATCCACTATACCTGCTGTTTCCTTATCGGTAATACGCAGGCCGTGCATAAAAACAGGCTCTTTACCTCTTTTTTTCATTAAGGCATTTATCCGCAAACCTCCTCCATGGACAACTACTATATTGATGCCCTTTTCGCGAAACGACACTATATCATCCAGGACAGAATCAGATAAAACCTTATCCTCAAGCATGCTCCCGCCGTATTTTACAACAAAGGCCTTGCCCTTAAACTCTTCTATGTATTTTGAAGCACTGCTTAATATGCGTTCTCTCATTGCCTGCGCCTATCAGCTATAAGCTGCGTTTATCTTTACATATTCAGGGCTTAGGTCAGATGTAAAAATTCTTGCCTTCGATTTACCTGCATTAAGCTCCACTCTAACATCTATCTCTTTTGCTTTAAACAAAGAACCCGGTAATGTATTCAAAGAAGCTGATCCTTGTTTTACAGCTATCCTGCCATTAAGATATATATCAACCCGCTTGGCATCTATCGGGGTGCTGGCAGCTCCACAGGCAGCAACGACCCTGCCAAAATTAGGATCCTTACCATAACACATGGTTTTAAAGAGAGGGGAGTTCGCTATTTTTAAACCTATCTCTTTTGCCTGCATATTATCCTTGGCACCATTTACATCTATCTGTATAAATTTTGTAGCGCCTTCCGCGTCTTTTACTATCTGCTTTGCCAGATCAAGGCACAATGCCTTAAGAGCTGTTACAAATTTATAATAACTAACACCAGACTCCTTAACCTCAACGCCCGATAAACCATTAGCCATCAGGATCACAGTATCGTTTGTACTCATATCCCCATCTATTGTTATGGAATTAAATGAAACCTCCACTGCTTCCCTAATGGCTTTCTTAAGAACCGTCTTGCTCACTTTTGCATCTGTGGTGATTATTGAAATCATTGTAGCCATATCAGGCGATATCATGCCAGCGCCCTTTGCCATTCCGGCAAGCCTTATTTGCTTGCCGCCAATCCTTATACTGTAAGCACACTCCTTCTCAAAGGTATCGGTTGTCATAATGGCCCTTGCCGCTTTTTTGGAATCAGCATCATGCAATGATGAAAGAAGCATGCCTAATACGCTCTCAATTTTATCAATGGGCAGCCTTTTTCCGATAATACCCGTTGAGCATACAAGAAGCTCTTCCCTTTTACACCCTATCAAAGAACTCAAGCTCTTCAAAACAGAAAGAGCATCTGATATCCCTTGTTTACCCGTAAGGCAATTAGCATTACCGGAATTGATAATAACCCCTAAATGCTGCCTGTTCTTAAGATGCTCTTTTGTAAGCACAACGGGGGCTGCCTGAAAACTGTTTCTTGTAAACACCCCGCATACTGTTGCAGGCGCTTCGGACAATATCAGGGCAAGATCCAACTTGTTCTTCTTTATACCGCAATGAACACCTGCCTGCATATAACCCTTAGGAAACGTTATGCCTGCATTTACCTTTTTCATTTATATCAATCCCATGGTTTCAGGAAAGCCGCAGATTATATTCATATTCTGTACAGCCTGGCCACTTGCGCCCTTTAACAGATTATCTATCGCTGTTATAATTATTGCCCTGCTCTTATCAGCGGAAACAACTATTCCGATAGCGCAATTATTGGTGTTTACAACATCCTTTATCTGCGGAATTGAACCCTGATCATATATTTTGACAAACGGGGCATTTTTGTAAAAAGCCCTGTAAAGAGCCAGCAGCCCCGGAAGGCTTGTCCGCTTTTTCAATGCAACATAAGCTGTTGTAAGTATGCCCCTTCTTATGGGGATAAGATGCGGCGTAAAAAGTATATTAACTTTATTCCCTGATATATTTTCGAGCTCCTGTTCGATCTCAGGTATATGTTGATGCACCCCTACCTTGTATGCTTTTATATTTTCTGCGACCTCACCAAAAATAATGCCTGTGTCAGCTTTTCTTCCTGCACCGGTTACGCCGCTTTTTGCATCCAGTATAACAGGTTCTTTTGATGCCATTTTACCGGAAATTAACGGCGCGACTGCCAATATAGAGCCTGTCGGATAGCAGCCGGGATTTGCCACGAGCCTTGCCCTCTTTATCTTATTCTTATAAAGCTCGGGCAAACCATAAACACTGCTATTAAGATATTCCTTGGAAATATGCTTAATCCCATAATATTTTTCATATACAGCAGTATCCTTAATCCTGAAATCGGCACTCAGGTCTATGACTACCTTGCCTTTGTCAATAAAGCTTGGCGCATATTCCATAGATACTTTATGCGGAAGAGCTAAAAATACTACATCGATATTTTTCTTTAAGAGCTTATCAGAAATAAGGCTTTCACAAACAAGCTCTAACCTGCCTTTAAACTCAGGATATACATCTGATATCCTGGTAGGCTTATCAAACCTCGCGGTTAAGGCTTTTATGCTAACCTTTGGGTGAGCGAGCAATACCCTAATAAGTTCTAATCCTGTATACCCTGTTATGCCGCACACAGCTACATTTATCATGTCTTTCTCCAATGTTAATCAGGAAACCATTCGACTCAGAGCATCGGCTTAGTTAGGTTCCTTGCAATCCTTACATACTTTCCCATGCAGCAAGAAACCATTCGACTCAGAGCATCGGCTTAGTTAGGTTCCTTGCAATCCTTACATACTTTCCCATGCAGCAAGAAAACGTTTATTATGTTACACTTACTATTAGTATATATAGTCATTGATTATAAAACAAAACAGCCCATTTTGTCAATCTCTTAATAACTAATAAGTAACTAACATGTCATGTATGCTTTTGTTTTCGCAGCGCGGGTATTTTTGCAGTATATTTATAATTAAGGCAAAAAAATCCTATGCGCTGCTCCAACAAAAGCATACATGACATTCTGATATATAAAGTAAAAACTCCGCTCTTAGTACCAAAGGGCGGAGTCTATATAAACCTGTTTACCTGCATATTAAACCTGCCCCTCTTGCCATAAGAGGTTCAGGTTCTTGTCAGCGTTTAGAGTACTGGAACTTCTTTCTGGCACCCTTTTGTCCGTATTTTTTGCGTTCTTTCATACGCGGGTCCCTGATCATAAAACCTGCTTTTTTAAGTTTCTTTTTTAAATTCTCATCCATGATCACCAATGACCTGGATATGCCATGGCGTATAGCGCCTGCCTGAGCGGAAGTGCCTCCGCCTGTTACGGAAATAGTTGTATCATATTTTCCTACAAGATCACACATCTCAAAAGGCTGCTGTATAATCATTCTAAGGGTCTCTCTTGGAAAGTAATCCTCAAGGGACCTCTTGTTTACCTTTATTACGCCGGTGCCGGGCTTTAATATAACCCTGGCCGACGCCTCTTTACGCCTGCCTGTTGCTTTATATACTGATTCGTCTGCCATAAAATAATTTCTCCTACGATTAAACCTTTAGTTCCTGCGGATTTTGCGCCATGTGCTCATGTTCAACACCAGGATATATTTTAAGCTTCTTTAACATGTCCCTTCCTAAAGGCGTATCTGATATCATTCTCTTTACTGCCTGCCTGATAACCTTAGTTGGATCCCTTTTCATCATATCGTCAAGCGTTTTTCTCTTCTGCCCACCAGGATATCCTGAATATGTGATATACACTTTATCGCTCATCTTTTTCCCGGTGACTCTTATCTTGCTTGCGTTTATAACAATAACACCATCCCCGCAATCAATATAAGGAGTAAATTCAGGCTTATGTTTTCCGCGCAGGATAATGGCTATACGGGTAGCAAGCCTACCAAGTACCTTATCCTGGGCATCTACAATAAACCACTTTCTCTCTATGTCTTTCTTCTTTGGCATAAATGTCTTTGTCATCAGTAGCTCCTTAAAGAATGTGAATTGTAGCACAAATGCTCTGTTTATGTCAAGGAATTTCTGCATATATCTGAAAAGCAACCCGTTCTTAATAATATCGTTTATGCCCTTATCTACGCAGCGATGGTATTTTTGCCTATATTCGAAATCAGGGCAAAAAAATCCAAATCGCTGCTCCGACAAAGGCATAAACGATTATATAGAAGAAACGGCAATGGCTTGGGTAAGACATTATTTATATGAAAGCTTGCAGCAATCCGAGCAGGACCTTGCTGGTGCGAGCCCCTCGACTTGGTTCAACTTCGCTCACCACAGGTCGCTCGGGATCCTTCGAGAGGTCCTGAGCTTGCCGAAGGACGGGCATGGTTCGCCTTGTAAAGCTTCTATGCGAGAGCGAGCAGCAGCGTGGAGCAAAAATTACCATGCTGGGGTAATTTTTGCGTTCCTGCGAGAATTGCTGCAACTTTCATATAAGAATCTCTCACATCTTGCCATGTCTTTGGCCGAATATCCTGCTAAAACAAAATACGCCAAGGCCTATTATAAAAGACCATGATAATATCATAAATATCCAACCGCCCGCATTCATAAAAATACCCTCTTAGTGATAGGTTTGCATCTTTCGCCTTTTCCAGGCAACCTTAACAAGCACACAAAGCGTTGCAAATATAACCAGAAGGCCAAGGCGTGTACCTAAAACATACGGCTTTAAACCTTGGTCAATACCCTTCATCATAATAAAAGGCAAGCCGTCCTGCGCCAGCCAAAACCCAAGTATCAAAAGTAAAAATAACGGCGTTATATATTTTATGATAAACTTATAGATTCTTGGTATGCGCATCATCGAGCCATGATGCATCTCGTCCCACGCCTTGTCTATACCGAATATCCAGCCAAAAAGTATTGTCTCGACAGTGGCAAAAACAACCAGGCAGAACGTCCCGCCCCAAAAATCAAGTTCATCAACAACACCTTTACCCAATAAGAATATAGCCGGCTGACACAACAGGAAAGTAATCACGCCGAATATAAACGTTGCCTTTTTTCGTTTAAGATTAAACTCATCCTCTAGGAATGCTATAGATGGCTGAGCGAGGGATATAGACGATGTAACGCCTGCCAAAAAAAGCATGCCAAACCACAAAAAACCAAACACCGCTGACATGGGTATATGCTGAAGTATAACAGGCATTGTAATAAAACTTAAATTGAAAGCACCCTGCTTCGATACCTCGACAACACCTTGCGGCCCGAAAAAGGCGAACGCAGCCGGTATTATTATAGATCCTCCCAGTATAACCTCCGCGAATTCATTTGTGCTTGCCGCGGATAATCCTGACAATGCAACATCATCCGCCTTTTTAAGATAACTGGCGTATGTCAAAATTACGCCAATTCCCACACTCAATGTAAAAAACATCTGGCCTGCGGCGGCAAGCCATACCTTTGCCTGTTTTAACGCGGAAAAATCGGGATTCCATAAAAATCCCAGGCCATTTAAGCTGTTCCATGATGGCATCGATATATTGGGGGCACCAAGCGTCAGCACCCTTATCATTATAACCCCGGCAAAAATAAAAAGAATAGGCAGGGCGATTTTACACAATCTCTCTATACCGACTTTTATGCCATAATACACTACCGTTATATTCAGAATAAATGTTATGAGGAAAAAAACATAAGCAATGCCTATGCCGTTAAAATGCTGATTCCTTACAAGGCCCTGGAAGCCCTGAAGAAAACTTGTCATACCCGCCTGAGTGGTGACACCTTTATAGCTGCCAATAACAGAAAATACACTATAGGCAAGGCACCATGATTCAATATATGTATAATAAATAAAAATAATCATTGGCCCGAATATACCTATTACGCCAAAATATTTTATAAAACGATTCTTCCTCCACATGCTGTGAAATATCCCAGGCGCTGTAGAATGTTCGAAGCCTCCTCCAAATCTTCCCGCTGTCCACTCTATCCACATAAGCGGTATACCAAGTAAAAGAAAAGATATAAAGTAAGGTATCATGAAAGCTCCGCCGCCATTTTGAGCAGCCTGCACAGGAAAACGCAGAAAATTGCCCAAGCCAACAGCGCTTCCTGCAACGGCGAGTATAACGCCTATCTTAGAACCCCATCTCTGTCTCTTTTTCATGACTTAATCCCGTTGATATTTTACCCGGACAAGACATAATCCTCTTGCAGGGGCTGTTGGCCCTGCTTTTCGCCTGTTCTTTGCATTTAGAATATCCTTGATACTTTCAGGCCTAAGTTTACCTCTTCCTATTTCTATAAGCGTGCCCGCAATATTGCGCGCCATGTTATAAAGAAAACCATCTGCCTCAATATCAATATCTATAATATAGC
>Ga0208325_1000315_pt1 | contig 13069 bp, 27 predicted proteins | sample PL_2010_330m_FD_185486 | JGI IMG/M metagenome (GOLD analysis project Ga0208325, IMG submission 185486) | Freshwater microbial communities from Powell Lake, British Columbia, Canada to study Microbial Dark Matter (Phase II) - PL_2010_330m... | ecosystem: Environmental > Aquatic > Freshwater >...
GCCTCTGTCTTGTGACTTGAGGGGGTTGTCACTTAAGATGTGACTCCCTCCCCAACAGGTTGGTCAGCTTGGCTCTGCTTGGTCTCTCAAGTTGTCTCAACTTGGCCTCAGCTTAAGTCTGAGTAAGCTGTAAAAACTTGACAAAGGGAGAGATTTATGGTAAGCTTAGGTGATACTTGAGCAAGGAGTAGATAATGGAGCAGGAAATAGCAACCTTTCTTGAGAGACTAAGAACTCCCTCTAATAAGATGTCAGTCAAGGAACTCAGAGAAAGGGAGGAGACTTGGAGGGCGTTATGGTCATGGATTGATGAGGAGATTAAGTATTACATTGTAAGGATTGGCTCTACTATGAGAGTCATTAAAAGAGATTACAAAGGGAGTCTAGGTGAGCTAGGCTCTGTTAAGTTTAAGCTTGATGAGATAGAGCTTACTGTCTATGAGAAGTCATACAACTACACTGATGGTAAGCAGTATCTTGAGGCCAAGGTTATTAAAATTCCCTCAGGTGCTATCATGATGCAGGAGTTTATACTTGAGTCTGCTCCGGCTGAGGAGTCTGAGCCTGAGGTAATGGGTCTAGGTAATGAGGTTGATGCTCTCTCTTTACATAATGAGGGAGGGTAAAACTTGCTAGGCTCAAATTTTCTCAAGACCTGAAATAAGAGGACAGGTTTTGAGCCTGACACAACAATTAGGGCATCTGAAATCTAAAAAGGAGTAACATCTACAATGAAAACCAAAGAGGAAGCAAGAACTAATCTTGAACAGTCACTAACTTATGTTGGTGACAGGTACAAGGCCGGAGTTGCCAGAGCAGATTGGGCTACTGCTGCATCCAGTGACCAAGCAGAGAAAAACTTTGCTGACAGTATGAGCAAGGCCATATCCGCAAAGCGGAGGCAGCTTGCTGTTAAGCAGGTCTCCAATTCAGAATGGCAGAGCAGGGCAGTTGAGAAAGGTGGGGCAGTTATAGCGGAGAGGATGAGAGGGTCTCTGGACAAGCAGAGCCAGAAGTGGTCTCCCATCTATGACAGAGTGGTCTCTGACCTTGCAAGACTTCCGGCAAGGACTGTTGACTTTCGCACCAACATCACCAACAGGGTAGTTGGGACAGTGGAAGCATGGAAAAAGCACTCAGGTAAGCTTTAGTCCGGCAAACTAATAAATAGGTAAAAGGAGTTACAACAATGAATACAAGAGTCGCACAACTACTAGCTCCTGAGGATGTTGGTGCTGCTGGTACTAAGGTGATTGACATTGATGTCAGTCAACCAATCAGCAGGATGGACATCAGATGGAGAGTAACCAGAGCCTCTGCTGGTATGTCTGCTGCCTCAGTAGCAGACATCACCAAAGTTGAGATAGTGGATGGCTCAAACAGGCTTGTCTCTGCTACAGGCTATGAGCTACAGGCTTTGGGTTACTACAACAGGCCAAACTGCCTCTTTGAGCATGGTCAGTTCCTCAATGACAACTCACAGATGTCTCTCATCCCCATTGACTTTGGGAGATGGCTGTGGGACAACCAACTGGCCTTTGACCCTAACAAGTTTGTCAATCCTCAACTCAGGATTACCTATGATGAGGATGTCTCTGACACAGGTGTCACAGTAAATGAGTTGGAAGTCCTTGCTCACATCTTTGATGAGAAACCTGTCAATCCGATTGGTTTTTTGTCTCCCATTGAGCATTATGACTATACCCTTGGAGCAGACAACTCATTCCAAGTGATTGAGATACCTGATGACAGGCAGATAAGGCAGATGTTGGTCAGGGCATATCAAGCTGCCTATGAGCCTTGGTACTCTATTGATGAGGCTCGTTTTGATGAGGGGACACTGAGTAAAATCGCCTTTGAGTACACTAACCTTGAGAAGTATACTCGCATGATGAAATCAGTGTGGCCTTTAATCACCATCCCCTTTGTCTCTACTGCCTCTGCTGCTGGTGTTGTCACCTATCTCCCAACATCACAGTATTGGAGCTTCTTTGTTGGTGTCCAACAGAGTGGTACCGGCAATCCCTACATTGATACTGGTGCTGGCAAGGGAGGTCAATTCACCATCAAAGCTGACAGCACAATCCAGATAACAGGTGTTGCTCATGGTCACTTGCCTCATCACTGTTACCAATTCCCTATGGGAAAGCAGGATGACATTGATGACTGGTATGACCCTCTGAATAAGAAACCAAGACTCCGGCTGAGGGCATCCACAGGAGCAACAAGCTCCACAGCACAGCTACTCCTTGAGGAGCTTTACAGGTACTAATCTCACTGTCACAGCGACAAGGGGAGGGAGGTAAAAACTCCCTCCCCTTAAGTCTAGGAACTCTTAATCAGGAGGTAGGAAAATGAAAGGGGATGCAACTCCCACTATCCAAGAGCAGACAACTATCAGACCAAAGGATATGTTACAGGTCTTTGACAACAAGCTCATCAATAACACTACTCCCCAAATCTCTGATAGTGTCCCTTGTGCTGCTTTCAAGAAGTTTGGACTCTATGTCTATGTTGGCTCAACCTCTACTCCCACAACCCTAAGGATAGAAGTTGAGTTTCTTGACAGGTGGTCAGGTAAATGGCACTCCTACAAGCAAGGTTTGTTTGCTGCATTGTACTATGAGGACACTGATGTAGCCTCAGGTGTTTATGAGTGCTTTGCTGGTGATGTCTTAGGTAGGGCTATGCAAGTCAAGCTAACTGGTGCTGGCACTTCTGGCTCTGCTTACTTCAACGCCTCAATTAGTATGGACTTCTGGAACTAAGGAGGCAATAATGGCTGCTGGCACTTTGATAAGGTCTATTGCTATAGCCACTATCTACACAAGAGAGGTATTTATAGAGGATGCTTTCATTATATACTCTGACCAGCAAGCTAACGGAGTGCATTGGCTGGACAGGGCAAGTGGGAAATTGATAAGGAGTATAACTCTACCTCAACCTCCTAACGGCATGACTATCATAGGCAATACTATCCTCATAAACTCTGTGACAACTGACCTCATCTATGTGGTGGATAAGGCCACAGGCACAACTCTTAGGACTTTCTCATCACCTGATAGCCTTACAAGGGGACTAGCCTTTGATGGCAAGTATCTCTATGCCAGTGGACAGACAGCAGGGAAAATATATCAACTGTCCTATCCTGAGGGGACTATCGTAAATAGCTTTAACTCTCCTGCCTCTCTCCTAAGGGGAATGACCTTTGATGGCAGGTGCTTGTATGTTGGAGATGAGGGAACTAAAAAGATATACCAGCTTTCTCTCCCTGATGGGACTGTAATAAGAAGCTTTTCTGTCTCTGTTAATGCACCAGTGGGGATAGCTATGGCTGAGAGGACTATGTATTATGTGACATATGGCCTAAGCTATATCTTTGAGGTTGATATAGATTAAAATTTACAGGAGGTTGTTATGGAATATAGACTTAAGAAAGCAGTTGCCCTAAAGATTTGTGCTGACCAAGTGGAGGCTATTGTCACAAGGCCACTTCTCAGACATAAGGAATGGTCTGTTAAGAAACTGTTCCTTTATCTAACTGAGCTAGGCCTAGATTACACCAATGATGAGGTTGCCATCCTGATTACTGAGCTAGGAAACAGAGGTATCTTAGAGGCTGTCTAGGATAAGACCATGCTATTTGAGAAAACCTTTACAGTCCTAACCACTCATACAGCAACAGCTAAGTATGATAACAGGATTAAGATAGCTCATGGAGTCATAACTTGGGTCTCAATCCTATTCCCTGCTGGCTGTCATGGTCTGGTGAATGTTGCTATCTATCACCATGAGAAACCTATATTCCCCTCTGTTGAGGGGATGAGCATTATAGGGGATAGAATACCTGTTGAGTGGGTAGAGTACTATGAGAGCTATCAACCTCCTTATGAGTTGAAAATAAAAGCATGGGGAGTAAGTTGCAGCTATGACCATGTGATTACAGTCAGGATAGGCATCATGCCAAGAAAGGCTGTAGTTGCTCTGGCCTTGGTTGACTTTGTAAGTACTGTCTTTGGAGTCCTTAATCCAAAGAGGATATTTACTACAGGGAAGGAGTGATGTCATGGCTGTTACAGACTTGCCAGATTGGTATACACAAGTGAGTGGAGTAGAGTTAGAAGCATATACCATAAGAGGAGGAGCAGATGCAGCTAAGTCAGCATCTCCCACCTCCAAAGATGTCTACCTTGCTACAGACACTAAGATACTCTATGTCTGTGTAGCAGATGGGTCTTGGACAGGCTTTGATGCCTCTATCTTAGTACAAGGGACATTGACCTTGTACGCAAACATGATTGCTAACTCAAAGAAAATCACTGGCCTTGCTGCTCCTACTGCTGCCAATGATGCAGCTAGAAAGGCCTATGTTGATACAGTTGATGCTAAGTTGGATGATAGTAGTGTGGCTCAACCAACTAGGGTCTTAGGTACTTCCTATCAGAATAGCACAAAGCTAAGGCTGGTTATCTACTACATAGTAGTAAACGGAGGACAGGCTATTGTTGAGATAGGTGCTGCTGACCCTCCAACCACAGAGGTAGGGCAAGTGGTAGATTGTACAAGTGCAGCTTATGAGCTTATGATTACTATCCTAGTCCCTGCAAGCTACTACTATAGAATTAGGCAAGGAGGAGCTACTATCACTCTTGTAAGGACTACTGAGATTGATTTATTCTAAGGGGTACTAAAATAAAGGAGTGTAAGTCATGAGTAAGTGGAAACCACAGGATGTCATAGCCATCATTATTGTTATAGGCTGTTTGTACATGATATGCACAGGCTATAACGGCACTATCAAGGTGACTCTGTTAGCTGTTGTTGGCCTGTACTATGGTATAGACCTAACCCCTTTCATTAAGCTAGGCAGAATACAGAAAGGCAAAAAGGAGGACAAGACCAATGGGGACAGAGTATAAAGTACTCAAGATTGATGAGCTTAACAGGGTAGCTCAAGGTGGAGGCCTTGAGAAGTACTACAAACATCAGGTCAAGACTAAGGGTGGAGTTATCTTTACTATTGATATAGCAGAGAAAGACTTTACCTCTGAGAAAGTAGCTCCTATCATCTTGGCTCAAGCTCAAGACATTGACAAGATACTAGCCTTATGAGGTTGCCATGTGGTTTACTCAATGGATAATCTCTTGGCTATCCAGTATCTCAGATTACTTTTATGATGCTTATGTTGAGGTAATCAGTTGGGTAATTCCTTTCAGGTACTTATCTCTCCCACTCTATTACCTCTCCTCAGCTTTCTCTAATCTGAGCTACTACTTCACTCAGTTTGATGGTTGGCTGATAGTTGCCAACCAACTACTAGCTACAATCCTGAGTCCTGAGCAGATAGTCAACTACTTAAGCAACTGGCTCAGGTTGATAGAGGATGCTTGGGACTGGATAGTCAGCTTTCCTAGCTCTCTCAATGATTATGTTAGCTCTTGGTGGGAGACAGCAAAGCTAGAAGTTAAGTCTTGGATAGACTCTAAGGCCTATGACTTAGACCTCCTCATAACCCAAGTGAGCCGGAGGGTCACTGGCCTATCACAATCTTGGGATGAGTTTACCTCAAGCACTCTCCCTCAGTTGCTCACATTCACTCAAGTTGAGGGACTGATAAGCTCTTGGTTTAAGTCCTTTGAGCCACAGTGGGAGGGATGGTTAAGTTGGAGAGCCAAGGTAGAGGACTTTTTTTCTGACCCTGAGGAGTGGTTATACAAGGCCTTTGACAGAATAGTAGAGAGGTTTTGGTGATAAAATGAGCATATCTAAAAGAATACATGACACCATTGAGGAGTGGCAGGAGGAGTGGAGAGAAAGACTGAGGGGATGGTTAGCCAATGTGCTAGGCCTTGGTATAGAGACATTCGCTGATGTAGTTGGCAAAGCTGCTGCTCCTAAACTCTCCCCTCTAATCGCCTCCTTAGAGGCAACTGGCAAAGTCCCTCCTGAGCTACAGCCTCTCCTTGATGAGATTAAGAAACCTACCGGAGAGATTGGTGCTTTCTTTGCTCAATCAGCAGGAGGAGCTTTAGTTGGAGGTGCTGTTGGTAAAATCTTGGATGGCATCTTGTTGCCTCTGGCCTATGCTGTTAACAGTGTCACCAATAATGTTATCCTCAATGAGCAACAGTACATGACTTTATGGCTCAGGGGAGTTATTGATGACAAGGAGCTTACTGCTAAACTAAAATGGATAGGCTTATCTGATGCAGAGATACCTCAGCTAAAGGAGCTATCTCAAGTAAGGCTTAATCCTGAGGCAGTAGCTAGGCTGTGGGTTAGGGACAAAGCAGCTTATAACCACCTCTGGCAAGACCTCAAGGACAGTGGTGTCTCTGATGATAGAATACAAGCTTTCAAAGAGCTTGCCTACTTAATGCCTACCTATCAGGATGTGGTCAATTTTATGGCTCATGAGGTTTTTGAGGAGGATGCAGTTACCAAGTATGGCCTTGACAATGAGTTTGATAAACTAGACCTCACTTGGTTTGATAGGGTAGGAGTCAGGCCAGAATTAGCTAAACAGTTATGGAGAAACCACTGGCAACATCCGGCTTTCAGGGAGATAACAGAGATGTTGCACAGGGGAGAGATAACTGATGCTGATGTCTATGATTGGTACAGGCTGGTTGAGATACCTCCTCATTGGAGAGATAAACTAACTGCTATCTCTTGGGACTTACCTAACAGGATAGAGCTTAGGATGATGGCTAGGTTTGGCCTAGTAGACAAAGCCTTTCTTGTGGAGCAACTTAAGAATGTGGGTCTAAGAGAGGACTTTAGGGACATAGCTGCTGACATGATGTTAGTCATGGGTATCAGGACTGACCTCTCCACCAGATACAGTAAAGGATGGCTAGATGCTGAGGGAGTAAAATCTGAGATTGCAGCAGCAGGTCTAGGTAAGGATATAGGGGAGAGGCTGTATCAGTGGATAGTCAAGAATGTCTCCAATGAGAGAGTTGTCAAAGAGAGAGACCTGACCCTAACTGACATCTACAAGGGAATTAAGAAAGGGACTCTCACCAGACCTCAAGGCAGAGAGCTAATCAAAGCTATGGGTTATGATGACTTTGAGGTTGAGGTGAAACTATCCAACAATGTACCTCTTGAGGAGACTGTTGTTGAGGTCAGACTAAGACAGCTAACCAAGGCTGACATCCTCAAGGCTTATAAGCTTGATGAGTTTGACAGGCCGGAGACAATCATGAGGCTAGTGGAGATACGCTATCTCCCTGCTGATGCAGACATCCTAGCTAACCTTGTAGACAGGACTAGGACTATTGAGCCGGATGAGAAAGCTAGAGAGCTTACCAAGATAGACATCATCAAGGCTGTTAAAGCTGCTGTCCTGACTCCTGAGGAGGGTTATGCTATGCTCCAAGATGTAGGTTATACTCCTAAGGATGCTGAGATTATATTTCAGACTAGGATAGAGGCTGAGGCTGGTAGTCCTAACACCTTTGGGGAGTTTAATAACATGGTGCAAACCTACAGAGCCTCACAGGGTCAAAGCTACAAAGAGACCCCTGAGGTCTTGATACAGGCAGAGAGGGATGTAAAAGCTACTCAAGCAGCCTTAGATAGTGCTAAGGCCTTAAAGGTTAAACCTAAGAGGATGGCTGAATTAGAGAGAGCAGTTGAGGATACTAAGATAGCATATCATCAACTGCTCTCATCTCCTGAGACCAAGAGCTAAGTGCCTCTTAGAAAGTCTAAGGCTGACCTGACATCTGCTCCTGACTGAAACTTCCCTGTGGTAGCATCCCTGTAGACAGGCTGGTATCCCCAAGATTGCTCTATTCTGCTATAGGTAACTCCTATAGCTGGCAAGTCCTCATACCTTGTTGTCAGGGCATCCTTAAGACCTGAAAACTGGTCATCAGTCATGTCATAACCTAGCTCATCATAAAAGAGGTCTCTAGCTTTCTGGATGTCCTCAAGGACATCATCTATTGAAGTAAAACCTAGCCTCTCCTCCTCCCTCTCTAGCCATCCTAACAAGTCCTCCTCTGGTGTCCCTGCCATCTTACGCCTCCCTCAGTTTTATTAGTCTTTGTACTCCCAAGGCAGCAGTAGCTAAGGTTAGGATAACCTCAAAACCTGCCATCAACCTGCTGCTCTCTGTCACTAAGTACTCTCCCTGTAGGAATAGCACTACAAAGAAGTGACAGAGCCATAGGCTATTGAATACTAACCAGAAAAAAGCAATCGCTGTTAAGAGCCTCATCCTATCCTCCCCTCACTGGCCTAGCCAACATTATGCTTAGTATCTTAGAGGCCTCAAGCAGCAGGATAAATATACAAGCTCTCATAACCTGAGTCTTTGTGGTAGGAGCTAGTTGAGAAACTATTATCACAGGCATCTCATAGTAGAGATGACACCTCTCCTTGATACAAGCTTGTTTTAAGAAAGGGCATTGGCCTACTGTTGGTTGCTGTTGCATTATCCACCTCCTTTCTTAATCTTGAGGAGAATATTAAGGACATTTTCTAGGTCTGAGAGGCTATTAAGCAAAATAGTCCCAAGTTTCTGAAACTCTGCTCCAACACCTCTTATCTTGTAGATGTTATTCTGTAGCTCCTTTAGTTTCTCCTCACTAGGAATTAAACTTGTGTCCATAACTACTTCCAATTTAATGTCTCATACCTGACCCATGACTTGAGGTCAGATGGGTTACAGTCCGGCTGGTCATAACCATCAAGTCTATGAGCTAACTTAATCTCCCTGTCATTCTTAGGAGTGACCCTCAGGGTAAAGTGACCTCTGTAGACACCAAACCTTAGAAACTGCCAATCAACTAGCCTAGTCTGAGCCACAATCTCTACTGCTGACCTCCAATCCTGAGAAGTGAAGCAATAAGCTAGATAGTTGTCTGGCTCTTTTGACCTACAGATATGGATGTCAGAGAGAAAGTATCTAGTCTGAACTCTCCTGAGGTCAGTACAGACATGAGAGAGAGGGACATCATCAAAGTCCCACATCAAGATATGCCTCCCATTCTCTAGCTCAGAGTTAACTCCAATCACCTTAGCTATCTTGGCTATTGTCAAGGTCACTCTTATCTGCCTGACTGTCATGCGATAAATCATACACTACCCTCCTTTCTATTAGTTTATACTGCTCTATCCAGTCCTGTAATGACCCACACAGTAGTATCTCTATCTGGACATCTGTTTGCAGTTTGGAGGGGTAATGTCTCTTATTAACCCACTTATCCCCATGTACAGAGAAGTGGTGATAGTTACAGAGGAGGACTCTCTGCTGAAACTTGGCCTCCCCATTCTTAACCTCTCCAAACTGCTCATGAAACTCAAGACCCTCAAGCTCTCCACAGACAACTCCCTCATCAACAGGGAATTGACACATCCCCATACAGTCAAGGAAAACCTGTCTCCAATTACCATGCCTCTCATCACGCTTTCTAACCCTGTCAAGATACTTGACTATTATAGGGTCAGTAGTAGAGAGAGACTTAACTATACTCATGAGAGCTTATCTAACCTCCTTGTAACTGCTTGCTGTAGGTCATCACTCAGTCCGGCCTCCCACAAGACCCTAAGTTGCCTAGGAGTCTCACACTCCTCAACCTCACTTAGTAGCCTTTCTTTTAGCTGACTTCTTAGGTGCTGCCTTAGGACTCTTAGGTTGCTTTGCCTCACTAGGCCTCTGGTCTCCAAGACTCTCAAGCTCAGACTCCTCAGACTTGCCATCAGTTACCTCCTTTAAGCTCTCACTGTCACAAGCCGGACAAAGCCAGTCATTATGACCAAAGTGAGTAGTCTCTGATAAATCTCCCTGCCAACCACAGTCCTCAGCGATACACATGACAGGCTCATCCTGATACTCTACTTGCTCAACAGCCTCAGCAGCAAGCTCCTCCTGAGCTTCCTTAAGCTCCTCCTCAGTGGCAGGCTCATCAACAGGGGTAAACTCAGGCTCTATCCCTAGTGTCCCTCTGACCTTAGCAAGCATCTCCTCCTCATGGTCAGGGTCTACTATTAAGAGATGGTTGAGCCAAACGGCCTTAGGGGAATGTTCTTTGTAGTGGATGTCCTGACCCTCAAGGAATACATCATGAGTCAAGACAACCTCCCCCATGTGGTTAATGATAAGTAGCTTTTTCACTTGATACCTCCTTTACCTTTTAATCCTTTGGGTAACTCTAAGACTATCCTTTGTCCACAGTTGCCACACTTAACCTCCTTTACATCTCCCCATAAAGTATGGGTTATTCTGGTATACTTCCAACCTTGATGTAGGCATAATGGCTTAATCCTCATCTCTCCACTCCTGCCTCTTTCAAGACTTGCTTTAGTGCTGGTTTAGGTATGAGCATCTTTGATTTTACCTGAGAGTCTACAAACCACTCCTTAATCTCAGAGAGTAATCTGTAGACAGTACTAGGACTTACCTTGTAATCTCTGGCAATCCTCTCTATATTGATGTTAGGCCATGAGGCAAACTCAACCAAGACAGCACAGAGGTTGTTATTCATCCACCTCCCTGTCTCAAAGCCTGACTTGCTAAAGATATGTTTCTCTACTGTCATAGGTTTCATTAGCTTATGGAGCAGTATAAAATCATTATTGTTGACATCCTGCCTCCTGTCCAGAGCAGCCATTGATTTAAGGAGGGTATCTAGATGCTCCAAAGACCTAGCATCTGACCATTGGATAGCTGCTATATTTGACAAGATGTTATACAGCTTATAGTCATGTCTAGGCGTATGTACCAAGTCAAGGTCTATTCCCCAATCTACCTTGACATCCGGCTTAACAGAGTTAGGAGTTATAGGTCTGTAGAGATGATAATACCTTAATGTTTTCTCTTGGATTAGACCCTCCCACTCAGGATATTGATATATCTCTGCTAAGAGTGCTGGTTGGATATTCATAACTGCTGCTCCATGATAATTAGTAATCTCAAAGTCTGATGTCCAAGTATGCTTAGAGATGGTATGGGAGTAACATAGCTGGCAAAAAGCTGCAATAGTATCCTTTCTCTCATAAGGACTACCTGCTCCGGCTATGTCATCCATAAGGACTACTCCAAAGAAGTTAGAGAAAATATCTTGATAGTCCTTGAGCCTAGCTCTGGTGATGCTCAATAGCGATATAGCATTAGGATGAGCCATCTTGATAGTATCTGTTATTACAGACTTCCCACAACCTGATGGAGCAACCAATAGGAGGCATTGTCTAGCTTTAGTAGTTAAGATTGCCATAGCTATAGCCTTGCCAAGACCTATGTGAGTAGTCTCTATCTGCTTGCTGATGGTTTCTAGCTGATGCAATTCCTGCCTCCTATTTAATCTGCTCTAATTTCAGGACACACACACCACCACTTAGCTGCTCCACATAGACCTTAACTGCTGACCAGTCCTGAGGGAGTAGTGTACCAACTGATAGATACCTACTGCTGCCAGCCTTGGTTAGCTTTCTCAAGTGAAAGGTCTTGTCTTGTGGTTTCTGCTCTGCCTTTACATTCATGTCCCTTACTCCCTCCTATTAGTTATTGGAGGAGGGAGGGGAAATTCCCCTCCCTCCGGCTGTTGGAAAAAGCACTCAGGTAAGCTATTCAACACCTTTGAATTTAACTGCCCTTGGAACTACCTCTACCACAGTCTGACAAGGGAGTTTATTTTCCCAGCAAAGTAGCTCAAGGTTTCTCATGTAGTTGCGGTTTTCACTCCTGAGAGTAATCTCCACTGGTACTGTGTCCTCATACTCCTCAATATCAGGACTAGCCTTTTTCTCAGCATCAGTAGGCTCTCTCTTGAAGCTAACCTCAACTTTTACTGTGGCTGTGTACATCTGGTTAAACCTCCTCTATTATTTCTGCCCCTAGCTTAAGAGCTTCCTTAACTAAGGGACTCAGGCTTTTTTTGTCTTACCGGCCTTAGGGACTGGTGCTGTCACAACAGTCAGCACATTGTTACGGACTTGCCAAGGGTCATGAACAACCCACTTGTTGAGCCATGTGTCAGTGTTATCCCCAAGGGTAGTAATGTAAGCTCCTAGCTTTGACATAGTGCCTGTGACCTTTCTCTGCCAGAGCATGACATTACCCTCACCACCTTTGGCATCTTTGAGAGAGACCCTGATGCCGGAGAGATGCTGGACATCTGTGTCAACAGTCTCTACATTGGTTATCTGGTAGGCCACTCCTACCTCAACATCATCTGCTCCCTCTCTCACTTCTGTCCCAATTTTAGGACTCATTGGTTTACCTCCTCTCTTAAATCTTTGGGCTAGTTGAGTCTTTGTTGCTGGCCTTAGTCTTATAGGCCTCACCTCCTTTTGTGGTAGAGCAGAGTTAAATCCCTGCTCCCAAAGTGGCCTTGTCACTTAGTAAACCTCATAGCAACTGACCACTTCTTAGTCTCATCACTGTAAGTAACTTGTACTGTCCTAAGGAATAACCCTATCTCCTCTTGATATGTCTTGATAGAGTCCTCTATCATTTTCTTAGCAGCATCCCAAGTATAGAACTCCCCAAACTGTGTAGTGCCTCCCATTAACTCTGACCTCCCTCAGCATCCTTAGAAACCTCCTCAGGCTCTAGGCTAGTGTCCTCCTCATCCTCAGGGTCAGGAGGCATAGCTCTGAAAGTAACAATCCCTAAAGGAATACCATGCTCCTCACATGGTACTCCCTCAGGTGTCTCATACCTTAGAAACTTGCCTTTCTCTGTCCCAACTGCCCTGTAGACGGAGACTAGACTAGCTATTGATTGTCTCCTTAAGTCCTTGCAACCTTTCTGCATTAGTGACCTCCTATCTAAGTGTCTCCTAAGCTTACCATGAAACCCAACTTGTTGTCAAGTATTATATTAGCTATTTTACCAACAGTCCTACAAGTCAACATAACAGAAGTGAGGCTAAAGTAGCCAAGAGTCCAAACTGTCACCTCCCTTAACATAACGAGAATTAGCCTCAAAAGGTCTGTGTCTCATTTAGAGAGTTGCGAAAATATGAGCCTAGAGAGACATAACACCTCATGATATGTAAAGTGCCAATAGTCACGTCAAGCGAGCCTGAGTCGCTGCTCAACTGTCCATAAAGC
>Ga0208325_1000316_pt1 | contig 13054 bp, 17 predicted proteins | sample PL_2010_330m_FD_185486 | JGI IMG/M metagenome (GOLD analysis project Ga0208325, IMG submission 185486) | Freshwater microbial communities from Powell Lake, British Columbia, Canada to study Microbial Dark Matter (Phase II) - PL_2010_330m... | ecosystem: Environmental > Aquatic > Freshwater >...
CCGAACTGGTGATGAAAGGCGGGAAGGTCGCTGATTGCCTTCAAGCCTTCCGAACATTCCTGGGGCCGTGCGATATGCTGGCCTACCTTGTCATGATGGCCCCTCGCCTTGTCGAACTCCGGCGGGCGATGAAGTCAACGGCAAGCATCTATCTTCATTGTGATCCTGCAGCAAGCCATTATCTGAAAATGCTGATGGATGCGGTATTTGGGGCAACCAACTTTGTTAATGAGATTATCTGGAAGCGAACATCAAGTCATAATAGGGCAAAGCGGTGGGGTCCGATTCATGATTGTATTCTGTTTTATAGAAAAACGGAAAAGATGCCCTGGAACAGGGTTGTTCAGGATTACGATGAAAACTATAAGAATCAATTCTATCGTTATAAAGACAGTAAGGGGCGCTATCGCATGTCCGATCTTACCGGTCCCGGAAGAAGAACCGGCGATTCTGGCCACGCCTGGAGGAGCATTGATCCAAGCCCGAGACATTGGGAGCCACCCCCAGATAGAGCATTGCCGGCATGGTTTGTTTTTCCAAAACAATACGCAAAAATGTCCGTGCGGGATCGCCTAGATATTTTAGATAAACAAGACTTAATTTACTGGCCTGCAAAAAAAGGGGGGGTGCCCTCATTTAAGAGATATCTTATTGGCGGATCAGGAGCACCAATTCAAGATGTTATTATTGATATTCAGCCTATTCAAACCCATGCCTCTGAACGCTTGGGCTATCCTACCCAAAAACCCGAATCGCTCCTAGAAAGAATTATTCAGGCTAGTAGCAACGAAGGGGACCTAGTCCTTGATCCGTTTTGTGGCTGTGGAACGACTATCGCGGCTGCGCAAAAGCTGAACCGGCGCTGGATCGGGATAGACATAACTCACCTGGCCATAACCTTAATGAAAAGGCGGCTTCTTGACGCCTTCGGAACAGAAGCAAAATTCGACGTCATGGGCGAACCGACAAGCCTTCCAGATGCTGCGGCCCTTGCGGCATCTGATCCCTATCAATTCCAGTGGTGGACGCTGGGGCTTGTAGGAGCGCGTCCCGTTGAACAAAAAAAGGGGGCCGATAAAGGGATTGACGGTAAAATCGTTTTCCAGGGGGACGGTCCGGGAGTTTTTGAAAACGTAATAATATCAGTCAAGGCCGGGCATACAGGCGTTAACCATGTGCGGGATCTCCGCGGTGTTGTCGAAAGAGAAAAGGCCGCGATCGGAGTCCTGATCTCGATGGAAACGCCCACAAAGCCGATGCAAACCGAGGCTGTAACGGCTGGTTTCTTTGAGTCAAAGATTTGGGGAAAGAAAGATCCAAAGATTCAATTACTCACCATCGCCGAACTTCTCACAGGAAATCAGGTGGACATGCCTCCGATCCGCCAGGTTGGGGCTACATTTAAGAAGGCCGAAAAATACAAGGTGGCAAAAGCTAAGCAACTTGAATTGTCTGGTTGCGGGAAAAAGGAAGGCGAGGGGCCGGGGATGCCAGCCGCCTAGCTGGATAAAAAAAACGCGCCGATGGAAAGGATGCGAAAAACGGACCTCATGATAAAAGACGCTGATCCTTCGGGGAAATTCTCATAATGGCTAGAATCAAATATTAGGAAACTGCGGGACGGCTAGGGATATGGGGATTGACAAGGGAAAGAACGGGGGGTAGTATAGGGTTGTACTATGGGTATGCAATGAGCAACGGGAAAGAAGCCGAAACAAATAAAGAAGTCGCACTTCTGAGGGAATTCAAAAAAAACAGCGACATGAGCTATGCTCTGATTGCGGCTGAAATCGGAGTTTCAAGACTCAGCGTGATCCAATGGATCCAGCACGATGTTAAGCCCATGCCTCTACACAAGAAGGCCATCAAGGGGTTTTTAATTGACCATATGTAAAGAAATTGTGCGTAAAAACACGTGCCAGTGAATGGTATAGGCCGTGCTACCTTGAGAACTCTACTCACGGGGCCTCTGAGGGCCTCGTTTTTCAGGGGAAGATGAAAGATGGCTGAGAATGAGGAACTCCTCCCTCCGCTTTAAACAAAAGGAAAGGAAATGAGCGACGCAAAGAAAGACCAAGATCGGCTTACCGAATTTATGGCTCGCTATAACGAAATCAGTAAAAGCGATCTGAGTTACAAGGAAAAGCTAGAAAAGCTTGGCGAGATAGCAGAAGAACTCGGGGTTATCTTTTCGGTTACGCTTAAAGAAGACCGGCGAAAAAAACCGCCCACAGGAGAAACCCTTCTCACGAAAGAACTCTCTGACTTTGAGGAGGGGGCACTTTCTCCGGTTCGTTTTTTAGAGCGGCAAATGACTGAGGACTTTGATACAGAGATCAGAAAAGACATCGTCGTGTTTTCAAAAAAACAAGGCCAGTATTTAGAAGAATTTCGTTTTGATAAAGACTCCATTAATTTCAAGGGAAAAATGAAAATCCCAAGTCCCCAACGAATGAAAAGAGATCTCCGGGCCAGCATGAAGCTTTTGCTAGAGAAGGGGGAAAATCCTTTTTCCTATTCAGATAAAGAGAGGCTTCTAGCCCTGGGGTATACAGAGGATGAAATAAAACAAGCAAGTGGCAGAGATTACGAAAACGCACGGCTGGCCACTATCCAGTTAGCAGAATTGAAATATAAAAAATGGCTCGTCGATAAAGATGGCAATAAAAAATTGGTTCGGATTAAACAACTTTCTCCGTATGAAGACCTTCAGCTTCCCGAAACGCCGGGGAAACAATACAGTCTTTTGATGAGAGATAGCTATTTGAAATCTTTAAATACAGTAACCTTCGAGCTTAAAAAAGGGCGATTTAAGACGCTCCCCCAAAAAAATCCCTATGCCGGTCAATTTGTCGAAGAGAAAGCTTTTGACTTCCTCCAGAAATCCGTCAAGGGGCGAAACCTAGAAATAAAGACCGAGACAATTTTGACAGGCAAGTTAAATATTCAAACCAAGGATTTACAAAGAAAGAAACTTTGCCTCTCATATATTGACCGTTGGCTTACGGTGGCAAAGGAAGAGGGGTATTTATTTGAAATCGACAATAGTTATAGAGGCAAAGACAAGAGAATCCAGCGAACCGGAAAGAATCAAATTATCGACTTCCTCAAAGCAAAAACTCTCCAAGAAATAGAGGGCCTCTTTGGGGCTGAATTAAAAACCAAGAGAATCACGGATCCCGATCTTTTGGGCGATTGTCGAAAATGGAAAATCACTTTTTTTTCTAATAAGTTTGAGCTGAAATTTAAGCTAACTGACATGGGCAAGCTTTTAGCACAAGCAATAACCTATTGGCTACACGATGAAAATGATTTCGGCATTAAGAACCCCCCTGAACGCACGCGAACACAACTCGAAAGCTTTATACGCTGGCTAGGAGAGGATGAGGTTAGATTAATCTTTGATGAGACAAGGGAAAACCCGGAGCTTTTTGAAGAGGTCGATGGTCAAATAGTGAATCAGTCCGCCACTCTTTGGAATAAACTGAAGGCCGCTAGGACCGCTAAGTATAAAAAGTCCGGAGTGGAGCCGGAGCAGGTACGGAATAAATGACATTACCCGTACATCGAAAACACTTTGGTCGGATTTTACCGTACATTGAAAACACTTTTTACCCGTACATCGAAAACACTTTTCCCGTACATCGAAAACACTCGCTACCCCATATTTTTCAAGGAGGCACAGTTCTTGCTACTCTTGAATTCTTCTATCTGAATATTTGCTATTTGAATATTAAGAAGCACACACTTTTTTATAAACAGCTAAAAAAAACAAAAAAAGAGAAGAAAAGAGATTTTAAGTGTTTGATTAGAGCGTTTTAGAACTATGGCTAAACCGAAGCAACTAGACCAAAATAATTCAACTAGCGGGGAAGAAAAAAACGAGGTGATTCGTTGGTCTATGCCTATGAGGGAAAATAAAGTGTGTCCCTATTCTGCTATCGAAGGAAAGGTCTGGATAAAGGACGACGGACGTAAGGTTCGCTCCCTTGCTAACCCCTGGACATCGGAGACGGATAAAAAACGATGGCGACTGGTTAGTAAGGGATGGTACATCCGGAATCCTGAATGTATCGGCTGGCAAGATCGACCACCCTATAAAACCAGGAAAGATGCACAGCAAGAGGCTGATAGACGAAATAAGGAATTCCAGTATTCGCTTGAAAGTAGGGTGTGACAAAATGATATACATTATCCCCTGTAAAGATATCTGGGTTTCAAGTTTCGAAATTAAGGATCCCCATTTAGGATGTGACTTCGAGATCTTCCAGTGCTGCAAGTGTGGTTCTTACAAGATGATCCAAACGTTTCGGATTGGCCCAAGGAAATCGGTAGTCACTTTTCACTCGAAGAAAGAAGACATCGATCAGGCCCTAAAGGATCTCGAGGCTGAAGATGATCGCTGGTTTGAAGAGGAGTTCCGGGCCGGTGGGGAGCGGGCGATCACAGCTATCGACTATGCAATGGCCAGGGCCAAAGCTCCCAAAAGGGCTGAAATCTGACAAAACCTTACACTTAAAAAGGAATTATGCAACCCCAAAAAAGGGGATTTATCTGCGGGAAGTCCGATTATAGATGGTTGAACTTTTAGACAAGGAAGATCATACTATCCGAAGGTTAAGCGCAAAAGACATTTTAACTTTTGTCTTCAGATCCTTTGAGGCTCAAGAACTCGAGGCCCGGATTGAACGGATTGAAGCGATCATTGAAAAAAAGTATATTTCATAGGATTGAAGAAATAATAAATATAAAGGGAGGGAAAGATTGAAACAGAAAACAAAAAACAGGTTAGTAATTTTTTCTTTTATCGCCATTATTGCAATCTTTTTCACTGTTTCAGGTTTAACGGAGAAAGCCAAAGATAAAGAAGCAAAACGTAATTCAATGACATCCGCAGAACTTCAAGAGAAACTTGATGCTGTCTCTTTCGCAAATAGAAACGTAAAACCAAAACCAACCCAAACGCCACAAGCTGAATTAGCTTATCAATTAGCAACTATTGACGAAGGCTATGTTACAAGGACAGATCCGAGCATAGCAGTTTTCAATAGACTCCTGATAAAACTTGATTCGTATTTCACAGAGAATAAACAACAGATTGCAGATTCAACCGTTAAAGCTCAACAACTGCTAAAGGAAGAGGGAATAAAAGTAAAACTAAAAGTGATTATGGAAGGACTACAAGGCGTATATCCATACAAGATTGAAAACCAAAAATATTTAGATCTGATTGTTTTATATATGCAGCTCCGGAAAGACTTCCAAAGTCATTCAGAGGCGATATTAAACTTAAAGACATTGATCCTAACGATTATCGGATAGCTACTTGAGATCCGGAGAAAAACGACTCATTTTAAGACGTTTTAAAGCCTCCTATCAGCCTAACCCTTACTACACCCTTACCAGGATTCACCTCTTTTGACTGTCAAAGAGAATTCCACATAAACGGATTGATTCAAATGTCTGTCCTGGTGTGCCTTTGGGGGGGCTGCTTTGTTGGCAGTAATACAGCCGGGGAACCCTGGTAGCTGCCAGCCAAAAAAAAGGGAGGACTCTTCCAGCAAAGCTGGGATTGCTGGGGACGTTCTATTAATCCTTATCCAACCAATCAATTGTATAGTCTGTGGCCTTTATATCATCATGGGAATTTACATCAAAACAAACGGCATCAAATATTGCCCTGGCTCCTGTTGGAATATCTCCCATGTTTGCCATATTGCTACTCCTTTTTGATTTATTTGCACCTCGGAGGATTGCACCTCGAACATGGTGTATATCCTCTATCACAAGCGTTATTTAACGTTATTGAAATTTTGCTCTGACTTAAAGAGCTACATGAGCCAAGATGATACTTTTTCCCTGTTTTTGTAATATAGACAGTTATACTTGAGGAAGTCTTAGCTTCTCGTGGCTTCTCAACCAATGGTATTGCTATATCTAGAACAGGGGGCGAACAAACAGAGCATGGAGAGTATCCTCTCTGGATTGCCTCTTTCAGATATACAGGGATTTTACTCTTGCTTAAATGGCTGCAATTATCTGAATGATACTTTTTTCCTGTCCTGGTTATATAAACCGTTGAACCTTCAGTTACATTTTGTTTTTGACCTTCAACCTGTGCAGCCCAAAGTCCTCTTTTGCTCTCTCTCGCCTCTCTCTCATGTTGTCTGAATTCTTCCATGTATTTAAATGGAAATTCTGTATATGCAAATCCATATCCTTGCTTTACAATTTCAGCATTTACAAAAGTGCCGTCTTCAAGAAATACATAAGCAAGAGTCCTTGTCCAAACATCCTTTTTAGTTTGGTCATATTCAAGCCTGACCTTCTTTCCTTCGACTAGTTTTTTTGTAAATTCGGATGCTTCTTGACCGAAATATTCAACTGGCTTTCTTGGGTCTTTTGTTTCTGGTGTATCAACGCCAATAAGACGTACTGTCTCTTTGCCATCTAATTCAATCGTGTCCCCGTCAACGACTCTGACACATGTTCTCCAGTCTTGACTAAAACAAAAACTTGATAAAAGTAGTAGAAAGAAGGCAATTCCTTTACACCTTTTCATGTTTCCCCCTTTGTGAGAAATTTCGCTCTCATAATACGCCTATCACATAGAGACAGTCAATCGCTTACGCCCACACAAAATAGCGAAGAACCTAAAATAAATCAATCTTTCCCCCCTTTTTTTATTTCCCTTCTTCCATGCTTATCGAACCATCCCACAGTTTTAAAAAATTCTCTCTCGCATATTTTACTATTTCGTGTTCATTCACCTGGACCGACGCCTCAATATTCCGTGTCATTGCTCTTTCTGACCAGTTGTGAGATCCTAGAATCACCGTCACCCCGTCAACGATTATCATTTTCGCGTGAACCGTCCTATTTCTTCCCACGGCCTTGCATTCTATCCCATTTTCTCGCAGCCATTGTGCAGCTCCGATGTTCTGCTTTATTATTTTATTCTCAGGAGTCGTGTAATTTAAAATAACCTTGCAGTCCAGTCCTCTTTTCATTGCCGCCAACAACTCCTTATACAGCTGAGCTTCCTTTCCCGATTTTTTTCCGCCCGGGATGGACATTAGGTAGGCTATTACATAAATTTCCTTTTTTGCGGCCTTGAGCAGTGCTGTAGCGGCCGTTAAAAACTTTTCATCTAATAACAATTTTACCGTCATTTATTTTACCTCCATTTTTTATTACATTATTATTTGTAATAAAATCACTAAATTTTCGATCGACTTTTCAACTTATTTTGTTCAAAAAAACACGTTTCGCTGAAAATGAAAACAAAGAAAATACAAGCACTTTTCGAAGAGCCTGGTAGATATATAAATACACACACCAGGCGTGTGCGATGAAAGGGTGCATTTTGCACACCGTGTGTGTGTGTCGCCCCTGATGTCTAAAAATTAGACACTTTTCATTTTGCACACCAGGCGTGTGTTGTTCTGCACACCAGGCGTGTGTTGACTTTCCCGAAAACGCGTTTTTCACTCTTTTATTTTTTTGCCCTTTTTTTCATAATATCGAGCTTATCTTCTTTCGTATCCGGATCCCCATAAGTACTTATGTTCTCCGCAATAGTTTTATCACAATCGCATTTACAGCTTATTGTACTAAAAACAATAATTAAACAAAAAATATAGAGGAATAGATTCCGAATATTCATTTGACCCTCCTTTTTTCCCGCCCTCAGCGGTCTTTTCTTTTCTCTCTCTATCGGATTACCTGAAGGAATCTCTTGTTCGCTGAAGATGCGGGGATGTCCCAAGTAACCGTGTATTCCAGTTTATTCCTATCCATCGCATTACTAACCCCAGGGTATTCCGTTTCTCTGAATACGATTCCCCACAATACTTCCACTCCTGGTGCCATTGATTTCATTGCTGGACGAGGGTCCCATGCTTCCGAATCTCTCGTACACAGGAGTTGGCCCGAAGAATTATAGAGCTTGAGGGTGACGATTACATTTAAGGCTGTAAAATCTCCCACACTCTTAACTGTGCCCGTATAGGTGAAGTATACAATCGTACCAGTATGATACGTTGGCCCGTCGGTCATTTCTACCTTAGGCCCATTCACATTCACTTGGCAGGTAGCTGTGACAGAACCATAGGAGTTTGTGGCCGTGAGAGTAAATACAGTTGTCTCGTCTGGTGAAACCGATGCACCTTCCCAGGTCGTCGCATCAGAATTTGAAAATCCTGGTGCCGAGATTGTTAAGCTCGTTGAATCTGTTACGCTCCAGGTCAACGTAGACTCCTGCCCATAATAAATCCAATCTGGAGTTGCTTTAAAAAAATTGATAACAGGAGGAGGTTTTACCTCAGGTGCTGTAGGTGCCGTTTTCTTGCACGCTATCATTGCCATCAAAACCATAAGTCCAATAATCCATAATTTTTTCTTCATGTTTAACCCCTTTATGCCCTCTTTCCGAGCATGGAAAAGCTACTTAATTTCCCCTGGAGGCAGAGAAACGTTTATTTTGAATTTAAAGCTATATTCTTTGTTGTCCCCTTTTATTTCCAGGGGAAAGTAGATGCTAAAGTCTTTATCATTCCAGACTAACCTATCTTCTCCCCCAAATAATGGGCGATACTTCCACTCATTGTAAAGTTCTGAATAATAGATATTTTCAGAGGGAATTAAAATGTCTGAAACTTTAGCATTTGGCGGAATTACTGTAGGAGCCTGGGGATTATTTCTATCCGCTAATTTAATTCCACTATGGATAACCCTAGATGATGTCCCTGAAGGATAAATCACAGACAAGTCATCCCAATTAATTTTTATTCCGCTATCAGTTTTATTTTGAATATCAAATCCTATTTGTGTATTTCCGAAGGAAAAAACTACGTCAATAAAATCGTCTGAGTATGTGAGCGTTCCGGATGGCTTAGGCTCCTCTAGAGAAAAACTCCAGTTATAAGGAGTTGGCGTCATCATTAATGCACAAGAACAGAACACAAGGAAAAGAGCGAAAAGAATAATATATTTTTTCATTATTAACCTCCCTGTAAAACTGAATGTATCTATATCAAAAAAAATCAATACTGTAAACATTCTTTAAAAGAGGCAAGGGGGAGAGGCAAGGAACTTAAAAAAGCCTTGACTCTCCCAGGCTATAGGCGGGACGGGTTTAACCGGAATTACTGCCTCTGTAGAGAGTAGACGCTAAAGGGCAGGAATTTTCTCATATAAAATAAATATGGGGGGTAAACGTAAAAGATAAAACAATATATTATATCTGATATTGACAAAGTGGAGTCATTTAAACGACAAGGCTTCCTCATTGCCTGAAATATGAATGTAACATACTATCAAATAGGTTGCATTCAACTAAAACAGGTTAAACAAAGTATAGGAGAGTAAAAGAAAGTTATTGACAAACGGCATTTTGAGTACTATCTTTTGTAGTAAAATAGGTTAAAAATGAAAGGTTGCCGTCCACTCACAGATCCAGAGGCTGATTTGATAGTTGAATCCTTTGATGGAAAATACGCCGCTAGGAACCGTGCAATTTTCAACCTGGAGCTATATACAGGTGAGAGAATTAGTGCCATTCTAAAACTGAGAATTGGGGATGTGGTCCAATCCGGGAAGATCCTTGAGCACATCACATACCGAAGACAAAACCGAAAAGGGAAAATAGAGGGACGAACTGTCAGACTACATCCAGTGGCAAAGGCGGCCGTTTTCGAATGGATCAACCAACTGGCAGCGGGTACAATTCTGACATCTAGTGATTATTTATTTAGGAGCCGAAAGGGACCAAATAGGCCAATTAGTCGAGTCTGTTTTCACAGGATATTGCAAGACGCTGTCCAAAAGAATGGCTTTGTCGGGAAAGTCGCAACTCACAGCATGAGGAAAACATTTGCCGACCGGGTCCATAAAGCATTAGGCAACGATCTTTTTCGCACTCAAAAGGCACTTGGCCATAAAAATATCAATTCAACGGTTCAATACTTAAGCTATAAAGAGGCTGATATCGAAGAGGCTATTTTAAAGATGTAGTGCCATGAAAAGCGATAAATACTATACAGTTAAATCCTTGGCTGAAAAACTAGCGGTCACGCCTATGACAATCTATCGTTTAGTAGAGCAGGGCAAGCTCCCGGCGGTTAAGATCGGGAGGGTAATTCGTTTTAACCCAAAAGAGGTTGACGCCTTCCTGGAGAGTGTCCGCGTGGGGCCGACTGGCCTAGAAGAAATTGGGGAATAACTAACATGACAACTGGCGATATTGCACTCTTGGTTAGCATCTTTTCTGTGGTAATAGCGGGAATTGCATTCGTTGAGGACATAAATACTACTTGTGTCCACTGCGGACGGATCACAAAGCTAAAGCGGGACAATTTAAAGCATATAATTTATGGGAAATGTTTTTGCCGGGCAAATTATGTGCGAGTTGAAATACCGAGCAAGTAAAACACTATAACAGCATACCAGCAAAACAGGAAAAAGGCTTGACAGTACGGGTTAAACCGTATAATTATAAATACTATGGAAAAAATAGCGATAATATCAGAGAAAGGCGGGTCGGCACGCACCACGACGGCGATCAACTTGGGATCTGGCCTGGTCAGGCTAGGAAAGGCTGTTCTTATTATAGACATGGATCCTCAAGGACATGCTACCAGGAGCCTGGGGGTAGAGCCAAATAAGGGCATATACGCCGTTTTAAGGGGCGAGCTGGCCTTGACTGATACAATCATTAAGAGAAACGGCCTGTCTATTATCGTGTCTAACCCTGATCTGGCTGGCATAGAGCTTGAAATGTCTGCTACTCCAGGCCGGGAGTTTATACTAAAAGACGCCCTGAAGGGCTTAAAGGGACATGATGTTATCTTGATCGATTGTCCTCCGTCCTTGGGATTACTGACGATCATGGCGTTGACGGCTGCGAGCGGGTTTCTCACTCCCTTGCCAGTCGAATTTTTAGCCCTTGATAGTATCCCGAAGTTGATGAGGACCATCGGACTTGTAAGAGAAAATCTCAACCCCGGCCTTGGTATGATCGGGATTCTTTTAACGCGAGTGGATCAAAGAAAGCGATTGAACCGGGAGGTTATAGAGCAGACAAGGGAATATTTCAAGGACAAGGTTTTCAAAACAGTGATTCGAGAAAATGTTTCAATAGCAGAGGCCCCCGGGCTAGAACAAAGTATATTTGATTATTCACCGCGATCACATGGGGCTGCGGACTACGCCGCATTTGCAAAGGAATTTTTAGGGAGGTTGAAGAAATGACAAGTAAAAAAACAGTGAGAAAGGTCTTTCTAGGGGACGGAGAGGGGGTCAAGGGACTAATAAGGGACACTAGAGAGGGTGCAGTAAATCAGGAAAACAGGAAAACAGGAAAACAGGATAGAATAAAACCAGTTAAACAGGAATTAGTATCAAAGCGTGGAGGCAAGGTCACGTTTTACCTGGATCCGGACGTGCCCAGAAGGCTGAAGATCTATTCAGCCAACAAAGGCAAGAACTTGTCAGAGGCTGCAAACGAGATCCTTTCTGCATTCCTAACGGACAAAGCCATATCATTTAAGGGGTAACAATGCTTAAATTTGAGCCCGGACAAATCGAGAGGGAAAACGCGGATCGTATTCGTAAAATCATAGACCTCAAGTTTTATTATGGAACGCCTAAAGAAAAAGAGGCGGCGTTTGATTTAGTGCTTAAACAGGCGATATTGTGAGGGGGGTGAGCATGGAGAATATACTTTACTATGGCGACAACCTGGACATTATGAAGCGATACATTCCTGACGAATACATTGATCTTGTTTATCTTGATCCGCCGTTCAAGAGTAACCAGAATTACAACGTCCTTTTCAAAGAGAAGAATGGAAGCCAGGCGGCCTCTCAAATACGCGCTTTCGAGGATACCTGGACGTGGAGCCAGGACGATGAGGCTATTTTTGCCGAACTGGTGATGAAAGGCGGGAAGGTCGCTGATTGCCTTCAAGCCTTCCGAACATTCCTGGGGCCGTGCGATATGCTGGCCTATCTTGTCATGATGGCCCCGCGCCTTGTCGAACTCCGGCGGGCGATGAAGTCAACGGCAAGCATCTATCTTCATTGTGATCCTGCAGCAAGCCATTATCTGAAAATGCTGATGGATGCGGCGTTTGGATTAATAAATTATAGGAATGAAATTACCTGGAAGAGAAAAACGGGAAGAGGGGAAACCCAACATAAATCCAATAAATTTGGAACCTGTACGGATATCTTATTATTTTTTTCAAAATCAAACAAAAATACTTTTAATTCACAGTTCAATTTTGCGGCGGCCGGATACGAGGATTACATTAATAAATTTTATCGACACATAGATCAGAACGGCCGCCGCTTTCGTATCGCCGATTTATCCAGCCCCTCCCCACGCCCAAATCTTATGTATGAATATAAAGGTTATAAGCCGCCTGCAAATGGATGGGCTATTTCCTTAAATAAAATGATTCAATGGGATAAAGAGGGGAGACTCTATTTCCCAAAATCAAAAAGTGGGCGAATTCAGAGAAAAAGGTTCTTTGATGAATTAAAGGGAAAACCAGTACAAAACCTTTGGGATGATATCGATATGATAAGCTCCCAATCAGCAGAACGACTTGGATATCCCACACAAAAACCAGAAGCGCTTCTTGAAAGGATAATCTCAGCGAGCAGTAACGAAGGAGACCTTGTCCTTGATCCGTTTTGCGGCTGCGGAACAACGATCGCGGTCGCGCAAAAGCTGAGCCGGCGCTGGATCGGGATAGACATAACCCACCTGGCCATAACGTTAATGAAAAGGCGGCTTCATGACGCCTTCGGAACAGAAGCAAAATTCGCCGTCATGGGCGAACCGACAAGCCTTCCAGATGCAGCGGCCCTTGCGGCATCGGATCCGTATCAATTCCAGTGGTGGGCGCTGGGACTTGTAGGGGCGCGTCCCGTTGAACAAAAAAAGGGGGCCGATAAAGGGATTGACGGTAAAATCGTTTTCCAGGGGGACGGTCCGGGAGTTTTTGAAAACGTAATAATATCAGTCAAGGCCGGGCATACAGGCGTTA
>Ga0208325_1000319_pt1 | contig 13012 bp, 11 predicted proteins | sample PL_2010_330m_FD_185486 | JGI IMG/M metagenome (GOLD analysis project Ga0208325, IMG submission 185486) | Freshwater microbial communities from Powell Lake, British Columbia, Canada to study Microbial Dark Matter (Phase II) - PL_2010_330m... | ecosystem: Environmental > Aquatic > Freshwater >...
GTCTATGATAATGATATAATAAGGCCGCTTGATAAGGCGTATCATAAAGAAGGCGGCATTGCTGTATTAACAGGAAATATCGCACCCGATGGTTGTGTTGTAAAGCAAAGTGCTGTATCAAAATCTGTTATGACATTTGTTGGAACAGCAATCTGTTTTGATTCAGAAGAAGAAGCAATGCGGGCTATAATGGCGCGCAAGGTAGAGCCTAAAAGTGTCATTATCATAAGGTACGAAGGCCCTAAAGGCGGCCCTGGTATGCGTGAGATGCTTGCACCTACAGCGGCAATAGCAGGCATGGGTTTATCAAAAGAGATCGCGTTAATTACAGACGGAAGGTTTTCAGGGGGAACAAGAGGCCCCTGTATAGGACATATCTCACCAGAGGCGGCAACAGGCGGGCCTATCGCGATAATAAAAGACGGGGATCTTATATCAATAGACATACCAAGAAGAAGGATAGAACTTAAGGTGTCAAAAACAGAGATAGATAAGCGCATGCGTATGTGGAAGCCCAGAAACCCTAAGATAAGAACTGGTTACCTTTCCCGCTATGCGCACTTTGTCCAATCAGCTGCAAAAGGAGCAGTAGTATCAGTACTATGAAACTAAAAGGCGCAAACATATTAGTCGAATCGCTTATAAAAGAAAAAGTAGGCGCTGTATTCGGATATCCAGGAGGTGTTGTGCTTCCTATATTTGACGTGCTTTATGACGCCCCTTTAAAGTTTATACTTACAAGGCATGAACAGGCAGCTGCCCATGCGGCAGACGGCTATGCCCGCGCGACAGGTGAAGTTGGTGTCTGTCTTGCAACATCAGGGCCAGGGGCAACAAACCTTGTTACAGGGATTGCCACAGCTTATATGGATTCTGTTCCTATGGTTGCCATAACAGGGCAGGTAAAGACCAATCTTATAGGAAGTGATGCCTTTCAGGAGGCTGATATTACAGGTATAACAAGGCCCATAACAAAGCATAATTATCTTGTAAAGGATGTAAATGAGCTTGCAGGTATTATAAAAGAGGCGTTTTATGTAGCAAGAAGCGGAAGGCCAGGGCCTGTTTTAATAGACCTTCCTGTTGATATTACCCTGGGTGAGGCGGAATTTGATTATCCTAAAAAAGTCAACATGAGAAGTTATAAGCCTACTTTTAGCGGGCATCCCGGGCAGATAAAAAAGGCCGCCAAGGCGATAAAGGATTCGCATAAGCCAGTAATATATGCAGGTGGTGGCATTATAATATCAGGCGCTGAAGAAGAACTTTTTAAACTTGCCAAAAAGGCATTAATACCTGTTACAACAACCCTTCTTGGTATGGGAGGATTTCCTGAGACAGACCCTATTTCACTGAAGATGCTGGGCATGCATGGAACAGCTTATGCTAATCACGCTGTAACTGAAAGTGACCTTATTATAGCTATCGGGGCAAGGTTTGACGACAGGGTTACAGGCAAGCTTGATGAGTTTGCGCCTAATGCAAAGATAATACATATTGATATTGACCCTTCAAGCGTAAGCAAAAATGTCCACGTCCATATACCTATTGTAGGTGACGCCAGGGATGTGCTCCAAAAATTAAACAATATTATAAAGGCTCCTGATACCTCAAAATGGCTTGAAAGAATAGCTCATTTAAAGAAACAATATCCTCTTAAGTATGATGACACAGGTGATATTATAAAGCCGCAGTATGTAGTTGAGCAGATATATGAAGCTACTAAAGGAGACGCGATAATTACCACAGAGGTTGGCCAGAACCAGATGTGGGCAGCGCAGTTTTATAAATATACGTTGCCAAGGACCTTTCTTTCAAGCGGCGGCTTAGGCACAATGGGATATGGTTTTCCTGCCGCAATAGGCGCGCAGGTGGCATATCCAAATAAAACAGTGTTTGACATAGCAGGAGACGGCTCAATACAGATGAACATACAGGAGCTTGCCACAGCTGTTATAAATAAACTGCCTGTTAATATAGCGATTCTTAATAACTGCTGTCTTGGCATGGTAAGGCAATGGCAGGAGTTGTTTTACAAGAAAAGGTATTCGCACACCTGTTTTGTTTCAGGGTGCCCTGATTTTGTAAAGCTGGCAGAGGCATACGGGGCTGTTGGCATAAGGGTTACAAAAAAAGAAGATGTTGCCCCTGCTATTAAAAAGGCGATAGAAACTAAAAATACCGTTATACTTGATTTTATCGTTGAAAACGAGGAAAACGTTTTTCCTATGGTCCCGGCCGGGGAAGCTATTAACAGGATGATAGGCGGAATGGCATGAAACACACTATTTCAGTATTAGTTGAGAACAAATTCGGAGTGCTTGCGCGTGTCGCAGGGCTTTTTAGCGCAAGAGGTTTTAATATTAGTTCACTTGCAGTAGGCGAAACAGAAGACCCCAGTGTGTCCAGGATGACTATAGTTGTAAAAGGAGACGATAAGATATTGGAGCAGGTTAAAAAGCAGCTTAATAAGCTGATAGACGTTATCTATGTTAAGGACTATATACGAAAAGAGCACATAGATAAAGAGCTCATACTCCTTAAGATAGAAGTGGATAAGAAAAACAAAACAAAGGCACTCAATATTATAAAAAAATCTCCGGCAAGCATTGTGAAAACAACTGCCGATACGATTACAATTGAGATGACCGGCACCCAGGATGACATTGAAAAATTACTGGCAGCGCTTGAGGGTAAGAATTTCAGGATAAAGGAGATGGTACGCACAGGTCGCATTGCAATGGAATTGTAAAGCTATAAAAAAAGGAGAAATAATGGCAAATATATACTATGATAAAGACGCGGATATTGATATACTGAGAAAAAAGAAGGTTGCAATAATAGGTTACGGAATACAGGGTAGGGGCCAGAGCTTAAATTTAAGGGACAGCGGTATTGATATTATTGTATCTGAACTTGAAAACACGCCTAATTACGAGCAGGCTGTAAAAGACGGATTTAAGCCCATGCCTGCAAAAGAGGCGGCGAAGCAGGCGGACGTCATACAGATTCTTACACAGGATCATGTCCAGGCAATGGTGTATAAGGAATCCATAGCGGAAAATCTAAAGCCCGGCAATGCTCTTGTTTTTTCTCATGGATTTAATATCCATTTTAAGCAGATAGTGCCTCCTGCTGATGTCGATGTTTTTATGATAGCCCCAAAAGGCCCGGGCGCTTTGGTGCGCAGGATGTATGAAGAAGGAAAAGGTGTTCCATGCCTTGTCGCAATATACCAGGATACAACAGGCAATGCTCTTAGCACAGCCCTTTCGTATGCAAAAGCAATCGGCGGAGCGCGCGCTGGCGTTATAGAAACAACATTTGCCGAAGAGACAGAGACTGATCTGTTCGGGGAACAGACAGTGCTTTGCGGCGGGGTTACAGAACTTGTAAAAGCAGGATTTGATACGCTTGTAGAAGCAGGATACCAACCGGAGATAGCGTATTTTGAGTGTTTGCATGAACTTAAGCTCATAACAGACCTGATATATCAATACGGGATACAGGGTATGAGAAGCCGTGTGTCAGATACAGCTGAATACGGTGACTATACAAGAGGAAAGCGCATAATAAATAAAAATACACGTAAAGAGATGCAGAAGATATTAAAAGAAATCAAAACAGGAAAATTTGCAAAAGAATGGATAGATGAGAATGAAAAGGGCAGGCCTAACTTTAACAAGATGAAGCAGTCTGACAGTACGCACAAGATAGAAGAAGTAGGAAAGCGCCTTCGTTCTCTTATGCCCTGGATGGGATAATAATCCAACGCCCAAGTATGAAAACATAAAAGGCCCCGCCCGGTTAATCAGAGCAGAGGCTGTTCCTGCAAAAACGATAGATTAGTAGCGCAAGAATGAAAACAGCATCAAAAGCAAGGACTTACAAATGAGAAGGCACATAATAATACACGATACGACATTAAGGGACGGCGAGCAATCTCCTGGAGCAAGCCTTCAGAAAAATGAAAAGCTTGAGATAGCCTTACAGCTTCAACGTTTAGGTGTTGATATAATGGAAGCAGGTTTTCCCATAGCATCACCCGATGACTTGGAGGCTGTTAAACTTATAAGTAAAAAGATAAAAGGCGCTGGCGTGTGCGCTCTTGCAAGGTCTCTTAAAAAAGATATAGACGTTGCTTATGAGGCTGTTAAGCCTGCAAGAGTCGGGCGTATACATGTATTTTTAGCGACAAGTAAAATTCACATGCAGTATAAGCTCCAAAAGGCAGAGGATGAGATATTAAGGCAGGCAGTCTGGGCTGTAAAATATGCCAAAAAGTATATAAGTGATGTACAATTTTCCCCTGAAGACGCATCACGCACAGAGCCTGATTTTCTTTTTAAGGTGATAGAGGCGGTTATAGATGCAGGGGCTAAGACTGTAAATATACCGGATACAGTAGGTTATTCGATACCGTCTGAATATGGAAGGCTTATTTACAATATAACAAGAAGAGTCCGTAATATAAACAAAGCGACAATAAGTGTACATTGCCATAATGATTTAGGCCTTGGCGTCGCCAATTCATTGGCAGCTGTCAAAAACGGGGCCTGCCAGGTAGAATGTACCATAAATGGAATCGGAGAGCGTGCCGGAAACGCCTCATTGGAAGAGATTGTAATGGCAATGAAAACGCGCAAGGACTTTTTTCATAAAACCACAGATATAAAGACAAAGTACCTTTATGAGACATCGCGTATGGTAAGCAGGCTTACGGGAATAATAGTTCAGCCTAATAAGGCGATAATAGGCTCAAATGCTTTTGCTCATGAGGCAGGCATACATCAGGACGGTATATTAAAAAAACGATGCACATATGAAATCATGCAGCCACAGGATATAGGTTTTGGCGAGACGAAACTTGTCTTGGGAAAACATTCAGGCAAGCACGCGCTTTCCGCAAGGCTTAAGAAGATGGGCTTCGACTTAAAAGAGGCTGAATTATTGAAGGCATTTGGCCGATTTAAGGTGCTTGCTGATAAAAAGAAAAATATATACGATGAAGACCTAAAGGCAATAGTTGAAGATGAGATAACCTCTTTAGCCGAGGTATATAAATTAAAGTATTTTTATATAGAAGGCGGTACACAGCACATACCAAAGGCAGTAGTATGTATGGAGTACGATAAAAAACAGTACAAGGCAGCCGCTTCAGGAGATGGGCCTGTTGATGCCTGTTACAAGGCGATTGATAAAGTAACAGGATTAAAGGGAAGGCTTGTTGATTACAATATACGCTCAGCTACAAGCGGCAAAGACGCATTGGGCGAGGCTTCTATAAAGGTGTCTGTAAAAGGCAAGGTCATTACAGGAAGAGGCGTGTCTACTGATGTCATTGAAGCAAGTGTAAAGGCATATCTTAATGCCATGGATAAGATCTCCTGGGCTCATTCAAAGCGCCTTAAGCGCTGTCTTTAAAAACCTATAACACATAATCCATTATGCCGAAAAGATTTTCCCATAAGCTCTATGGACTAATAGGAAACCCCGTAGCGCACAGCCTATCCCCATATATGCATAATGCCGCTTTTTCCAAATTGAATATAGATGCGGCATATCTCCCTTTCTTGGTCGAAAAGGGTAAATTAAGACAGGCTATATCAGCTCTTAAGCGTACAGGCATATCCGGATTTAATGTTACCGTTCCTTTTAAGTCTGAATGCATAAAATATCTTGATAAGATAGACCCTCTTGCGAAAGCAATAGGTGCTGTAAATACAGTAGTAAATAAAAATGGAAAGCTAATCGGATACAATACCGATTGCACAGGTTTTTTAAGAAGTGTTAAAGAGGATCTTCGTTTTAGCCCGAAGGGCAGAGATATATTCTTGCTTGGTGCAGGAGGTGCTGCCCGGGCTGTTGCCTTTGGCCTTGCCAAAAGCAATGTAAAAAGAATTATTATATATGATATTATGCCTTTAAAGGTAAAGTCTTTAATAACTGATGTAAAAAAAAGTTTTCCCAGCATTAATATTATATCTTCAAGTATCAAAGATATGTCCCGCCTTATTCAAAACTGCCGCCTGCTTGTAAATTGCACGCCTCTTGGCATGCGGTCACAAGATCCGCTTCCGTTAAATACCAAGCTTCTGCATAGGGGCCTTAAGGTGTATGATATAGTTTATACCCCTCTAAAGACAAGGTTTATAAAAGCCGCAGGGTTAAGATCCATAAAGGCGGTAAATGGTATCAACATGCTGCTTTATCAGGGCGTACTGGCATTTGAATTATGGACAGGCAGAAAGGCCCCTGTCTGCCTGATGAGAAAAGAATTATTGGATAACCTAAAATGATAATATTCATTGTAGCTATAGCAGGATTGCTGATAGGCAGTTTCCTGAATGTGTGTATATACAGGATGCCAATTGAGAAATCCATAATAAGTCCAAGGTCATATTGCCCGAAATGCAATCATATGATTCCGTGGTATGATAATATACCTGTTATAAGTTTCATAATGCTATTGGGCAGGTGCCGTTTTTGTAAAAAGAAAATATCACCCAGATATGCAATAGTTGAGATATTAACATCTGTTGTATTTGTATTGCTGGTAAAACAGTTGGGCCTTAATGCTGTTACGCTTATATATATGGTTTTATCCTGCGGTTTGATAGCAGCGACCTTTATTGATATAGACTATCAGATTATACCTGATGAGATAACTTACGGGGGTATGATATTAGGTATTATTTTAAGCGTTATATTTCCTGATATTCATGAAACAGCTAACAGGCTTTACGCATTAAGGAGTTCATTCTTAGGCCTTCTCTTGGGTGGGGCGTTGATATATGCAATTTCCTGGATAGGGACAATAGCATTTAAGAAAAAACTAAAAGAGATAGGCGAAGAAACAGCTATGGGTGGCGGGGATGTGAAATACCTTGCCATGATAGGCTCTTTTCTTGGCTGGAAAGGCGTTATCATTGTATTCTTTTTAGCGCCTTTTTTTGGTTCAATTGTAGGTATAGTAGAGAAATTACGCAGTAAAGCTGATATAATACCATATGGTCCTTATCTTTCAGTTGCAACAATCATCGTTATACTATGGGGAGACAGGATTATGAGAACGCTATTTCCGTATCTTTAAAGTATTAAGTTGTAGGAATTAAGGATTACGTATTTGATACTTTCTTAATACATACAACTTACAACTTATAACTTAATAATTTAACAAGGAGTGAGGAATGCTACGATATATGACAGCAGGAGAATCGCACGGAAAGGCCTTGGTAGCTATATTAGAAGGAATGCCGGCAGGGCTTAAGCTGGATACCAGGATAATAAATGAGCAGCTCAAACGCAGACAACAGGGCTATGGTAGAGGCGCAAGGATGAAGATAGAGTCTGATAAGATTGAAATCTTATCAGGGATACGAAGGGGTGTCAGTATAGGAAGTCCGATAGCTGTTATGATCAAAAATAAGGATTTTAAGATTGGTATGTTGCCTGCTGTCTGTTGCCCAAGGCCCGGGCACGCGGATTTAGCGGGCATGCTTAAATACAATACAAAAGATGCAAGGGATATATTAGAGCGCGCCAGCGCAAGGGAGACAGCAGCAAGGACAGCGATAGGAGCTGTCTGCAGGCAATTTTTAAAAGAGTTTGGAATAGACGTATTTAGCCATACAAAATACATAGCTGATATAGAAGCTGATACAGAGGGCTTGCCGTTAAATCGGATAAAAGAAAAAGCATCAAAGTCTTGTCTGAATTGTGGTGATAAAGAATCAGAGACGCTTATGGTAAAAAGGATTAACCAGGCTAAAAAATTAGGCGATACTGTCGGAGGAGGTTTTGAGGTTATAGGCCTAAACATAATGCCCGGATTAGGAAGCCATGTACATTATGATAGAAAACTTGATGCAAGATTGGCCCTTGAGCTTATGTCCATACAGGCGATAAAAGGGGTTGAATTCGGATTAGGTTTTTCAGGCACACAGCTTCCCGGTTCTGCGTTTCATGACGAAATAATATTAAAAGGTAAGCTGATTTCAAGAAAGACAAATAATGCAGGCGGCATAGAAGGCGGTATCAGCAATGGCCAGCCTTTAAGGCTAAGTTGTGCTATGAAGCCGATAGCCACACTTATGAATGCCTTGTCGTCCGTTGATATGAAAACAGGTAAAATTAAGAAAGCAAGCACAGAGCGCTCTGATGTATGCGCCTTGCCTGCTGCCTCTATTGTTGCGGAAAACGTTACATGCTTTGTCCTTGCCCAGGCTATACTGGAAAAATTTGGCGGGGATTCTATGAAAGAGATAAAAAAAAGGTAAAGGTAGAAGTAAAGGTAGAGGAAAGACTGCTATTGAGACATAACACCTTCACCTTTACCTATTAAACAATGAAGAACATAGTACTCGTTGGATTTATGGGAACAGGGAAGACCGCAGTCGGCAAGCTGCTTGCAGCCCGCCTTAACAAGCAGCGGTTATGCCTTGATGATATGATAGAGTGGAAGATAGGTAAATCCATAGTCGAGATATTCGAGCATGACGGCGAGGCATTTTTTAGAAAGGTTGAAAAAGAGATAGTGCATGCTGCTTCTCACGATAAAGATGTTGTCATAGATGCCGGAGGAGGGGTTGTAATTGATGAAGATAATGTTAAGCGCCTGAAAGAGCACGGCATAATTATATGCCTTAGAGCAAAGCCCGATGTAATATATGAAAGGACAAAGGGCCATCTTCACAGGCCGTTATTAAACACGCCTAATCCTGTTGAGAGCATAAAAGAGATGATTGGCAAGAGAGAACAATATTATAATCGCGCAGATTATACAATAGATACATCAGGCCTTACGCCGGATGAAATTGTTGAAAAGATAATAAATATAGTGGAAAAAAAAGATCAGCATGGATAGTTTTAAAAAAGACCTGGTCCTGTTAAATATGGTGCAGGATATCGGTTATATAAGATTGAAGGCATTGCTGGATGAATTCAAGGAGCCCGGCGGGATATTAAGGGCTTCTCTTGATAAGCTCCTGTCTGTAAAAGGCATAGGGCCTGCAATCGCGCAGGCTGTTAAAAATGCCGGCTCAGACCATGATATAGATAAAGAAATAATTTTAATAAACAAGGCAGGTGCTGAGGTACTGACAGTATTTGATGAAGGTTATCCTGAGAATTTAAAGAATATATATGACCCGCCGGTTGTTCTTTATATCAAAGGCAGCTTCAAAAAAGAAGACGAGCTATCTGTCTCAATAGTCGGTTCAAGGAAGTGTACATACTATGGAATGAATATGGCGGATAAGATAGCAGAGCAACTTGCCTCTGCAGGCGTAACTGTGGTATCAGGTTTTGCCAGAGGTATTGATACATCCGCGCATAAAGGTGCTTTAAAGGCAAAAGGAAGAACTATAGCGGTTCTTGGAAGCGGGCTTGACAATATATATCCTGTTGAAAATAAGCCTTTGGTAGAAAAGATAATTAAAAACGGTGCGCTTATATCAGAGTTTCCGATGAGTATGCCGCCTAACAAGAATAACTTTCCAAGAAGAAACAGGCTGATAAGCGGACTATCCAGGGCTGTCCTGGTTGTTGAGGCTGCTAATAGAAGCGGCGCGTTGATAACAGCTGATTTTGCCCTTGAACAGGGCCGCGATGTCTTTGCAGTGCCCGGCACGGCAGACAGATTATTGTCTATGGGTACTAATTCTCTCATAAAGCAGGGCGCAAAGCTTGTAGACAGCGCGGAAGACATATTGGAAGAGTTTAAAATAGGTAAGGATCCTGTTTTTCAATAAAGCCAGGTAGCCTAAAAATGCATTACGTGTTTTTTTAAAAAGGACAGATAAATGAAAAAAGCGCTTGTAATAGTCGAGTCTCCTGCTAAGTCAAAGACATTGGCCAGGTTCTTAGGCGACAATTATGATATAGCGTCCTCTATGGGGCATATTATAGACCTGCCCTCAAGCGGGATGGGCGTAGATATCCAGAATGAATTTAAGCCTAAATATGTAATCTTGCCTGCGCGAAAAAAAATAATGCAGGAATTGAAAAGCAAGGCAAAGGGCAAGGGAATAATATACCTTGCCACAGACCCTGACCGCGAAGGCGAGGCAATAAGCTGGCATTTAGAACGTGAACTTGTTTCTCCTGAGCAAAAGGCCCTGCGCGTAGAATTTCACGAGATTACCAAAGCGGCAATAGAGCATGCCTTTAAGAATCCGCGTCCCATAGATATAAACAAGGTAAATGCCCAGCAGGCTAGGCGAGTGCTTGACAGAGTGGTTGGTTATAATCTTTCCCCTCTTTTATGGGAAAAGGTAGGCCGGGGTTTAAGTGCCGGAAGAGTGCAATCTGTTACATTGAGGCTTATAGTTGAAAGAGAGCAGGTAATAAATTCCTTTAAATCTCAAGAATACTGGGAGCTTGAAGCAGAGCTTAAGAAGAAAGGCGAAAAGAATGTTTTAGCGTTTGTCGCAAAATTAACCAGTATAGATAGCAAGAAGCCAAAGATAGATGACAAGAAAAGTGCCGATGATATTGTAGGCGGCCTTTTAAAGAGTGCTTTTAAGGTATCAGAGATAAAAGAGCAGAAAAAAACGAGAAAGCCTTTACCCCCGTATACTACAAGCACCATGCAGCAGGATGCTTTTAATAAGCTTCGTTTTTCAGCGAGTAAGACCATGCGTATTGCTCAACAGCTGTATGAAGGTTTGGAGCTTGGAGAAGGGGATGCGACAGGGCTTATAACATATATGAGAACAGATTCTTTGAACATATCAAAGGAGGCGCGGGCACAGGCGACAGATTATATCGGCAAAAATTTTGGAAAAGAATATATACCAACGCACCCGATTTCATTTAAAAAATCAGGCCAAAAGACTCAGGATGCGCACGAGGCAATAAGGCCTACCTCTGTTTATTTATCCCCTGAGAGCATAAGAAAGCATTTAAGTTCAGAGCAGTTTAGGTTGTATGAACTTGTGTGGAAAAGATTTTTACAGAGCCAGATGGGGCCTGCCTTATTTAATGTGCAGACAGTTGATATTATTGCAATAGAAAGCAGTGCTCAAAAGAAATGCCTTTTCAGGTCTTCTGTAAGTAATATTTTGTTCGACGGTTTCCTCAAGATTGATGGGGGTGAAGCTAAAAATATCAAGAATATGCCGCATTTATCAAAGGATGAATCCTTATCCCTAGTCAAGCTCATGCCGTCACAGCATTTCACAAAACCCCCTGCCAGATATTCAGATGCCTCCATTGTCAAGGAACTTGAAGAAAATGGCATTGGAAGGCCGAGTACATACGCGCCGACAATATCAACCATAGTGGCGCGTCATTATGTTGAAAGGCGCGCAGGTTATTTTTATCCAACCGAGGTAGGTATCGTAGTGACCGAGCTTCTTGTCAAACATTTTCCGGATATATTAAACGTAAGTTTTACAGCCCAAATGGAAACAGAACTTGATAAGGTCGAGGTTGGCGAAATGGACTGGGTGAAAGTGCTGAGCGATTTTTATAAGCCGTTTGCAAAGGACATGTCTTCGGCGCAGGTCGAAATGAAGGATATGAAAAAGGAAAAGATTGTAACGGAGTACAAATGCCAACTTTGCGGCAAGGCTATGCTGTTTCGCTGGTCGAGAAGAGGTGCTTTTCTGGGCTGCTCAGGATTCCCAAAATGCAAGAATTCAAGGCCCGCAAAAAAGACAGAAGAAGGCAAAATAGAACTAATAGAGGTTGAGACAATTGATAAGCTATGCGATAAATGCGGTAAGCCTATGATGGTAAAACATTATGATAGAGGCAGGTTCTTAAGCTGTTCCGATTATCCTAAGTGCAGGAACACAAAACCATATCCGACAGGTGTCAAATGCCCCCAAGCCGGCTGTGACGGGGAACTGGTCGAACGTTCATCGAAGAGAGGGCCCTTTTACGGCTGTTCCAAATACCCTGACTGCAAACATACTAGCAGAAAATTGCCAAAACAAGAATAGAATGCACAGATGCAGAGATATATAGATAAGTTCTTAAGGTACCTTGAAATAGAAAGAGAAGCCTCAAGGCATACAGTTATAAATTATAAACTGGATTTAAACAGGTTTGCCTGTTTCTTAAAGGAAAAAAGCCTTGATAGCGTTGATTATCTTTTTATGAGGCAATTTCTGGCAGAATTACGGCATAGCAATATCTCAAAGTCGTCAATAGCAAGGATGCTTTCAGCGCTTAGAAGTTTTTTTAAATTTCTTGTAAGGGAAGGGCTTGTCAGGACAAATCCTGTTTCAGGCGTAACAACGCCAAAAAAGGATAAAAAACTTCCTCAATTTATGCAGGAAGAAGAGGTGGCTAAATTAATCGAGGCACCTGGTAAGGATATGCAGGGATTAAGAGACAGGGCTATATTGGAGACTCTTTATGGTACCGGGATGAGGGTATCAGAACTTGTTGGTATGGATACAGATAAATGCGACCTCATAAGCGGTGTTATTAAGGTATACGGTAAGGGTAAGAAGGAGAGAATGGCACCGATGGGCGAAAAGGCGTCTGAGGCGATAAGCCGTTATATCAATGCCTCAAAAAATATGCGCAAGCCGCAAATAGGGGCTGTTTTCCTAAATAGAAATGGGGGTCGCTTGACAGACAGGTCTGTTAGAAGAGTGGTTGACCGTTATATAAAAAAAATAAGCCTGAAAGACAATATATCGCCCCACACATTAAGGCATTCATTTGCCACGCATCTTATGAACAGGGGCGCTGACCTGAGGTCTGTACAGGAGCTTTTAGGCCACGCCAGTCTTTCCACAACACAGATATATACCCACATAAGCATAGACAGGATGAACCAGGCTTATCAGAAAGCGCATCCAAGGGCATAAGCGGTTTTCGATGTTCGGTTAGCGGTTTTTGCCGAGAACCGATAACCGAAAACCAAAAACCGATAACCGAGCACATGAACATCTTATTCAATATAGCATTCGCATTATTTGTGTTTTTTTATATGCCCTTGTTTATTTTTAAAAAAAGAAGGCGTAAGGGTATATGTATCAGGCTTGGTATATAC
>Ga0208325_1000320_pt1 | contig 12992 bp, 23 predicted proteins | sample PL_2010_330m_FD_185486 | JGI IMG/M metagenome (GOLD analysis project Ga0208325, IMG submission 185486) | Freshwater microbial communities from Powell Lake, British Columbia, Canada to study Microbial Dark Matter (Phase II) - PL_2010_330m... | ecosystem: Environmental > Aquatic > Freshwater >...
AAATAATACCAATGGACATTACGTACTGACTTGATTGGTCACGGTTTTTTTGGTTCACACATTTTTAATGTGATTTTTCGCCAAGTTTCAACCGACATTTTTTTTTCTTGAATCCACAAAAACTAACAATAACAAATAATCAATAATTACTGATAAACCACAAACACCACAATTAAGTCACAATCCACGAAGAGCTTATCATATTAGGAGCCTAATAGCAGGCAAAAAAAGGGGTGGGAATTTCGGTGACAAAGAACATTAATCTTCGTCTTCTTCCCATTCTTCCTCCTCTTCTTCCCGCATAAGAAACTCCAAAAAAAGGAAGAATGTTTTGAGGATTTAACGTTTTCTGTTACTGCGTCCTCGTCTTCCAATACCCAATCTTTCAATTCAATTTTTCCATCCTTAAAGATTAGAGTTCCTTCTTTTATTATTCCGAAGTCCATGTTTGTTCATCTCCTGTCTAATGTCCTTTCTCCCACGAATCAGGATACAAAGCGCGTCTAGGATTACTCCACAGCTCCTCCTTATCAACATTCTCTGGAACATAAGTGTAGATCCTTCGAGGCTGGAAATCAGGAACCGCAGAGGGCTCCTCCCGGACAAACTTGATTAGCTCCAGCTGCAGCAGCCAATAAATGTAGTTGCGAAAATTCTGGTAGGATCCCGGGTTCTTTTTGAATTTCTTGAATTGTCGCCACATGTTGAATATGTAGTCTTCAACGTTCTGTAAAAGATGGTCCCTGATCCACATGCCTGTTGAGACCATTTTGCGTGGGCCAAAACCCCTCGGTACCTCGATAACGCCTTTGCTGGACATCACACTCTCCAAATGTCCCAAGGTGTATTCTTTATATTAATTTTTCTTTCCAGTTTTCAGGCGTAAGTGCGTACTCGTACTTTTTGTAATAATCTCGCCAACCCTGTCTGGATCTGCTGAGATACACTTTATCCTGTTCAGGCAATTTCTGTCCCATTAGAAACTTAACAGCATCACGGTCCATGCCTGCATCGCCCAACAAAGTTCTGAAAGCTGCCCTCAAAGTGTGTGGGCGTATTGGGTTGCGCCCATTATATTTTCCAACAAACTCTTTAGCGAGCATCTGAAACTTATCGTCTATTGTGTGGTGGCTGGTACTATAAATTGGCGTGTCTAGATTCAGTTTATGGCCTTGAAGGTGCTGTCTAAGTAGTGTTACTCCCCAGGTTCCAATGAAAGTCATGAATTTTACTTTCGTTTTGTGTCTTGACAAATCTAAACATAGTGGAATTGTTTGATGTTCGTACTCATATTTGATGTCTGAATAAGTTAATAGAAGAAGATCCTTAATGCCTATGCCTGACTGAAAAATTGTTACAGCTGCAGATTGTAGCTCTGGGTTCTCGATCATGATCATTAATTTTGTTATTGTTTCAATGGTCCAGGGGAATTTTTTACTAATAGCTGCTGCATCTGGAAGATTAACATAACGTGTAGTGATTGCTATATCGAAGTAGGCTGCCAAGGACTGAACAGCCGCAACATAGGATCTGATAGTTTTTGGTGACAGGTTCTTTTTGTCTAGCCATTCCACAAATTCTCGGAAAGTGTTTCTGGCCACTCTTTTTTTTTCTCGTCTTTGCCTCTTTTGGTCCTCTTCGAGAGCGTCAAGAAAATATTTTGGCGTTTTGCCGTAGAAATCTTGGAAGTTTGTTAAACCTGCCTTGTAAACTCTTCTAGTTCCTTCTTTTAATGCACCCAGAAATTCGTCTGTCTCTCTGTCAAATCCTATTTTATCCACCTTCAATCGGTAATGCTGGCAGCGGCGGCTTTGGAGGAATCATATCAGCTGGTACGCCTAAACCCGTTAAAAACGCTACAATTTCGGCCCAGAATTGATCAAACAAACTTATTTCTCCATTTTCTGTTGTTACTGCAAACTGTTTAACAGAAGCTCCAGAGAAATCCGGGTTTGTCGACACTTGAACTTTGAGGTTGAGGTTGTTTGGTGGCATCGTAAACATTGGTTCCCAATAAACGAATTCTCCTGCACGACACCACTGTGGGTAATTATTTGGGGGTTGATAGAATATTTGTCCATTTGAAAGAATTCTGCCGTAAATGTTTCCATCCATGGCGCCAGTATTTTTTGCACCGAAAGTAATACCCAAGTTTGCTCCCACATTACACTTAGCAGCCACACCTTCAGGGTAAACACTGTACCATGTACCAGTTGAACCATCAAGAACGCGGATAGCGAATACCTCGGCAACCGCTTCACCTATTGCCTGAATAACAAACGATCGAGATTGAGACATAAATATTACCTACCAATAGAATTAGGGGTTAACCGTTTTAAATTTTTGCTTCTGCAACCTCAACACTCTTTTGCAAGAGCTTTATAAAGTAAAAGAGATAGCATATTTCGGAGAGTGTAAAGATGGCTTATGTTCCGAGGTCACAAAGAAAAGAAACAGAAATACAGGAATTATTTAAGGAGCTTCATGAGATCACCGAGAAACAGGACATAATTAACCTGAAGATACGAGAGCTGATAAACGATTCAAAGGACCCCAGATGGCTTCCAATTCATATAATTGATAATGCCAACGCTCTCATACTCGAGATTTCCCTCCACGAAGGCGGAATGGGAAATTGGGCGTACATTGACGAAAAAGCAGATGGGCTTTGGGCAAAATTATTCCAGCAGAGGCAACAAGACTCTCAAACTTTATAAATCAAAAGAGGCAAATACATCAAGAGTGTAATTTTATGGCTTATGTTAAAAAAAGTGAACGAGATCAGAATGAGTCACCAAAATATAGGAAGGGAATGCGAACCGATTGGGCCGACATAGCCAGAGAATACAAACATTATCCTGGCACCATGGGCAGAGTCCATCGGGCACTGTGCGAGGCAATAACATATGCTGGTACGGGTGAACTTGAAAGATTACGAATTGCCTTCCCGGAGCTTGTTGAAGAACTGAAAGGTGATTGAGATGATTGAACTAGATAAAGACGGAATGCGAATTGATAGTGACGGTATGCGAATGTATGACGACAAGGGCAACTACATTCCAAAGGGTAAACGAGACAAAAAAGGGAGGCAAATCCCTGAGTTTGACCTAAAGAAAGTTAAAGATGGTCTTTTCTTAGCTTTCAAAGGTCATCCCCCTGCAGGTGAGGAACTTGAGCTTCTGTGGTTTGGTTTCAATGAAAAAGCAGCCAAGGACTGGGCCGTCGTAAAAGGGGCTTATGTGTATCAGCTCATTTACAGTCCAACAGGAAATCCTAGGTGAATGAGATGTCTTATGTTCCGAAAAGCAAACGAGAAGAGGCACTTGCTGTAAAAGAACGGCTAAAAAAATGGGCATCAAAAGTCAAGGAAGAAGATGATGCTTTGCACATGATGATAAATCTTATTGAAAGAAGTTCTGAAGAAGTGGATAAAGCCGTATCTGCGGCGTTATTTGCTGCAAAAGCAACTATAATAGACAGGAACGCGCAGCGCGTTTTTATTCAGGATTTTGCCGCCGCATTAAACAGAAGAGGATTATTATCAAACACATATGTTCAACAGTTCCGTGAATATGGTTATCAATATATGTGGGAGGCATAATCGTGCCATATATTCCAAGAAGCATCCGTGAACTTCGAAAATATAGCGAAGGGAAACTCCAGTCGTTTTTTCATGCCCTTCAGAATGCCCAAGCTGCTTCGCAAGAAGCTCTCGATTTTTACAAAGAATTAATAGAAGAATATCCAGAATGGCAAGATTTTAAGGAATTGTTTCATGAAGAACAAAAGCACTATGATCTATTAACTAAACTTCTTCTCAAAATAAGGGCAGTAATGACCGAACGCGATATGTTTCCAAAAGGAAATCCTTGTGGCACAAAGGCTTGATTCATTCTACAATTCTAGAAATCATCATGGACCCTGATGTTTCGATAGGCATAATTTTAGGCGGAAGACGAAAAGGCAAAAGCGTACTAGGCTACGGCATCATAGACGAGCTCCACAACACAAATTTACAAACTTTCGTTCTTGGATTACCCCAAACCAAAACACACCTTATACCACCATATATTCAATCCATTGGAGACTTAGATGATGTCCCGGACAAATCAGCTGTAATAATCGATGAAGCCTACAGAGAATTCTACGCGCGCATGAGCATGTCAGCAAAAAACAAGTTTGTTGACACCCTAGTAGCCCTGTCAGGACAGAAACGACTAAAATGCATATTCATTACGCAGCAGGCCCGAAGAGTTGAAGTAGGAATCGCCGGCAGCCCAGATTTTATGCTATTCAAGAAGCCCTCTCTGGTGCAGATGGAGTTTGATCGACCACAATACAGGCGTAAATTAGCCGAAGTCTACAAAGCCTTCCAGGAGCTGAAGACGCCTAAAGATTTATCATTGAAGGAATACCAGAAACAATGCACATATATTTTCAGCGAAGACTATGTTGGCATGATAGAAAACAGTAACACTTCTCCTTCCTGGTGGACCGAAGATATCTCGAGGGCCTATGCAGGAGTTTCATTGAAAGAGGGAAAGAAAGAGAAAAGGGAATATACCGACAAAGAAATAGTTAAGATATTCGCAAATGTTATCGGAGGAAAAAGCTTAACAGGATTTGGTAAAGATGGAAGATACATCCCAAAATCAAAAAGATAAAGAATGCGGAGACTCATGCACAATCAACGCCGGCGTCGGCGTAGCATTGCAGATCTGCAAACTTGCCGGCATAAACAGCGAAGACATAAAAGATGATTTGTTTAACGAAAAAATAACGGTCCAGCAAGCCTTCGACAACATCAAAGAAAGATTGGGCGAAGACAAATTTCATGTCGGATTAGTGGAGGAAGTAGAGCAAATTATGGAATCTCACTTGGAAGAGAACCACGAATGCGTTTCTGTTTTCGTGAAAACTCAGATGGAAAAACAAATTGATGAATGGATAAAAGACCGGGAAGATGCAGTGGAGACGGCGCCCCCGGGCAAATTTGTTGAAGGCACCACGCAGCTGATAGAAAATCTTAAAGCAAGCAAGAATGCTATTGACAAGTTGCCAACATGCGAGGCTGAGTGAAAAAATGAATCCTGAAACATTATCTGGAACGTGGTATTTAGGTCGTATGCACAAAAAATTTAAAGGTAAAGAGTTTTTCCCAGTCACAAGGCAAAATAAAGTCACAGAACCAATCGATCATAACCAAACAAGGCGGGTCAAGGATGTTCGGCAGAGGCTGAGAAAAGCGGTTAACGCATGTTATGAAAGAGAACCTTTCCTGCAGCAATATCTAAACAGATTTAGCGGGAAGTGTGAGGCTTGTCCTAGATGTGGATTAGCCCAAACTGTCCCCGGACCCTGCTGCGGAAAACTTAAATGTGTGAACTGTGGTTTCGTGGCGCCACCACGATATTTCGAGGATCAGCGGAAACCCTAAAAAACTCCTCTGGGTTTTATGGGCACTTTCCAGCCTTATACAGCTTGGCTAATTCTCTAATTGCGTCTGGATCAAATTTCTTCCCAGAACGTTCCTTTTTGATACATTGTTGCCATCTAGAAACTTTTCTTGGTCCCGCCGCCTTTGTTCTCTTTCCCTTTTCCATCTTACAAATTGGCATTTCCTTAATCTGATTCTTCAACGTAGTCAATGTCTTCGCATGAGATGGATTAGCGTCTGCCAAATGGTCAATAAGATCAACAAAAGCCTCTTTGGCTCCATCGCTGATGCAGGACATAACAAAAAATAAGTCTATTCTACCATAAAAGGTTTAAGAAAAAAGGGGGGAGAGATCGGTGAAAGTGTTACTTGCATTTACTAACAGCAGCTTTGAAAGCGTCCCTAACAGCTTTCCTGCTGGCATAGCTTCCGCCTCTAATCGCATCACCTATGCACATATTAAATCCCGAGGCTTTCTTCTGGAAATAAACGTGCAGACCTCTTTTGGGTGTAATAGAGACCATCAATCCGTGTTTGTGGGACCTAGGCATTTTTAATCACTAACTACTTTCTCGATTCTGTGATATTTAAGGGCTTTTTCAAAACATTCGTCACTATTATCTATTTTTTTGAAAAGAATCCCAAAAAAATATTTCGAAATAACGCTTCAAATTTGCATATAATACCTGTTCTTTTGGTTCACTCATTTCTTCTGTGACTTCTGTTTGTTTCGCAAACTCTTGGATCCACGGAGTCAAAACATTCATTAATGCTAATTCAGCCTCTTCCAGATAAAAGCTAGGCTGCAACAAATAATAATGACCATAATCGTCTGTTGTAGTAAGCACAATCCCTTGGCAGATAAGCTTCTTAAGATGATAATCCACCAGAGATGAACGTGCATTTATTGCTGTAGCTATATGATTGGCTATAAGTGGACGATCCGCCTTTTTAAGATGAAGAATTATTTGAAGGGCAATATCAGTCTTCTTTTTTGGCACCAAGCATTTCTCCACAATCAGGCATTTCGCTAAGTTCATTTTGTAATTTAATTATAAACTGGGCCTGTAAGCCTCCAGAATCCAACTCTGCTAGGCGCCGTTCAAGCATCTGAGAAATAACCTCTCTCGCCTTGCTGTCGATGCAACCTTCAATAAGCACCTCTTTCACATCAAGCTTTTCCTCTTCCTCACTCATATTTTTGTTTTCCCTCCTTCCATTCTGTGTCTGAGGTCCTTGCTGACAATTTTGCATGATGGACATTTTTCCACCAGTTCATAAGCCTTCAAATTTATTGCAGAAATGCGCGTGCGCAATGTCTCGAGATCTTCCATGGTGCCGATGCCCCTAGTTAAGCCTCCGGAAATACCATGTTCCTTTCGTATCCATCGTACTTCATCTAAGATCTCGTCTAAGCCCTCCTTCACGTCAGGACTGGCGTTCTCAGTGCTAGTAACATCTTCAGTTATGCCTTGCAGTTTCTGGATGGCAATTCTAACTTTCTCTGTCACTCCACTAGTCATTTTTCCCGCACTGCGAAACCGATCTATAGCATGACCGACTTCAGTTAAAGACCCCATGGTGTGACCTTCTACACATTCCAAACAGTAGGATTCGTCGCTTTGTCCTTCGAAGGTTTTGCCGGATGCAGGAGTTTCAGTTTTTATGGGCTGGCGCGTCTCTAAAACATTTGCTGCCGAAAATCTCTTGTCAAAAGTTAACACTTTTTTGTCAATCTCTTTGGCTTTCTGGTCAACTCCTGATAGGGTTTCTTCTATGTTGCTAAGTGTTATTTCTGCCTCTTCTAAAAACTGCATAGGGTCTGGAAGATCTATCGATAATGGCAAGGTTAACCGCTTCTTTTTTTCCTCCATTTATCTCTACCCCATCTTTGAAGCAGCCGCTATCAAGGCATCTTCAGCAACCAAAATACCCTCTTTCTTTTCAAGGTTATCCTGAAGTCCAGCTGCTTTCTTTTTTCGTTCCTCCGCAGTCCTTTTAACATCAGGCGTAAATGAATCTACAGTAGGCATTCGATTCAGCATTTGTTGTGCGCGTCCATCAACATTTTTTCCAATCTCGCTTAGCACATCTAGCGTAGTTTTTCCAGTAGGTGAAAATCCTCTTAATCCTGCTAGTTCGTCAAAACTTTTTAGTTGCTCCACAAAAGTGGGTTGCTTATCCATTTTCTCTGCCAATGCACTGATTGAACCTTGAAGATCATCAATTTGTTTTTTATTTGCACTTTCTCTAAGTTCTTTAATTTCTTGTTGTGTAGCATCGAGTGTTGTTTTTAATGCTGCAACTTCGGGGCTTTCTTTCCTTTGATTCATTAGATAAAATGGCGCTATCGCCGCAGGAACCTTTATTGTTTGTTCTCCAATCTTTACCTCTACCAAAGTTCCATCCTTTCCTCCTTCTGCCCCCGCCAAATTCTTTATTTCCTGCTGGAACTTCTGTTTTTCTAAATCATGTGTTTCTTGTCGTTGTCTTTTTTGTTCTGCACGATCTTCCTCTTCAGCCTTTGTTATCTTCTGTTCATCTAGATATTTTTTCCAAGCCATGCTGCCTTGAAGGTCAGTGGTGATCTCTTGTCCATCAACAATAACTTTCACTTGCTGGGGTGGTGATTGTCCTGCTGGGTACTGAGGCGGATATTGAGGATTTGCTGTTGGATATGGTGGAGCCGTTGGGTAGTGTGGTTGATATGCTACATATGCTGGTGTCCCGTAGCTAGGAATGAACTGTGATGAAATACCTGGTTTATAGCCTTCTGATTCTAGTTGAGCAAAAACAGTGTTTATAATAGATTCTAAGTGTTGGTCATCAGCGCTGGGTGCATATCTTTTAATGTGGTTGTGCAGGTTGAATGGATTCGTGGCTATCTGAGGGCTTAATGTGTCAATGATGGCGGTTATGCGAGCGCTGGAACGCAATGCAGGGATGCCATAGACTTTAGGCAAGTGTAGTTGTAATAATTCTTTTACTCTTGTGGTCATTTCAATTTCAAGAGGAGCAATTTTAGTCTCCGCAGCTTCTCGTTGCTCTACATCTTCTGGAGTAAGTGGCTTCATGAATTTCTTACATTCTGGGCATTGATAACGTATGCCTCTTGCTGTCTGGACTTCTTTAGGCACCACAGGTTTCCCACATACACTACAGATATACTGCATTTGACTGGGTAAACTCTCTGTGGTCTCTGCGGCATCCTCTATGGTTGCGGATGTGTCTTTTGTATCAGGCATAGCGTTCAACCTCAATAGCTTTCAGAATCTCGTTGACCGTAAACCTTAAAGAAAGCCTAAATGCACCTGCTATAGTTGGCTCTTTCAGTTTTCCAACTTTATTGAGATAATTAGCCAGTTGTTCAGCTGTTGCCTTTTCTGTGGCTGACACGCGGATGGTTATCTGTTCACTTTTATTTTCATCACTCACACTCTCACACTCTCTTGACATTCACAAATGATTTACATAACCTTTTTAGTGTCATACAAATAATAAATCTTTCCATTAAGAGAGTGTGGCAACTGAAGAAAATCGGCGTCTTAAGCGGTAAAGGAGGAACAGGCAAAACCAGCATTGCCGTCTCCATTGCCAGGGGCTTGATTGAAAAAGGGTATAAAGCCGGATTATTAGACTTTGACCTTTCAGGCCCTAACACTCTTGAAATGCTAGGAAACCATCCTATAGGCGTAACAAAAGAAGACACTTTCATTCCCGCGGAAGTAGCCGGCTTAAAATATATCAGCTTGGGCCATGTTGTTTCTAAGGCTGACCCTATTCTATGGAGTGGAAAAGATTTCGGATCCGCGGCGTGGCAACTTCTCGAGAGAACTGAATGGCATAATCTCGAATATTTGATTTGTGATTTTCCTCCTGGAAGCGGAGCAGAAGTCCAAAAGATGTTACCGCTAATGGATTCTGTCATTATTGTTACAGTGCCTTCACATCTAAGCGAAAGCAATGTTCGTCGATGTATCGAAATGTGCAGAGAAAAACAAATCGGCATATTGGGTTTGATAAAAAACATGACCTTCTTTCAATGTGAATGTGGCAAAAAAACGATAATATTTCCTGATGATCATAGCTTCGAAGAGTATGGCATACCTGTCTTAGCTGAAGTTCCCCTAAAAAGGGAGATAGCTGAAAAGAAGATGATTCAGGGCTTGCCAGTTGAGGATATTCTGAAGGCTAAACCTGTTTTGCTAAAAAAGAAGCGGTTCAAGAGCAGACTCCTGAAATTCGCGGGAAAAATGCTATTAGGTGATTAGGATGGGATACATAAAAAATTTGATGGATAAAGTCATTGCTCTCCAGACCAAATTTCGTCCAGACATGGAAGAATATTATCAGGAGGCTAAAACCCGAACCGCCCTTCTTAGAATTGTGGGGTTGGATGGGGAAACACTTGTTTTGACAGTGAATAATGGCAGAATAACATATGGGAACCCTGATGATAAACCGTTACATGTTTTCCGTTGTAGTAGCGACACTTTCTTGGATTTGTTGTCAGGTGATACTACAGTTAGAAAAGAAGCAACTCTTGGGCATTTCACCATAGAAGATGCGAATTCAGGAGAAATAAACATTGTTGAATTGGAGAAATGGAGTAAAGCCTTCGATCGTATGAGAGGCCTACTGAAGGTGGTTGTATGATATATAATGCAATAAAAGGATATTTACTCGAGATTCGAATTCCAGCCATGCTTGTTGCTTTATTGACAGCTATCTTAGGATCCAGCGCAGCAACCATGGGCTTTCTTCCAATGAACTATGCAACCGTAACATTACACACAGTTAATGTTTTCACAATCTTGTACATGGCACATCTAGTCGACACATTGAATGACAGATTTATCCGGGATGAATATGGGAGTGGATATCGGACAAGATTTGGAGACGCAGGAAAACAACAGATGTCACGCGAACACTTTATTGGCGGCATAATTGTCTGTTTAATTATCGCAATAGGAGTCACAGCTTGGTTGACTCTCCAGACAGGCCCATTATACATGGGGCTTGCAGCATTCGGAATTATCTTGGCAGTATCATACGGTTTTGGGTTAGACAAAGTGTTTATTCTTGGAGACTTAGCGTGGGAGTTTGGAGTTATATTTTCGCTTTGGGGCGGATTCTTTGTTCAAGCAGGAAGCCTAGAAACACCTATTCTAGTGATGGCGTTACTGGTGATGCCAGCCCTTACAGGATTCAAAATTGTTGATGCTCTACCAGATATTGAACCAGATGAACATGCGGGAAAAATCACGGTTCCAGTTAAATTTGGATTCAATATAGCTAATACTTTAGCCTATATTCTGATGGGGATCAGTGTTGTTCTGTTAGGTATAGCAAGTCAGATAGGAATGCTTCCCCCTCCAATAATAAACAGTATTTTATTGTTCGGAGCAATCACTGGCGTATCTGCAGCGGTTGGTCCACGAAAAGGAGTGTATGTAATAACTGTGGCATTTACTCTCTTAATGTTGCAGGGGATTTATCTGTTATATCCTTCATTGTTCGGTTTGTAGGTGATTTAAATGTCTTTCAATGCTATAATCGAAATTATTCGTGGTCTAAGGCACGATATGAAGACTCTTGTTACAACACTTCAAGTAATGAATAAGAGTTTGGGAACTCTCAATAAAGCAATAGAAACTATGAGTGAACTTCAGGGAACTCTTGAAGAATTGAACAAAAAGTTTCCAGTTATAGAGAAAATGGTTGTTGAATTGGCTGAAACGAACGAAAATGTTAAAGGCATGCTGGACGTAATTAAAGCCTTGAAAGAGGAGTGAGTGTGAAAAATGGCAGAAATGTTACCTGATCCGCCCTTTGAGCTACCAGCTGAACCAATAGCCTTAATACAAGAAATGATTCCAGGACGTATTATCCCAACATTGATTCAACGCTTCAGTTCTTTTCTAACCAAAATAGCTGTTAAAACGCGGGATTATTCTGGAACACTTCCTGATGGGTCTACGATTGTGGTTCCAGGCGTCACATTAGTTCCAAAATTAGTAGCTAGTTCAGTCAGCCCAGAAGGAGACCTACATGAATTCTACCTCTTGATGAGAGGTGGAGATCCCGAAGCATTTCTGGACTTTTGGATGGGTCCAACCGTAACAGAAGGTCTTTTACAATGTTCAATCAGCCGAACCTGTGGAGCCACTTTGGACATATTCTTTACCGACATTCACGTTAAAGAGATGTTCCAGGGCACTGATGTTGGATACTTTGGTTTTGCAATTGTGATTGCTAGTGGGGAAATGCTGAAAAAGTAGCGGAAGAGCTTGGCTCGGGTAAATCCGTGGCTTGAAGAAGCCCTTAAAAAACGGGTGCAAAAGCGTAAGCGAGATCATGCTACTCGTAAAACTGCTTGTGGTGAATAGCATTGCCTGAGGGAAAAGTAAATCCGTGGTTAGCACAAAAGCTAAGCAAAACCCAATCACCTTCAAGGCTTAATTTGATTATAGAAACCGTGCCAGATCGAGTTGATGCAGTAGCCGAAGATTTACAGAAAATAACGAAAATCAAAATTGAGCCACCGCGAGCTAGTTGGGGCAGATTCCTTCCTATTTCTTGCCCTATAGATTTTATTCCAAAGCTTCTTGAATTTCCATATGTCAAAGAAGTTAATTATGACATGCCAAAGACAATTGGAAGATTCACGTTATTTGACCCTCTTATTGGAGAGATGCAAATCAGTAAAATAGAAGTGCCTGGAACACCACTAAGCACGCTTGCTTTGGCGCCTTTGGCGCCCATTTCACGTGCCCTCGACTTTTCTAAACCCGGATTCGAATTTATTCCCACATCAAAAACACGGGAGATCATGTTCGCTCCTGACGACAACACAATTTCAACCAAAGTAGCAGTTTTAGACACGGGCGGTCTTCTACCTATCCATCCATTAGCATCTAGACTAATTACTCCTCCTGAAACTGTGATTTTGGAGCCGCCCTTCGATATGCTAGGTCATGGAACTCACTGTCTAACTTCAGCATTTGTAGGAACCGCAAATACACGATTTGGAAAAGTACGTAGTGTCGCTGACGCCATAAACTGTTTGAGCGTAAAATGCCTAAATTTTGAGGGTTTCGGAAGTACCAGTGACGTTTTAAGGGCTCAACAATTAGCCTATGATTGGGGAGCAAAAGTTGTCAACATGAGTTTAGGTGGTCCTATACAAGGGTCAGCAATCCATGATGATCCGAACTGTAAAATTATTAATGAAACAGGCGATGAAGTTTTCTGGGTTGTAGCAGCTGGAAATGAGGGAATACCTTGGAGTATAGGATCTCCGGGTGCTGCACCAAAGGCATTAACGGTTGGTTCGTTTTCACCGAAATATGGGGACGTCGCCGCTTTCAGTTCTCGAGGGCCAAACGGAGAATTCTATTACGAAAACCAAGATGTTTGGTTACGAGATTATCAAGAAGTTGGTGAAGACATGATCAAACCTGATGTATTGGCGCCAGGAGGAGGTCCGTCTACACTTGGAGAAACACCTATTGATATAATTTATTCTGGGGTTCAAGGGTGGGCGGATGGAGAA
>Ga0208325_1000321_pt1 | contig 12979 bp, 8 predicted proteins | sample PL_2010_330m_FD_185486 | JGI IMG/M metagenome (GOLD analysis project Ga0208325, IMG submission 185486) | Freshwater microbial communities from Powell Lake, British Columbia, Canada to study Microbial Dark Matter (Phase II) - PL_2010_330m... | ecosystem: Environmental > Aquatic > Freshwater > Lake...
TTCTAACATTTAAGGGGTCTTGGGAGAGTATGAAATGGTTCCGGTATCACTCTGCTGATTATAATACTTTTAATCTCTTGAACTTTCTAGACTTAACAATTACGGCAGCGCTGGTAATAGCTGCGGTTACATTTTTTGTAATAGCTATACGCAAGAAAAATAAAGAAGTTCTACTTTTTGCCATTATGCCTATATTGGCTATACTTGGCTATTCATTCTCAGGGCTTGGTACTGCTGTTCTGTTTCCAACATCGCTCTTTAACATCTATCTGCTTGTCTTGAGCATAAACAAGATTGTAACTGGCATTAAGATTAATAAGATTGGCGTCGTTAATATCGGCATGGTTATGCTGGCAGCCCTTATATTTGCAAGATTCTTTGATAGCCACATGAGCTTTGTTGTACGCGGTATTATCTTTATAGCTCTTGGCATCGGATGCCTGGGGACAAACGTAGTTCTTATAAGGCGCAAAGGAGGTTCAGAATGAAAAAGAGAACTTATATTATAGCCTTATTTTTGATTTTAGCCATAGTGCAGACTGCCGCACCTTTTTCTATGATTGTGCGCCGTGAAATAGTGCTTAGTCAGGGTAAGCAGTTTCGTTTTAAGACTCAACCTGTGGATCCTTACGATGCCTTTAGGGGGCGTTATGTCGCATTAAGGGTAAAAGAGGATAACATAGATAAGCCTAAAGACATGCTAATCCAGCGCGATCAGACAGTGTATGCCATTATAAGGAATGACTCTGATGGTTTTGCAAAGATTGTCGAAATAAAGGTTGTACGCCCAAAAAGTGGTGATTATATAGAAACAAAGGTTTGGTACGTTCAAAAAGATAAAGTTCAACTTAAGATGCCGTTTGATCGTTTCTATATGGAAGAAAAGTCAGCCCCGAAAGCAGAAAGAGCCTACTGGGAACACTCAAGAGGAGAAAAAGAGAGCACGTATATTGTAGTGAGTATAAAGTCAGGACTCGCTGTTGCCAAAGACCTGTATATAGGTGGTAAGCCCATATCAGAATTCATTAAAACTATTAAATAACCCCTAAAATACCCTAAATACCACCATACCTGTCCACCTATGGCGGATTTATATACATCATACCTATAAAGCTTATAGACACCCATGGTAAGCCCTTTGAAGAGACAGGGGGAGAGGAACACTAACACAGGGGACATCTTTCATCGTTTCTATCTAGTGGAAGAAGAAAGGTGTCCCCATGCTGATATTCTTCTTTTGGTGGTGGTAGGGAAGGTAGTTGGTTTAGAGGTTTTTCTTTTAGCAACGGGGACAGGTCCCTTTGCCTGGGAAACTCGCAAGGGGACCTGTCCCCGTTGCTGATGCGAGGAGCTGACGAAGCTCCTTGGGGAGTGACCTAAAAGTTCGGAGGAAGGGCGGCTGTTTTTACTTGATTTTAATACTATTGCATAGTATAATACATCTACAATTTAAGACAAAATATTAGAAACCCCTGGCAGGAATAAAGCCAGGAGTTTGTTTTTTTATGGATAAGATTGGCGTAAGATACTCATTGCGATCATCCCAAGGCAAGATTGGAAGAATGCTCTCCTTTTTATTGGCCCTTACTCTTCTCACGCAGCAGGCAGGGGCAGAGGAGCTGTTTCTGGCATCTTTGCACCGCGCTTATACTCTCCGGCCCATCTCTACCGCAAATTCCGACGTGGATTTAGAAACAGGGTCTACGGTTGGAGGCATAATTAAACGTTTAAAAGCCATAATAGAAGAGGTTGAAGAGGCTCCTGAGGCAGATTTGGTCATTGCCAGGATAAAAGATGCAACGCAGTTCTATAGATATACCGCCTTCAGCATAAGAAAAAGCGTATTCAAGACGATTGTTAAATTATCGAAAGAGAATAGGCCTGCTGTTTATCAAGCGCTTATCCAGATGCTATCTCATGAAAACCCGGATATTGTCGAGGCTATCCTGATCACGCTTGGATACCTATCAATGAAGGATACTGATAGCCAGACAATTGAAGACCACGCCTCAACCATAATAAGATTTCTTGATAGTGACAACTATAAGATAAGGCAGGCAGCGCTGCGCGCTCTCAGGTTCATTATGGGAAGTGCTAGAAGCGGAACAGATATAAAGAAAAGAACAGTTATAAGGCGCATTGAGCAGAGGCTTCTTGGTATTCTAAGCCGGAATAAAAATCTCGGAGACAAAGAAGATAATCTGTGGTTCTTCGCTATTAGAGAACTTTCATGGACAGCCGATACAAATCTTATCTTACCCCTGCTTGAGATTATAAGAGAGTCAGAGGGTGTAGAAGAGCTTGGATTGATGAATCTTATGCGCTATACCCATCTATCACTATTGTTAAACCCCGGATGGCTCGCGAGCCGTATTGAAGAATACAGCCTCACCCGGAATCAAAGTATGCTAAGGCTGATGTTTGTCATTGCCCGCAGATTCGGATATATAGACGACTCAATATATAGGAGTTTTCAAAGAGAACCGGATCCGGAAGCTGTCGCCGGTATTGCGGAAATACTTAAAGGCGGGATCAGCGTTGTAACTTCTAATCTCTTAAATGCCTACCTTGAGGACAAAGGGAATCTCATCTTGTGGCAGAACCGCACGGACGAACTGATAACAGCATTGAGGACTGATGATATAGCTGATAGGAGAAATATTTACCCACTGATAATAGGGGATTCTCAACAGGCCCTCATAGACCGCGATCTTCTATTCTCTGTCTTGAGACAGACAGATTTGGCAAATATCGAGGATAGGCTTACCCCGAAGCCATTTGACAGAAAACATGAGACAGAGAAGATCCCGGGCAAATTTTACTTTATTACACCAAAAAGCTTTTACAAATCCTATTATATGAAGGCGGGTGAGATATCTGAAACTGTTTTTAATGAAGAGGGGGTAGGGCAGCAGCTTCGGAAGATACTTTTACCCTTTATGATTACGGATTATCTATCAATCTCAACTGATACGCGAAAGGAGGAGGCAGGAGAAGAAAAACTTAAATTCCTCGCAAAGTGGAGGACTGTCTCAAAGATATTGACGATCGATGGAACAGCTATCAGCATTAAGCCGGAATACTTCCGGCTGATAGACGAAGAGTATTTTGCTGAATTCGATCAGGAGTGCGATCTTGAGGACAAGGACGGATTAAGAACGTTTCTGTCAAAACTGGTATCATTAAAGTTTCATAATATCTGGATGTTTGCGATACTCGATCCTATGGCTCTGGAAAAGGCAGATAACCTTATAAGTAGGTATCGCATTGAGGGCAGGTGGAGGTCTCTTTCGCAGGGGTCACAGTCCTGCCTGCATCTTTTCGCATACCATCTCTTCTTGCAGCCGAATATGAATACAAAAGAAGTCACCGCGCAATGGGAAGAAGAATTTAGGAGCATTGCCGAAGAGGAAGCCTATCTTAAGAGTTTATTGCCCACAATCCACACAGTGCCCTCAGGGGGAATAGAGATCCAATCAGTGAGCATCCCTGAAGCCGACTCATACGCATGGAAACGTATGCTTGAACATTTTGGCATACCCAGCCCAAGACGCCCGGAATATTACAAGACAGTTGAAGCGGCATTCCTACCCGTACGTTCACCCCGAGCATATCTACTGGCAATACCTATACTGAAAAGTTTAGGGCTGCACAAGAAGTATAACCGAAGATCGGCACTCCATATATCTGTTTCCGGGCAGCTGGGTGATGAAGCAAAGCTTCTTGCTATAGGCCTTAGGCATTTCAGGCATAAGGAAGAGGCCAGGGAGCTGACTTCTGATGAGAGATACCGCCGGCTGACCCGTGTAATGAGTAAAGGCAGAATATTTCGTAATTTAGATAGCAAGCCGCTCTCCGAGGGTGAAAATAGTCCAGAAGAGCATACTGAGATACGTATAGTTCCATTACAGAATACTAGCCTAGATAGCGATATACTCAGCGATGCGTATACGAATGCTATTCCCGGAACACTCTGGTTGACAACTGCCCTGTTCGCGTATAAGAGGCAGGAGCGGGGTGAAGATATGACAGCCATGGAGGAGAGATTGGCTCAGGTATGGGTTGATTATACCGCGGATTTAGAGAAGGTTTATCGTGATGAAAGATATCATGTCAGAGAGCTTCTAAATCTTAATTGGTATGAAAGTACGGGGGATCCAAGAGACCCTGAACTTGTAAAGGGGCTTCACATAGTAAGGGCTCTTGAGCGGGTAAGAAAGTTCTATAAAGACAAGCCTAATCTGAAGGCAGAGCTTGATAGTAAAGTAAAGGCGATGTTTTCAGGATATGCCGCGCAGGCGGAAAAAATAATATTTGAATATAGGCAGCAAGTGTCTATACCGGAAGATGCTAAGATCTTAAACCCGTTATGCGATTATTATAATCCCGCTATCAGAGAAGCTGCTCAAAAAATAACTGCTGGCTGTAAGGATGACTATGAGAAGGCGAGGAGGCTATCTACGTGGGTCATGAAAAATATCAGGCGCGAATCACCCTTTGAGTGGTTTTCGACGGATAAGGCGTCTGTGACGCTCAAAGAATCTATAGGATCACATTTTAGCCGGGTAAATCTTCTAATCGCAATGCTGCGAGCGGTAGGAGTAGATGCCCAATATGCGGTTATCAAAGAAAGCAAGGGGAGGTATGAGGGGATAATAGTAGGAAAAGATTACAAATCCATGGCAGAGGAGTTAGAGCATCTCTTTGTAGCTGTAGGAATAGACGGGGAACGGATCTTTATCGATATAGACCGTTCATCGGATCGCGATGGGGACCTGCTGATGGATAGATTCCTGCTGTCCGAGTATTCTATTGAAGAGGAACCGACATATTATGATGACATCAGTCAGCTGGCGCATGAGAGAGCAGCGGTATATGACCGCGCGAAGATAAGAGAATTCGGCAGAGAGATCCTTGCTTATCAGAATGCGCAATTACTTTCCCGCATAAAGGATAGGTGTGCGCAGATATCCTTATCAATAAATGGTATCGAAGATAATAGACAGGATGGCTGGAGGGCGATTGGATCAGCAATCGAGGATATCGAGGAGTTTTTTGCATATGCCGGCAGATACGATTATACGTTGGCTGAAAGATTTATTTCAGATTCCCTGTCAGTATTGAGAGATATAATTATGGACAGATCCCGAGGCCTGGATCCCAGGCTTTTTTCATCGACTGAAAACGATTATAGAAGATTGGGCTCAAGAATAAGGAACCTTGTATCTGTCGCGCTTACAGATGGCTACATACCTGAGGTAGTAGAGGAGTTTGAATGGGCAGAAGAGAGGCCTTTGCTGGGAATCTTTGATGAGGCGTGGCAGAGTAATTTCTATCCAAGCCGGTGGGATGGGCAAGAACGCGCGGATAAGATGAATCTTCTGCTCTATTCTGCGGCGGATCAGATAGATGCCCCTGATATCAAGGAGGTATATCTATCATCTGGGATGATCCGTGGCAAAGGTTCCAGGTTGCAATTTGTTATATTTAAGGAGCCCGTGAGAGTCGACGCGTCAATTTCTCCAAAGAGAGAAGAAGGCCGAAAAATCATCACTGAGAAACTGCCGTTATTGTATAGGCAGGCTAATAAGTCTTTCAGGGAGCGGGGCCCGGATGATGGCCTGGCATTAAGGCTGGTTCTATCCAGTATGCCTGAGTCGACAGATAGCGTATTGGGTAAGCCCCTCACTAATATGGCGGTTGTACATAGCTATCTTAAGATGAGGTTGAAGGATATGAATCTTGATATATCGTTCTTTACAGATGGCCCCGTAGTATCCGACGAAGAGATAGAGAGAATAGATCCTGGCCTACTCCCCTATCCTGAAGGCGTAAATATCGGTATTATGCCAATGTCCACGGCAGGGCTTAGCCTTGCCGGAGTTCTGGCGCAGCGAGGGGATATTGAAGGCGTCAATTTCATATACTTTCTTCCAGTCAACAATTTAGTTGGCAGCGATAGTGATAAGGGAAGGGCCTATGTACAATACGGAATCTTTCTTGATAAGAATGGTAAGATACGCTTCGGGCAATTTGAGCAGCCGATAGAGCTGCATGCGGTATGCCACGCGGGCATCTCTATGAGTAAATCCGCCAGTCAATTTTTTCAGACGCGAAAGATCCCCATATTAAATTCACTACAGATGCTCTCATTCATAGCGGATAAGATAGCATTTGGCAAATTCTTAGAGGATTCAGGCCTGCCTTATCCTAAAACTCTTGCCATACCTTCTGACAGGAGCTCTGATGCTGCCAGAGAGGCTATAGGGAAGTTTGTAACAGGCGATAGTTTGGCGGGAGTGGCAGTCAAGCGCCAGTTCGGAGGCTGTGGCACAAGTGTCAAGATGTTTGAGACAGATAAGATGTCGAGGGCTGTCAACTTTGCGTTATTACTGAAAGAGAGAGATAACAATGTTATTGTTCAGGAGCGTATTGACCCGGTAGAGATCTTTGACAGCGATGGTGTGCGGCTCGACTGGAATCTGCGTATTATAGCGACGTGGAAAGACGGTAAACCCGTAATAGATAAGGTTATGATCGAGACAAGGAGCAGAGAGTATGGCTCTGAACCGGTGAATAAGAGCCAAGGAGCAGAGACGATGAGCTTAAAAAAGTTTTTCGAAAAATATGATTTCAGCGACAAGCAGCGGGAACAGTTAGTCTCGGGAGCTGAAGGCCTGATAACAGAAGCCATGATCAAGTTGCGTGATTACGCGATAGACAGGGGTATCTCTCCCAATGAGTTATATGCAAAACCAGGCCTTGTCGGTTGGGATATCATACAGAGAGAGGACGGCCAACTCTATATAATCGAGGCCAATGCAGGCAGTGTAGGAGGAATACAGACCCTTGAATCTTTAGCGGAAGAGCCTGAGAGAGGCAAGGCGCTTATGCCTCTTCTGCATTATCTTAAAGAGATGGCGATGGATTACAAAGATTCAATCGGAGAAGATTCTCGTAACGATTCAGAAAATGTAAGATTTCCAGATCCATACGCAGAAGTTAATAACGAGATATCCGTTACAGCAATAGATTCGATGATTAGGTTATCTATGTTATATCTGTGGGGGGCGAAATTCAAAGAGGCTGAAGGTGTATTATACCTGCTGATAGAAAAAGGTGTTAGAGGCAATGCCAGTGTGTGGACGGGCCTTGCCACAGTGAAATATCTCCAGAATCAGACAGCGCAGGCTGAGGTCTTCGCAAGAAAGGCTATTTCTGTAGATAGATACAGTGTTGAGGCGTGGAAGCAACTCGCTAAGATTCTGATATCTAAAAGGCAGCTACTTGAGGCAAGGCTGATATATAGGCCACTTATTGCCATGAATATTAAGAGCCCTTCCTTACGGATCGACTATTTGAACCTTCTTTTCAGGATGTCCTGTTCAAAAAAGAATAGTATGGAGGAGGCAAAGAGGGCAGCCTTGGCATTTCATAGAAATGCAAAAAAGGCGTTTCTTGCATATATCAGGGAGCTGTCGGAGACAAGCAGGATACGATATCCATTCTGGAATCAACTTGTAAGGTGGTTGAGGCAGAAACACCCGGAAGTGATTGAGGGGGATGATTTGAATAGGTTGATAGACATGGCAGAAGCGCCTAGGGGGGTGGATTTCTCAAAGCTATCTATGGAAGATATCCGGGCCTTTGCCCAGAAAAGGCCGGAGGCTATTGAGATAGGATTATTATTGCTTGGCATAAAACCGGCATATCTCGCCACCAGGCCAAGATATGCCTCAGATTTCAATATGCTGGCAGATGTCAAAAAGGCCATTAAGGATATGCCCGAAATCAAGATGATCTATCTAAACGACGGCAGCCCGATTATTTATAATGAGCAATCTGTCAGGGCTATTATTGAGAATAACCCTGACTTCTATGGACAATTTGGGCCTGTTGACGATTTAGGCATTTTTATGAAAAGGGTCTTTTCCGAAGATTTCGGTGGACAGCTTTTGGGATACGGAACACAGCGCAATTTAAAAGACGCAAAATATTTTTTAAAGATATGCGATATCGACTGGAACCCTGTTATCGGCTTTGCGGTTAAGGAATCAGAGGCCTCTGAGTTGGGCACAAAATATGTAGAGGGGTTAAAGGTATTCACGGGCAGGCCTCATCGTTTTCTTGTAAGCAGGGTATTGAATAGAGCCGAAAGCTCTACTGTAAAGAGAACAGCAGCTGAACTTATAAGTGCTGAAAGGGTTAGCGAAAAGTTTTACCAGATACCAGGCCTGGTAGAAGCAGTGCCTGATAGCTTCTGCCTGAAGAGGGGGTGGGACAGCTTCAGGTATTGCAGGATTAGCCCTACTAAACTTTTAGTGCGTGAATCCCTCTTGCGGGATAAGAGTGCGCTCGCAGATATATTAACCACTTTTAGCCAGCCAGAATTATCTGCAAGCCCGCGGTTGGGACTCGGAGAAGGCGTGAGGGTTGTAAACTCAATCGCCTCAGCCGCATAGTATCAGATTAAGGTATTTTTTTGACATGAAAAATTTATTTATACTTATATGCGCTATCACCTTCACCCTTAACGCTGCAGTGCAGTATATACAGCAAGGCGGGCATTTCGGGGAATTTAATGATGCAACCATCAGGCATATAAAAAAAGGAGTTAAAATAGTTATATTGGGCCATACGCCAGCTTATGGCACCACCTGAAAAACCTAAGCGAAGCATAGGATTCCATGTAACCTAACCGTTTAAACGAGAATATTATGCCAAATCTAGCTGCTACTAGAAATATTGACCGCTTTCCAGGAGATTTAAAGCTCTACTGAATATTATTTGCTAGTTATACTCATTTCCAATAGAAAAAATCCCACAATAGTGCTAAAATAAATATTTAAACATGGGAAACATGAAAAAACAAATCAGAAACAGGATACTAATTATCTTAACGCTTTCCTGCCTAACATTTACGGGGTGCACTATGAAAAGGATAGACGTCGATAAGATAGAATTAAAAAAAGTTCATGTAGGTGATATAGATATCGCCTATAAGACCTTTGGCAGTGGAGAACCTATACTTTTAATAATGGGCTTTAGCGGAGCTATGGATATGTGGCAGCAGGATTTTTTGACAGCGCTTTCATCACAATATAAGGTTATCATATTCGACAGCCGTGGAATAGGGGAGTCTGGCGTATCAGATGAGAAGTTCTCCATAGAGCTTTTTGCAGACGATGCTAGCGGGCTTTTAGACGCAATAGGCATAAAAAGAGCAGATGTTCTTGGCTGGTCAATGGGAACAAATGTTGCCCAGGAGCTCGTACTGCACCACCCGGAAAAGGTGAATAAGCTTATACTTTATGCGGCAGACCCAGGTGGTAAAGAATGCATCCAGCCGTCTGAGCCACTTCAGATGGTTACAGACACCTCGGGAACCCTTGCTGAAAGAGAGAAGAGGGTAATGAAGGTCCTTTTTCCTGAAAAATGGCTAAAAGCGCACCCTGATATTCGTAAGTTCTTTCCTGCTGTAAAAGAAAAGACCCCTGTTAAAAATATAGACCGCCAGGCGCAGGCCATGTTTGACTGGAAGGGAAGTTTTAGTAGGCTAAAACTCATAAAGTGCCTCACACTCTTTATCGCAGGAAGCGATGACGTAATCCCGCCGCCTGTAAACTCATACAACATGGCAAAGGAGATACCAAATGCTAGAGTGGTAGAGATAAAAGGCGCAGGCCACGGCCTGATGTATCAGTATCCCAAAAAATTCACCAAGGCAGTACTCGACTTCCTAACAGATAAAACAAAGAAGGTTAAAAGGATGTGAACCGATCTGAGAATCGAAGGAAAGGAAAAAAAGGAGGAATATCCATGGGAGATAAAGGCAGGAAAGATAAGAATAAACACGACAAACAGGTAAACAAGGCAAAAAACACACAAAACGAAGCAAACAGGAAAAAACAAGAAAAAACACACTTGTAGAATAAAGGGTACACTTCTATACGTAATATAACAGGGGATAAGCAAAATGATGTGGATAATCTTTATCATATTAACCTTAGCAGGCGCAATACTGCATATATTGATCGCTAAGACCCCTGTAATATACACCTTCTTACTCTACATCTTTGTCGTTAATGTAGGCGTCAATGGCATTATCTCATTTATTGGGCATGCCTTTAGATCTGATGAGATAGCCCGGTATATAGGCTGGCCAAAGGGGAGCCCATTCCAGTATGAGGTAGCTTGCGCTAATCTTAGCTATGGCATTATGGGCATCCTCTGCATATGGCTTAGGGGTAATTTCTGGATAGCGACCGCAGTGGCATATTCAGTCTTTCTTATAGGGGCAGGGATAGGGCATGTAAGGGAGATGGTAAGGGCTAAGAATTTCGCACCTGGTAATGCCGGAATACCACTCTATATGGACTTCTTAAAGCCTGTTGTAATATGGGTGCTTCTGATAATATATCTGGCATAAAATCCTACGTCATTGCGAGGCTACAAAGTAGCCGAAGCAATCCTAATACTGTCATTGCGAGCGAAGCGAAGCAATCATAAGCCCAAATATTCTTTTATTTTCCCGCAAGGGGAATGGGAACAAGATCACAAAATCAAAGGAGGAGAACAATATGAAAAAAAGCACACCCAGTAAAAAAACAAAAACTAAAAGTCCTTCACCTTCTGTAACCGCTGATCAGGATATTGTGGGACTGCTTACAGTATTGGTCCAGAAGCTCACCTCTTTTGAGGCAAAGATAGATACGGTCTTAAGCCGTATACCTTCACAACCTTCTGTGGCGCCTCCCCCAAAGCCTTCTCCAGTTTCTGTAAATGAGCATCATAAGAAACCCAGGCCTATGTATGGGGTGATCTGCGCAGATTGCGGCAAGGAGAGTAATGTCCCCTTTAAACCCAGTGTAGACCGTCCGGTCTACTGTCAGGAGTGTTTTATAATACGAAAGAAAAAAGGCAACACCACGCATGCAGTAGAGGCCAGGCCACAACAGCAGCCTCAACCAGAGGTTAAGCCCCCTGAAAAGCCAAAGGCTGTCAAGGCCGCCAAAAAGAAGAAGGCCGTGAAGAAGAAAAAGCCTGTTAAAAAGAAGAAAAAGTAGGAATTAGTAGTAAGATTACTATATACCCGCAAGGGGAATGTGAATAGCGTCCGAGAATTTTTGGGAGTGACCCTAAAATTCGAAGTAAAAGCGGCTTTTATAGGGTGTATCTTCCCCTTCGGAAATGCCTGTCCAGACAAAGAGTTATATTGTTATAATAAGGTAAAATAACATAAAAGGGGCCTAGCTTTAAGCCTCTTATCCGTCTAAATACCAGATTTTAAAAAATCTGGTATTTTTTTTGATTTTTTTCCTATTTTTTTAACTTTTTTGAAAGAAACCGTTCGCCTTAGAGCATTGCATTAATAAGGTTCCTCGCGATGCTTGCAAAATATAGAATTGAGCGAGAAACCGTTCGCCTTAGAGCATTGCATTAATAAGGTTCCTTGTTTTTCCTATTTTTTTAACTTTTTTGAAAGAAAATCCCCGTTCGATCCGTCATATATAGTGAGGGGTATAAAAAGAAAGGGGGAAACCATGAAACATGCATTAATACCACAAGAGGTCGTAGAGCAAAAGATATATATCATTAGAGGACATAAGGTTATGCTGGATAGAGATATTGCTATGCTTTATGGAGTACCGACAAAGCGGCTAAAGGAGCAAGTGAAAAGGAATATAAAACGTTTTCCAGATGACTTTATGTTTCAGCTTACAAAAGAAGAGTTTGGATATTGGAGGTCGCAATTTGCGACCTCCAATTCAGACAAAATGGGCTTACGGCATAGGTCATATGCCTTTACAGAGCAAGGGGTTGCGATGCTTTCAACCGTTCTCAACAGTGAAAGAGCTATACAAGTCAACATAGCCATCATGCGAGCTTTTGTAAAACTACGCCGAATCTTATCTACTCATAAAGAACTTGCTCATAAGCTAGAGCAGCTGGAACGCAAGATAGAAAAGCACGATACCGAAATCCATGCCATTTTTGAGGCTATACGCCAGCTTATGACACCGCCTGAAAAACCCAAACGAAGCATAGGATTTCATGCAACCTAAAAAGAAACCTCTATAGAAAATATTTTGTGAAGTAGCAAGAGAGTAGAATAATTAGACCTTGTAAATCTCTAGAATAAGCGCTAAAATACCCTTATCATGCGCTATATAATATCCCTCATAATAGCAATTTCCCTTCTTATAACACCAGCATACTCCGCGGATGGTTTCCTATCATCTAGAGTCAAAGATATATCTGACCGCAACTATGAAAAAGCTGTTATAGAGCTTATTGATTCCGCTAAGGAATCCATAGTCATATCTATGTACAGCATCAATATTGCCTCTGGAAAGAGAAACCCCATAACCCTGCTTCTTAACGACCTGTTAGAGGCAAGGAAAAGGGGCGTTAAGGTTGAGTTATACCTTAATACTGATTTTAGAGATATTGATGAGAATAAGAATCTTCTTATAGTAAACCCTGCTATCAAAGAATTAGAGAAAGCAGGATGTATAATTCATCTTATTCCTTCAAATAAAATGCTCCATGATAAGCTTGTTATTGTGGATAAACGCTATATTGCTGAAGGCAGCACCAACTGGTCTATCAGCGCTTTTAGGAGAAACTTCGAATCATCCACGCTTATAGATTCATCTGATTTAGCTGATATAAAACTTAAAAGGCTCAAACGAATTCTTACACTTTCAAAGCCGAAGCAAAAACGCGCTACCAGGCCTTTTTATCTTGAAAAACTCCCCAAAAGATTAAATATAGCTAATGAGCTTATTATAAATAAGAAGTATTTCCCGCAGATGGTAACAAGGCAGGATAAGCGTGCTTTTAATCTCTTTCTACTATTATTAGCCCATAGTCAGCTTACTAAGAAAAATGAGTTCTTCCTAAGCTTAGAGGATATGGGTTTAAGCTTAGGGCTGCCTGGTTCTTGGACTAATACCGCCTTAAGGCGCCAGGTAAT
>Ga0208325_1000324_pt1 | contig 12959 bp, 6 predicted proteins | sample PL_2010_330m_FD_185486 | JGI IMG/M metagenome (GOLD analysis project Ga0208325, IMG submission 185486) | Freshwater microbial communities from Powell Lake, British Columbia, Canada to study Microbial Dark Matter (Phase II) - PL_2010_330m... | ecosystem: Environmental > Aquatic > Freshwater > Lake...
ATATTAACTATGATTACGCAGATTGTAACACTAATACAGTATCTGCGTAATCATATTTTAATTTCTGTAATTATCGATATTCCTATTTCACTTCTCAAGATAATCAGTAATAATCATCACCTCGTTGTGGCCATCCATATAGCCCTATTATCCCTGTGGCCCTTATCAATTTCTGAGCATTCATCGAATTCAGGACAACGCGCGCAACAGTCATCTTTTAATTTGTCGTCTTCCAGGAGTTTCTCATAACGTATGTATGATTCGTATCACACAGAAACATTCTCCATATTTTTTTAAGCGCGCTTAAACCTCCTAAGACTACTCTATAACAACGACTTCTTCGTCAACTTCTTCGTAATCTTCAATCCTGTCAACAAGTATCTCTTCTGCTGTGTTTTTCCCGTCTTCAGAGATCATAAACTCCACATCCACCAAATCACCTGGTTTAATCTTATCCGCCAGCTCCACTGGTTCAAGAATTGTATCAGTTGTAATATAATAAACAACGTCCTTTTCTTCGCCGGTTGCGTAATCAAATTCTCTCACCATGATCTGGCCCTGCATAACGCTTAAAACCTCACCGTAAGAATAAAAAACATGCTCTTCATCCTGATCCTGCGCAACGCTGTTTATAGGTGTTAATGCTAAGCAAAAGCATAATACCAAAGCAAAGCTTGATAAAAGGTATCTCATTTATTTACACCTCCCTCCTTAATTTTATGAAAAATTATAACACGAACATTTTATTTTAGCAAGCACTATTAAATGTAAATACACGTATATTATAAATAGTATAAACTCCAAGGGGTTTACGTGCGGCACAAAGCCGGGAGAAAGGTACAGCCTCACGCAGCAGAGTCGATTGATAAAAGGACCGCTGGCTCATGTAAGCTAATCGCCGGCACGCTCCACTGTTTAAGATAGTGCCGTATTCTCCTTATGCCTTTGGCCATACCAAGAGCTTTAGCCATACCAGAAAATCTTGATGCTTCAGATTCAAAATAGCAAATAGGCACCTGCGCTATATAAGCGCCTGCCATTTTTGCCCTTCCAAGCAGGTTAACGTCAAAAGAACCGCCGTATTCAAACTGAGGGTCAAACTCCATGCCTGCGCTCAAAGGAAGTGTTTTTAAAAGAAGCTCTCTTGAAAAAGCCTTAAACCCGACCTGCGTATCCTTTATCCCCGCAATATAACGTATATTGAGTTTAGTGAACAACAAAAAAACCCTATGCTTAAACCGCCTCATAAATGGCCTGGGTATAGCAGCGGGGTGATCATGGCGCAGACCTATTGACGCACTGGCTTTACCCAACAGAATGGGTTTGAGCAGTGCACCTTCCTCTTCAAGGCTGACCGAACCGTCCTGATCAGTATATATAACATAGTCAGCGCCATCTGTAAGAGCTTTTCTCATTCCATAAATTATAGCTCCGCCTTTTACGCTTCCTATAGCTTCCCTTACATCCTGTTGCAGCTCCAAAACCTGAATCTTAGAAACGCCTTTTTCAGACAATAAAAGATATTGCGGATAAAACCTTTTTAATAAAAAAAGTGTTACGTCGCTGCTTTTTAGCGAGCGTTTGTACATTTTATCATTTCCGTCATTAACCGCTATCATTCTCCAGTCAACAAGTGGGTTCACTCCGTACAGATCCTCCTTCTGTTGCACCTTTAGCCTAAGAGCATCCTGGCCCCCAGTCCTAGCTGAGGGGCTCTGCATGCGCACCTGCTCGCCATGCATAGCGTATACAGTTGTCACGATAGCAGGCTTGTCTATTTCAGCTATTGTTATAAAAGATTCTATCAGGATACTTGATTTGGGCGGGATCGTAGCCGATTTTTTTGAAAGCATTTTCTTTAATTCAACGATAAAATCATTTCTGTACGGTCCTGATAAGGCTGCGGAAAGAACCTTGCCCAGAAGATATAGCGCCTCTTGTTCAGTCACAGCGATAGCGTCCATGTGTACATAGTTGATGAGGATATGCAGAAGGTGTTCCAGTTTTGCCTGGTCAAAGCCAGCAATGCGCTCTCCAAATATGTTATTTCTGTCATATGCGTTATCTATACGGCATACCTCAGCCACGATTTCCCATGCGTCATCTGCGCCAGATAGCGCAGCAAAAGGATTTCCTGCTCTACCTGCAGAGGAAAACTTAGCTCCTGAGGCAGGCTCCTCATATGGCGCGCCTGTGTCATCAAGTTTTATCACATAACCGTTCCTGCAAAGAGCTTCTAATATTCGCGTAACATCACCTGGAGACAGTTTTGACAAAATCCCGCGCTTTCCTGCGCTTTTGATCAATTCCTCCCGGGTAAAAACCTTATCAGGTTCGTCATACAAAAAGGATAAAAGATCATAAACGCTCATCTTTCTATTAATAGACGTTGTCCTGTATGCTCTTCTGCCTATCTCTCTTGCCTTGGCATCTTCATATCCCTGCTCTATATCGGGTATTAGGTTCATCGTTATATCATACAAAATACCTAATCCACCAAGAATAGCTGACAGCAATGGGCTGAGATTGAATTTTACGAGTATAGAAACAATAAATAAAACCACCAGATAGGCTACTACGCGCACAAACACCCTTGCCATAAGGCTACGTATCTGCTTCGAGGCCTGCCTCCGGATTCCTAAGCTTTCGCCTCCCTGTGTAATATCCGGCATCAGGCCAAGTTGCGATGTATCAATACCCTTGGGCATCTGCTGATATGTTGCCTTATAGCGCGCCTCAGTAGCCCTTACGCTAAAGGCCATCGGCCTGAGCGCAAACGCGTCAGGCGATATACTGGCCAATACCAGCAATACACATAGTATTACAACAAACAATCTTCTCATTTTAATTAAACCTTCTGCACACGTGCCCATTAATAAAAAAAACCCCCACCAAAATGCCAGGGGGGGGTATTGCTTATGTTAGTTTATTAGTTTGGATTTATTATACACATTTAAAAGTACTGTGTCAAGGATAAATCAGGCCAGATACAAAAAACGTGCCCGCATGTCATCTGCGTATCTCAATTATTCTGTACTTTAATGTGCCAGCCGGCACATCAATATCAATAACATCGCCTTTCCTGTGACCGATAAGAGCCTTTCCAACGGGTGATGTTACAGATATACTTCCCTTCGCAAAATCAGCTTCTGTCTCCGAAACAAGCATATAGGTTTCTTCTTCAGATGTTCCAATATCTTCAATTTTTACGGTAGCGCCTATTAAAACCTCATCGGATGACATCCGCGATTCATCAATTATCTGCGCGCGCGCAAGGCTATCCTCGATTTCCGATATCCTCTTTTCGTTTAAGCCCTGCGCCTCTTTCGCGGCATCGTATTCGGCATTTTCGCTTATATCACCAAGGGCGCGAGCTTTGCCTATCTCCTGTGAAAATTGCCGTCTTTTTTTGGTTTTTAAATGCTCCAGTTCCTTTTTTAGCTTCTCGTAGCCTTCTTGTGTTAAGTATATTTTATTCATAGTTTTATCTACTGCGTATTTTTGACAATAACCTTAGTATTTCAAGATAAAGCCATATCAGCGTGACCATAAGAGCAAACGCCCCATACCATTCCATATATTTCGGAGCATTCATCTTAGCGCCCTTTTCTATAAAGTCAAAATCAAGTACAAGGTTTAAGCTAGCTATTATAACTACAAATACGCTGAATCCAATTCCCATCGGTCCGCTGTTATGTATAAAGCCGATATTAAAACCAAAAAATCCCATAACAATACTTACAAGGTATAAAAGAGCAATACCGCCGGTGGCGGCAACAACACCGAGTTTAAAATTTTCCGTTGCCTTTATAACCCCTGACTTATAAGCCAGCAGAAGACATAGAAGCGTTGATATGGTAAGCCCTACTGCCTGTATTACTATGCCTGGATAACGGGCCTCAAAAAAAGATGATATTGTACCCAAAGCAATCCCTTCGACAATCGCATATATGGGGGCTGTAACAGGGGAATATTCCTTTTTAAATATAGTGACAAGGGCTATAATGAAGCCCAAAATAACCGACGGCAATAAAAATGGCGCGGCATCCAACGGCCTGCTCCATACAAAACTTGCTGAAAAGAGAAGCAGTGCAATCATAAAAAATGCCTTATTAACTGTACCTGATATCGTCATTGCCTCAGAGCCGCTTATCAAGGATGTCTGACTGAACGTATTATTTTTAAGCGCAGGATTTCCTGATCTTAGCATGTTGGGGGCTCCTTACCTTTTATCCGCTTTATCTTACCCGCAAACCACTTTCTTATCCGAAACTGCGTTTTAAATCTTCTTCTGCACAAGCTGTTTTTTATAAGCTTCATTCGTTCAGAACCTCTCTTGCGTAGCACGTTGCCATGCCTTTGTCTTCGCAGCGCACGGTATTTTTGCAGATTATTAAAATCAGAGCAAAAAAAGCCAATGCCCTGCTCTAACAAAGACATAGCCAGCGTGCCGGTTTAGCGTTTTATAAACAAAAGGTGCTTTCTCTCGACAAGATCATCAATGCTCATATTAAAGGCGTCAGCTATCTTGATTACCGTCTGTATGGAAGGATATTGTGCCTGGTCCTGCTCTATCTTGGTAATCATATTGTATGAAAGCCCAGAATACTGGGCAAGCTTCTGCTGAGACCAGCCAGCGCTTTTCCTTAATTGCTTAACCTTTTTTGCAAGCATTATAGTTTGCGCTATCTTGCTGTACCAAAATTGGTGGAAGGGGTTGATTTTTTCGGTTTTTCCTTTTTGCGGCTTGATTTTTCTGCTTCAAGGCCTTTCACTCCAGAGCGTCCTGACTCTTTTTTCTGGACGCGGTATTCGGCAAGGTTTTTTTTGTAATCCGACCTTACCTTATCCATCTTTTCAACAATAACCTGCTTTTCTTCTTTGTATGTCTTTCTTAGGGCCAGCTCCTTAACCTTCGCATCGGATAATATCTGGTTTTTGATCTTGCTTTTATTTGGCATATCTGTTATCTGAGCTATTTCATTTTCCGCATCACTGTATAATGCTTCTATCTTTTCATTTAAATCGTCTTTTGCGTTCTGTATCTCAGCCTTAAGATCGTCTATTTCTTGATTATACGACTCCCTCTCAGGGTCATCTGCAAGTCGGTCTATCTTTTTTTCCAATGTTTTTATCTTTTTACTGCATTTTCTATACGCTACCTTTAACCTGTTGTACTCTGCTTTAACCGGATTTTTTTTGGCACTGTAGTCCCGCCTAATCACTTCCTGGCGCCTTTTGGATTCGCGTATATAGGTCTTTTCGTCCATATCCTTTTTGCATGTAATAAGGTCCTGCCGTAATGCAATGTCTGATTTATTAAATTCTTTCGCTAGTTCCTTCAGTTTGGTTTTCTGGACTGCTATACCTGCCTTAAGCTCTACGAGCTCTTTTTTTGACTTCTCAAGCTCCGGCCTGTAATCCTTTCCTGCTTCCGCATAACCGGTGATCCCAAAGATCACAAGCATTAACACAACTGCTAATTTCTTAATCATTATTCCTCCTTATGTTTGAGCTCTTGTTGAAATATTTTACTATTATAATGTGGTAATTGCAAGGTAAAAATTAGGCCAAAAAAATAAAACGGGCTTTATGTACAAACCCGTATAGATATTATTTGGAGCTTTCATTATTCCTTAATGGGGTGTAAATAATACCGTAATCCGCACCATTACGCCGCTTTGCCAACCAGATCCATGGCTTCCTGTAGCACTTCTATTCTTTGCATAAACTCCGCCTCGGTTATGGCCGGTAAAATTGCACACAGTAAGCCCAGTTTTTCTTGTAATGTTAGCATATCCAGCCTCTCCTTCAGGCTGTTATAATGTCTAAATTTATTTAATATATCAGCAAGCATCGGTTCAAAAGCAACAAAATCCTTATTCACGGAGCCCTTTATCTCAATATCAGAGGGGACCTGGCTCGTTACAAATACATACCAGTTATCGCCGTTTCTCCTTTTTGCCGATTCTATCTCCATTGCGAGTCCGGCAACATCGCCCACTTCAGCTCCGGCAATAATTCCGACAGGTTTTCTAAGCATCAGGGCCTCTGCCTCCTCCTCCACGTCATCGGCAGAAATCATTCTAATGTTGCCCTCCATCTTGCCTATTAGATTTCTGCCGTTCTTCGAGGGAACAACCACAATCTCAAACACGTATTCACCTCTGAAATTTCTTAACGAAGCAAGCGATCTTATAACGTCTATCGTATCTTCTCTCAATGTGGAATCATATATAATTAATCCATATTGCGGCAGGCCAAAATGATTGTTATAAGGATTATCTCTGACACTTTCTAAATACCCTATTGTTGATGTCCTTAATTCTGCTATATGCTCCAGGGCTAATCCAGCAGAGGAGGCTTTGATTTCTCCAGAAGGCGTTCCGTCCTCACCTGATACAATTACACCGAGATCCTGCTTATCATCAATAGACGGGGTAACTACCGCACCAGCTGAAAAGACACTATGAAGAACAGTATTAACCTCTTCCTGGGCTTTTCTTCTGACCAAACCAAGGTCTGCATTTTCAAGGGTAACCATAGCAAGCTGCAGGTTTGATTCTCCGTATGGAACAACCAGGCTGAGCGCATTTCTTGCGTACTGTTCAACGCCTCCGGTTTTTTCAATAGCATCCCTTAGGTTCGTATTACCCGGCGCATCGGCTAATTCTTGTACTGTTTTCAAAAAATCTCTTACAAATTTATTGAGATTAATGCGCGGCACCATCAGCATTGCTTCTTCTTCGTGTAAATTTAAGCCTGCATTGGTTTCAATCTCACCCTGCGTTTCGCCCTTCTGGGAGGATTCTAAAAAAATCGGCTCATAACCTGTTTGGGCAACACCTATCTCGCGCCATAGATTAACAGCTCTCATCATTTCTTTGTAACTATGGTTATTTGCTGAGGGCCACAATGATACATCCCCATCTATATATGCCTGGGCCCACTCCCCGACCGTAACCTTTTCATATATATCGCGCATCCATTGCTCTGCCCCATCCCTTCCTAATTCCAGAATTTTCCTGCGCTTGACCCCTGCGGTACCGGGGTTCCAAGCGGAATTTGTATATAATTTTACGCGGTTTTGCCCATCATCCCTTAGGAGATTAGCATAAGGAATGAATACGCCATATTGTCCGCCGGGCCTTTCCTTGGTCATCTGAAAATAACTATATCCTTGACCGCTGAAGGTTTTATGCAACGGGTGCTCATACGGGTAAGGATTTGGCTCCTGACCAAAAACCCTTTGAACCTGGCCTACCTGGAAGGATACGACATTAAGCACACCTCCGCTTTTTCTTGTAACACCCCAGTTCCTTGCCGAATCAAAATCCATAAGCCCTGAGATTGCCATTAGTACTAAATAATCAGGCTGAGTAGCGTGGGTGGCAAAAAGTTTTTTAGGAGGATCAAGATACCGAACAACCGCTTCACTATCTGTTACAGGGGATTGAAATACCTTTGACAGTTCAGTTATATTTGCATCAAGAAATGATTTGTGATACAATAACGAGGAAACATTTTCAGCAGTATCGGCCTCTTCAATATAACGTTTCACCCATTCCAGCTCGTATTGATATAACTCGATATAGTGAATCACCTTTATGAAGCGGCGATAAACAGGCAGCTGCATTTTTTCCTGTTCCGTCATTTTGTCAAAATTTGATATTGATGCCAGCTGTTCCAGCAAGGTATTTATCTCGCTTCTGAATAATACCGCGGAATCTATTACAGTAACCCCATCCATGCCTCTATCAGTCAGGCCGCGATTTGCTGATTCAACCGATTCAGCAAGTCTTAGACGTACCTTTTCAAGCATATCAGCTTCAATATTAACAGTTAGCGGCAATGCGCGCCTAGCAGAGGTATCCCCGGCTGAAGATGCTTTTGCGGCTGATTCTCCCGCTACATAGCAATCCTGTACTGAGTATTTTGGGGAATAGCTGAATGGATGTATTTTGGTCAGAGGACTTTGGCCATTTGCCAGGATTTTTTTGTAGTTTCTTGCGGCTATTACCCTTTGCATCTCTGAACGATTGGAATGTATTGTCGCGCTTGTCGGTATGAGCACAGCCTTGCATTTAAGCTCTCTTGCCAGCTCATTAGCAAAATCCATAAGTTTATCGTATATATCATCAGCAGCAACCTTAGTTAAAAGCCCTATTGAAGGATTTATTCCGGGAAGAACAAGATACCTCTGTCCTTCATCTTCTACTATCAGTATATGCATACCACCTAAAGCAATATTGTTCTCACCAAATATGATTACATTCATAAAGTTGGGATTGGACCAGAGCTCTGCATCAGGGGCAACGCATACGCCCATATTTAAACCTGCCGCGCCGTGGGCTTTTCGTTTTGAGACCACGAACCTTAAGCTTAGCTTTTCCTGTCCTTCGTTGAACTCGTATTTACCGGATATCTCTGCCTGCATGGTCTTATAGTCGCTTCCTTGAAGCTGATGAGATATAAGTGTTGCCTCTTTACCTTCCTGCGGCCTGAGGGTTATGTCCTTTAAGACAGCTTCTATCTCCTGTTGAGTCTCTTTGCCTTCAACCTGGCTCCATATATTATCAAGCGCGTCATTATCCTCTATCTTAAGGGCTCTGGCTAATGCCTCTTTTGCCTGCTCCGGATTATCTTTAAACCTGGTCAATATTCCTGATACAGCCTTTGCGGCAGCTTTCGGGTTAGCTATTTTAGCCTTAAACATTTTGGCTAATAAAGAGTTGTATGTATCATGGTTTGTTTCGCTGTATTTACTTACGCATTCTGTTATCAGGTCCCTTAATGTATCACCCATGAACTGCTTTAAACTCATGATATTGGTCATTGTTCCTAATGATGAAGGAAGCATCTGGCCTCTTGAATGCCTGAAGTAGATATATAGCTTTGAAAGGAGCTCTTTCCTGCTGGAATAAAGCGAGCTGCTTTGCCATTGGGTTAAGAGCTGTTCTCCTAATAAGGCTATATCCTGATCTGTTAAGCTAACAGCATCCTCTCTGTTTACATTGGATACCACCTCTAACAGGACCTGCCAGCTTGTTTCATCCAAAGGCGCGGATGGGTCTTTAAGGGTGTAACTTCCTGTTGAGACATTGTAAGGTCTGCCTTGTAAAGAATCAGGTATATCCCTTGTATCCTGCGGCCTGTCAGGTCTTTGCGTGTACAGATTTAGATACTGCTCTCTTTGGGTTGTTACCTCAGGAGGAAAGACATGCATCAGCATCGCGGCAAACAGGCTGTCTCTATCTACGTCTTTTGTATCACCTGAAAGAATCTTTCGGTGGATGTTCTCGCATCTTCTCTTAAGCTCTTCAAGCTGGCTTGGGTTGTTTTTGTAAGCCTGGTATACCTCGATTATCGCGTAAGGTATGCTGGACAGGAAGTTATTTATTGAATCCTTCTCCGCGGATACAGGCTTAGCTATTACGCCTTGTTGCATGCCGCTGTAAATGAAATTCTCTAAAAGATCATAGGCCCTTATGCCGTGAGTTATGATAAACCCCCTTAAAAAGGCCAAATCATCCTCTGATAAAATAGCCCCTTCATTCAATATCTTCTTAATAGCCCCAAGGCATAAATACGCGCCTTGCGTCTGGTTAAATATAACAGGCTTAAAGAATGTTCTCCAGGAAGATGGGAATTGTTCGATTAAAGGAGAAAGTTCGCGTATTGCCTTAAGCGTGTTGTATTCTGCGCCGGAGGATAACTGCAATATCCTTATAAGGTCTCTGCCAATAGTATTTAATGACTCCCTGTTAGTAATAAGGGTATTAACAGCGGGAAGACCATATTTAAATAAAAGTCCCGCGTTTTTGCCAGCAGCCTTTCCTAATTCTACAAGATCATGCCAATAGGTTTTAAGCTCATCTTCCGTAAAGATGTTTTTAAGTGCGGGAAGCCCTTCACGGAATAGGTATCCCGCGTTTTCACCAGCGGATTTGCCCAATTCTACAAGGTCATGCCAATAGGTTTTAAACTCATCTTCTGTAAAGAGGTTTTTAACCGTGGCTAATTCACGGAATAAAGATCCTGCTTTTTCACCAACGGCCTCACCTAATCCTATAAGGTCATTGCCTATTGTTTTCAAGGATGCCCTGTCATTGATAAGTCTCCTTACTGCGGGGAGGCCGTAAATAAATAGATAGTGTACATTTTTACCAGCAGCCTTGCCCAATTCTACAATGTCCTGCCAATAGGTTTCAAGTTCACCTGCTGTAAATAGGTTTTTAATCTCCGGTAGACCGTAGTCGAATAGATGTCCTGCATTTTCGCCAGCCCCTTTTCCTAATTCCACAAAATCCTGCCAATAGGTTCTAAATTCATTTTCTGTAAACTGTTTTTTTAGTTCGGGCAAACCCAATAAAAATAGATATCCGGCATTTTCACCAGCAGCCTTGCCTAATTCTAAAATGCCATGCCAATAGATTTTTAGTTCATCTTCTGTAAAGAGGTTTTTAATCTGAGGCAGACTATCAGAGAAAACCGACATTGCATTTTCACCAGCAGCCTTGCCTAATTCTACAAGGTCATGCCAGTAGGTTTTAAGCTCATCTTCTGTAAAGAGGTTTTTAACCGCAGGCAATCCGTAGGAGAATACGTATGCTGCACTTGAACCAGTAGCTATATACAAATCTCTAAAATCCCTGTAACCGTATAAATTTATTATTTCGCCAAAATCAGCTTCAAGCCTATTAAGGTCAACGCGCTTATCATCCAGAAACCATCTTGCCTCACGTTCTTCTTCAGCGGTACCCTTACCCCCAGCTGAGGATGCTTTGGGATCAATAGCAGTGCCAACCTTTAACACGATATCTTTGCATAAATCCTCGAACATACTAAGCTCCTCGAAATCAAGCTGTTTCGCGCCATCCAGATGATCATTTCTATATGTCTGCACATCCCAGTCTATCAAAATGGGCGTGTTATTACTTGCTACTATTACATTACGCCCCTGTATGTCATTATGTGCTATGCCCGCCCCATGCGCCTGCAAAACAATGTTGCGCAATTTCAAAAAGAAATCGGTTTTCAGCAGGCCCTTCACCCTGTCCGCATCCTTCATTACATCAGCTAACATTTCTCCGTCTATTCTTTCGATCAAAAACCTTTCTTGATCAGGGTATCTAACCTTGGTTATAAGCCGCGGCACTCCTTTTACATTTCCTTGGGCCAGCTTTTGCAGCCGTATAAGCTCATTTTCGCCGCTGCTAATCGGTGAATTGTATAATTTTTTCTCAATATATACAGTACCATCTCCGCCCTTAATAGTTACTTCATATACTTCACTGCCGAGCACGTTGTGCCTTATTATATCCTCTGAATTTATAACCAGTATTCCATCTTCAGGTGCAGCCTCTGGCGCAACGTCACCGGCTGATGATGATTTGGTGGGAATTTCTGGGCTTGCTTCCTTGGCAACTAATGAAGCTGATAGAAGCACGCTTCTGAATAATTCCTTTACGCCGGATGAGCTTGTCTTACCAGAAACGCCCTCTGGACTGATATCTGTTTGAAGTTTTGGTGAGAGCGTATTAGTAAGCGCTGACTCAAGCTCTTTCACGCCAGGCAAACTGCCTGCGATCCTGTCATTGTAAATAGAATCAAATTCTTTCTGGCAGATATTAGGGCATATTACGATATAGGATAGGTCTTTTTGTTTTAAGATATTGGTTATACCCTTTGTATGAAAACCACCTGTAATAAGTATTGCTTTATCCTTTCTAAGGCGCTTCATTCGATGAAGGGTATTTTTTATTAAAGCAGTATCGCGCTCCAAAGCTAGAGAGTAATATTGCTTTGATTGATTCATAAGGGATGAATCTATGCTGAATGAAATTATCGCGGGAAGCAGGTTAATACCATATTGAGAACTTGTTCGTATTAAAAACGTTTTTATATTGCTTAAATCAGAGGATTCCTTGTATCTTTCAAGGAATAACAGTTGCCTTGGGGTAAGCTTTAAGCTGTACAGGCCTTTTAAAAGCTTTGCTGACCTGCTGTATAGTATAAGGTCTTTTTGAGGCTGTGTTGTTGAAAGATAGAGCATGATCTCATATTCAAAGTCATCTGCCTCATCAAATGCCTTTAAGTGGTTTATGTCTTTTGAAAGCTTTATATATTCTACATATGCTGATAAGTGATTATATTCTGAGGCTTTGAAATCCTGAGCACCTATAAGATTAAAAAGGTAATCATAAAACTCTTCCTGTGAAAGTATAGCGGTCCTGAATTCCATGCTCTTTCTTAAAAGCTCGTTAAGGTCTATTTTATTTAATATTCCGGAAAGCTTTTTTATGACAGCTTCTCTTTGGGATTCAGCCTTCTTAAAATCTATCTCTTCTTCCTTTTGGACAAGGGATATGAATTTGGCAAGGTTTTCGTATTTATCAAGACCTGTCTTTGTTTTTTTAGCCACAGAGTTAAGTGTTTTTATGTACTCAGGAAACCTTACGCTGCCCTGTAAATAAAGATTTGAGCTGTTGTCTATTCTTTTCTGATCTTTGGTGTAAAGGATATCTTTCAGGCTATCCAGGCTTAGGCCTACTGCTTTAAGGAACAACAACATACTTTCCTGATCAACCATGTTTTTTTTATGGGCATCAAGATGCTTGAAATAAAGGGACCTGTCTTCAGCTCCGATTGCGCGCAGGTATTTATCCTTATTTGTTATCTTGTAATACTCTGCTCCTGTAAATATGGCATAATCCACAAAGAGCTTTGAGACCTTTTGCTTTATTTCATTATCTTCAAAGCTGTCATAGAATGATGTATCCAGCTCGCTTGATGCGCCTTCAAGCATCATAAGGCTGACCTTGTGTTTCTTGACAAATTCATCAATTATACTTGAAATGTTTAATTGCGCTATTGGGTCCGCGTGACGGTCCTGGATATGAATAATGAGGGCATCCCCTTTACCCTTATAGTATTCTAAAACAGTTCCTATCTGCTGG
>Ga0208325_1000325_pt1 | contig 12944 bp, 12 predicted proteins | sample PL_2010_330m_FD_185486 | JGI IMG/M metagenome (GOLD analysis project Ga0208325, IMG submission 185486) | Freshwater microbial communities from Powell Lake, British Columbia, Canada to study Microbial Dark Matter (Phase II) - PL_2010_330m... | ecosystem: Environmental > Aquatic > Freshwater >...
CCATAGACCTGTCCTCTAACTCGGCCACCGGCAGGTTTGATACCAGCCAATCGGGGCCCTTCGATGGCTCGGTAACCTCGGTAACCATACCCAGCGGCTCCAACTCGGCAAGCTTTTACTACAAGGATACCACTGTCGGCATGCCAACCATTACCGCTGTGGAAAACCCAGCCCAGGGCTGGACAGACGCTACCCAGCCGGTCACGGTTAATCATGCTGCCCTGGAGAAGTTCAGCTTTGCTCACGTAAATGACCCAATTGTCAATGTAGCTTTCAGTATAATCATCACCGCTCAGGACCAGTATGATAACACTGTTACCAGTTATACCGACACCAATACCTTAAGCGATTCCACGGGGACCATATCACCAACTACCACTACCGCTTTTATAAGCGGTGTCTGGACTGGAAACGTTACCATCTCCACAGTTCAGGATGGCGTCTTGATTACCACTACCGATGATGGTAAAACGGGGACCAGCAATCTATTTAATGTTGACCCGGCTGCTATCTCCCAGATTGTCTTCACTACCCCAGCCCGGACAATTAACGCCGGTGAAGCCTCCGGCATCATGACCGTTCAGACCCGGGACGCCCTGGGTACTCCGTCTGATGTCACCAGCAATACCACCATCAACTTATCCTCTACCTCACTTGCTGGCAAGTTTTCCTTAAGCGACTCATCCTGGTCAGACGTAACCTCAGTAACGATAACGAATGGCACCAATTCCGCCAGCTTCTACTACAAGGATACCACTGCTGGGACACTAACCATTACCGCCGCTGAAACCCCGGACCAGGGGTGGACAGATGCTAACCAGCCGGTAACAGTTAATGCTGGTCCCACCATACAGTTTACATTGACTGCTTCCAGTGGCGATGAATCAGTAACCCCGGCCAACCTGGAGCTTACCCTATCGGCAGCATCCGGTCAGGATGTAACCGTTGATTATACTGTTACCGGCGGCACCGCCACCGGAGGCGGTGTAGATTATACTCTAGCTGCGGACACTGCCACCATCACCAAGGGAAATCTCACCACCAACATAAACGTGGCGATAGTAGATGATACCTTAAATGAACCTGATGAGACCATCGTGGTTACCATATCGAATCCAACCAATGCCAACCTGGGGGCTAATACCCAACATACCTATGAAATTCTGGGTGAATTCGCGAGCATATTGACAAAGACGACGTCCGCTGGTGATTATACTGTTGATAACAAGGCTGGGGCTGATACCGAGGTTGATAAATCAGGAGCTGGCACACTAGAGGTTTCTATAGCCAGATATAAATCAAACCCCTATGGTTCAGCGCCAAGCGGCTTTCAAGCTGCTGGCGACTATATTGATGTTCATCTCGATGACATTACAGGTGTTGACGAGATAGTAATCAGGAAGTACTACACCAACGCTGATATTTCCGGGCTGGTAGAGTCATCTTTGCGGATATACTACTGGAACGGCACCGCCTGGACTCAATGCTCGGACAGTGGAGTGGATACTACAGACATTACTGGTCCCCCGGCTTATAGCGGCTATGTTTGGGCTAAGTTAAGGGAGGACACCACACCTGACCTGAGTCATCTACTGAGTAGTTCTTTCAGCTCGATGGCAAGCCCTGTTTCTCCAACTCCTACCCCTAGCGACGGAGGTGGTGGTAGTCCTCCAACACCATCCCCACCAGCTTCGTTACCCCCGCCAGGCACTACTGACATATCAAACCTAGTTACTGCGGGTGGTGTGTTTACTCAAAGCATAATCATCCAGTCCGCTGACGGAGCATGCCAGCTAGCAATTGATAAAGGCACAGTGGGTCTTACTAGTGATGGGCAGCCCATCAGCGAAATAAGTATCCTTAACATGGAAACCCCACCACCTCTACCTGAGGATTCTAATGTTATCGGACTGGTTTACGACTTCGGACCTGATGGGGCCACCTTCGACCCGCCTATATTCCTCACCTTTACCTATGACGAGCGCCTGATACCGCCGGGAGCTGCTGAAGCAGACCTGGTTCCCGTTATGTGGGATGAGGAGACTGGAGGGTGGGTTGCCCTTGAGTTATGGATTGTTGACCCCGAGACCAATACCATCACCGGACTAATCAGGCACTTCACTCCCTCTAGCATCCTGGCTTACATTCGCCCGGTAGCTTTTACCACCAGCGACATGCTCATAATTCCCACCGAGGTTAATACTGGTGAGACGGTAAATATCTTTGTCTCAGTAACTAATACTGGTGGTCAGCCTGGTAGTTATGAGGCTACACTGAAAATAAACGGTGTAGCCGAAGCCAGCAGTAAGGTAACAATCGCTGCTGGTGACAGTGCACTGGTTAGCTTCAGCACCACTAAGGACACGGCTGGCACTTATTTACTAGAGATTGACGGTATATCCGGTTCGTTTACAGTTAAGGAAAGGCCAGAAGCACCACCAACAGTAACACCGCCAACGGTGACACCGCCAGCAGTGACACCACCAACCCCCACACCACCAATAACCCCAACCCCCTTCAACTGGCCTGTTACCGGTGGAATTATAGCTGGACTAGCCGCAATGGCAGGGTTGGTTTACTTTCTCCTTATTCATAGACGGTATAGGTATGCGCCTAGCACTTATCCGGTGGAGGTTGAAAGACCAGCAATACCACCACCTCCACCCAAACCTATTAGCTATCCGGCGGCTATTAATATACAGGAGGTTATCGGTAGATTTATGGCTTCAGTAGCTACCGCTATAGCCGGCGGGGTTGACTCCCTAGTTGGTAAACGGGAGGTTATCGGTAGAATTATGGCTGCCATAGCCACCGCTATAGCCGGAGGGGTTGGCTTCCTCGTTGGTAAACGGGAGGTTATCGGTAGATTTATGGCTGCCATAGCTACCGCTATAGCCGGCGGGGTTGACTCCCTAGTTGGTAAACGGGAGGTTATCACCAGGCTTTTGGCTTCAGCAGCCACGGCGATAATAGGATGGGTTCGCCTTCTCCTCAGCAAATGGAAATCGAAGAAACCGCGCTAATACTAGGTATAAACCCCCACCACCACTGCCTCTTTGGCATTATGCTCATCAAAGAATATAACCGCTACCTTCCTGCCCAGAGCCATTTCTGCCGCCGGCAGGTTTCTCGCCACCGCAATACCCTCCAGATAAACCTTGTAGCTGCCAGCAAGCTGGATAGAGGCGGTGTAATCACCAGAGTTGAAACTTTTTAGTATTGCCTTCCTCAAGCTCATTTCCGTCACCCCTTAAAATATTCTCTATACTGCCCCCAGTGATAAACGCTGCTCATACTCTCCCCGGTGAGGATTATAAATCAGCATCAGTCCCAGTACCCTCTTCTTCTCACCACTGAGCCCAGCCCGGCTATCGGTTATGTCAATGACATCGTATAACTGCTGTCCGCAATTAACCGGGATGCGAATAGTGCCACCGTCCGATTCTATCTCGGCTTGCCTTAAATAAGCCTCCCCTCTCTGTTCCGCCTTAGACACGGTATCTATGTTCCTGTCCTCAACCTGCCTCAGCCTATCATAGTGGTGAGCTATTTCACCCCAGGTAAAGGAATCAGTGATTACCGGCTCACCACTAGCCGGGTCATAGCCCTCAACCTGCAGCCGATTAAGCTTCCACGCCCCCTTCCGGTAATTGCCCTCGATTACGGGGTGAGCTGAACCATAGGCATAAACCGAACTGTTATAGGACTGGGGGTTCACCAGATAGGCTTTATTACCCTCAACAAACAACACATCGGGGACGAAGGAGAGCAGTCGGCTGATGACCGTCTCTCCCCGATTATTGGGGTTGATGGTGAAATCTGGGTAGCAGCTGGTGATAACCGATGACTGGGATTTAACCTCAAGCTTTAGCCCAACCCTGGCCAGCACGAAAGCCAGTATATCTTTAACATTCATCTCATTAGAATCCTTGTTCCAGCGGAACTGGTGCCGGGCTCGCCAATTTTCAATCAGGTTCCAGCCATCTGAGGCGTGGAGGATTAAAGATGCCTTACCCCCGGCACTGACATATTCATAGGACTCGAGCCAGAAGGCAAGACCTGAACTAATCTCGTCTCCCTGAGGAGTAACATAGCCGGGGCTGGCTTCTAACTGACCGCCTATATCCAGAATTGACAGGTCGCCGCTACCCGGAGAAGCATATCGCCCATCATCATTCCTTAACTCTACAGTCAGTTTCCCCTGATTCTCCCCGAGTTCCTGCCTTACCGAGAGGACATCAGCGGTTAAATCTATGCTCTCCTCGGTTAGATTAGCTCGCCACACACCATCGGGAGTAGACAGCCAGCAGTAGTCCCCGTGGCGAGCTATAGCCAGACCGTATTCCGAAGATAGATTAAATGGCACCGGTTCTCGCCACCACCTAGTATCAGGTATGGAGTGAGTCCAGAAGGGGCGATTATAGGCTTTGGTTCCGGTAAACTTCTCGACAAAGAAGGCAGTATAATAGACAGGCGGTGGCTTATCCAGCATGGCTACGGCGTCAATGCCGCTACCAATATCATAAGTGAAGGCGTCCTTGTCCTCGGTGCCCTTCCATAACACCGCCACACTATCTGTCCCCTGCCCGTCATCAGACGAGGATTTAGGCATCTCGGTGAAATAGGTAACCTCAACATAAATCTGGGTGCAGATGGCAAAAAAATCGCCGCCGCTGGATGATTTGAGGGCTACTCCAGCCTCAAGGTCATCTACCTCCGCCCAGGTCCAGGGTTGAGAGGTATTGGGGCTTAGTTGATACTCGGTGCCGAGGTTCTCCCAACTGGAGGTAAGGTTATGCTCGGTGCCCTCATAGAGGGTGCTGTGGGTACGAATGACCGTCTTGGCATAGTTATAGTTACCGCTGACCCCGTAGCACCGGGCATAAACGGTAACCTTATCGATATCGCCAACGCCCTCTCCAGCCGGGAGGGCATAGGTATCGGTGGCGTAAGAGGTCAGATTGTGGCGGACATAGGTACTGGAGTCATCCGGAGTTGCCTCGTCAACCTTATCCCAGTGCTCACCGGAGACGGGGTATTGACCAGCGATATTAGTTTCAACCCCGGCGTCATTAGGTCTTAGAATCTGCGTGCTCATTGCAACTTACCTGTAAAGCAAGACTTATACGCAAAGTCGCCCCCTGACGGAGCCGTGGCGATCTCCCGCAACGCCGACCATGAGCCGGCAGTTACCTGAGCACCATCACCATAAACCAGCGACCACAGCTTATAGTTACCATCACTATCCTTACCGGTAAGTAAGAGATTCCAGTCACTATCATAGACAGCCGCCACTCCGGAAAGGTCGCCGGTAGTCTTATCCCAGGCAACTTTATCCTGCCACTGTCCGCTTACATACTTCTTGACATATAGAGTTGCCTGGTCAGCGAAGAACAGGGCTAAATCACCGTTTGGCTTATAATCAGCGGCGATGCCATAGATAGCTGTGGTTGGGGAATAATCAATAAGCTCAGGACTTCCCCAGTTAACACCGCAGTCAGTGCTCTTGAGCCTCCGGATTTCCCGGTTGGAATTTATCCAGAATATACTCACCTCAGTCCCCAGAGAGCAGCCAGCCACGATAACGGCATCATACTGGTTACAGTATGTCCACTGGCTGAAATCTGACTGCGGGCTGGGGTTAGCCACCCTCTGCCGGTAGAGCTTTCTGGAGTCGTCGGGAGGAGTGAGCCTGACCCGGATAAGAGAGCCATCGCTGGGGATGGCCATAGCATGGAAGTAATCAGCCTCTGAGCCAGTATATAGTCTTTCCCAGTCAAGCCGGATAACATCAGCTATCTTATTTTTGACTTCAACCTTAACATAGGGGATACGGCTAGCTTTCTTTTGCGCCGCCAGCAGTGTATCCGATAAGCTTCTCATTCTACTTTCCCCTCATAAAAGCAATCTACCAGAATAAATGCCCCAGAATTAAACCCAGAGCGCCAAACAGCAGCAGCCAGAGCAAGGAATGCCTTTTCTGGCTATCCCGGATAATATCAGTCCAGGGACGACCGCCTATTCTTAACCACAGGGCTTTATAGAACATGGATAACCAGTCCGGTTTCATCGCCGCTCCTTAAACCTCAAAATAGCTCTCTCGCCAAAGTATTCTATGATGACGGCGGACACTAAAGCGACAAGCAACTCTGGGACCTCAACCCCGGTCAGCACACAGATTCCATAGACCGTAAAGCCCCAGATAATGATAAACGGTCGGATGATGCTCTTTATAAATTCTGTCCACTCTTTCATCTTACCTAGGCTAAAGCGGCTAAGATATCAGGTAATGGCTTATCGGCTTTAAGGTAATGGTCAGCCAGGTGCTTGGCTGCCGCCAGTATCTGCTCCGGGCTGGCATCAACCCTCTGCCCGCGGTGACCTCTTGGTGATAGCGCCGTCACCGCCGCCGGCATCCTCTCCCAATCAACTGTCTTCTCAATATCAAGCTTCCCCCTCAAGGCTCTAAAGATGCTCTTTTTATGGTGGGGGAGCTTCCATGTTTCGGGAGCTTCAGGGTCGCCCACGATGGCAAATGCCTCCTTAGGCAGGCCGTCTTTGGTCTCAGGTGGCCTCTCTTTTACAGTCATATCTACCTCACCCCCTTAGATTTTTTATTATTTTTTATTTAGGTAACCCCATCCCCTATTTAATCTATAAAGAGCTGATGGGTTCTAATCCTCTGCTTTCTACCCAGCCGTTTAAGCCTGTCCCGAAAACTCCTCAGCCTTTCATTGCCCCAGATTCGGTACTCCCTGGAGGTCATTGTCCCCCCGATATTGACCCTATTGATGGCAAAGGCTGCCCACTCAATAGCGGCGCAGCCTCCGGCGCCAGTAGCTACCAAATCCTCATACTCAGCCGGAATAGTAGAACCATCAGCATCCAGGGTATGCAGAACCCCGTAATAGATATAGCAGTTAGCGCCATTGGGCTCATCGCCGCTTATTACGGTCAGGGTGTCCCCCCAGACGGAAAACCGCTGATACCGAGCCGGGGACTTATCCACCGGATATTCCACCGCCTGAACCATAACCCGGTCGGTCAGGCTCGATATATCAACCTGCCTCGAGCCTGCGGTGGTAGGCAGGGTAGCCTTAGCCGGTAGGGGCACCGGCTCCGATAGCTCTTTAACGGCACGGCTAACGTGTCGGGTGAGCTCATCATCTGACCACTGGTAGTTATTTAAGTCCTCATCCTTAAGGTCTCTCCTGACCAGAGTTATCATCTCGGATAGATTCATAGATTTACCCTCCTTGATGGAATTGATGTTTTGCCGCCAGGGGGTAGGCTCATGCCTCCCCCCATTGGTGCCGATTCTATTTTGACCACAAGGCGGTCGGAGCCAACCATAAGCTCACCGGCAACGATTCCAGCTAGCAAAGCGGCGACGGCCTCAGTGCCTAGCCCGCTATCAGCTGACAGGAGAGCCTTAATTATGAAAGATGTGTCTATGCCTGAGCCTGAGTCAGTTCCGGTTAATAGAGCTTCCAGGGATAGGACTACGTCCGACCCCAAGCCAACATCACTGGAGGTAAATATTAACCCGCCAGCATCCAGCCCGAGTGCAGTTTCGGCACCAGCCAGCAGCCTGGCTAGCAGGGTTTCCGCCCCTGCTCCCTGCTCCACAGCCGCCAAGAGCCTAGAGCCAAGAGCCTCAGAACCCATTCCAACCTCGGGCAGAACATAGGCTCGGCTTAACAAAGTTTCAGACCCAGAACCACTATCAGAAGATGTTTTCTCAACTGGGGCAGTATAAGTAATTACCAGCTTGGGCTGGTAGCCTGTGCCCTGGTCTGCGGAATAGGCAACGGCTATATTTGAACCTGTAGGCGTGGATTCGTCTATATCCCCTCTTGCCCTTGTGCAAAATAATGTGGTGCCTGTCTTGTTTATCCAGCCTCGCCCGGTGGCATTAAGGGTTATATCGTTATAGTGGTCAGCGAAGCCAGCACTGACATCAATATAGTTACCACCCAGAGTGGTATAGGGTTCGTTATCGCCATAGTCGTTTGCTACTAGAGGACTGTCTTGAACCCCCTGCACAACACCTATGTCTGGATGCCCGGCATCTGTTTCTGTTGGGGCTGATTTACCATAAAGGGAAAAGGTAGCGGCCGATATTACCGCACCAGCCCCTAAAGGCGAGGTATCAAAGTAGGTATATGACCTGCGCACGGCATAATTTGGGGCGGCATATTGGTTTATATGATAAAGGCGGATATTGCCTGTGTCTGGGGTATCACCACTAGGAGCATCATGGCAGGTGGTGTAATTGGTGTTATCATAACTGGTATAGCCATCACCAGTAGCTGAATATACGGTGAGGGAATCGTCAATTTCTACTGGGTAAGCTGCATTGGCAAAGCTACTTGCTGGCACTCTCTTTTCATCGCCAACTACTGTGAACGGCAAAGATTTATCGCTGGCATCTATGGCATAATAACCACAAGGTCTTAGTTCGCCTCGCCAATTTGACCTGATAACTACACCACCTTGAGGGTCAGCATCAAAGATATACTTCTCCAGGATTGCCCCCTCAGTGAGCCTTAGTCGCCTCTTGCAGATACCATAGTCCCATTCAAGAACGTTGTTGTGGTAATTCTCATTATCGGGGTCAACCCCAAGCAAAGTAGCCTCACTACAGGACTGCTCTACTCCGTTGAGGAATAGTTGAGGATTCCAGGTTGCTTTATCTAGACTGATACTAACCCGAACTGCCATCCCCTCAACTACCGCCGAGAACAAGTTTGCTTTTGCGTAGTACTTGCCCTCCGCAGCTAACCAGCCGACCTCTATCTTACGCCCCGTATCCTCTACTCTGGGCAAGCCAGAAACGACTATAAATTGCTTGCCTGATTTTAGGTCTCGGTAGAACTTGGCACTGGGATGCTCTATGGTGTAGTCCTCGTGAAATTCCACGTAGTCCTTGTCTATTCCTTGACGAACTAAACCACGAAGCAACTCAGGGTCGGTAACTATTTTTTTAGGGTCAGTTACCTTTTGAGGTGCTGGCATAATCTGCTCCTAGCTTAAAGTGATACTAACTTCTAATGTCCAGGTGCCACTTGACTTGGTACCCAGAGACTCGACCTTTCTATTGAGGCACTTGCCGCTGGTAGACTGCTTGACCACCCACTCATTCCAGGCATAGTTGGCATCAGTGGAGCCAAAGCTCGCCTTAAAGGTGGCTTTCTGGGATGTGGATGTGGGGTAAGTAGCCTCCATACCCTTGTAGGTCTTGTTGGTAGCCGCCTGGAGGTCAGTCTGGGTAGCATCAGCGGCGGTCGAGGAATCACCGACACCAATCTGGGCAGCAGCATTGTCAAAGATGTGGTCGGCGCCAGAGACCACCCCGGTAATTAAATCCCACATCTCATCAATGCCGGCATTCAGCAGGCAGTTGCCTTCTCCCTCGATAACCTCATAAGGCTTAAAGAGCTGGTGAAACTCACCTTCTCGGCCCCGGTAGGACTCAATGTCCTGGTGATACTTGCTGAGCCGGTATTTGCACCACCAGTTGGCTTTTTCTTGGTTTTTCATTTTTCAACCTCCTCATTACTTAGGGGAGGGAGTTACCCCCCTCCCCTCCTTAGTTTTGGTCTGGCTCTGACCGACCTGGACAAAGACGGTAACGACCGTCTCATTAGGTGTAGGCGTACCTGTAGAGCCATTGGAGATAATCTCCGCCCCGACCTTTTCCCCGGCCTTCACCGGGTAAAGAGATGGGTCGAAGCTAGCGTAAGCGTGCTTCCCGCTGCCCACGGTGGTAGCTACCCCCGCAATCTCAACACCATCAATGGTTGGCTGGACGGTTAATTCGTTGCCCTCCGAGCCACCTGATTCGGTGTCAAGGGCAACCCCGACAATAGCCCCGTCAAAAGGCATAGTTACGGCATCGCCATCCACCGTGGGGAAGCCACCAATGGGCACGGTAACTGCGGTTGACTTGACCATAGCTGTGGCCTGGTCAATACCAAAGCGCAGGGCTAATATAGAACTTACTCCTTGAAATACCATAGTAGTTTCTCCTTTCTAGGTTAGTCCTTAACCCCGATTAAAGCGGCTGCCTTAACTGATGAGAATAGAGCCAGGGAAACATACCACTTAATCCTGGTTCTTGAAGCGTCTTTGCTCTCCAGTGAACCGATATGCTCAGCCTGAAGGTGACCCGGGCTGGTCAGCCCGCAGAGGGCTCCCTCCCCCAACTGAAGGACATAGATGGTAGAGCAGGTGTCGCCGGTAGTCGCTGTCTCCAGGCTATCGGTAACGGCATGGGTATCCAGTATCCAGTCATTGACGCCAATTGGGACGCCATCCCACAACTGGATGAAGTTACCCCACTTATCCCGGTCGCTCTCCACCATTCCCCCGGCAGCCCTGACCAGGGCATTAATCTTCCGCCGGGAGCGGCGGCTCATCAGCAGTACATCCGGCTTACCACCCTTCACCGCATCAATAAGCTCATCCAGCTTATCCAGGGTAAGAGTAGCCCCGGTAGCCCCCATAGCTATTACCTGATCGCTGGCGGCAGTGGTAGTATCAATAAGCTTCCTCAGACCTTCAAACTGGTTAGGGTCAGCGGCTGAGTCCCCGTAGATGAAGGTCTCTTCGAACTTCATCTTGAGTGCCTTAGCCTTAAGCTCAACGATGGCTGTCTCTAAGTCCTGGATATTACTCCGGGTTTCCTTAAGGAAATTATCGACATCAGCATCGCCACCCATAATCTTCAAGTTGGCGGTTTTCTGCTCAAAGGTGGGGGTTGACTCAGCCCAGATATCACCGACATCGTAGAAATCAATCGTGGGCAGGCTCTTCTCCTGGTTATAGGTTAAACCATTACCGGCAATCTCAATAAAGGGGAGTCGTTGCAGTATGGGCGAATCCTTAATGATGGTTTCCACTACCCCTTGAAGCAACATATCATTTGACAGCTTAGATGCCTCATCTAATGTTAACGCCATTATTAACCTCCTTCGGAGGAAATCCTAAATTCGAATTTCTAAATCCTAAAATTTCCTTATTGTTTAGTATTTGGGGTTTCGTAAGTTTAGGGTTTAGAGTTTAGGATTTCGTATTTTATTGTTTACCTCCCAGTGCGTATTGAATCTTTTCCCTTGGGGACAGAGTTGACAGGTCAGTTGATGCCCTCTCTGGAGCTCCGGCGGGAACCCTAGCCAATGTAATCTCTGTCTCCAATCCCTGCCTCACCCTACTAACCAGGGTTTGAGCCTCCCTCAGGGACTCATTGATAGACTCAACGCTATCCCCGGTGATGAGCTCCTCAAGCACCTCGGGGTGAGACTCAACCACTAAGACTCGGTAGCTGGCTGCCGCCTCAGCCAGAGAATCGGAGATAGTAGTTAGCTTCTCCTCTGACTCAGCCACTTCCTGCTCAAGCTCACCGATGCGGCCGTTAGCTTTAGTTAACTCCTCGTCTTTTTGGGCTAATAAGCCCTCAAGCTCAGCAAGCCGGCTCTCGCCTAACCCCTCCCCACTGGGCGGATTCTGGTTTTCTGTCTGGTTTACCCCGTTGGTTTCTCCTTCAGGGTTTAGTTCATCATCTGCCAATGTTCGTCCTCCTTTTTCTGTCATTGCCAGCCTAAGGCGCGGCAATCTCTGGTGGGATGTTTCTGGAGATTGCTTCGGGACCCTGTCCCTCGCAATGACTTTATTCGCTAACGCCCTCTACCTGAGGTTCAACTGCGCTCTCTCTCGCTCCACCTCTGGTGGTTTTAGCGTTAAGCTCTTTATTCATCCTGAGGATGGTCTCCCTTTCCTCAAGCCACCTATCAAATTCCATCTCCGGGTCTTTGACCCCAATCTCATCCATAGCCTGTTTCCGGGAATGGATACCGCTCTGAACCAATATCTGTTCATTAGCAATCAGTCGGGATAAGTCCCGGGGTAGTATCGGACTCCAAACTACCCTCAAATGGTTATCACCAAAGCTCTCATTCTGATACTTCTCCAGGAGACTGAGAATGAGCTCATTTCTCTGTTTATAGACGGCGGTCCTGATAATCCTTTTTCGCCTCACCTTCTGCAGCAGCGGCTGAAGCTCAATCTCAAGGGCTACCCCGGATAGGTCCCGGCTGGTGCCACCAAAGGCAGCCCGGGGCGATTCTGATACATCATGCAGGATTCTATACAGCAAATCGATATAGTTGATGTGGAGCCCAACGCCACCACCCTGCAACAGGTCAAGTAGATAGGCTTTAGCATCCTCAGGTATATTCCACACTGCCCCTGGCTTAACCGCAATATCCTCCGATTCTTCCACATTCTCCAGAACAGCTATGGGATTGCCTGATAGCTCCAGTATCCGTGAAAGCTGGCTCATCGCCCGGTTTAATTCTCGCTGCGGCTCCATAATCTGGGTTAAATCAGATATGCCCCAGAACTTCTTGGGCTCTCTCAAATTGGGATAGACGACAAAGGGAATAAAGCCGTAGGGATTGGGCTTCTTTTCCACCTGAGCATTATCCAGCCAGAGCTCAAAGTCCCGAGCTGTCCATACCTCAACAATGTTGGCCGTTTTGCCCTTAGGTCTTACTTTATATAGGATTTCTGCCTCATCCGGGGTAAGGTTATACTTTGAAGCTACCCTCCATACCCTTGCGGTATCATCACCTACCCACCAGGCGTAGATTCCTTGTATATCCGGGGCGGTAACCCTGACCCTTTTTGTCTCCGCATCCCAGATAACCTTAAAGCAGGCATCACCGAGGATGGCACAATCAATCTCGGTATCAAGGTCTAGCTGCTCAAGATTATTGTCTTCATACACCTGGTATAAGGCGGCTTCGGCTCTCCGGGCTCTGGCTCTAGCCTCGTCTGAGTCCTGGATAGCCTCAATAGTAAAGTTAATGCCCGACATTAGATATGAGGTAACCTTATCTATAAATACCTTGGCATAGTTAAAGGTCAGTCGTTTCTCACCC
>Ga0208325_1000328_pt1 | contig 12870 bp, 11 predicted proteins | sample PL_2010_330m_FD_185486 | JGI IMG/M metagenome (GOLD analysis project Ga0208325, IMG submission 185486) | Freshwater microbial communities from Powell Lake, British Columbia, Canada to study Microbial Dark Matter (Phase II) - PL_2010_330m... | ecosystem: Environmental > Aquatic > Freshwater >...
ATCTTTGGCCAACCCATTCCGACCTGCGAGGTCAAAATATCCTGACCCCGCAGGTCGGAATGGGTTGGCCAAAGATGGCGTGATCTTAGTTGACAAGCCCCGCGGAATGACAAGCCATGACGTGGTGGATTTTATAAGGAAGCGTTTTGACTACAGGAAGGTCGGCCACGCCGGCACGCTTGACCCGATGGCCTCGGGGCTTTTAATTATTCTCCTCGGAAGTTTCACGAAAAAATCGGATCACTTTCTAAATTGCGATAAGGAATACGAGGCGCGCCTTTTTCTCGGGGTTTCGACGGATACGGGTGACGCCGAGGGTAATACTGCAGGGACAAAGGCTGTCCCGCCCGGTGCGTTTAGCATTGAGAACATAGAAAGCGCGCTGAAATTTTTTCGCGGCCCGATTCTCCAGGTTCCGCCGATGTATTCGGCCAAGAAGGTCAAAGGCAGGAAACTTTATGAGCTGGCTAGAAAAGGCATTGTCATTGAAAGGCAGCCGAGAGAAGTTTTTATAAAAGAGCTGAAGATCATGGACATATCCCAGCCGGAACTTGGCGTGTATGTAAAATGCTCGAAAGGGACATATATAAGGCAGTTGGCGGAAGATATCGGAAAAAAAATAGGGTGCGGAGCGCACCTTTCCTTTTTAAAGAGGACAAAGATAGGGCCATTCTGTCTTAGCGAGGCGGTGCCTTTTAAGCAGCTTTCGCCCGGCAATATTTTTTATGAAAATATTTTACAGCCTGAATGATTTTTTAAGATCGAGCGTTTCTTCCGGAAAATTCGCCGTGACCATCGGTGTTTTTGACGGCTTACACCGCGGCCACCGGAAAATCGCGAAAACGCTGATAAAAAAAGCATCTCACCGCGGGCTTTCGACCCTGGTCATTACCTTTGACCCGCACCCGGCCAACGTGCTCCGGCCCGCCGTAAAGGTGCCGCTCGTCATTTCTTTACAACACAGATTGCGTCTTTTGGCGGAAATCGGCATAGACTATGCCCTCGTTATGCGTTTTACCGGGAAGCTTTCGCGGATGAGCGCCGGCGATTTTGTCAAAAAAATACTGGCGGGAATTGATATAAGGGAGATAATAGTCGGCCGTGATTTTTTCTTCGGAAAAAAAAGACAGGGCTCCCCGGAGGCCCTGAGGAGATTATCCGGTTTTTACCGGTACAGGGTAAGCGTTGTTGCCGGCCTCAGGAGCTCGGGAAAAATTATATCAAGCACCCGCATACGCAGTATGATATTGCGCGGGAAACTAAAAAAAGCATCGCGTCTTCTGATGCGGCCCGTGGCGATACTGGGGACGGTTATAAGAGGGCGCAGAAGGGGAAGGATTATCGGGTATCCCACGGCGAACATAAACCCCCACCACGAGGCGATACCGCCCTCCGGCGTCTACGTCGTGAAAATAAAATCAGGAAAAAAAATTTACAGGGGAATTCTCAATATAGGCACGAGGCCCACTTTTGCCGACTGCTCCCGAGGCGGCCGTGAGCCGACTATAGAAGTCCACATATTCAATTTTGATAAGCCCATATACGGCAGGGACTTGGAGATAATCTTTGTAAGGAAAATAAGAAACGAAAGAAGGTTCAGCTCCCCGGAGCGCCTTAGCGCGCAGATCAAAAAGGACGAAAAACGCGCAAGGCGGATATTGCGCCAAGAAACAGGGTAGACAAAACGCGTCTTGTGTGATACTATATGCACACTAAAAGGAGGTAGGGAAAGTGGTATTAGCGAAAGACAAGAAGAAAGACATCATAGTTGCCTACGAGCATCATCAGGGGGACACCGGTTCATCCCGTGTCCAGATAGCGCTGCTTACGGAAAGGATAAATGGTCTTGCGGGACATTTCAAGACCCACCGCAAGGATCATCAGTCAAGGCGCGGCCTTCTGAAGCTGGTAAGCTCAAGGCGCCGGCTTCTGGATTACCTGAAGAGGCACGACAGAAAAGAGTACGAAAGCATTGTAAAGAAATTAAACTTACGGAAATAGCTAAACTTACGAAAATGAGGTAAAGAAATGATATCACGTGTTAGCGAAAAAATAGGCGAAGCGGAACTTATTATCGAAACCGGCAAGTTGGCCAGACAGGCTGACAGCGCCGTAACCGTACAATTTGGGGGCACGGTTATACTTACAGCCTGCGTGTGCTCAAAAGAAGCGCGGGAAGGTATAGGGTTTCTGCCGCTGACCTCGGAATACCGCGAAAAGACGTACGCGGCCGGTAGAATACCCGGTGGCTTTTTCAAGAGGGAGGGGCGTCCGTCCGAGAAAGAGATTTTAACGGCGCGCCTGGTTGACAGGCCCATAAGGCCGCTTTTTCCGAAGGGCATGGTAAACGACATACAGGTTTTCACCATGGTTCTTTCGAGCGACGGGGAAAACGACTCCGATGTTCTCGCGGTAAATGGCGCCTCTGCGGCGCTTTCTATATCAAATATTCCGTTCGACGGCCCGATAGGCTGTGTTCGCGTGGGGTTGATTGATGGCAAGTTTATTATCAACCCGACGTTCCAGGAGATGGAAACGAGCGACCTGGACCTCGTAGTTGTCGGCCGCGAGAAAAAGACCCTTATGATCGAAGCCGGCGCGAAAGAATTAAGCGAGGAGAAAATAGAAGAAGCCATCGAATTCGCCAAAAAACACATCGAGGTGATTATCGACATGCAGAAAGAGATGGTTAAAAAATGCGGACGGAAAAAACGCGAAGATATTATCATCAAGGAAGCCGGCGCGGAACTCCTTGAAAAAGTGAAAGCAATGGCGGCAGACAAACTCAACGAAATAAATAAATTAACCTCGAAAGAGGAAAGGGAAGAAGGGCTTAATGTTCTTACCAAGCACCTCACTGAGAAGCTTGTTTCCCAAGATAGTGCCGTTTGTGAGTGGCAGGTAAAGATCGCCATCAGCACGATCGAGCAAGAAGTGGTGAGGGAACAAATTCTTAATAGCGAAAAGAGAGTTGACGCAAGGTCCTACGAAGATATACGCGAGATTGACTGCGGTGTCGGGATCCTGCCGCGCACGCACGGCTCCGGCCTTTTCACAAGGGGCCAGACGCAGGCGCTCTGCGTGACGACGCTCGGAACAAGCTCCGACGAACAAAGGATTGACGCCCTTGAAGGAGAAACGCAGAAGTCGTTTATGCTGCACTACAATTTCCCGAGTTTTAGCGTCGGGGAAGTGAAGCCGATCAGGGGGCCGGGCAGGCGGGAAATCGGGCACGGCGCCCTTGCGGAAAAAGCGCTAAAAGCCGTTATGCCTACGAGCGAAGAATTTCCGTATACAGTCAGGGTTGTTTCGGACATACTCGAATCGAACGGTTCAAGCTCAATGGCCAGTGTGTGCGCGGGTTCGCTTTCCCTGATGGACGCCGGCGTTCCGACAAAGGCGCCGGTAGCCGGGATCGCCATAGGGCTCATTAGCGAAGACGGGAAGAATGCTTTGCTGACGGATATAGCCGGTCTCGAGGACCATTACGGCGATATGGATTTCAAGGTTGCCGGCACCAAGAAAGGCATTACCGCCGTGCAGCTCGACCTGAAGATCAAGGGGATCGATAAAGATACGGTGCAGAAAGCGCTTGTTATGGCACGGAAGGCGCGCTTTGTCATACTGGAGAAGATGGGCGATGCCATAGCGCAGCCGAAAGGCCAAATATCGGATTATGCCCCGAAAATCGTAAACCTCAAGGTGAGCATTGATAAAATAAAAGACATTATTGGCCCCGGGGGAAGGATTATCAAGAAGATTATAAAGGACTTCGGTGTCTCGGTTGACGTGGAAGACGACGGCAGTGTCCAGGTGTCATCTTCCGACGACGAGGCAACGAAAAAAGCCATCGACGTAATCAGGGGCCTTACCGCGGAAGCCGAGGTAGGGAAGATCTATGCCGGAAAAATTACGCGGCTTATGAACTTCGGCGCTTTTTGCGAGATTCTGCCCGGCAAGGAAGGGCTTATACACGTTTCGCAGATAACGAATAGATTCGTGAAAGATGTTGCAAGCGAGTTGCAGGTAGGAGACGAGGTAAAGGTCAAGGTTGTAGAGATAGACCAACAGGGCAGAATAAATTTGAGCAGAAAAGCGGCCATGGAAAGCGATGCTGAAGAAGGTAAAGATACTGATAAAAAGGAGTGAAGGCGCCGACGACCTTCCCCTGCCGCATTATGCGACACCGGGTTCAAGCGGCATGGACCTTTACGCTGACGTCAAGGGTGAGATTATTCTCGCGCCTGGAGAGATAAGGCTCGTATCCTGCGGAATATATTTAAGCATACCGGAAGGATTTGAGGCGGAGGTAAGGCCGAGAAGCGGGTTGGCGCTTAAGCACGGTATAACGCTTGTAAATACCCCGGGCACTATCGACAGCGATTACCGCGGCCTCGTATCCCTTATCATGACAAATCTGGGCAAATCGTATTTCAGGATAAAAAGAGGCGAGAGGGTCGCGCAGATTGTTATTAAGGAAGTGGTAAAGGCAGACCTTGCGGAAACGGATGAACTGGACGAAACCGTAAGGGCGGAAGGCGGTTTCGGCCATACGGGATTATGAAAATCTCAAGGCTAGGCGAAATAAAACTAATTTTCCTGCTGGCTGTAGCCCTCATCGTCTTCATAAGCCTGCTTACCTTTGACCCCAACGATATAGGCCTTTTTACTTCGGACCCCAGTTCCTCAAAAAGCAATATTACCGGTTCCGTGGGCGCGTATCTTGCGTGGTGGCTCTTCTTTTTAATGGGGCGCGGTTCATATATTGTTCCTTTTATTATCGTCCTGTGGGGCCTCTTGTCAAAAAAGTTTTATCTCCGTCTTTTCGGCGGAGTTTTTTCAATCCTGGCTGTAAGTTCGCTTTTATGCCTTACGGGGCCCGGGGCCGCCGTTTACCGGTTTCAGAAAGGCGGCATCATAGGGCTTGCGTTTTCCGATTTCCTTTTAAAATATTTGGGTACGGCGGGAACGTTTATTGCCATCACGGTTCTTTTACTGCTCTCACTTCTTATCACGACGGATTTTTTGATATTTCCTTTTGCAGGATGGGCGTTTGCCCGGCTTAAGGCGGTTTTTAAAAAGGTCCTCTCGGTTGTTTCCGGCATGACACGGAAACGAAAGATTGCCCCGAGCGAACGTCCACAAAAAACGGCCGCGCCTCTTGCCTCTTTCGTTAAAGCTCCCCCCGGGACTTTCGAAAAACCGAAGGCAGGGCTCCGGGAAAAGGTAACCGGCCCTGGAGAGGCGAAGACCGAAAAGACAAAACTTAAAGAACAAAAGGAAAAACCCGTTGTTTATGAAACGCCGTATAAGCTTCCGTCACTTGATCTCTTAAATTCTCCTCCGCCGCTTGAAGAGATACAGATTAAGGATGACCTGGATGCGAATTCTAAGATTTTGGAGGATACCCTTGAGGAGTTCGGCGTTAAGGCGAAAGTGGTAAATGTGAGAAAGGGCCCGGTCGTTACCAGGTACGAGCTTGAGCCGGCCAGCGGCGTAAGGGTTCACAGAATTACTTCGCTCAGCGACAATATTGCTCTCGCAATGAAAGCCATGACCATAAGAATCGAGGCGCCTATTCCCGGAAAGAACACGATAGGGGTGGAAGTCCCCAACTCGAAAGCCGCGCTGGTGTATTTAAAGGACGTCCTGGAGTCTAAGCGGTACAAGGGTTCGGAGTCCAAGCTGATGCTTGCCCTGGGCAAGGATATTTCCGGTACCCCTATAATCGCGGACCTGGACGATATGCCGCACCTTTTGATAGCGGGGACAACCGGATCGGGCAAGACGGTCTGCGTCAACAGCATTATCACGGCGCTTCTATTCAAGGCGTCTCCCGAGGAGATTAAATTTCTCATGATCGACCCAAAAAGGGTGGAACTGGCGGTTTTTAATAACCTGCCGCATTTACTGGCGCCGGTGGTAACCGAAGCGAAAAAAGCATCCGGCGCGCTGGGCTGGGCCATTACGGAAATGGAAAGAAGGCTCGATTTATTTACAGAACTCGGCGTAAGGAACATAGCCGCATACAAGAAAAGGGAAAAAATCGAAAACCTTTTAGAGCTTCCGTATATTATCATTATCATAGATGAACTGCACGATTTAATGCTTGTGGCGCAGCAGGAAGTTGAAGACATGATTATGAGGCTTGCCGCCCTTTCCCGCGCGGTAGGGATACACATGATTATTGCGACTCAGAGGCCGTCAGTGGACGTTATTACGGGTGTTATAAAGGCGAACCTCCCCGCCAGGATATCGTTTAAAGTCGCCTCGAAAACGGATTCGAGGACGGTGCTTGACATGAACGGCGCCGAAAAACTTCTGGGAATGGGAGACATGTTGTTCATAAAGCCCGGAAGCCCTAAGCCTGTGCGCGTTCAGGGAACGCTTGTTACGGATGCCGAGATAGCGCGGATAACGGATTTCATAAAGGCGCAGCGAAAGCCGCGTTTTGAGGAAGAGATCCTTAAAGTCGAAGAGAAAGCCAAATATAAAAAATTCGAAAAAGACGAAATATACGAAAAAGCCGTAGAGCTCGTTCTCCAGTCAAAACAGGCCTCGGTATCCATGCTGCAGCGGCGTCTCGGCGTCGGTTACACGCGGGCCGCCCGCCTTATAGACATGATGGAGGATGAAAGGATAGTGGGGCCTTACCAGGGTTCGAAGCCGCGGGAAATTCTCATTGAGAATACCGGCGGCGAAAAATGATGGTTTGACGGGCCGGGCATGGTTTGTCCCTCGGCAGGTTCGTGACGAATGCCGGGCGTAGTCGGATCCATTTGAAGCATACTCGCGCAGTCGAACCAAGCAAACGAAGTGAGCCGAAGAATGAAAAATCCGAAAGAGATAGGCCAGCTTCTTAAAGAGGCCCGACGGAAAAAGGGCCTTAATACGGAGGGGGTTTACAAGGCGACCCGCATTCAGCCGCACATAGTGGATTTGCTCGAGCAGGGCAGGGCCGATGAAGCCTTGAGCAGAATTTACATCCTTTCCTTTTTGAAGAAATACGCCTTTTTTCTCGACTTGGACGGCGAGGCGCTCGCGGCCGACTATAAAAAATTCTATACCCGCGCGGAAAAACAGATATTGAGTTTAAACGAAGAGCCGCTTATTATAAGCGCGGAAACGCAAAAATGGATGACGTTCGCCATTACCGCGGGAGTTGCGCTTCTTCTGGTATTTTTTATTCTATTTTTAGGCATAAATTTAAGGGCGGCCCGCTCTGTCCGACGGGTTCCCGAGCGGAAACCCGTCCCTCTCCGGGCCGCGCCAAGAAAGGAATCGCCTTTTCCCATACCCGAAAAAAAATCTATAGAGCTTACCCTTGAAGGTACCGATGATGTCTGGATGAAGGTAAAGAAGGACGGAAAGAAAGTTTTTGAGGGCACGCTACGGAAGAATGAGGAGAAAAGGATATCCGCCGAAGAGGAGATTGAACTCTGGGCGGGAAGGGCGGAAGCGCTTAAGTTCACGATAAACGGCCGGCCCATCGGTAAAGTCGGAAAAGGCAGTATAAAAAATATCAGGATTTCCAGGCGCGAACTTACCGTCGGAAGCAAGCGGCTTTTCGGAGCCGACTAAATAGAAAGTCTAAAATTTAATTTAACCGTGTCTGACCTCGCGGGTCAGATTTTTTTGACCTACGGTTCCCGAGGCGGTTTTTGATAAAATGAAACCGGATATATTCATGATTAGTTTAGGGTGTCCGAGGAACCTCGTCGACGCCGAGGTCCTGGCGGGGGGCTTGAAAAAAAAGGGATTCAGGATAATCTACGAGTACGGGAAGAATTGCGTCGCTATCGTAAACACCTGCGCTTTTACCGAAGAGGCCAAAAATGAGTCTATCGATGTCATACTGAAGCTCACTGCCCTGAAAACCAAAGGAAATATCGCGCGGATTATCGTTACGGGATGCCTTTCGCAGAGGTACCCGCGGGAGCTTCCGGGGGAAATAAAGGAAATAGACGGTGTTTTCGGAACCGGCAACTTTTCCGCGGTGCCGGATTATATTGAAAGAATATTAAACGGCGAAAAGGTGACAGAGGTCGACAAAACGCCGCGTTTTCTATATAACCACGCTACCGAACGCCTTACGATGACGCCGCCTCACAGCGTTTATGTCAAGATCCAGGAAGGGTGCCGGAATTTCTGCAGTTATTGTATTATTCCGAAGATAAGAGGCCCGTATCGGTCAAGGGGCATGGATTCGGTTTTAAGCGAAATCCGCTCTTTTAAAACGCGCGGGGCGAAAGAGATAAATCTAATCGGCCAGGACACGACCTCTTACGGAATAGACAGGTATGGGTCCCCGCGCCTTGCGGATCTTTTGAAAAAAGCGGCAGAGATCATGAAAAACCGCGGATGGATAAGGCTTTTATACACACACCCCGCCCATTATAGCCGGGAACTTATAGACGTGGTAAGGGATGAGAGCGCCGTGTGCAAATATTTAGATTTACCCATACAGCACATCAGTGATAAAATATTGAAAAAGATGAACAGGCACGTGAGTAAGAGAGACGTGATTTCACTGATCGGAAAAATCAGGAAAGCCGTCCCGGGTATCGCCATAAGAACCACGGTAATTGTGGGTTTCCCCGGTGAAACCGAGAAAGATTTTACGGAGCTCGAGAAATTTATAATCGAGACGAAGTTTGAACGGCTCGGCGCCTTTACCTATTCAAAGGAGGAGGGCTCACGCGCGTTTCTCTTTCCCGGCCAGGTTCCTGAAAAGGTGAAAGAAGAGCGATTTGCCCGTATAATGGAAGCGCAGAACAGGATATCGGAAGAAAATAACCGCCGCTACATGGGCAAGCGCCTCGAGGTGCTTATTGATGAAAAAGATAAAAGCCGGGAGCATCAGTATCTCGGCAGGGCCGAATTCGATGCCCCCGAGGTCGACGGGCTTGTTTATGTGAGATCGAAAAAATCGCTTGCGCCCGGCGACTTTGCCCTCGTCAGGATAGAGGATACCCTGGAATACGATCTTGTAGGGAGCGCATAGCTGTCATTGCGAGCCCTTGACATCTTTGATGTCAAGGGCGAAGCAATCTCTTTTCACATGAGATTGCTTCGTTGGCAGGGAGTTTATCCTGAGCGTAAGCGAAGGATGCCTCCTCGCAGTGACAATAGAATTTTTGGTAAAACATGAATATCGCGAATAAATTAACGCTTGCAAGAATAGCGCTCACCGTTTTTTTCATGGTATTTTTATTTTCCAAGGGCCTCACCTTCAAGGTGCTTGCGCTGGTTGCGTTTGCGGCCGCGACGTGGACCGATTTTCTGGACGGGTATTTTGCCAAAAAAAGAAACGAGATATCCGATTTCGGGAAATTCATGGACCCCATAGCGGATAAGGTGCTTGTCATATCGGCGTTTCTCGCGTTTGTGGAGATGAAGCTTATCCCCGCATGGATAGTCGTCGTTATAGTCCTTCGCGAATTTATCATTACGGGCCTTCGCCTTATAGCGCTTGCCAGAGGCGAGGTCATAGAGGCCGAGATGGCGGGGAAACACAAGACGGTTTCCCAGATGGTGTCCGTCTACGTTATTTTATTTTTCATTATCTTTAGACAGGCCAGCCTTACCGTATTCGGGTTCTGGAACGAGGGGCTCGAATATTTATTAAGGGCGATCATTTTTTACATGATGCTTATAACGGCGCTTTTTACGCTTGTAAGCGGCATCTCCTACCTCGTGAAAAATAAGAGGTTTTTCATAAATGCGAAGAATTGAGAGGGCGTTATCTACGCTTTTTTTCGTGGGGCATTGTCCGCTTTTGCCGGGCACGCTGGCAAGCCTTCTTGGCGCAGGCGTGTATCTTCTGGTAAGAAACAATACGCCGCTTTACCTTACCCTTACCGCTCTTTTCCTCGCGCTGGGTTTCTGGTCAGCATCGGGCGCCGAGGGCACTTTCCGCCGAAAGGACCCGCCCCAGATAGTAATCGACGAGTTTTCTTCGATGCTTTTGGTATACCTTTTTGTGCCGTTTAGCGTGAAATTCCTGATAACGGGGTTTATACTTTTTCGTATATTTGACATATTCAAGATGCCCCCTATTAAGAAACTCCAGAAGCTCCCGGCCGGCTGGGGCATCATGCTCGACGACATAGCCGCCGCGATCCTCACCAATATTATTCTGCAGGTTCTCAGGTTTCTCCCCATCCCTATTTGATGAATAATCAAAAATAACTTGACAAATCTATAAATAGCGCGTATAATAAGCAAAAAAAAGGAGACGAAAAATGAAGAAACTTCTTTTGCTTGTTTTGTTATCCACCGGTATTTTGCTTAGCCGGCAGGCTTTTGCCGGGACATGGCAGGACCGCACTTCGGGGCTAAGCGATAAAGAGTTTTATTCGATTGCCGAAAGCCATGACGGCGCCGCCGTTTATGTAGGCACATCCCTGGGCCTGCACAAAAGGGGCTTAAACGATAAAGAGTGGAAACAGATTTTTGCCTGCCGCGGCCAATATAAAGGCGTAGGGTACATATGGACAGGCGCGGATAACAGCATTTACATAGCTACAAAAAACGGCCTGTTTGCCTCGCGGACGGGCGGCGGGAGCTGGCAGCGGATTTTCCGGGGACTCGCAAATGAAAATTACTGCATATACGTGGCGTGCCAGGCGGAAAAAGGGGATACAATTTATTTAGGCACGCTTAAAGGGTTTTTCTGGACAAAAGACGGCGGTAAGACATGGATGCATCCTGCGGGCATATTGGGAAGCGCGAGAGTGAATTCAATCGCGGTTGGGGAAGGAGCGAATGCGGAACATATTTTTATTATATGCGATAACGAGGTCTATAAATCCGGCAGGGATTTTGAAAACTATAGTAAAGTTTTCAGCGCCGATTCCCTGAAGAGTTTTCAGACGGGCGATGAAGAAGATCCGGATGACGCAGTGGACGAAGAGCTCGAGGTAGTTTTTTTATTAAACCATATCACTTCAAGAGAAGACGTTCTGTATCTTGCCACGAACAAGGGCCTATTTGGTTCCGAAGACGGCGGCGCGTCATGGTTTCCGTTCAGTGGCGCGGGGCTCTTGAATAGATGGATAAATTACGCGGCCGTATCAGAGGAAGTGGGGAGAATTTATGCCGCGACGAAAGGCGGTGTTTTCGAATATAAAAAGGAAGCGCAGTCATGGAGCGAAATGTACGCGGGCATGGATTCAAAAGATATAAGACAGGTCATGTTGTGTAGGGGAGGTTTAAACCTCCCCTACACGGCTCTATGGGCCTTATGCAAGAGAAGGGTTTACGTGATGGGGCGGGAGAACCTGCCCGCTATGGACGAAAAATCCTTAAATGCTGACAGGATTTTGAAAAACTTTAAAAACGAACCGACCATAAACGAAACGATGACAATGGCGATAGACTATGCCGAGGTTTGCCCGGAAAAGATCCAACAATGGAGAAGACAGGTCAAATTCAAGGGTTTGCTTCCGAAGGTGAATCTCGGTATAGACCGCGGCTGGAGCGACACATACGAAATTTACACCAGCTCCAAGGATGCCTACTTGTTTAACGGCCCGCAGGACCGCACCGAAGGCTGGGACATAAACCTGTCATGGGACCTTTCCGACCTCGTCTGGAGCAATGCTCAGACCACGATAGACATTCGCTCGAAACTCATGGTGCAGCTGCGCGACGACATAGTCGACGAAGTAAACCGCGCCTACTTTGAACGCCGCCGCCTGCAGATCTCGCTCTTGACCGACCCGCCGCGCGCACTGCCTGAGATTCTAAAGAAACGTCTCCGTATCCAGGAACTTACCGCCACTCTCGACGGCCTTACCGGCAGTTGCTTCTCGAAAGCGATTGAGTGAGAAGCCACTTTATTCCTTGACAAATATAATCGGACTGATACAATGGTGCTACTATCATGGTATTAAAAGATAATGTTTCGATTATTACAGGCGGCGCCAGGGGAATAGGTAAGGCGATAGCCCTTAAATTTGCCGAGGAGGGTTCGGATATCGTTATAGGCGATGTCAACCCGGAGGCGCTTATAGAGGCGAAAAAGGAGCTGGAAGCGAAGGGAAGATCCGTCCTTGCGAAAAAAGTAGATGTCACAAATCTCGATGAGGTTCAGAAGTTTATTCAGAAAACCCTTGACAAATTCGGTAAAATCAATATACTTATCAACAATGCAGGCATTACCCGTGACGGATTGCTTGTGCGGATGAACGATGCTGACTGGGATGCGGTGTTAAGTGTGAATCTGAAAGGCACGTTTAACTGCACTAAGGCGGCCGCCAGGGCCATGATGAAGCAGCGTGCGGGTAAGATCGTAAACATCGCTTCGATAATTGGCATAATCGGAAACGCCGGCCAGGCCAATTACGCGGCCAGCAAAGGGGGCGTTATTGCGTTTACAAAAAGCGCGGCACGGGAGCTGGCGCCGAGAAACATAAATGTAAACGCTATCGCCCCGGGTTTTATCGAAACCGATATGACCGCGAAATTACCGGAGGGCGTAAAAGAGTTGATTATGAAACAGATACCGCTTGCGAAATGGGGCAGTGTTGCCGATGTGGCAAATTTGGCATTGTTTTTAGTGAGTGACGCTTCCGCCTATATTACCGGACAAGTTGTTCAGGTTGACGGCGGTATGGTCACTTAAGAAGGAGGATGTAAATGTCAGGTATTTCAGAAAAGATTAAGGGAGTTATCGCGGAACAGCTTGGCGTAAAGTCGGAGGAAGTTACGGATCAGGCGAAGTTTGTAGACGATTTGGGCGCGGATTCACTCGATACGGTGGAGCTCGTTATGGCATTGGAGGAGGAATACGGCGTCGAAATCCCCGATGAAGATGCTGAAAAACTGACCACGGTCGGCGAGGCGATAAAGTACATAGAGAAAAAA
>Ga0208325_1000332_pt1 | contig 12762 bp, 15 predicted proteins | sample PL_2010_330m_FD_185486 | JGI IMG/M metagenome (GOLD analysis project Ga0208325, IMG submission 185486) | Freshwater microbial communities from Powell Lake, British Columbia, Canada to study Microbial Dark Matter (Phase II) - PL_2010_330m... | ecosystem: Environmental > Aquatic > Freshwater >...
AAAGTAACCTATGAAAGGGGGTGATACGCCTCGCTAATCATTGAAACAATATATTTAATGAGACTCAATTAAGCCAATCGGATGCTCAGATAACTTTTCCGTTTTGGCATTAAAGATTTAATCTAACATCAACAAAAATAAATCCTCTGGGGTAATGATAATGACCGTTGAATTAGTGCACATTGGTTTTGGTAATATATTAGCCATGAATAGGACAATTGCTATAGTTTCGCCAAACTCAGCGCCTACCAAACGCACCATTCAGGATGGGAGAAATAAGGGGCTGCTAATTGATATGACTAGTGGCCGAAGGACAAAAGCGGTTATCTTCACCGATAGCGGACACATTATTCTAGCTGCCCTAGCCCCAGAAACTATCGCTGGTAGGTCACAAACGGGGCGAGGAGGTGCAATACTGAAACCAGAGCAAAGCGATGAAAAAGGTGAGCCATGAAAGCCAAGCCTCGTTCCACCTGCCACGAAGGTCGTTACTCATAGTTCTCTCCGGTCCCTCGGGAACCGGTAAAGATGCCGTTTTGTCCCGGATGAAGGAATCGGGCCACTCTCTGGAACACATTGTAACCGTAACCACACGACCTAAGCGAGCTAGGGAGAGGGATAATATAGACTATCACTTTGTCTCAACAGAAAAGTTCCAAGAGATGGTTAAAAAGAATGAGTTGCTAGAGTGGGCGAATGTGTATAGCCATTGGTACGGCGTGCCCAAGCAACCCATCAAGCAAGCACTGGACAAGGGGCAAGATATAATAGTAAAGGTTGACACTCAAGGGGCGGCTACTATTAAAAAAATCCTGCCCCAATCAGTATTTATTTTTCTGACGCCCCCGTCAATGGAAGACCTTACCCTGAGACTCAAGCAACGCCATACTGAATCACCCTTTGACCTAGCCCTACGCCTAAAAACTGCCGAAGAAGAAATAAAACAACTACCCCTATTTGACTATGTGGTAATCAACAAACAGGGCGACATTGACCGGGCAATATCGGACATTAAGTCCATTATTACTGCAGAGAAGTGCCGGATAACTCCCCGAGAGATTGTCCTATAAGCTAACTAGAGGAACATTTTTAACAACCAGGCAAACAAATAGCCCAGTCCACCACAGATAGGAAAGGTAAATATCCAGGCGGCGATAATATTGCCCGCCACCCCCCAGCGCACCGCCGAAAGCCGTTTGGTGGCACCCACCCCCATAATAGCGGAACTTATGCAATGAGTGGTGCTTACCGGAATGCCCAATTGTGAAGCTGCTTCAATAACGGCAGCTGCCGAGGCCTGAGCCGCAAAGCCATGAGCCGGTCTCAGGGTAGTAATCTTCATCCCCATCGTTCTAATAACCCGCCAGCCACCAATAGCCATGCCTGAGCTAATAGCTAGGGCTGATATAACTATTATCCACCCTGTGCCGGGGTCCCACAAGGAAAGACGGTCCCACAGACTGGTATCGTTATAAAAGACTACCAGTGCCATAGTGATGACACCGATGGGCATCTGACCGTCATTCTTGCCATGGCTATACGCCACGAAAGCAGTCGCCGGGATTTGCAAGCGACCAAAAATAGCCCGTACCCTAGCCAGGGCACTACGCCGGAACACCCAAAATAGAATAACCATCAGCGCAAACCCGCCAATAAAGCCAAGGACAGGGGCGGTAACCACGGCCGACATAACCCGCTGCAAGACACCCCACACCACCGCTTCAACACCAGCCACAGCTATCCCGGCGGCGGCTAGCCCGGCAATAAAGCCATGGGTCAAGCTTACCGGCAGACCGTAGTAAGTAGCCAGGCTTGTCCAGATAATAACCGAGGCTAAAGCGGCAATTACTGGCACATATTGAAACTGCGAGATAACTTCTGGAGTTAGAATCCCCTTACCAATAGTCCGGGCGACAGCCAGACCAGTAGCCGCACCAGCAAAATTAAAGAAAGCAGCTAATATTATGGCATTCCGTGGGGGAAGGACACGGGTGCTAACCACGATAGCAATGGCATTAGCGGCATCATTGAAACCGTTAACTACTCCAAAACCAACCGCTAGAAGGATAATAAGGATAAGAAGATAAAGCGAGGCATCAGGCATGCTTGAGGGCTACCCCCTCCAGGACATTAGCCACATCCTCACACCTATCGGTGGCACTCTCCATATACTCATAAATCTCGCGCCACTTAATAACATCAGCAATATCAGTAACATCCTCAAAAAGCTCGCCCATCGCTGAGCGGAACACCCGGTCAGCCATATTCTCCAACCGATTAATCTCCACACATCGCTCGAAAACCTGCTTCAACTCAGACCGATGTCGCAAATGAGGCATTGCCCTTTCTACCTCAATCGCCGCCTGCACTATGATATCGGCTAGCTCTTTAGCTCTCTGGCTGGAATGACCCACCTTGTAGATAAACATGGTATCAGCCGCCGCCTGGATAAAGTCGGTCACATCATCCAGGGTATGAGCCAGCAGGGCTATATCCTCTCTATCAAACGGAGTAACAAAGGTGCAATTCAACTGAGCCATAATCTGATGGGTAATAGTATCCCCCTGGTGCTCCAGCTCAGTTATCTCACCTGCTTTTTCCCCAACATCTTCCCAGGTATCAACCATCTTTTTTAACTCCTGAGCTGCCTTTACCATATTATGAGCACTCTCCTCAAAAAGTCCGAAAAACTTCTCCTCCCTGGGTATGAAAGGAAATCTAAACACTACTACTCCTCCTCGGCTAGCCAAAGGCTTATTAAAGTAGCCAGTGATTAGAAATCAGGGGATAGAAAGAAATTAATTTACGGCTACTTTCTCTGTGAGTTTAGATGAGGTAGATACAATTGTCAAGCCAACACAAGTTGACATGCAGCCGAGAGACGAGTAAAATTCCCCGATTGCAGGTACTAAATAATCTGGCAGACACAGAAATATGAACTCCAATTGGCAACCTAAACCCGGTGATAGGATTTTCCGCCCACGACGAATTAGGCACTACCGCTTAAGACGAGTATTAGGGGTTCCGGCTATATTCAGCGCTGGCTACGGGAATGTAGGCTCATCAATCTACTATGCTCTGGGTATTGTCGCCCTGGTAGCGGTGGGGGCTACCCCCATAGCCCTGGGTATTGCTGGCATTCTTTTCATATTCACCGCCCTTACCTACGCTGAGGGCACCGCCATGCTTCCTGAAGCCGGTGGCTCAGCCACTTTTGCCCGACATGGCTTTAACGATGCTGCTGGCTTTATCGCTGGCTGGGCATTAATGCTAAGCTATATTGTTACCATCTCAATCTCAGCCTATACCATCCCCCCATATCTGGGCTTCTTCTGGGTACCCTTCAAGGAATCCCCCATTATTGGCACCGCCATGTCCATGGGAATCGTTACCTTTCTTATGACCATAAATATCATTGGAGTAAAGGAGACCTCAATAGTAAATATCGGCGCCGCCATAGTAGATATTACCACCCAGGTTTCGCTGGTAGTTATCGGCTTTATACTCCTGTTCAATCCGCCAGTCCTGTTTCATCGCATCATTGATAACTGGCCAACAGCCGGTAACCTGATTCTGGGCATAGCCTTAGCCTCCATCGCCTATACCGGGATTGAAACTATGTCTCAGATGGCTGAAGAAACGAGGCAGCCAGAGAAAAGGGTGCCTAGAGCCCTAATAATGATGATAATTGCTGTCCTGGTCATCTTCGCTGGTATTTCCCTGGTATCTCTGTCAGCCATGACCCCTCAGGAACTTGCCTCTGAATGGTCAAGAGACCCGGTAGCTGGTATCGCGGCTAGCTTTCCTCTGGCTTGGTTAACTGGCATCCTTAAACCTCTAATCGCCATATTAGCCGGTACTATTTTGCTGATAGCTACCAATGCCGGGCTGATGGGCATCTCAAGGCTTGCCTTCTCCCTAGGTAGCCACAATCTATTACCCTCAGCCCTCAGCCGGGTGCACCCCCGATTCAAGACGCCCCATATTTCAATAATTCTGTTCAGCATAATAGCCCTTCTCATCCTGGTTCCAGCCTTTTTGGCGGCTGATGCCTTTAAGAACATGGGGACGCTATATGCCTTTGGCTCACTATTAGCCTTTATGTTCGCCCATGCCTCCATCCTCAGCCTAAGAGCCAAAAAGCCAGAACTACCACGCCCGTTCAAGATTGGCTGGAATATACGGATTAAGGGGCGAGAGATGCCAATAAGTGCTATCCTAGGTTTAGCGGCTACAGCAATAATATGGATTATCATATTAATTACCCAACCCTATAGCCGTTGGGTTGGAATCTCCTGGATGGTTGCTGGCTTGATTATTTACTACCTCTATCGGCGAAAAAAACACTTGCCTTTAACCCACAAGACGAAGGATATTGCAGATTTGCAATAACAGGATTATAATACCTTTTACTCAATAACCATATGGAAAGAGAAAGCAGTGGAGTTTCATAAGATTCTGGTGCCAGTAGTGGGCACTGAAGCCGATGAAGAGGCCATCAGGCTAGCCTGCCGGCTGGCCAAGAGGAATAAAAGTAAAATCTATGTCGTTTATGTTGTCACCATAAAACGTACCCTGCCATTAGATGCTGAGATTGAACCTGAAATCAAAAAGGGTGAAGAGATACTAGACCGTATAGAGATAATTGCCGAAGAACAAGACAGTGAAATAGAAACTGACCTGCTTCAAGCCCGTGATGCCGGTCCAGCAATTGTCGATGAAGCAGTAGAGCGAGGGGCTGACTTAATCTTGATGGGGGTGAAATACAAAACGCGTTTTGGCCAGTTTTACTTAGGCAGTGTGGTGCCTTATGTGCTCAAAAATGCTCCCTGCCGGGTTATACTATACCATCAATACACTACCTAATTGAGTTTATCAGATGAATGTAGTCATTATGGGTTGTGGACGAGTAGGAGCTCAGCTAGCCGGGTTACTAGACGCTGACGGACACTCGGTTACTGTTCTGGATACTGATGCCTATAGTTTTCGGAGACTGCCAGCCAACTTTGGTGGCACCGCGCTAATAGGCAATGGCCTTGACCAAGAAGTACTCAAGAGAGCCGGGATTGAGAAAGCCGACGCCTTTTTCGTGGTAACCCAGGGGGATAACCGCAATGTCATGGCAGCCCAAATCGCCAAACACATCTTTAACGTGCCCAAGGTAATCTGTCGTATCTATGACCCGCTACGCCGAGACCTTTACCAAGCCCTGGGTCTAGAAGCCATTAGCCCGACCACAGTATTTGCCCAGATACTAAAGGAAAAACTGGAGAGCTGAGGTAAATATGTACATTATAGTTGTTGGTGGCGGTAGAGTAGGCTACTATCTAACTAAGGCTCTACTAGATGAAGAGCATGAAGTCCTCATCGTGGAAAAAGATGTAAATTTATGCGAAGTCATCACGGAAGAAATGGGTAGTATTTGCTTTCGGGGCGATGGTTGTGAGGCATCAACCCTGGCTGAAATAGGTACCGGCCGAGCCGACATGTTTATTGCGGTAACCGGTGATGACGAAGATAATTTAGTCGCCTGCCAGGTAGCCAAGCACAAATTTAATGTGCCACGGACTATAGCCCGCATTAGAAATCCGGCAAATGAAGCCATTTTCAAGAAACTAGGCATTGACGTTACCGTAAGCAGCACTAATGTCATCCTGGAACAAATAGAAGCAGTGGTGCCCACACACCCCCTGACTCACCTATTAACTATTAGTGACAAGGGACTGGAGATTGTAGAAGTAAAAATCCTGCCTGACTCTACTATAGTAGGCAAACCAATAAAGGAGCTTACGCTTCCAAAAGAGAGCAAGCTAGCCCTAATTTGCTCTAAGGAACGCAAGCCTCGTTTGCCTACGGCCAGTACCATTCTCCGGGCTGGAGACCGGGTAATAGCGGTTACCACTCCAGAGTCAGAAGAAGCGCTACGAGCCGCCCTGAGGGGCGACTAAAACAAGCCCAAAACAATTCTCCCCCCCCTCTGATATCCGATTTCCCTACATTGTAGGCAAGAACGTATTCCGTCGCTCACCACTGTTTACAGTAGTGCTATACTAAATGGAGCTAATGTGGGGAGGTCGACCATGACGGCAAGCAAGTTTAACAGGTATTGGACACTGGTTATTATTTTCCTGATAGTCATTATTACCACTGGCAGTATGGTAGTCTGGGCACGATATAGTGGCAGTCAGCCCATAGAGATTTCTACGCCCCCAGCCCAAGAGTTACCCGCCGAGATTTACATCGGTGGCGCCGTCAGTAACCCTGGCTTTTATCCCCTGAAAGCCGGCGACAGTATAGAAGCCCTTATTCAAGCCGCCGGCGGAACTACCGGTAGCGCCGACCTCACCCAGCTTAAACTTTACCTTCCCGAGTTAGGAGAGGGAGAAAAGCCGCAAAAAGTCAACCTTAATCGGGCGGAATCATGGTTACTTGAGGCTCTACCCGGAATTGGCAAAGTCAGGGCTCAGGCTATTATAGACTATCGCCAGCAAAACGGGCGGTTCCGCAATATTAATGAGCTAACCAAAGTAGACGGCATAGGCATTACTACCTACGAGCAGGTTAAACACCTGGTTACTGTAGCCGACTAATATTAAGGACGGAGGCTAGTGTCGCTTATCTATCTTAGCTGTGCCTGGGTGGCTGGTATCTTTTTGGGGTCATATTTTAATCTACCCCTAGCCCTCACCCTTACCGGACTTATTCCCCTCCCCCTACTCTTCTTCCTCCGCCACCACCGGAAACCAATAATTTTAGTCAGTCTATCGCTCACCATCTTCTTCAGTGGCACCGTCTACTTCCAGTCAAGCCAGCCCACCGTAGATGAGGGCTCTCTTCAGTTCTACAACGACCGAGAAACAGTAGCCATCAAAGGGTTGGTCAATAGAGACCCTGAGCTTAGAGAGAAAACCACTCACCTCCGCCTGTCAGCTACCGAAATAAAACTGGATAACGGATGGCAGGAGGTATCAGGGACGGCGCTACTATTTGTGCCCAGATACCCTACTCATAGCTATGGCGATGTGCTCCAGGTAACCGGAAAACTGGAGACGCCACCCCAGCTTGATGACTTTGACTATAAAGGCTACCTGGCTCACCAGGGAATATATTCCACTATGCTCTACCCCCAAATAGAAATCCTGGATGGGGGAAAGGGCTTTAAGCCACTAGCATGTGTCTATTCATTGAGAAACCGCCTATCTCAAAGCCTGGCGACGATACTACCCGAGCCACAGGCATCACTAGCTCAGGGCATTATTTTGGGTATTCGGGGCAATATTCCCACTCAAGTCAAAACTGACTTCTCTCGGTCGGGCACTGCCCACCTGCTAGCTATCTCCGGTCTCCACCTCAGTATCATCGCTGGCATCCTGCTTAGCCTCGGTATATGGCTGTTTGGTAAGCGGCGCTACGTCTACATCTGGCTAGCCCTGGGCACAATCTGGCTTTATGCTTTAATCACCGGTATGCACCCACCGGTGGTCAGAGGTGCCATTATGGCCAGCCTGTTCCTCACCGCTGAGCTATTAGGCAGACAGCGCAGCGCCTTCACCGCCCTTGCCTTTGCCGCCGCAGTAATGATTGGCATCAGCCCCCAAATCCTGTGGGATGCCTCCTTCCAGTTGAGCTTTCTGGCTATGTCGGGGTTAATCTTCGTCTTCCCTCCTCTGCGGACTCTAGGCAGAAGAGCCGTCACGGCTACCATAGGCGAAGACAATCCCGCCGCAACCACCGCCAATATTATTACCGATAGCTTCAGTGTAACCATAGGAGCAATCATAGCCGTCTGGCCGCTCATCGCCTACTACTTTGGCATTATCTCACTGGTGGCTCCCCTAGCTACATTCCTCGCCCTACCGGCATTGCCCGGCATTATTATCACCGGGGCTTTAGCCGGGGTCCTGGGATTTATTGCCCTGCCCGTCGCCCAGGTAGTCGGCTGGCTGGCCTGGCTGTTTCTATCGTATATGCTGGTGGTAGTTAACGGTTTAGCGGCTTTCCCCTTATCCTCTCTAGAGGTAGCTTCCATTGAAAGTAATCTAATCTGGACTTACTATCTGGGGCTAGCCCTAGCCCTCTGGCTTAGTAGTCACCATCGGCAGGCGAGCACCTTAACCTCGGTAAAGTCAGGTATAAACAAAATCAGCGATTTTACCTCAAACCTGCCTAAGAAATGGGTCATCCCGCCGCTACTGGTGATGGCTATTCTGGTCTCGCTCACGGCGGCGACTATGCCCGATGATAAGCTTCACCTAAGCTTTCTTGACGTCGGCCAGGGCGATGCTATTCTTATTCAGAGAGGAAATCAGCAGATTCTGGTTGACGGTGGCCCCAGCCCCCAGGCTATAGGCATAGAACTGGGTAAAAAGCTCCCCTTCTGGGATAGAACCATTGAGTTGATGGTATTGACCCATCCCAGCGCCGACCATGTCACCGGGCTGGTTGAGGTTCTAAATAGATACAAAGTCAAGCAGGTGCTCTACCCTGATTTAGACTTCAAGTCTGACATATATGATGAGTGGCTCAGGTTGCTCAAAGAAAAGAATATTGAACATACTATAGCTCAGGCGGGACAGCAGATTGATTTAGGCGAAGGGGTAATAGTAAAGGTGCTCAACCCCCCAAGACCCCCTTTAACTGACACCGAGTCCGATATAGACAATAATGGCGTGGTATTGCGTATAAGCCTGGATAAAGTAAGCTTCCTGCTTACGGCGGATATAATGTGGGAAGGAGAATTTGAGCTTATCACCCGGAGGGCTGATTTAAGTAGCACCGTACTCAAGGTTGGGCACCACGGCTCAGCCACCTCAACCACCCCCGAATTCCTGGCCGTGGTCAATCCCCGGCTAGCCGTTATCTCGGTAGGTGCCGATAATAGATTCGGTCACCCCACCCCCGAGGTTATAGACAGACTTGAGGCAAAGCTAGGCTCAGAGGGTATATACCAAACTTACGACAGCGAAACTGACGAACGCCACACTATAGAATTCATCACCGATGGCGATAGGCTGTGGGTGAAGGTAGAGAAAAGGCAATGAATTATGCTAACCTTTTCTTCCCACCAGCGTTGTAGTATAGTGGACATATAAATAGCAAGTAGGGGCACATCATGAAAAGGTTCACGTTAATAATAGTGACCATTCTGGTAATGTGTCTGCTGGTGCCTGCTTCCTGCGCCAAAGCACCATCAGAGGTAATGCCAACCCCAACGCCAGCACCAATGCCACCACCCTCTGAGCGGGAAGAAGCCTATAAGGGTGAGGGTTTACCATCAATAGCCGAAGAGCGAATGATAGTCCGCACCGGAGATATGTCGTTGGTGGTGAAAGATATAACTACTGCCCGGGATGAGATAGTCCAGCTAGCGGTAAAGTTTGACGGCTATGTAGTATCATCCCGGATTTGGGGTGAAGAACAGGATATGAGAGGGAGCATTTCCATTCGGGTGCCTGATGACAGGTTTGAGCAGGCACTATCTGAACTCAGGGAATTAGCAGTAAGGGTAACCTCAGAGAGCACCAGCAGCCAGGATGTAACTGAGGAGTATGTTGACCTTGAGTCCAGGCTCAAGAACGCCGAGGCAACCGAGAGCCAATACCTGGCTCTACTGGAAAAAGCCACTGATGTAGAGGACATCCTCAGCATTTATGAAAGTCTGTCCCGGGTGCGGAGCGAGATAGAGCAAATCAAGGGTCGGATGCAGTATCTGGAGCGAACCTCGTCAATGTCCCTGATAACAACAAATCTAAAGCCGGAAGCTACTGCCAAGCCGCTGGTTCGTGCTGGTTGGAGTGCTCTGGAGGCACTTAAATCTGCCGTCCGAGGAATCGTTATCTTCGGGCAATGGCTGGGCGCTATAGCTATCTGGCTGATAATCTTTTCGCCCCTGTGGGGAGCCATCCTTGGTATTATTTACTGGCGTCGCCGTAGAAGGAAAAGGGCTTAGCTATTCACCAACTCCGCCACGATTGACAGCGAAAGCGATACAGATTAAAAGTAAAATTATACTCAGCCCAAACCAGAAGACCCAGGCATAGGTGGCACTGACTAACGGGACTATTCCTGCTATAGTGTCAACACCCATCGCCGTGACAACACCCATCGCCGCGCACAGCCCGCCCACGATACCAATAATCAAAGCCGTTATTCCCATGATAGAACCTCCTTCTTAATATCTAGGTAAAAGCGCTAGACACGCTTCGGCTTTATTTTATCCTATAGTTCTTATATAATCCAACTAGTAGGTGATAATAGCACGAAGTTGACAAATAATCCATACCTTTAACCTGAAATTTAACCAAACAGACGAAAACCATATGCCTCACGAAAGGATTTATATAACGCCATGACCAGCCTGGAGCAAGAGGTGGGCAATTTGCTTCGCCAGAAAGGGCTAACCCTGGGGGTAGTTGAATCAGCCACCGGTGGGCTAATATCCCACCTGATAACCAATGTGCCCGGTAGCTCGGATTACTATAAGGGGTCGGTTACTGCTTATAGCAACGAGACCAAGATTAAAGTAATCGGGGTGAAAGAGGATACCATCAACAAATATGGTGCGGTAAGCTACCAGGTAGCTGAGGAGATGGCACGGGGCGGCAAGAAAGTATTTGCCGTAGATATATGCTTGGCTGATACCGGTACTGCCGGACCCAGCGGGGCTACCCAGGAAAAACCGGTGGGGCTATTCTACATCGGATTATCAAGTCCCTCGGGAACCTATAGCCAGAAACACAACTTTTCGGGAAATCGGGAGCAAAATAAGCGAGATGCGGCTGAAGCCATCTTAAGCTGGCTAAAAGAATACCTGATAAGCCTGAAGTAGAGACTATTTACGAAGGGAAGAATGAAGGGGCTTCGCCCCTTCAAAAGCAATCCCTCTCCTTTGAAGGAGAAAATAAAAAAGGGGAGTTTTAGAGGGGCGTAGCCCCTCTAGAGAAAACATCTTCCCCTTCCCCTTATCAAGGGGAAGGGGATAAAGGGGATGGGGTTACCTAATAAAAATCTAAAGGGGTGAGGTTGATAAATAAACCCCTCCCGGAAAAACAGGTGGTCACCTGCTTTCTCGAATCTAGTGGTGACATACTGCTCCTGCGGCGCAGCGAACAGGTTGGCAGCTATCAGGGAAGATGGGCCGGGGTTAGCGGCTATGTAGAGACCACCCCTGATGAGCAGGCACTAACCGAGATAGCCGAGGAAACCAGCCTACACGGAGACGACCTTAAATTAGTGAAACGGGGCAAACCTCTACATATTAGAGATGAGAAGCTCGGTGTCAAATGGGTGGTTCACCCCTACCTTTTCCACATAAAAGACCGGGATAAAATCAAAATTGACTGGGAACACAAAGAGGTAAGATGGATAAAGCCTGAAGAAATTGATAACTACCCAACCGTGCCCAAGCTAAAGGAGACCCTAGCCCGGGTTATCTAAGCTCCAGCCAGCCTTAACTGAATGTTTTTGCAAATAACCGATAACTTCTTCTGGCGTAAGTAAGCCATTCTCGGTAACTATCCCGGTAACCAGCTCCAGCGAGGTAATGTCAAAGGAAGGGTTTTTAACCCTAACCTCCGGCGGTAATCTCCCCGGTTCAACCACCTCCCCCGTCTCCTTTTCCTCCAAATCAACCTCGTCACCCCTTAGCCTGGGGTCAAACTTGAGCGTCTCGCATAATACATAAAAGGGGACGCTGGCTCTTTCCGCAACCAAAGCTAGCTGACAGGTCCCGATTCCGTTAACCACCTTGCCGTCAGCACATACCCTGTCGGCACCGACCACTGCCTTATTCACCGTTGAGATATAAAGCCCTACCGCCGCATCATCAATAAAGGTAACCGGTATTCCGTAAAGACTGAGCTCCTGGGCAAGCATCTCGCCACTGCGACCCGGGCCCGACCGAGTAGTAATCACTTCAAAATTCCGGTGCCCGGTAAAGGCTGCCTTCAGCGCTGCCACCACTGTTGAGCTATAGCTATGAGCCATTATTCTGTCGCCGTCAGCAATTAGCTGAGAGCCGTACTCGGCAATCCGGGCTACCGCCTGTAAAGAAGCGTTAATCGTTTCATCAACCTTATCTATGGTCAGCTGCCTTATTGAATCCAAATCTGTCGCGGCTTTCCCAGCTATTGAGCCCAGTAAACCGCTAACGATATTGAATATAGGCGCCATCGCCGGACGGGTTGACATCAGCTCCTTCCCAATCGCCTTCTGCTCCCGCCAAAACTGGTTGGCGCTGTCCGCCTGGCTACGCTCAGCTGCCACCTTTAATACCTTCGCCGCCTGCCTCGCCAGCTGGCTGGCACCATGAGCCTTATCATTCACGATTTCGTCTATCAGGCTAACAATCTCAGGGCTGATATTCATAATAACTATTCTACCAATATCAAGAAAGATGGTCAAAGCTCACAACCTAGATGCTATCTACTAAGAAAGAGATTGTTTTAACAACCCCTCACCCTTTATCCCTCTCCCCTTCATAAGGGGAGAGGGAAGAGAATTTGTTAAAGGGACTTTCGTCCCTTTTAATCCCTTTACTAAATAACCGCAAGAAGGGGGGTTTAAGAGGCGTTAGCCCCTTCTAATAAAATCCTCCCCCCTTTGTAGAAGTACACTATGGGCAATAAGGTTGATAATCAATAGGGGGTTTAAGGGGCGTAGCCCTTTCTATTTAAAACTCCCCCTCTCCTTAAAAGGAGAGTCAGAGGGAGGCGAAGCCTCCCTCCTATAAGCCCCCTTCCCCTTATCAAGGGGAAGGGGATA
>Ga0208325_1000334_pt1 | contig 12722 bp, 14 predicted proteins | sample PL_2010_330m_FD_185486 | JGI IMG/M metagenome (GOLD analysis project Ga0208325, IMG submission 185486) | Freshwater microbial communities from Powell Lake, British Columbia, Canada to study Microbial Dark Matter (Phase II) - PL_2010_330m... | ecosystem: Environmental > Aquatic > Freshwater >...
CGAGAACATCCCGTCGTAAACAAAATTATGATAAGACAAATTATTTTTTTCATTTCCATCTTTATCAAAAAAAAACCAAATTGCACCTCGTAGGTGCAATTTGGGTTTGGAATGGATTTTACATAAAATTCTCTATTACTTTATCCATATCAACGTAATTCCTCACCATATCCATCGCCAGCTTAATTTTATTTTTATCTCTCGCTTTTATTTTTATGGTAAGGTCGTGAACTTTCGACGCGACGTCATATGTATCGAATCTTGTCAAAAGTGTTGGAATATTTATTTTTTTAAGCGTGTTATAAATTCTTTTCGAAGGAACGATCCCTCCTGAAAGTATTATCCCGGAAATTTTCTTCTGAGCTCGGAAACGCCCCAAATGTATCTTTATTAACAAGTTCAGAAAATCCACCCTATCGCCCGGCGTGATTACCAAACAACCGTCTTCTATGTGCCGCGCGGCCTCTCGAACCTCCATCGCCCCAACAAGTATTTTTCTCATCTGTCGATCAAGAAATTTTTCTCCGCACAATACATGCATATCCAGTCCTTCCCGGAAATCCCGCATAGTCGGGGTATCCAAAATATCCACATAAGGGATAACACCAAGAACCGGTATTCCAAGCCGTTCTAATCCTTTTCGAACATATTTGTTAACTTTGTCATACTTCTTAGGCAAAACTTTGTTTACGATCACACCAGCGAGCCTTACATTCATTCTGTCAAAAACGGCCTTATTAAGCATTATTTCGTCAATGGCATTACCTATGCCGCCGGGAGAAATCAGTATAACTCTCGAATTCAGCATTTTGGCAACCGCGGCATTGGACAAATCAAAAACCGAACCGACCCCGGCGTGTCCGGTTCCTTCAATAACAACTAAATCTTTCCCCTCGGCAACATGATTGAACGCGTCCTTTATTTTTTTCGGGGTATCTGAAATAATTTCACTATCAAGAAATTTTTCCGTGTATCCCCTCTCCACGGCAATCGGAGACATATCTTGAAGCGGAAATTTAAATTTAAAAATTCTCTCCATTAAAACGGAATCTTCATCAATTTTATATCCGTTTTCAACAAGATAACGCTGTCCAACGGGTTTAATAAATCCTATTTTTTGAAAATTATCATTTAAGGTGGAAATAAGTCCAAGTGATATCGTTGTCTTACCGACATTCTGGCGAGTGGCAGCCACAAAAATACGCTTCGCGCCATCGGTGCTTCCGAAAATTTTGGCCCAGGTATCCTCAATATACGAACGCATAAATTTGTCGATTTTGTTATCTCCCTTTAAAAAGAATGTTCATCATCGGGGAAAATGCCTGTTTCAACTTCACGTTTAAAAGAATTAACGGCTTCAGTAATGGCAGTATTAATTTGCGCGTATTGTTTAACAAACTTCGGCTTAAACTTATCAAAATAACCTACCACGTCATGTGTTACCAAGATCTGTCCGCCGCAATTTTTTCCCGCGCCTATGCCAATTGTCGGAATTGTAAGCGTCTTTGTTATTGTCCGCGCCAAATCTTTCGGAACGCATTCCAAAACTACAGCAAAAACCCCGGCTTTTTCTAAAGATAAGGCGCTTTTCAAAAGTTCTTCGCCGGAGCCCGCACTTCGTCCTTGAACTTTATATCCGCCCAGTTTGTTAATGCTTTGGGGAGTAAGCCCAATATGACCAAGAACAGGAATCCCAATATCGAGTATCGCTTTTATCCGCGGAACTATTTTCGTGCCACCTTCAAGCTTAACAGCTTCCGCGCCGGCTTCTTTTACAAACTTCGCGGCGTTACGCACCGCGTCATCATCGCTCGCTTGATACGACATAAACGGCATGTCGGCTATCAAAAAAGCTCGCTCGACACCTCTTCTAACCGCTTTTGTGTGATGCAGCATCTCTTCCATCGTAACAGGAATAGTTGACTCATATCCAAGAACAACCATTCCCAAAGAATCCCCCACAAGTATCGCGTCAATATACCCAGAGTCAAGAATTCGCGCCATGGTGCAGTCATATGCCGTGAGCATCGTAATCTTTTGCGAATTTTCTTTCTTGCGCTTAAAATCCAATACCGTAAATTTATTTTTTTTTATGCTCATTATCTCCCACTTTATATTACAGATTCCCGCTTTCGCGGGAATGACAGTGCTGTCGAGATTCCCTGTGTCCTCGGGAATGACAAAAAAAGTTGTCATTCCCACGAAAGTGGGAATCTCTACAACGATACTCCTCATTTGAACGTTGACAGAAAACTATAACTTTAAACTAAATCGCAACCATCACTTTATTCTACATCCCGTTTTTATCCAGTATCTTTGCCACAAGATGATTCGCGCGAATCGGCATAAAATGTATACCATCACACATAGGGCGAATCGCAGAGAAGATGTCTGAGGCGATAGCCACAGATTCCGTTTCAACATCCCGCGCGTTTTCAAGTCTTTGGATAATTTCCTCCGGAATAACAACCCCCGGGATATTCGTGTTCATATATCGTGCCATTTTGACCGACTTTAGAGGAACAATGCCCCCCAGAATTTTGATATCTTTTTTCAGATGCTTTATGCTTTTTATGAATTTTTCGAAAAGCGCGCCAACAAATATTGCCTGCGTCTGAAAAAAACGAGCGCCTTCGGCAACTTTCTTTTCCATCTTCAAGATTTCCAGCTCCAAAGAATCACTTCCCGGGTTAACAACCGCCCCAACATAAAGATTCGGAACCGTCTCCAATTTATTGCCAGCGAGGTCTCTGCCTGTTTGAAGCTCACCAAACGCGTGCAAAAGACCCACTGAATCCAAATCATACACAGGTTTTGCTGACGGATGATCGCCCAAAAGCGGATGGTCGCCCGTCATAACAAGCATATTACGAATCCCAAGCGCGTATGCCGATAGAATATCAGATTGAAGCATTATGCGATTACGATCCCGACAGGTTATCTGGCATATCGGTTCATATCCCTCATCCAAAAGAAATTTGCTTGTCGCGATAGACCCCAAACGCATGATCGAACTTTGCTGATCTGTGACGTTCACCGCGTGAACTCTGCCTTTAACGCATTCCAATTCCTTGAAAACTCCGTCCAGAGACACACCTTTCGGCGGACCGATCTCAGTGGTTACAACAAATTTTCCTTTTTCAAGCGCTTCTTTAAATTTTGACATTTTGCTTCCTATATGCTCTTAATACATTCCGCATGAGTACAGACACTGTAACAGGACCAACTCCACCCGGAACCGGCGTAATTATCGAAGCTTTCCCCGCGCATTCGGAAAAATTCACATCTCCGACGATTTTCCCGCCTACTTTGTTTATACCGACATCTATAATAACGGCTCCCTCTTTTATCCAATCCCCCTTAACCAAATTCGCCTTTCCGACCGCGACAACCAAGACATCAGCTCCTCGCGTGTGTTTTATGATATCCCCTTTCTCTGCCGTACCGATATGGCAAACCGTGGTGGTCGCCGTTTCATTCAGCATCATAAGGCTTAGTGGTTTTCCAACTATGGCGGAGTGTCCAATAATAACAACTTCCTTGCCATAAAGATCCACTTCTGAGACACGAAGTATTTTCATAACCGCCCCCGGAGTTGAAGGCACAATATCGGCAGAATTACGCAAAATCCTTCCGAGATTAAGAGGATGTATCCCCTCAGCGTCTTTTTCCGGAAAAATTTCCCCTATAACAGCATCGTACATAATTCCTTCAGAAAGAGGTTTCTGGACAATAATTGCCGTAACCGTTCTATCGGCGTTCAGTGCTTTTATTCTTTCTATTATGCCGCTCTCCGAGACCTCTTCCGGAAGTCGGAGAACACAAAACTCTATTCCCACGTATTCCGACACTTTTTTCTGCATTTCAACATAGATATCAGCGTCAGCACTTTTCTTCCCGGCCAAAATCGACACTAATTTGGGAGAGTCCGCGCCTCCGGTCGAAAGCTGTTTTATTTCAGCTCGAAGTTTATCGTTCATTTTTCGAGCGATTTCTTTCCCGTTAACACTCCTCACCACAATCCCTCCTCATGTTATACCAATTACAGAAATAATTACCCAATAGTCTTTGCGCCATGCCGGGCGCGCAAGCAGAGATCCCGGCTCAAGACCGGGATGGCAAATTAGGGGGCCGGGATGTCAAATTAGGGGCCCGGGATAGCAAATTAGGGACCCGGGATAGCAAATTAGGGGACATGGATGGCAATATTTGTGTGGTTATATTTTTACGTTTAGCCGCACACCTTGCTATCCCGGTCTTGAGCCGGGATCTGTTATGTCCCACAAAATAGTCTAAACACATAAACGTACACACATCTTTCGTAGTTTAAAATGTGCAATTAACTAACGTAATTGGTATTAGTATCCCTTAAACGTTTTCTCTAAAAGCAAAAATCCTCTATCTACCGAACAAAATTGGAACTTGTCTAAACAAACTTATTATATTCTTCTTTCAATTTTTGTTCCAATTGTTCAAGTTCGGTTTTCACTTCTTTGGAAAACTTTTCGTCTTTAATATATTTGAGATTAATTTCTACGTTAACTTTTGCCGAAAAAAAAGCCGCCCTCAGCATATGCGCCGCGCATTCCACATCGGTTATCAGATTTTTATTGGCATTTTCGGAAAGATACCCCGCCAAGTTTAACGAGCGGCAAGCTAAACGGCAGATTTCAAGCGGCACTTTCGCCGCGGCGATATATTCACTTTCTCTTTCGGATTTTTTTTCAGAAATCGCCTTTCTGAGAAGGCTGAACACTTTGCAATCTTCATCAATAAGCAATTTCGCCAATTGTAAATTTTGCCTCTCATCCGATTCTTTTCGCTTTAAGAGCGCCTCATCATCGCCCGGCAAAGATCCCTTTTTTAGGCTAAATTCTATCACCATTAAATTGAGCGCCGACCCGATAGCCGCGGAAAGAGCGGCCGCGCTGCCTCCGCCCGGAACCGCGCTTTTTCCTGAGAGGTTTTCCAAATATTCTTCAATTGTTCCTGAGAAATAATTCTTCATTTTTTTCTGAAGCTTCCGAGATTACAACAATCCCTTTATTTCACCGGTTTTCACGTCAACATCTATTCCCTTACCTCTGGGCCCACGCGGCAATCCCGGCATTGTGTTAGTGCCTTCGCACCTAACAATTATATAACCAGCTCCGGCAGCAATCGCAACATCTTCCACATTAAGCTTAAAACCTCTCGGACGTCCTTTTTTGGCAGGATTATTTGAAAGAGAAAGATGCGCTTTCGCCATACATACCGGCAGAGAATCAAGGGAAGCTTTTTCCAAAGTTGTCATACTCGAGGCGGCAAGTTCGGAATATTTAACTTCATTCGCCCCATACATGGACTTGGCAACGCGTTCGATCTTACCGCGCAAAGTCATATCAAGCGGATAAAGATAACGAAGTGACGATTTTTCATTCGCGCATTTGATAACAGCGCGCGCGAGTTCCATGCCGCCATCACTTCCATTCTTATACACTTCGCTCACAGCGATACCTTGCACTTCAAGCGCTTCCGCGCGTCTTTTGACAACATCCAGTTCCTTTTTTGTATCCGAATCAAACCTGTTGATACAAACCACTATCGGTACACCGAACATTTTCAGATTTTCGACCTGTTTTTCCAAATTCGAACATCCCCTGTCCACCGCTGAAAGGTTTTCTCTTTTTAGAGCCGCGGGAACAGCCGAGCCTTTAATAACAAAATCTCCACTATGCACTTTTAAAGCGCGTATCGAACAATTTATGACCACAACATCCGGTTTCATTCCGGATTGCCTACATTTTATATCAATAAATTTTTCCGCGCCGAGATCAGCGCCAAATCCGCTTTCGGTTATAGTGTAGTCAGCAAGTTTTATAGCTAACTTATCCGCGATAACGGAACTCGATCCGTGCGAAACGTTGGCAAATGTCCCTGTGTGAACAAAACAAGGAGTGTGTTCATTAGTCTGCATAAGGTTGGGGTTTAGAGCATTTTTCATGATCGCTGTCATAGAACCGGCACATTTAAGGTCTTCGGCGGTAATCGGTTTTCCTTTCACGCTGAAACCTACAATGATCCTCCCCATTCTTTTGCGAAGATCTTTTAAACTTTCCGCCAAAGAAAGGATAGACATGCATTCTCCGGCCGGTGTAATTTCAATACCCGTTTTTCTACTAATCCCGTGAAGTTTCCCTCCGCCGCCGATGGCAATATTTCGCAAAGACCTATCCGAGATATCAATTACGCGTCTCCATGTAACGCTTTCTTTCACGAGATCAAAATGACTGTTCCAAAAAAGCGCATTATCTAAAAACGCGGCGCACAGATTTTGAGCGTTTGCGACTGCCGAAGAATCACCGGTCAAATTCAAATTAAAATCTTCTGCCGGAAGCACTTGCGAATATCCTCCGCCTGCCGCGCCTCCTTTGAGTCCGAAAACCGGTCCCAATGATGCCTGTCTTATGCATGAGATGGCTTTTTTCCCAAGTTTATTTAAAGCCATCGCCAACCCGATTGTATTGACAGTTTTTCCTTCCCCCAACTGTGTAGGAGTGATTGACGTGACTAAAACTAATTTCCCGTTTTTTCGTTTCTTTAACGCGTTACTCAAATCATCCGCGGAAACTTTAGCGATGAATTTCCCGTATTTGGTCAAATATTTTTCCGCTATCCCGGTTTTTTTCGCGATATCAGAGATGTCTTTCAATTTTACTCCCGCCATTACTTTCGCGTCATAACTATATCCCATTTTATCATCTCCTGTGTTAAGAATCCGCATTGTCAAAAGTTTCTATACGAAACCTGTCTATCATGTTCGCTTACACAAGTTTCACTTATTCTTTCTTGCTTCCGCGCCTTTCGGAAAAGGGGGACTTACTTCATTGTTTCATGATTTTTTTGACACTACCCAAGGACTCATAAGACATCATCTTCGCCCTATTTTATTTTTTTCCGCGCCTATTCGCGCCAAACGGACCGAAAGAATTTCGGTGAATCCCGCAAAGACCACATTTTCGAATCGCGTCCATATGTTCGCGCGTACCATATCCTTTGTGCTTTTTGAATCCATATTCCGGATATTTCTCATCCATCTCACACATAATCCGATCTCTAAAAACCTTTGCCATAATTGAAGCGCACGCTATAGAAACACTCAAACTTTCCCCTCTTATCAAACATGTCCGAGGTATCTGAAGCGGCATATCTATTTTTCCGTCAATTAGTAAATAATCCGGTTTGTTTTGAAGTTCGTTTACGGCTCTGGTCATTGCAAGAATCGTAGCATTTAAAATATTTATCCGATCTATTTCTTCAACATCGGCCAACCCAATGCCCACATCGCACCTTTTTAAAATATCAATGAACGCTCTTTCTCTCGCGCGAGCGGAAAGTTTTTTTGAATCGTCTATTCTTTCTTCAAAATCCGCTTGCCTAACCACGACAGCCGCCGCGACTACGGGCCCGGCCAAAGGTCCTCTTCCCGCTTCATCTATTCCGGCAACAACTTTATATCCGCTCTCAGCGGCTTTCTGTTCATAAACAAGCACATTTTGTTTATTTTGAGGCTGTTTTCTTTTTTTTCTGGACAATTTTTTCCTTAACTTTTGTCGCTTTTTTACCTTCTTTTTGCCGAAGATAATATAATTTTGCCCGACGCGTTTGTCCTTGCTTTTTTACAACCACTTTTTCAACAGAGGGCGAGTTGATCGGAAAGACACGTTCCACTCCTTCACCGTATGAAATTCTTCTAACGGTAAAATTTCTTCGGAGGCCTGTTCCTTTTTCCCCGATAACTATACCGCTAAAAACCTGAACACGCGTCTTATTCTCTTCCGTTATTTTATAATGAACATTCACAGTATCTCCGACATTAAATTTCGGCAATTCTTTCTTCATATATTTTGCTTCGATATCTTTAATCCCCTGTTTCATTCTTTCCTCCCTTGTTCGTTGACCGTTAGCTCGTTGGTTTAATGATTGTTAATACCGTAAGGGCACGACATACCGTGTACCTTACGATTATTCCCTCAGCAGATCCGGACGGCGCTCTGCAGTTCTCTCAAGCGCCTGTTTTTGTTTCCACGCGTCTATTTTTTTTGGGTCACCGCATAAAAGCACATCCGGTACACGCATATTTTTATATTCCGCCGGACGCGTATATTGCGGATATTCCAAAATATTGTTTTCAAATGATTCATCGATCAAACAAGCCTCATCACCCAAAACCCCGGGCAGAAGCCTTACAACTGCATCCGTCACAACCATCGCCGGGATCTCCCCGCAAGTGAGGATATAATCCCCTATAGACACTTCTAAATCGACTAACAATCGGATTCTCTCATCAAACCCTTCATAATGTCCCGCAATAAGTATTATATGCTCATATCGCAAAAAACTTTTTGCTTGATCCTGACTAAACTGTCCGCCTTGCGGAGTAAGAAGCACCGTCAGTTGTTTAACTTTGCTATCGGCAGAATTTTTAAGCGCGTTAATAGCCTTGTCCACCGGTTCGACTTTCATTACCATCCCGACACCGCCGCCGTATGGTTTATCATCCGCTGTGCGATGCTTATCGACAGTATATTCCCTTAAGTCATGCACCTTAATTTCAACTAACCCTTTTCCCTGAGCAATTTTCATCATACTAACGCCAAAAACATCTCTGAACATCTCCGGAAAAAGCGTAACAATATCAATCTTCATAAAAACTTCCAATATCCGCACCCCATCACCTCTTCAATTCAACCTCACAGGTTTCAACCTACGAGGTTGAATTGAAGAGGAGCAAGGATATATTTTATATTTCGAGCCTTTTTATAATGCTTTTTACGGTTTCCGACGGTTTTGCTCCATTCTTCAACCAAAATTCAACACGTTCTCGATCTAACGCGACTTGATCCTTGCCTTTTTTGGGATCATAATGCCCCAGTTCTTCCAATGTTTTTCCGTCACGTTTGGTTGATTTTGTAATCGCCACGATTCGGTAAAAAGGTTTCTTTTTCGTACCAAATTTTTTTAACCTCAAAACAACTGCCATTCTCTTCCTCCTCCATAACTTAGTTAGCCGGTTGACCGGTTAACCGGTTTGCCTGTTCATTTTTTTTGCTGTCTTTTATTCTCTTTACGTTTGCGCCAAGCGAGGTCAACTTTTCTTCAAGATTTTCGTATCCTCTGTCCAAATGATATATTCGCGAAATTTCCGTACATCCTCGAGCCACCAGTCCCGCTAAAACCAACGCCGCCGACGCGCGAAGATCTGAAGCCATTACCGGAGCGCCTTTGAGTCCCGGCACACCCTTAATAATTGCCGTTGCCCCTTCCAATATTATCTCAGCTCCCATACGATTGAGTTCACTTATATGAATAAATCTGTTCGGATAAACTTTCTCTGTGATTACACTTATCCCCTCACTTATACAAAGAAGCGTCATCATTTGAGCTTGGAGATCAGTCGGAAATCCGGGATATGTTAATGTGGTAATATCAATTGCCCCTATATTCGGCTGCAAACGATACACATCCAATCCCTTAGTTTGTTCTTCAACTATTCCTCCGGCTTCTTCCAGCTTGTCAATTAACGCCGCGTTATGTCCATATTCCGCGCCTTCTAAAAATATTCGTCCGCCGGTTGCCACCGCCGCAATCATATATGTCCCCGCCTCAATTCGATCCGGGATAACAGAGTATTTAGCGCCGGAAAGCGAGGACACACCTTTTATTCTAATCGTCGGGGTTCCTTTTCCTTCGATCCGAGCCCCCAAAGAAGTCAAAAAATTCGCCAGATCCAATAGCTCCGGTTCACACGCGGCATTCTCTATTATGGTCTCGCCCTCCGCCAAAACAGCCGCCATAAGTATGTTAGCGGTTGCTAAAACACTTGAGCCGAAATGTCCGCCAAGATAAAGCCTGCACCCGGTTAACTTTTTCGCTGTGGCTAAAAGATATCCACCCTCCACTTGTATCTCCGCGCCAAGAGCTCTTAATCCTTTCAAATGTAAATCAATCGGTCTTTGCCCAATTACACATCCTCCGGGAAATGAAACTTTCGCTTTCCCGAATTTCGCGAGGAGTGGTCCCAAGACAGCTATTGACGCTCGCATAGTACTTACCAAATCATAAGAGGCTGTCACATTATTCACTTTACCGCTTAGAACTCTAACTTCTCCGGGCGACCTCTGGACTTCACGTCCTAAGGCAGAGAGAATATTCAGCATTGTTTCAACGTCTTTGAGATCCGGTACATTAGTAATAACGCATTCTTCTTCGGTCAAAAGCGTAGCCGCGAGTATGGGCAAACAAGCGTTTTTTGCACCGCTTACTCTCACCGAACCGGTAAGTTTTCCGCCTCCCTCAATAACCAATTTATCCATTTTTAAAACCCGTTATTACCCGTTCATAACCGTTAAAGTCTTTAGAACTTGTAAGACCGATAAAACCGCCCTCAGAAAATCTGTTTTTTACCTTTTCTGCCTGATCATATCCAATTTCGACTGACAGCTTTCCCCTCGGCGCCAACAACCGCAAACTGCCGGAGATAATAACATTCAAACAATCCATTCCTTCTTTGCCGGCATATAATGCCAATCGAGGCTCAGCCTTCACCCACGGATCAAGCTGGTCAAAATCCTTCAGAGACACATACGGAGGATTTGACACAATACAATCAAAAAAATTGTTGTATTCTTCCGTAAAATACGAAAACCAATCAGAAACAACCAATCTAATCTTATCCGCGAATCCAAACTTTTTCAGATTTTTCCTAGCAACACTTAAAGCGTCTTTAGAAACATCGGAGGCTATAATTTCACAATCCGTAATTAATTTCGCAAGCCCAAGCGAGATAATTCCGCTACCGGTTCCCGCGTCGAGTATTCTTGGTTTTTTTATCCCCACGCATAAATCCGCAACCTTCCGAACCAAAAGTTCTGTTTCCGGACGAGGAATCAAAACTCTCTGGTCAACTATAATTTCCATCCCCATAAAAGAAGCCGCGCCCTCTTCATATTGTATCGGTGTTTTGTCATCCATATCTTGTATTGTTAAGGGCGAATAATTATTCGCCCCTACGTTTTTTTATTTCACCGCCGCTAACTTAAGTTTTCTGTCCGCCGCTTCGATTGCCGCGATGAATTCGTCAAGAACCCCTTCCATTATATTTGCCAAATTGTACACCGTCAGATTAATTCTATGATCGGTAACTCTATTTTCCGGAAAATTATAAGTTCGAATCTTCTCGGAACGGTCTCCGCTACCAATTTGACGTTTTCTTTGATCCGATATTTCTTTTTTTTGTTCGTCCTGTTTTTGTTTCAATATACGCGCTTTAAGCACCCGCATGGCTTTTGCTTTATTTTTGTGCTGACTTCTCTCGTCTTGACAACTCACGACTATGCCGGTCGGAAGATGAGTTATGCGAATCGCGGAATCCGTAACATTCACATGCTGTCCTCCGGCACCGGACGCGTGAAACGTATCTATTTTCAAATCCGGAAGCTTTATCTCAATTTCTTGCGTTTGGGCTTCCGGGAGAACCGCGACCGTCGCGGCCGAAGTATGTATTCTTCCGCTTGCTTCGGTCTCGGGCACACGCTGAACTCTATGCGTACCCATCTCAAATCTTAAAAATCTAAAAACATTACGACCTTCGACGGAAAAAATTACTTCTTTCACGGCCTTCAATTCCGATCCGCTTAAACTTATTACAGAAGTTTTCCACCCTTTCCCCGCGGCGTATTTTAAATACATCTTATAAAGATCCGCCGCGAATAACCCGGCTTCAACTCCGCCTGTTCCGGCTCTTATTTCCATAATTACGTTACGCCCGTAATCTTCGTTATCCTCAGACAGCAATAATTCTTCCAGTTCCTTAATCTTCGCGAATATCGCCTTTTTCACACCTTCCGATTCTTTTTGGGCCATTACAAAATATTCACTGGAAGGAACTTCTTCCTCAATTATTTTATCCAGATCATTTTTTTCTTTTTCAAGCTCCAAATATTGATCGTAAACGAAAATCATTTCTTTCAGAACCGCATACTCTTTAGCCTTCACTCTATATTTTTCCCGATCGGCTAACAACTCTGGAGATGAAAGTTGTTTTTCAAGCTCTTGGTAATGTTTCTTTTTTTCTTTAAGTTTTTCAAACATAAGTAATAAAGGCGAGACCTTGCCCTTACCCTTTTTTCTTTAAACCACAGAAAAAAAATATGAACAAGGTCTGTCCTACTCAATAATAACACGTTTTTTTATTGTCCGGGATTATCTTCCGCCACGTTTTTCGGCTTTTTACTGCCATAACGCTTCTTAAAGCGCTCAACTCTACCCGCGGAATCCACCAATTTTTGTTTGCCGGTATAGAACGGATGACATTCAGAACATATCTCAACATGAATTTTCTCTTTTGTCGACCGCGTATGTACAGTATTTCCGCACGCGCAAACTATCGTTGTTTCCACATACTTTGGATGTATACCTTTCTTCACTTTTAACCCTCCCTTAATAATAAATACATAAACCTATTATGGTTACACACAATACGAACTCTTATTGTACTAAAAATTCAGCAAAATTCAAGGAAAATAATCCAAAATCCCAAAATCCCACCTTGTGTCCCAACCGCACCTCGTAGGTGCAACTGGTTGCACCTACGAGGTGCGGTTGGGACACAAGGTGGGATTTTGGGATTTATCAGTGATCGGTGTTCACATTTTACTCATATTCTGCAGAAACTCTTTATT
>Ga0208325_1000336_pt1 | contig 12661 bp, 18 predicted proteins | sample PL_2010_330m_FD_185486 | JGI IMG/M metagenome (GOLD analysis project Ga0208325, IMG submission 185486) | Freshwater microbial communities from Powell Lake, British Columbia, Canada to study Microbial Dark Matter (Phase II) - PL_2010_330m... | ecosystem: Environmental > Aquatic > Freshwater >...
CCTCCGAACAACCAAAAAGTATTTATGGTATACAATGTGTGTATTGTGTGGTGAAGCACATGGAAGCAATACCTCAAGACATAGACGAAAACCGTATTGAAGGCCTCCATAGTACCGAAGGCGTGGCTTTCGTAGTCGGCAAAGAGGCCGAAGACCTCCAGGAGATCGAAGACCTACCCACCGGGCGCGCTGCCTTCCACAAGAACGCACAAGGTACCGGGTTCTATTTTATCGATCTGGAGGCGCGGCGGTGCTCCTGTCCATCATTCAAGTTCCAGACGGGGCTTATCCACGGCACCTGTAAACACCTCCGGGCCGTGGGCGATCGGCAACAGGCGAGCAAGTCCTTAATGCCTCGAGAGAAGGCGGACTTTTCGGCGGCGTGGTGAGAATTGATGGACACCATCGACGCGAAGACGCTTACACTTGACGAGCTGGAGTATTGGCCGAATGTGCTGGTAGAGGAGCTCTTCAAGCGCGTAAAGGGGGCTCCGAGATGAGACCATGTATCCGGTGCGGTGAGCCCGTTACCACCCACACTCTGGGCGCGTGGTTGCCCGGTCACGGCCCGATATGCACGGCATGTGCACAGGAGCCTAGGCCAGAGGGGCGTGGGCTCTGGCGTTACGTGGCGGTGAACTGAATGCCGAAGTCGAAGGCGGGCCGATCCCGGAGACGTAGGGAGGAGGAGTAAATCATGATGCCCGGGCTTCAGGTTTCGTACTACTCTCATAAAAGAGTTATAACAAAAAGAGTTGCAAGAACACCACCTATAAATGAAATACCTACCTCTACTACGGCGCTCCTTTTAATGGAATAATTTCCATAAACGAGTTTAAGACTATCCGCTTTATCATAATCCATTTTTTCTTGTATGCCTTTACCTATCTTTATTGCTTCTTTATACCCCTCACATGCGTGTAAGGGGTCGACACCAATATTTTTCACTTCTAAAACTCTAGCATCCTGCGCTGCCTTCTTAAACCTTTGATATTCTGCTGAAAGATCGTTTTGGCTCATATTTACACAAAATAATCTTTTATCTGGATTTCTATAAAAAGTCTCGATGTCCTGATTTATTTGATACCAAATTAATTTGTAGCTATCTAGGGTGATGCGTTGCAAGTGGTCCTTTGCTTTCGCAATATTTGCACGTTTGTGTTCGGGATCCAAATCTGGATTAAAACACTGTGCAACATGTGCAAACGCATTTTCAAACTCTGTAAGAAATTGTCGCGGTTTATCGCCTATGTATCCGACCAAATCGGCATAGGCTGGAACACACTCCTCTCTATACAACTCGAACAAATCATCGACATCGGACATATAAAAAAAAACAAATTAACGTCCTAGTGACGAGTCCAGCATTTTATCTATGTCGTATTCTTTTGATGGAAATATGCTCCCTCTATTAGTAACTACAGAGCTCTCTATCTGCTTAATTTCTAGTTTTCTACCAAGTTTCTTCTCTATAAAACTATCAATTTCCTCTGTCGTGGAGAAATCACTGATGCTTGTGTTGTATTCTTTTTCAAATAGAACCGTCTTACGTGCTACCACATTTTTGACCCCCTTTTCTTCCTATGATTCCTCACAGCGAGTATGCATATTATCCCCGCTTGACCATGCATGCATGGTCAGATACCATAATATATAAACATACTGTACAACTATAATACCGGAGTATATACACAAGCCTGGAAACTTCTAAATCTTTATCTCTTGTTAGGACGATTATACCTATTTGGTCCTTAATCCAAAAGGCTTATTGAGTCTTAGGGTCCTAGGCTCACGTATGCAAAAGAAACATAGGATCGAAGTATCCGAGGAGGTTCACCGAGCTCTAAAGATCCTGGCTGCCAGGGAGGGAGTGACCACAAAGGAACTGGCTAGCTGCATACTGAAAGATGCGATAGACAAGGACACAAAAGGCTATATGACCAAAGGGCTAAATGAGCCTAGGGTCCTAAAGCCTGAAGAGCATAAGACCGAAGAGGCTAAAGGGGCTGAAAAGGTTAAAGGTATAGGGTCAAAGGAGCCTATAGCTATAAGACCAGAAGAGCCTATGGCCACAGGCTCCGAAGAGGGAAAGAGCCAAAAGCCACCAGAGATGCCCGGATGGGGGCGAGAAGATGGCTTAAAATGGGGCGTGAAACGCAAATTTAGATTAACCGAAGACCCTCTGGCTTTGAAGGAGCTAGTCAAGCTCAAAGACGACGGCTACGGGATAACTCAGGTCGCCGACCTGCTAGGATTCAGCCGTGATATGATCAGCAGAGAGTACCATCGTCTGGATGAGAAATAGTTCTACGTCATAATAGAAGTTCTGGCGGCGGTTGGGATAGTGAGGTGGTGAAATGGGTGATTTTATAGTGAATACAACATTGTTTCAAGGAATCGTCACTCTAAGTGCTGTAATAGTCGGTGGTATAGTCGGTGGTTGGATCGCCGGCAAAATGGCGGTTCGTTTAGAAGAGCAAAAAGCAAAGATACAGGATTACCAAAGACGTCAACAAGTGTATAGTCAGCTGATGGGGCAAAGACAACTGGTAGCGCATCTTCATTCATCTTATTATAGGAGCGTTGCACATTTAATTTATTGCTCCGGTAAGAACCCGAGAATTATCAAAGAAGCGCAGCAAAATGAAAAAAAGATCGAGGATTTACAGTTAGAATTGGCAAGGGGGAATCAGGATCTATGGGAGATTATTGGTATAATTCAAGTCTTATTCGATGATACTGAAAATTTGACAAATTTGATTAAAAAGGTCGACGATTCAGAAATGAAATTTGTAACTTTCGAGACAGGACTGAAGAAGGCAACAGAAAAAGGTTTTTGTGTAACGGCAGATTGGTACGAAGAGACAGAAAAAGAGTTTTACAAAATAAGTGATAATTTTCAAACAAAAATAGGTAAATTACTAGAACATCTAAAAACTGAGATCCATAAAGAGACTAAAAACAGGCGGAAGGAATGAGCAAGATGAATAAATTGAGAAATGTAGAACCTTATATTCCAATAGCAATAGCAATAGCCTTTATAATAGGCTTTGGCGTGGGTGCTATTTCCTATTGTTCGCACATGAACCACGACCTAGAATGGGATTGGTTAGCTATTATTAACACAACAACCAACATTATTTTGACAGGAGCCTTAGTCTATCTGTATTGGAAACACGTTTCAGTATACGTTTCAACAATAGAAGATGAGCAGAATGAAGAATCAAGAAAGAAAGTAAATAGAGTTGAAACTCAATCGGGTGCGCGCCTAAATACGAAAAATAAGGAATAAAATATGAGCGACGAAAAACAGAGCTTACTTTATCTCTAGCGTTTCGATGAAATGGCAGATATCTATGGAAACATTGGACGGTATCACAGGATCTGGATAGCATGTAACGCCGTAAAACGTAAGCTCCCACGAGTTCAAATATCTACTTAATGAGATCATAGGATCGGTGCCGGTGTTGATAGCGTACTCGGTACAGATCTCATCATCATAAATCCGAACCTCCCATGTAGAGGGTATCTCAGCCGACCAATACGGGCAATCATAAGTTACATAGTCGGTTGATTCGTTTTGTGCCGCTGCGAGGGGTAGGCTTAGCACGATCACCAGGAGCAAAGGCAAGAGTTTCATGGTCTGCTATCACCCTTAGTCTATTTGTATTTTGTTAAGTTTCGTGATCTTCGTCTGGCCAAAAAACACAATACCGCCACTTATGAAGTTTACAGAAAATACGGCACATTGCCTCAGGCGGAGAAAACATTTTTAATGGTTATAACATATGCAGGCATAGTGCAGGTGTGGTTAGATATGGATTTCATTGATAAAATTAAAGAATTATCGGCCCGCATTCCAGATCAAATTGACCATATTCAGACCGAAGAAGCAACAAAGAATGCCTTCGTCATGCCGTTTATTGCTGCTTTGGAATACAATGTATTTGATCCGAGAGAAGTTTTACCTGAGTTTACGGCAGATATAGGGGCAAAAAAGGGAGAAAAGGTAGATTATGCAATATTAAGGGATGACAAGCCAGCCATCTTATTTGAATGCAAATTTTGTGGGGCTGATTTGGAAAAAGAACACGCCACTCAACTCTATAGGTATTTTATAGCCACAGAAGCACATTTTGGAGTTCTAACCAACGGAATAATTTATCACTTTTATTCTGACCTAGAGAAACCTAATGTGATGGATGAAAAGCCATTTCTTGAATTTAATATGCTTGACATCGAAGAATCTCTTGTTGGAGAATTAAAAAAGTTCACAAAAACCACATTTGATTTGGATAGTATCCTCACGACGGCGGTGGAGCTTAAATATACAAAAGAGCTAATGAAATTAATAGACGGGGAACTGAGATCTCCATCCGATGAGTTTGTTAAGTTCTTTGCATCACAAGTATACTCTGGGAGATTAACTCCGCCAGTGCGGGAACAATTCTCAGAGTTGACAAGTAAAGCATTCAAACAAGTTATCAGCAATAAGATCAATGATAGGCTAAAAGAAGCCGCACGTCTTTCTGAAGAAAACGTACTTTCCGAAAGGGCAACTCCTGAACATGAGACTGTAATTCCAAACAGAGCAGAAAGCCAGTCGAGCAATGGAATCATTACGACAGAAGATGAGCTCGAGGGATACTATGTTATCAAAACCATTCTCCGGGAGGCCATTGATGCGGATCGTGTGAATATTCGCGATACGAAGAGTTATTGTGGTATCATTCTTGATGATAACAACCGCAAACCAATTTGCCGTCTGTATTACAATTCACAGCAAAAACACATTGACTTTTTTGATGAGCAAAAGAATATTGAGGCGGTGCCAATTGATAATGTTGATGATATTTATAAATATGCTGATAGGTTGAAGGCAATTGTTGCCTATTATGATAAGCATTATGATGATCCAAAGGGGAAAAGTTTTAGGGGAACATCTATCACATCCTTTGAGTTTAATGGGACAAGATATGAAGCAAGTTCCTGGAAAGACATGTACCTTCAAATATGCAATATCATGCTCGCAACTCATAAGGATCAATTCGAAGAGGTGCTCAAGTTATCTGGTCGCAAGAGGCCATACTTTTCAAGAGATCCGAACGACTTGAGGAGCGCAGAGAGGATAAACGGGACGGAGCTCTTTGTTGAAGTAAGTCTTAGTGCGGATCGTGTTGTAAAGCTTTCACGAAATGTGATTTCGTTGTTTGGATACAGCGAAGATGAGCTCTCCGTGGAGGTCGACAAATGAAGTGCCACCATCAAATGAGACCACCACGTCCTAAAAAATGTTTTTTCCATCAAAGACTTCTATAAATCGAGGCCTTTAATCCGATCGTTAATATTCGATATCAGGATAAACCGCTATCGGGCGGCCCTGCCTATGCTTTGGATATATTTTCTACCCATTCAAAGATAGGTGTGCGCGGGGGGATATGTGTATTCACATAGTCTATGGAATATGGGGGTTTACAAAGAAATAGATCGGCGGTGAGGAATAAAGCACCCACCATCATATCAGGCAGTTCTAGATATGTACACAAAAGAAGAAAAAATTTAATATCAGTGGACGCCCTCTTTTTCCCCCCTTTTGGTATTAGGAGACAGGCTATCAATACGGGGCGTGAAGCCTGGATATCTCTCCTCCGGTCTGGCCAGGAGGTCTCCGAGGGGGGTATCCACGGATTCTATGTAGGGCATCGAGAGGCGCTTCATAGAGGTAATGTGATGTTGGGTGAGCTGGTAGATCATGGCCTCGACTTCAGTAGGTTCGCGAACAAACGAGATTGTAGCGCTGGAGATATCCTCGGAGCCCTCCCCCGTGGTAAGCGTCAAGCCTTCAATTCGGCTAGTGGTGACCCGGTGTACGGCCTCTATTGCCTCTGGCTTGAAAGGGACCGTCTGAATGGGCACGATACCTAACTTTAGAGCGATCGTCTCCGAGAAGGAATAAAGATCGTCGAGATGGACCGGTTCCAGGATCCTGGTGAGCTGTCGGTCTGGTAAGTGGTCTACAATGAAGCGGATATCCTGAAGTTCTTTTAAGAATGCCACTAAACGCCGGCGAACCTTTATGTCAGTCTGATGTAGAGCCCGATCACCTACGTACTTTTCGCGGTTTACCAGCCTGTCTTTTTGCTTTTCGGTTAACATGAATTTTAAATATCCCCATATCTAGATAAGGTTTCCGGTCGTTATCTGAAAAGCATTCAAACAAACTCCTGCTTGCTGTAGGAAGCATTTATATGCAATGGGCTAAAATATTAAACTGCCCCGGTGAAGAGGGCTAGGAGATATCTAAGAATGGCTACAAAACCGCGTTTTCCCGAAACGGTCGGTGTTAGACTACGGTCTGACCAAAAAGAGGTTCTGGTAAAGGCAGCGGATGACCTAGATTTAGGAGCTGGTGCTCTCGGTCGAAGGTATATCATTAACGGGCTGCGAAGAGATGGGGTCGAGATATGAAAGATCCCAATAGCAGAGGCCCCGGCGGCGGTTAAAATGAGAGAAGAAATAGCCACCGGGCGGGTACCTAGTAGCTTAGGTAAGTCTTGGTTTCCAGCACTTATAACCCTTTGCTTCTTGGAGTGGTCGGCATGAGCTGGGATAACCTGGATCCTAGCGAGGAGCAACTAAGCCTTTTGGAAGATCTCGGTTATGATGGACATCCTGACTCAATGGCTCATGCAAGCGAGCTGATCGACGACCTTCTTAGAAACCAGACGAGCAAAGAGCGGAGCGAGCGGTACAAGAAAAAGGCTATGCAAAGCAAGCCTCCAAGTCAGAAGCAGCTCGATTACCTGGCGAGTCTCGGTGTTCACAAGGTGCCGGGCTCGATGTGGACGGCGGCCCGGTGGATTGATGAAGTCTTAGAGGCTATGGGATGACCGCCGATGAAGCGATCCTCGAGGCCGAGGTTGTGAGCGCTGAGACGGCCGTTGATGGGCGGGATCTTCTCGCCACCCTACCACCAGCGCTCGCCGACCGTAAACAGTTCTGTGCTCGTGTAGACAAGCGTCCCTTTGTTCAAAGCACACGCGGTAAACTATCCCCTAAATGGACTCAGAGAAGCAGCTGGCTTACTTTAGAAGAGGCTATCAGCTACGTTGGAACAGAGATCTATGAAGGCACGGTCTCCGGGGTTGGATATCTAGTCTCTAGAAATGACGAAAAGCCAGACTTACTAGGTGGTGATTTAGATTGTTGCCGTGATCCTACCACCGGCGTACTATCCGAGTATGCCCGTGATCTTCTGCTGAAGATTAAGCCGTTCTATACCGAGGTGTCGCCTAGTGAGTGTGGTATCCGGTTTTTCGTGTACGGTAACCGGGGGGGCGACCCTTACTTTGAGCATGGACCTCAGGACGATCTATCCGAAGAGACCAGGGCGAGGATTATTGAACGAAAACCTGGAGTTCAAGAGAAGCTTGACAAAGGGCGGGATGTATGGAACGGTCTCGAGCTCTACACTAAGGGCCGGCATCTATCGATAACTGGAGACAAGGTTCCTGAATTATGTTTTGCCGCAGAAGACCGGAGCGACTATCTGCCTATATCCTCCCCTAAAAAATCTTTACCTGAGACGGGTAGCTCTCCGTCACCGGGGCGCGGGGGCTTACCACCTATAAATATTCTTGACGTGGTGGATACTAGAGCTTTCAAGCGCTCGGGTGGTCAGCTGAAGGGGCCGCATCCTACTCTAGGGTCTACCTCTGGAGAGAACTTAGTCATAAACCCGAAAAAGAATATCTACGCCTACATGCATGATGAGATTAACAAGGGCGGTGACGCATGGGTATATCTAGCCTGTGAGTGCGGGGCGGTAAGGTGGGAGGATGCCGGGAAAGGCTGCCTAAGGGACTCCAAGGCCCTGGAACAAACGCTAAGGCACGCCGTTAAACGCGGGCTAGTTGATAAGAGCTATCTACCACCCGGTGACCTAGACGAAGCTCTAGAACTGGTAAAAGACTTGCCCGACAGGACCAAAAAGGACGTTGGGGCGGCTTTTGAGCCCGAAGCGCTGGAAGCTCTGGCCACCATCAGGGATAAAAATCCTGCTGAATGGGTGAGACTCCGAAAGGAATTAAAGAAGATCAAAGCTCCGATCGGTGATCTTGACCGACTCACTGCGAAAAAACTTAATGAAAGAAAAGAAGCGGAGAGTAGGCGTAAAGCAGAGGTGGCCAAACAGAAGGCAGAAGCAGAGGCGACCGAAGATATACCAGAGGCCGACCCTGAGGTTATAGCAGAAGCCCGGGATATCCTGGAGAACGGCGACCCCGTGGGTTTTGCTATGGGGGTGTTTAGCTCTCTTCACATGGGGGATAAGAGCGCCGGAAAACTCGTTTATTGTTGCCAACTAACCCCACATATCCTAAACTCCAAAGGACTTCACCCAAAAGCAAGCGGTGACTCCGGGAAAGGTAAATCTGACCTCTTCGAGGCCGTTTTACATACTCTCCCTGCTGAATGGTGGCTAAAGGCCTCCCTATCATCGAAGGCCTTGTTTTACAACGATATCAAGCCAGGGACCGTTATCTTCTGTGATGACTACCAGCAGAACGATGATATAGACACCATCATTAAGCAAGCGACTTCGCGGTTTCATCAGCCTTATTATCATCTAACTGTGGATAGAGCCAAAGGAGGGCTGGTAGGTCGTAAGCTACCTATCCCTGAGGCGCTGGTATGGGCGATCACCTCCATAGACCCCGACCAGGATATCCAAGTCCTTAACCGGGCTGTACCTCTGGATGTAGATGATTCTTTTGAGGCTGATAAGGCAGTTGCCGACCACGTCCTTGAACAGGCAATAAACGGCGGTGATGATCTCCCTGAGACCGAAGAGGTCCTAGTATGCAGAGAAATGTTTAGAATCCTAAAATCCGAGTCGGTCAGGGTGAAAATCCCCTTTGCAGATCGAATTATCTGGAGGGATCCGACCAACAGGCGAAACCTACCTATGTTTTTGGATATCCTCCGGGCTTTGACCTTTTGGCACCGGTTCCAAAGGGAAGTCGTGGACGACTACCTCCTAGCCACCGAGAAGGACTTTGAGGACGCGAAGGTCCTTTATTGTGGTGAACGGCGATCTGACACCTTCAAAAGCAAGTTATCAGCGAGAGAGCGGGATCTAGCCGAATTAATCGTTAACCACGGTGGCGAGCTATCACGACAAGAAGCGGCAAAGCTGTTGGGGGTGACCCCTAACCGAATCGATCAACTTACGCGGGGGAAAAGGACTCGGGCGGGGGATAGGCGAGGCGGTCTCTCTGATAAGCTTACAGGGTTTGATATTGAGCATTCTAACGATACTAAGTGGGGGGCTACAGGGACCGGGAAATCAAAAACGGTGAAATCAACCGTTTTTAAGTTAGAATCGTTTGATGTTTGGGGCGATGTTGAAAGAGTAGTTTCCCTCTCCCACGAACCCCGGCGGGGTGGTAGGAATCTAGGAACCCCCAGGGAACCCAAAAAGGAACCCCCTATAGGAACCCCTATAACCACACACAAGAGAGAGAGAGAGTATATAGAGGAACCCTCAAAGAGGGTGGGAGAGAGGGTGGGGAAAAAAAAGAACAATTCCCCCACTCCCTCTAGTTCTGTGGAGAGAGTAAAAGGTTTTTATTTTTCTTTTTCCCCTCTCTCACTCAAAACCAAAAAAAAGGTTCCTTTAGGTGAGGATGTACCGACCGATAGCGATTCTAGGGGTTCCCTTGGGGGTTCCCTTGGAGTCCCTAGGGGTTACTGTGTCTCTCCTGGTAGGGGTTCCTATGGTTTTGAGTACGATCTTTTAGATCCTATTTTCTCTGAGGACTACCTTAACCAGGTTGATCGAGAGGCGGATGAGGTGGCAGCTCGCCACCAGGAGGCCGAAGCGCACCTTGCGGCCCTAGTGGCTGCCTTGTGACGCCCCCTATCCGCTATTTCAGGGGGCTAACCAGGGATGGGGGCGAGAACCCCGGCCGTGTGGACGGGATCAAGCCTTCCATCCAACAGGCTTAAGTACTAATTAAGCGTACTCTGAAACATAGATATAAAGTCATAAAAAATGTAAGAAGTGATTAGATGGCTATTCCCGATACAGAAGGCTTAGGCCTGTATACACGACGCCACCGCTGCGCGATTACAGAACCTCGAGGCATAGCCCGTGTAGCGGGTAAGTTTAGGACAACCTCGCTTACTGTCAGGAATTCTTTATCTTTGGCAGGATGGGAACCATCCTACTCGAGGAAACAAATTTTTTGGACCCCACCGCCAAAGAGACCCTGGCCGCCGGAGGATAATTATGATCTATAGCCAGGATAGCGGGCAGATGGTGAATATGAAATTTATTTATACCGAGGGCGGGAACCCGACGGGGGGCCCCCCTCCCCAGGACGGAAAAACTACCAGGAGGCGGACCTGATAGCCTCGAGGGGCGTATCTTTAAAGAGCCCTGCAGACGCCCGGCGAGCTGTGCAAAGGATCGTATCCAAAATTTTTAGAGACGGTACCGAGGTAGAGCATGCTGGAAGAGTCGCCAACTTACTAAATACATTTCTCAGGGCCTGGGAATTGGAAAAAATGACAGATGTGGAAAAGAGGCTTGAAGCTTTGGAAGAGGTGAAGAGATGAGATTCTCGGCTTTTCAGAAGAGGCTTAAAAAATTGGAGGAGGTCCTAATTGCAAAGCCTCCTGAATGGCCTCCAACGCAGGGGATAGCAAGCGCCGCCGCGAACCACCTGAAGGATTGTGGTAAAGCGATCCCTGAGGAATGCCCTGCGCAGGGACCGATTGAATGGGCGTTGGACGTGCTTGGAGAATGGGCGTGGGGCGACCAATGGGAGGCACAAAATGACTGATTTATCAGAAGAAATCGAACTTCTGAGCCTTCGGCTATCGGACCTGGAGAGACTGGAGAGCACCGTTAGCGACATTCAGGAGCAGAGAGCACAGGAAGTTCAACTTCTAAAAAAAGTATTTGAAAAATATAGGGATAAGATCAATGATAACGCACGCAGGATAAAAAAATTGGAAAACATAATTAAGGGTGATGTAGATGAATGAGGAAACAAAGAAGTTTATGAAGATAGCCAACGAAGAGATAGCGGCCGAAAAGCTCCAGCATGAGGACAAGCCCAACGAGGCCATTAACTCGTTTATTCGTGATGGCCCGCCGGGTAAGGGGAATTTTACATCTATGAACGCCTATATCCGGGGTGCGTGAAATGGACGTAGACGAGTATATAGAACTTCATAAACTTTACGTCAATGCCAACGTTTCCGGGCTGCCTTCGGAGGCTGCGGATGTTCGTAGAAAGTCGGACAGTACCACCAATTTGGTAAAAAAATTGTTAAGTACCCGTGAAGCAGAGGCCACTGCGAGGCGCAAGGTCTCCGAGTTCGTAACCCCTAGCTTCTCAAAAAAGGGGGTAGAGTTTAAGGCCCATGATGAGGAGGGCTTGAAAGAAATTTCTGAGGAGATCGATAAATTGACCTCCGAGCGTGAGCAGCTCGAGGGCGTAGTCGGCCAGCTCGCCGCCCGTGACGTGCCGTTCCTCTACGAAATTCGACTTGAAAGCCACCACGTAAAAGAACAGATTGCCCGTCTTAATGCTGACATTATCCTTTCTATGCGGAAGGCATCGTACGGCGCCCGGGTTCCTGAGGATATTACCAAAAATACCGCGGTGGTGGCGAATATGAGAGCCCGTGAGCAGGATATGCCGGGTTTGGAAAGGTCGCTTGAAGATGCCGAAGAACGACAGCGGGCATATCGAGAGCTTCTCTCTTCTGTCGGGCTCTGAGATGGGGCGGTGATGCCGTGACCTCACCCCGCGGTCCGCCTCAGAGCCGCAACGACTCCTATCACGAAGAGACCTTAACAGAGCTGGAGGCTATCAGGCGCGTTCTGGAGGATATACGCTCCCTGCTGGAGGGCGATTAATGGGGCGACCTAAGACCCTGGAAGCCTGGATTTACAAAAGGACTCAAAAAAATCAAGACCTCTATGATGGTCGTGAAATCCGGAGGCTAGCCTCCAGGTATTCGGTCAGCTCTGAAGCCGTGCGGAGTGCTTTGAGAAGGGCAGGGTGGGAGAAAAAGAGAACCCCTAGTGGTGTGTGTACGGTCTGGAAACCGCACGCGTAAGCGGAGTTTAGATTAGTTCTACGTCATGACCGACGGGTTTAAGTATTTATGACGTAGAACTAAGGGCTATGAGGAGCACGACGGCGAGCGAAGAAATGAAGGCGCTGCGAGAAGAGGCGAAGGGCCGGGACGCTGAGGCGGCGACCCTGGAGCGGGTAGACGGCATGGACCCCGCGACAAGGGAGCGAAGAGACGAGGCGGAGAGGCTCCGAGACCAGGCGCGGGACCTTCGCTCTACGTGGAGGCTGGAGAACCTGGAGGTCTACCAGGTAGAGAAGACGAAGACCACCAGGGCCGGGACGAAGACATACACTTACTATCACGCGTCCTGGAGGGAGGGCGACCGGGTGAGGACCGTCTACCTAGGATCTACCCGGAGGATGACAGAAGAGAAGGCTCTGCAGAAGGCCAGGGCAATGAAGGCGGAGGCGTTGGGCTTGTGAGACACGGATCCGCTTTCATGACCTATAACCATTTTTGTGATCAACGGGCGTCCAACAAACTTTTTTAAGAAGAGACCTGCAAA
>Ga0208325_1000338_pt1 | contig 12654 bp, 9 predicted proteins | sample PL_2010_330m_FD_185486 | JGI IMG/M metagenome (GOLD analysis project Ga0208325, IMG submission 185486) | Freshwater microbial communities from Powell Lake, British Columbia, Canada to study Microbial Dark Matter (Phase II) - PL_2010_330m... | ecosystem: Environmental > Aquatic > Freshwater > Lake...
ATTGTATACTATTTGATATTAATCTTGTTTTCACCATAAATTAAATAAGGAGGTATAAGTATGTCCAACGGTATAACCGCTATAAACCAGAAAGTCCAGAAAGAAAGCGTGTTCATAGATGACCTGTTATCCGAGATACGGAAGGTGATAGTCGGGCAGGACTATCTTGTCGAACGCCTTCTGGTAGGTCTTTTGGCCAACGGCCATATTCTTATTGAAGGCGTCCCGGGCCTGGCAAAGACCATGTCGGTCAGGGTTCTTTCGGCAGCGATCAGCACAGATTTCCAGAGGCTGCAGTTCACGCCTGACCTTTTGCCCGCGGACCTGATCGGGACACTGGTCTATAATCCAAAAGACGGCGATTTTACCACAAAGAAAGGGCCGATATTTTCCCATATCATCCTTGCTGATGAGATAAACAGGGCCCCGGCAAAGGTGCAGAGCGCGCTCCTGGAAGCCATGCAGGAAAAGCAGGTGACCATAGGAGAGAACACGTTCAAGCTGGATGAGCCTTTTCTCGTGCTTGCCACGCAGAACCCGATCGAACAGGAGGGCACCTATCCTCTGCCCGAGGCGCAGGTGGACCGTTTTATGCTGAAAGTGAACATCGGATATCCTTCCAAGGACGAAGAACACAAGATACTTAAACGCATGGCTTTCACGGATAAGGTGATAGATGTATCCGCGGTAGTGTCTCCGGACAAGATCCTTAAGGCGCGGAAGATAGTGAACGAGATATACATGGACGAGAAGCTCGAAAAATACATCATAGACATAGTCTTTGCTTCAAGAGAACCAGCGAACTACGGGCTCAAGGACCTTGATGGATTGATAGAATACGGAGCTTCGCCGCGAGCCAGTATATACCTTACCCTTGCTGCCAAAGCGTACGCGTTCATCCAGCGCCGCGGTTATGTCACGCCGCAGGATGTGAAGTCAATAGGCGCCGATGTGCTGCGCCACAGGATCATCCCGAGCTATGAGGCGGAAGCTGAAGATAAGACATCCGAAGATATCGTTAGAAGGATATTCGAGGAAGTCGAGGTCCCATAGAGATGATCCCTAAAGAGATAATAAGAAAAGTAAGAAGGATAGAGATCACGACTTCGCGCAAGGTAACGGACGTGTTCGCGGGGCAATACCAGAGCGTTTTTAAGGGCGCAGGCATGGAGTTCCACGAGGTTCGCGAGTACCTGCCGGGTGACGAGATACGGTCCATCGACTGGAACGTCACGGCGCGCATGGGCCATCCCTTCGTCAAGAAGTTCGTCGAAGAGAGGGAATTGACCATAATGATACTTCTGGACGTGTCCATGTCATGCCGGTTCGGTACGCGGAACCGCATTAAAAGCGATCTGGCCGCCGAATTTTGTTCAGTGATCGCTTTTTCCGCCATCAAGAACAATGACAAGGTCGGAATGCTGACCTTTACTGATCATGTGGAAAAGTTCATACCACCCAGAAAAGGCGCGAAGCACGTTTTACGCGTTATCCGCGAAGCGCTCTATAACAGGCCGCGGGGGCGGATGACCGACATAAACAACGCACTTGAACATTTTAACCGCGTCACGAGGCGCCGGACCATCGCTTTTGTCGTGTCTGATTTTATCGCCCCGGATTTTAAAAAGATACTGTCAGTGACAAATAAAAGGCATGACGTGATCGCGGTCAGCGTTGTTGATCCCGCCGAGATCGAGCTGCCGAATGCGGGGTTGATCAAGATACATGATTCCGAGACCGGTATGCCGTTCATGATCGATACATCAGGCGCGGCTACCCGGAGGCATTATAAACTTCAATCAGAGAAGAAGGCTCGTCAGCGCGAAAATTTGTTCCGCTCAGTGAACGTGGATAAGATCACTATACGGACCGATGAGTCGTATGTCGATCCGCTGATAAGGTTTTTCAGGATGAGGGAAAAGCGGCTTGCCCGCCGGTAGGTGAAGGAGGATATAAAAGTTAAGTCAATAGTCAATGGCCGATAGTCGATGGACTCTTTGGAAATGGAATTTAAAAAGGACTGTAATTGAAAAGAGTATTACTAATTCTATCAGTACTTGCGGTTATATGTTCTTCAGCCATGGCCGAAGACAAGAAAGTAGAAGCAACGGTCAGTCTGGATAAAGAAGAATACGTGTTCGGCGACAGGGTAAACCTCAGCGTTACGGCCGTGAACACAAAAGGCATGGAGGTCTATTTTTCCGACGCGCCGGAGGATCCGGGTGATTTTTCTTTCATCGAATCTTATCCATTGAAATCCGGACAGCCCCCCGGAAGGGTATATGTGCTGGGCATATATACCACGGGTCTGCATGTCATCCCGCCCGTAAAGGTCCAGTACAGATCGCCTGATGAGACGGACTGGAAAGCGATTACGAGTCGGCAGTTCCCGATAGACGTTAAAAGTCTTTTAACCGGTAAGGACACCGATGTAAGGGATATAAAGGGGCTGCTCGTTTTTGGGGCCGGCGGGGTGCTGATAACGGGTATCATTATTCTTGTGATCGCCGTCGCGGCGCTTGTGGCCTTGGTATGGTGGCGCGTAAGGAGAAGAAAGATCCTCGCCGAAGAGGTTAAGTTCAGATCCGCGTACGAAATAGCGCATGAAGAACTGGAGGAACTTAAGGAGATGGACCTGCCCGGCCATGGAAAGGTAAAGGAATATTATATATGCCTTTCGGATATCACGAGACATTACCTTGAGAACAGGTTTTCTTACAGGGCTCCGGAGATGACCACGGAGGAATTCCTGAATTTTGTCAAGACGTCGCGGGACTTAAAAGACGAGCACAGGAAACTCTTAAAGAGGTTCCTCACTCATTGCGACATGGTCAAGTTCGCTAAATACGGGCCCACGCCAATAGAGATACTTGACAGTTTCCGCGCGGCCGAAGGTCTTGTTGACCAGACTAAACGCGAGCAAGAGGAGACGGAAGACTGATGCGTTTTGCCAATCCATGGGCTTTTGTTTTTATCATTTTCATCCCGCTGCTAGTCTACGCGGCTAAGAAGTTCGAGGATGGGATACACGCGTCGTTCCGCTTTTCAAATAAGGAGCTGGTGAAAAGGCTGAGGCCGTCCCTGCGGCTGATCTTGAGCAATAACATGATATATGTGCGCGGGTTGTGCCTGATGTTCCTTGTACTCGCGACAGCCAGGCCCCAGCTCCCGCTCGAAGAGACGAAAATATTCGTGGAGGGAGTGGATATAGTTCTCACTATTGACACTTCCGGGAGCATGCGAGCAATGGATTTTGAGATGGGCGGAAGGCGTTTTAACCGCCTCGAGGTGGTCAAGGTCGTCGTGGAGGAGTTCATCAAGAACAGGCCCAATGACAGAATAGGCATGGTGGCCTTTTCCGCCCTGTCTTATACCATCTGCCCGCTTACCCTTGACCATGACTGGCTGGAAAGGAACATCGAGAGGGTCAAGATAGGGATGATAGAGGATGGCACGGCCATAGGGTCCGCGATAAGCGCCTCGCTCAACAGGTTAAAGGATACCGAGGCGAAAGATAAGGTGATAATACTTTTGACGGACGGCCGGAATAACGCCGGAAAGATCTCCCCTGTTTCAGCGGCGGAAGCGGCAAAAGCCCTTGGAGTGAAAATATATACTATCGGCGCCGGCACAAAAGGGCTTGCCCCTTACCCGGTGAAAGACAGGTTCGGTGATACTGTGTTACAGCCTGTAGAGATAGAAATAGACGAGGAACTTTTAAAGAGGATAGCCGACACAACGGGCGGCATGTATTTCAGGGCCACTGACACGCAGTCTTTATGGGATATTTACAAGGAAATAGACAAGCTGGAAAAGACCAAAATAGAAGAGGTCGGGTATAACTATTATGAGGAACTGTTCAGTTTTTTTCTTTTCCCGGCGTTATTTCTGCTCGTTCTTGAGATCATACTGTCCAATACCATCTTGAGGAGGATACCCTAGATGAAGTTCGGGGCGTTATACATGGCAGGATTACTGTGGCTTTTCCCCATGATAGCGCTTTTCTATATACGGTCCGCCAGGAACAGGAAGAAGACCTTTGAGCGTTTTGCTCAAGCCGCGCTTCTCAAAGAGGTCGCGAGGTCTTTCAACGCCGGGAGGAAGAATATAAGGGCCTTCATGATCGTGGCCGCTACATTGTGCATCCTTATCGCGTTTATCCGGCCGCAGTGGGGGTTCAGCTGGCAGGAAGTAAAGCGCCAGGGGCTGGATATACTTATCGCCCTTGACACATCAAACAGTATGCTGGCCGAAGACGTGCTCCCGAACAGACTGGATCGCGCAAAGCTGGCCATAAGGGACCTGGTGAAGAAATTAAAAGGCGACAGGATAGGGTTGATCGCCTTTTCGGGAACGGCGTTTCTCCAGTGCCCTTTGACGGTGGATTACAGCGGTTTTTTGCTTTCGCTTGAGGATGTTCACGTGGACTCGATACCGGTGGGCGGCACGTCCCTGTCAGAGGCCATCTATACCGCTATCAAGAGCTATGAAGGCGGAAAGAAAAAACACAAGATCCTTATAATAATAACTGACGGCGAGGACCTGGAAGGAGGCGTTGACAGGGCCATTGCCATTGCAAAATCCGAGGGGATAACGATATTCTGCGTGGGGATAGGGACATCCGAAGGTGAGATCATCCCTATAAAGAGCGGGAAGGGGAAGATAATATTTCTCAAGGATACCGAGGGGAACGTGGTCAAGACCAGGCTCGATGAAAAGATGCTGCAGAAGATCGCCCTGGATACCGGGGGGATATACGTAAGGTCAACGGGCGCGGAACTCGGGCTGGACCTCATATATGACCAGAAACTTTCAAGGCTTGAAAAAGAGGAGTTTAAGAGCAGGATGGAGAAGCGATACAAGGAGAAGTTCCAGCTGCCCCTGTGGATAGCCATGATCCTTCTCTTTATCGAGCCGCTGGTGAAAGAACGGCGCAGGAAAAAAAGAGCAAAAAGAGTAAGATGGAAGGTAAATATATAAATAAAATGCTGTTAAGATACGGATCGTTCGGTGTTGCCATGTTTTTTTCTTTGTCTTGCCTGGCGCCGTCAGCTGTCGCGTCCGTTGCGGGCATGGTAAAAAAAGGCGACAAGCTGTACGGGGAGGATAAATACGAAGAAGCTCTCGTGCAATATGATAAGGCCCTTTCGGAAAAGCCCGACGAACTTGTGATACAGTATAACCGCGCATCAGCTCTTTATCGCAGCAAGGATTTTAAAAGAGCTTTTGACTCATTTATGAAGGTGTTTGGTACGGAAGAGGGACAGGCAGAAGAGAAGTCCGCGTATAACGCGGGCAGCAGTAAATTTCGGCTGGGAGAAGGACAGGAAAGATCAGATCCGAAGTCCGCTATAGGCAGTTATAAAGAGGCGGCAGAGCTGTACAGGAAGGCGATAGAACTTTCCCCTGAGGATATTGACGCGAAGTATAATTATGAGTTTACGCTCAAGAAAATCCGCGACCTTGAAAAAGAGCAGCAACAGCAACCACAGCAACAGCAGCAACAGCAACAACAGCAACAACAGCAGCAACAGCAGCAACAGCAACAACAGCAGCAACAGCAACAACAGCAGCAAAAGGAGCAGGAACAAAAAGAAAAGGATCAAAAAAAGCAGCAGCAACAGCAGCAGAAAGAACAGGAGAAAAAGGAACAGGAGAAACAGCAACAGCAGCAGCAACAGCAGCAAAAGGAGCAGGGACAAAAAGAAAAGGATCAAAAAGAGCAAGAGAAACAGCAGCAGCAACAAAACGAGAAGGAGCAAAAGGAACAGCAAAAGAAAGAACAACAGCAGCAACAGCAGCAAAAGGAGCAGGGACAAAAAGAAAAGGATCAAAAAGAGCAAGAGCAACAGCAGCAACAAAACGAGAAGGAGCAGCGAGAGAAGGAGCAGCAGAAAAAAGAACAGCGTCCCGGGCAAGAAGAGGAAAAGGGATTTTCAGGGGCGCCAAAACCTGATACAATGGAAGGGCTTGACGGCGGGATGACGGAACAAGAGGCAGACATGATGTTAAGGGGACAGGAGGAGGAAGAAGCCGCGATGCGGGCAGAGATGAGGAAAAAGAGAGCGGCCGGCCGGCCCAAGGTCCTCAGGAACTGGTAATGGCAGGGATGATCAAAAAAACTGCATTAATATTAGTATTAATCACAACTCTCATAGCGGCTTCCGCATTGGCCCAGGATGAGAGGCTTGAAGCGACCCTGGAGATGAACCACGTATCCACGGGGAATCCGGTCTATCTTAACGTGATTTTTTACGGCGGACAGGATATAGCGCGGCCGGATATGCCGAAAATAGACGGGCTGCAGATAAAGTACGTGGGGCCGGCTACCCAGATGACGGTCGTCAACGGGAAAGTTTCAAGGTCCATCACCCATACATATCTGCTTCTTCCATTAAAGGAAGGAAACTACAAGATGGGCCCGTTCTTTGCCGAATACAGGGGCCAGACTTATTCCGCGGCTCCTGTCACGCTTTCCGTCGGTACTTCTGCCAGTGTGGCGGGAGCGGGGCCGGCTGTTTCGCCTCCTTCCGGCTACAAACCCACGCCATCTTCCAAGATCAACCCGGCGAAAAAACCTTATAAGGGGGACCAGGTCTTACTGAGGATCGAGGTCCCGAAGCGAAGAGTGTATATAAATGAAATCGTTCCAATTACCATGAAGCTGTATGTTTACAATATGGGACTCAGGGATATTGAGTATCCCGTGTTTGAGCATGAAGGTTTTTCAGCCGGGGCGTGGGAAGAGCCCATAAAACGCGAAGAGATCCACAAGGACATGCGATACAATGTGCTGGTTTTCAGGAGGGAGCTGTTTGGGATAAAAGAAGGAAGTTATTCCCTGGGGCCGGCGAGTCTGACCTGCAAGGTCGTCGTGAGGAAACAGCCAAGGAGGCGTTCATCCTTTTTCAGAAGCAGCGCGTTTGATGACGATGAATTTTTTTCAGATATTTTCAGGAGGTATGAGACGTATCCCCTGGAGCTTGAATCAAATCCTGTTGAGATGAACATTTTGCCGTTCCCGGAGGAGGATAAACCCCTGGATTTCAAGGGAGCGGTCGGTGATTTCAGGATGGAGACGCATATTGAGCCAAGGAAGGTCAAGGTAGGCGACCCGATCACGGTCCGCATGATAATCGCGGGCACCGGTAATATGGATACCGTGACCGCCCCTGAAATAAAGACAGGAGAGGATTTCAAGGTCTATGAGCCGCAGGTCACCAAGAAGGATAACAGGAAGATCTATGAGCAGATACTCATTCCAAAGACGGAAAAGGCAAAAGAGATCCCGGCGATCTCCTTCAGTTTTTTTAACCCGAAAACAGAGAAGTATAAGACACTGAAAATGAAACCAGTGTCCATAAAGGTCCTGGAACAGCCCGAATCAGAAAAAGGCGTGAAAGTGGTCTCTATAGGCGGCGCGCGGGAGATGATCTATCCTCCGGAAGAGTTCGGTGAGGATATACTCCACATAAAAGAGAGTATCGGTGATCTGCAGAGAAGAGGCGATCTTCTTTACCGGAACCCACTTTTCTGGGGCGGACAGATCGTACCGCTGGGAGTGCTTCTTGCTCTCTTTTTCGTGCACAAGAAGGAAGAGAGACTGAAGACGGATAAGCGGTACGCCCGCACTCTGAAGGCGCCGAGATCAGCGAGGAATGGTATTAAAAAGGCCAGAAACTATCTGAGAAAGAAAGACAATATCCGGTTTTATGATACCGTGTTCAAGACTTTACAGGAGTATCTGGGGAACAAGTTCAACATACCCGGCGGCAGTGTTACGGCGGAGATAATCGAGGACAGGCTCAGACCGGCCGGATGTGAGGAAAGAGTGCTCGAGATGATACGTCAGGTCTTCGCGGGCTGTGATATGGCGCGATATGCCTCTTCGGTGCCCGGAGGGAAAGAAGCGGAAGAGGTTCTCAATAAGGTGAGAAAGGTAATAGACTACCTGGAGAAGACAAAATTATGAGAGTAGTCAGGTTATTGATAACAATGCTGTTGGTGCTCACTCCTGTGTTCAGCGCCCGGGCCGAAGAGCCCGTTAACCCCGAGCGCTTGTTTTACGCTGGCAACGATTCTTATGAAAAAGGCAATTATATAGAAGCCATAGAGGAATACGGAAAAATACTCAATTCCGGGTATGAAAGCTCCAATATTTACTATAACCTGGGGAACGCCTATTTCAGGGCGGGAAAACCCGGTGAAGCCATACTCAATTATGAAAGGTCCAAACGTCTTATGCCAAGAGACGCTGATTGTGACGCTAATTATAGATTCGTAATGTCAAAGATAAAAGGCCCTGTACTGCCGCAACGTGGCATGTGGGAATGGAGCCCCTTAAGGCAATATTACAAGAGTTTTACGGCAGACGGCCTTTTATGGATCTCATCCGGCCTGTATATTCTGGTCATCGTTATCCTCCTCTTCGCGGTTTACTACCCTTATGCGGGGCGTCGTTTTGCCGTAGCGGCTCTTCTCGTCTTTGTCTGTTTGATGTGCAACCTGTTTATCACCTGGCACAAGATAAGAATGACGGGAAAAGAGGCTATCGTTATTGTTCCCAATGTGGAATCCCATTATGGTCCCTCTGATTCCGCGACGGTTTTTTTCAAACTGCACGAGGGAATGAAAGTGACCGTGCTTAAGAAAAAGGACGACTGGTATAAGATAAGACGGGCTGATGGAAAGATCGGCTGGGCGCGCAAGGAAGACATGGGGATCATTTAGAGATTGATTCTCGATTCTCGTTTTCAATAATGTCAATATCATTCAGAGAAAAACTGGAAAAAGAGACCATCCTGCTTGACGGAGCGTTCGGGACATATATACAGTCCCTTGGTATTAAGGACGATGACTTCAAGGACAGGCCGGGGTGCATGGAGTATTTGTCCATTACACGGCCCGATCTTATCCGTAAAGTGCACAGTGATTATCTGGAAGCCGGCAGCGATGCGGTCGAGACCAATACATTCGGCGGAAACGCCATAAAACTGGCCGAATACGGCCTGTCAGACCAGGTCTTTGAGCTGAACAGGGCTGGTACAAAACTGGCCCGGGACGTCGCTGACGAGTTTTCCGCTCCTTCCTTCCCGCGGTATGTCATAGGCACGATGGGGCCCACAGGTAAATTGCCTTCATCAACGGATCCGGTTCTTGGCGATGTGACCTACGGAGAACTTAAAAAGATATTTTATTACCAGGCATCGGGTATTATTGCGGGCGGGGCCGACGCGCTTCTGGTGGAAACAGGACAGGATCTCCTGGAGATGAAGGCCGCGGTCAATGGCGCGAAAGAAGCTATTGAAAGAGCGAAAAGGGATCTGGTGCTTATGGCGCAGTTCACGCTGGCGAATAACGGCCGGATGCTTCTCGGCACTGACACATCGGCGGCCATGGCCGTTCTTGCCTATCTTGGCGCGGACGTTGTTGGGATAAACTGCAGCGCCGGGCCACTGGAAATGGAAGGCGCGGTCAAATGCCTGAGCGAAAACTCCCCGGTCTTTGTCTCATGTGTCCCCAATGCCGGACTTCCCGCGGAAGTCAAGGGAAGGACGGTTTATTCATTGGGTCCTCGGGAAATGGGAGAGATCATGGGCCGGTTCGTCCGGGAATACAGGCTCGATATCATAGGCGGTTGCTGCGGGACAAATCCCGATCATATCCGTGAAATGCGTAAAGCCCTTGAGGATTCCCGGAAACGGGAGAAAAAAGCGAACAGGTTTTGTGCCAGCTTTTACCTGGGATTTGACCTGGGTGCTTTGCCCCGGCCCATAATAGTCGGAGAGAGGATAAATACCCAGGGATCCCGTAAGATGAAAGAGTTGCTGTTAAAAGAAGATTTTGACGAGATAATCGAACTGGGCAAGGACCAGCAGAGGAACGGGGCGCGGGCGCTGGACGTATGCAGCGTTCTTACGGAGCGACCCACGGAAAAAAGGGACGCGGTCCTCTTGACCAAAAGGCTTGCCGAGAGCGTGCAGGTGCCCCTTATGATAGATTCTACTGACGCGGAGGTAATAGAGGCAGCTTTACGGGATTATCCGGGGACGGCTTTTATTAATTCCGTCAACCTTGAGGACGGTGGGACAAAGGCGAGACGGGTTTTCTCCCTGGCAAAGGAGCACGCCGGCTTTGTCGTCTGTCTCGTGATAGACGAGCAGGGAATGGCCGGGACCATGGAACGAAAAGTCGCGATTGCGCGCAGGTTATACGATATCGCGGTCAAGGAATATGGCCTGGCTCCCCATCGGATCATTTTTGATATGTTGACCTTTACTCTCGGTACCGGTGAAAAAGAATATTTGAATGCGGCCACGGAGACGTTTGACGCCATAGAACGCGTGAAGCTCGAGCTTCCCGGTGTTCTTACCGTCCTGGGTGTAAGCAATATTTCGTTCGGCCTTCAAAAGCAGGCCCGGAAGACACTGAACGCGCTGTTTTTACATTACGCCGTCAAGGCCGGGCTTGACATGGCGATCGTGAATCCCGCGGATATGATCGGGTATTCTGATATCCCGCAGAAGGAAAGGGAGGTTTCAGAGAACCTGATATTCAACAGACATCCCGAAGCTTTAAATGATCTTGTGGGTTATTTTTCAGGGGTCACTCTCAGGGGAAAGATCGCCCCGGCAGAGGAGAAGGAACTGCCGATCGAAGAAAGGCTCAAGAAATGCGTGTTCGACCGGAACAAGGCCGGGATCATCCCGCTTATAGACGAAGGGCTGAAGACCATTAATGCCGAGGATATGATAAACAACATCCTACTGGACGCGATGCGGCAGGTGGGAGAAAAGCTGGAATCAGGTGAGTTTGTCCTTCCGTATGTGCTTCAATCCGCTGAGGTCATGAGGAAGGCCATCGAGCACCTTCAGGGATCTCTCCCCGGTGACCGGGTCCATAAACGCGGGAAGGTCCTTCTGGCCACGGTATTCGGGGATGTCCATGATATAGGCAAGAACCTCGTGAAGATGATACTCGAGAACAACGGGTTCACGGTTCTGGATCTCGGTAAACAGGTTCCCGTGGAAATAATAGTGAGAGAGGCACAGAGGAACAAAGTGGACGCGGTTGGCTTGAGCGCCCTGCTTGTTTCCACGGCGCGGCACATGAAGACCTGTGTGCAATCAATGCACGACGCCGGGCTCCAGTATCCGGTGCTTATCGGAGGGGCGCCCGTGAATGAAAGATTCGCCAGGGAGATATCGTTTCTCGGGAACGGAAGTGTTTATAAAGGCGGCGTGTTTTATGCTAGGGACGCTTTTACGGGGCTTAAGATAATGCGGGCTTTGACCGGCCCGGACGAAAAGAAAAGGATCATGGAGGAATACAGTGAGCAGTTTGAGCCGGCTCCAGAAGCCGTTCATGTAACAGAAGAGCCGGACAAAGCCGGTGCGGGATATAAAGCGAAAGGCGCAAAACAAGAAGTCCCGGTGCCGCCTTTTTACGGGATACGTTCCGTTTCGAATATTTTCATAGATGATGTTTTCAGGTATCTTGATGAGAACATGCTTTTTGATGTCGCGTGGGGCTCCAAGCTTAAGGACAGGCAGCAGAAAAAAAGTCTTGTTGAAAAAGAATACAGACAGTTGCTGAACGAACTCAAGGTGGAGATCATGCGCAAAGGATGGCTGGAGATGAGGGCCGTCTACGGATATTTCAAGTGCCGGGTCTCCGGCGGAGACATGCGGGTGCTTGATGAAAAAGAGAAGGTATTGGAGACCATTCATCTTGCGCCCGCTGAGAAAGGCGGAAAAAGCCCCCTGGCCGATTACTTCTTGAGTGAAGCGGAAGGGCAGGACCTGGTGGCGTTTCAGGCGGTCACTATCGGTGACAGGATGAACGATGCGATAAAAGAACTGAGCGAAAGAGGAGAATACAGCCGGGTGTTTTATCTGCACGGGTTAAGCGTGCATCTCGCGGAAGCCCTGGCGGCGTATATACATGACAGGATACGCTTGGAACTGAAACTGCTGAAGGGCCAGGGCAAGAGGTACAGTCCCGGCTATCCCCTGTGGAAGGACATCCGTGACCAGAAAAAAATATTCAAGATACTGGAGATAGAAAAAAGGCTCGGTATCAGGTTGACCGGGGAATGTCAGATGGTCCCGGAACAGTCGACCACGGCAATGATAATATATAATGCGCGCGCGGAGTATTAGCGTAGGGGTTCGATTTATCAAACCCCAAAACGGAGGGTCGGATAAATCCGACCCCTGCAAAAAGGCGGGTTGAGATGAAAAAGACTTATTTGAAAGCAATTACGGTTTTTTGCGCGGCCGTCATATTATCCGGTGTATTCTGTTTTTACGCTGGGGCGCGGTCGGATAAAGGGGTAACAACCCGGGAGGCGAAACAGGAAATAGCGGCGGCCGCGGAGGCGAAAGAGAAAGAGCAGGCAGTCTCCCTGGAGGCCCGCAGAATAAGGAGACAGAACCTGTTAGTGAGAAAAGCCAGCCAGACCCTTTTAATAATACTGATCGCGTATTTTCTGGTTATTGTCCTGGTAAAGGTCGTGAACCGTCAGGTAAAGGACATCAGATCACGGCATCTTATCAGAAAAAATATAGTTTATTTTTTCACCATGTTGGCTTTGATGTTCATAGCCCTGGTATGGATGGAAAGTATAACCAACGTGACCGTGTTCCTCAGTAT
>Ga0208325_1000339_pt1 | contig 12636 bp, 11 predicted proteins | sample PL_2010_330m_FD_185486 | JGI IMG/M metagenome (GOLD analysis project Ga0208325, IMG submission 185486) | Freshwater microbial communities from Powell Lake, British Columbia, Canada to study Microbial Dark Matter (Phase II) - PL_2010_330m... | ecosystem: Environmental > Aquatic > Freshwater >...
CAACTACCCCCCACCACCTGCATACCCCCGACCTCAATACCGGCCATAGTCAGCCTGTCGGCTAAATCAGCCAGGGGCAGGGTAATATCTATATATTCCCGAAGCCAGTTAAGTGAAACCTTCATCTTCTCAGAACTGCCTTAAAAATCTAAGGTCACTACCGTAGAACAGTCTAATATCATCAATCCCGTAGCGGAGCATAGGCATACGGTCGATACCCATACCGAAGGCAAAACCAGAATAAACCTCAGGGTCAAGACCGGCCCGCTGGAGCACCTGGGGATGAGTCATCCCGGCACCCAGAATTTCAATCCAGCCGGTATTACCACACAGGCGGCAACCTTTACCACCGCAGACCGAGCATTCTATAGCCATCTCGGCACCAGGCTCAACAAAGGGGAAGTAATCGCAGCGAAAGCGCACCTTCCTATCTTCACCAAAGAAACGGCGGGCAAATTCATAAAGTGTTCCCTTGAGGTCAGCCATAGTAATACCCTCACCAACCGCTAACCCGTCAATCTGATGGAACATAGGGGTATGGGTGGCATCACTCGCCTCATAGCGATAGACCTTGCCCGGGATAACTACTCGTAGCGGGGGCGGCATTTTCTCCATAACCCTGAGCTGCATAGAAGTGGTATGGGTGCGCATCAGCATAGGTCTTTCACCGCTGTCGGCCTCAAAATCAACCCAGAGCGTGGACATGGTATCACGAGCCGGGTGCTCCTCAGGAATATTCAGCGACTCAAAATTATAATAATCCCACTCTACTTCCGGTCCTTCTGCAACCTGAAAACCCATAGAGACAAATATGTCGCATATTTCATAGACGGTTTGAGTAATAGGATGCAAACGACCTGCGGGGAAAGGGTGACCGGGCAGGGTAATATCAACGCCCCCTTCTTCAGCCGAGGCGGCTAGCTGCACTCCACGGAGAACCTGTTCCTTTTGCTCTAAACTATCCTCTAAATCGGCTTTAACCTCATTAGCACCGGCGCCAACCGCCTTCCTCTCGGCTAGAGGTAAAGTGGCTAAACTGCGCAGAACCCCGGTTAGCTCACTCTTCCTGCCCAAATAGCGAACTCGCCACGATTCCAGTTCCTTAAGGTTGTTAACGGCGTCCAGTTCTCGTAGAGCATTTAGTTTTAATTCTTCAAGCCGCTGTAACATGTATTTGCCTTTAACTCTAGCCCGGAGGCAGACTACCCCCCACTAAAAGAAAGTGCGGCTGCTAATAACTAGTTACACCGCACTCATATCATAGCCATCTGGCATTATAGGTTATAAACAGCTGGGGGGTCAACAAGAAGGCGGAATAGATTTCTAATATAACTTGGCTACTGGACGGTAAAGGACACACTTAACTCTTCTTTGTCATTGATGTATCTTCGCTCTGAACCTTACCCTTAGCAATGGTTACCAGATTGGCAAAGGCTTCCGGCTCCCTAACTGCCATATCAGCGAGCAGCTTACGGTTGATTTCAACCCCTGACTTCTTTAAGCCATCCATAAACTGACTGTAGGTGAGACCCTGAGCCCGAGCCGCAGCGCTAACCCGCAAAATCCACAAGCGCCTCATATCACCCTTTCGCTCCCGACGGTGAGCATAAGCATAGCTCAGCGACTTTAGCATAGACTCGTGAGCTCGGCGATAAAGGGAGTGTTTAGTTGCTCTATGCCCTTTGGTCAGGGCGAGCACCTTTTTATGTCGGCGATGTGCGGTTACACCTCTCTTTACTCGTGGCAAAAGATTCCTCCTGAACTTACTAAGCAACCGCCTTTTTCTCCTTGGTAACAACAGAGAATACTATGAAGGCGATGCCAACTAAAGCTAATACTAGCCCATCCAACCCCTAAAGATATTATTTATCTACCTTACCCCCTTAATCCCCCTCTCCTTCAAAGGAGAGGGGGAGGAGTGGTTCCTGAAGGGGCTTCGCCCCTTCAGACTTCCCCCCGCTCATTCTACGCCGTAGGGTAACAGCCTTTTTATCCGGGCTTTATCAACCGAGCTTACCGGTATTGTCTTATCATAAAGGCGTTTAGTCGACTTCGGTTTCCGACGGCGCAGGTGGCTTTTCCCACCCTTAGTCCGCATAAGTTTGCCGCTACCGGTAATATGGAAGCGGCTCTGTGCCCCTTTATGAGTTTTAATCTTGGGCATGCTGAGATTCCTTTACCTCTTCTTCTATTTTAGCTTTCTGGGTAGCTGCCGGTGCCAGGACTACGTTCATTCTTCTCCCTTCCATCATTGGTTGCCTGTCAATAGAAGCTGCCCCTTTTAGTGTTTCGGTCATCCTCCGCAATAACTTCCAGCCAAACTCAAGGTGCGTGATTTCACGCCCTCTAAACATCACCGTTACCTTAACCTTATCCCCGCTATCCAGCAGTTTCCTAACCGACCTAGCCTTAGCCTCAAAATCATGACTATCAATCTTAGGTCGTAGCCTGACCTCCCTCAGCAGTGAAACCTTCTGCTTTCGCCTGAGCTCACGCTCTTTCTTAGCCTGCTCATATTTATACTTCCCGTAGTCAAGAAGTCGGCACACCGGTGGCACCGCTGTAGCTGCTACCTCTACCAGGTCAAGATTTTGCTTACTGGCTACCTCCCGTGCTTGGTATAAGGGCATAATCCCTAATTGCTCTCCCTTATCCCCCACGAGGCGAACCTCTTTGGTTTTAATGCGCTCATTAACACGCAGTGGCTTAACTATGTCCTTATTTACCTCCTCCGAGCTTCGGTATCTTATAGGCAGAAACTATAGCACATTCCCTTATGCTAATCAAACTATGGAGATTGTTTACCAACCTCACTGTCACTCTAATTCTTTTACCCTGTCTGTAATAGCTGTCCTGATGGTTTTCTTGAAGCTGTCCAACGATTGGGAAGTCAATTGCTCCCCGCTACGCAGACGGACGGAAACTGTAGAAGCGGTTACCTCTTTATCACCTACCACCAGCATATATGGCACCTTATCCAGTTGTGCCTGCCGAATTTTGCGATTTACCGTCTCTGACCGGGCATCAACTTCCACGCGCGTGCCTTCACTTTTAAGTTCAGCCTCCAGCTTATAGGCATAGTCAAGGTGGCGGTCAGCCACTGGAATCAATATTACTTGAAGTGGTGCCAGCCATACCGGGAAGGCACCCCGGTAGTACTCAATAAGCGAGGCAAAGAAGCGCTCCATACTACCCAGCACGGTACGATGCACCATCACCACCGAATGCTCCTGACTATCCTCACCAATATAGGTAACATTGAACCTCTGGGGAAGGTTAAAATCAACCTGAATAGTAGGCCCCTGCCAGCCTTCAAACTTAATATCTATCTTAGGCCCATAAAACACACCCTCCCCCGGGTCTATATCATAGTCAACCCCCTGTCGAGCCAGAGCCTGACGTAAGGTCTCGGTGGCTTCCTCCCAGGCCTGGATAGTGCCAGCATATTTATCAGGTCGGGTAGAAAGCAACACCTTGTAATCGGTGAAACCAAAGGTATCTACCATAAAGCGAGCTAAATCCAATACCCCTACTATCTCGTCTTCCAGCTGGTCAAAGCGACAAAAAATATGAGCATCATCCTGGGTAAAGCCTCTGACCCGGGACAAGCCGTGCAACACCCCAGAACGTTCATAACGGTAAACGGTGCCCAGCTCGGCGTAGCGCAGTGGTAATTCACGGTAACTGCGCTGCCTGGTTTTATAAATCAGGATATGACCCAGGCAATTCATTGGCTTAATGATATACTCCTGCCCTTCTACCTCCATCGGGCTATACAGGTAATCTCGGTAAAATTCCCAGTGACCGCTGGTTCTCCATAAGTCCAGTTTGGCAATATGAGGAGTGTAAACGATATCATAGCCACGCTTAATATGCTCATCCTTCCAGAAATCCTCAATAACCCGGCGAACTACCGCCCCCTTGGGGTGCCAGTGAACCAGCCCAGGACCAGCCTCCTCGTGAATACTGAACAGGTCAAGCTCCCTGCCTAACTTCCTGTGGTCGCGCTTGACGGCTTCATCAAGTTTTTTCAGGTGCTCGGCCAAAGCCTCTTCGGTATCAAAAGCTACGCCATATATTCGCTGTAACATAGGGCGGTGCTCATCACCCCGCCAGTAGGCTCCGGCAATGCTGACCAGCTTGAACGCCCCTATCTCCCCGGTAGAACTCACATGAGGTCCGCGACACAAATCAACAAACGAACCCTGTCGATACAGGCTAAGCTCGTCATCTGGAAGTTCATCGATTAACTCCAGCTTATAGGGCTGGGCGGCAAACAATCGTTGCGCCTCTTCCTTAGTTACTTCGTCCCTAACAAAAGGCACATTTGAAGCAATTATTTCCGCCATCTTAGCCTCAATAAGCGGTAAATCATCGGGGGTCAATGAGCGGGGTAGGTCAAAGTCATAATAAAAGCCATTTTCAATAGCCGGCCCAATGCCAAACTTAGCCTCAGGGAAGATAGACTGAACCGCTTCAGCCATAACATGAGCTGCCGAATGCCGCATTACCTCCAACTTATTATCGTCGTCTATTTGTTGCTCTTCACCAAGAACCATTATTAAAATCCCCGCAATCTACTAAATGAAAACCTCCCACCCTCTTTGGGGCAAGAGGCTTTAACCACCTCTACTATTACTCAGTCCTAATAAAATCTATAAATCTATTTACCAACAATATTCTAACTATGACGGGCATCATGATATAAAGATGCTACTCATTACTCGCCAACCTTATTATACCAATCGCGAGCTATAAGTGCAATCACCTTAGTCTTTAAATTGCCATGATGAGCCTCAAGACGCTATAATACTCCAGATATTCGCATGATAAAGAAGGTTTTCCCTATCCTGGCTCTATCCATTTTCTCGTCTATGCTGGGGGTCGGGATAGTAGCTCCGCTTTTGCCTCTTTACGCCGAGAACCTGGGGGCTACCGGAATCGGGATAGGCATAATCTTTGCTAGCTTCTCTATCTCCCGAGCTATATTTATGCCTATTACCGGCTGGCTCTCCGACCGCAGGGGGCGAAAGCTGTTTCTCACCATCGGGCTTCTCAGCTACTCAATTATCTCACTGGGCTATATATGGGCAGACAGCGTCTCCCAGCTAACCTTAGTCCGCTTAATTCACGGGGCTACCGCCGGCATGATTTTACCCATCGCCCAGGCTTATATTGGCGACATTGCTCCCGAGGGCGAAGAGGGAACCTGGATGGGCTATTTTAATGCTGCTTTTTTCGCTGGCTTTGGCTTCGGTCCCTTGATAGGTGGAGTCCTAACTGACCACCTTGGCATGAATTTCGCCTTCTCCACTATGGGCGGACTTAATATGCTGGCATTTCTGATAGTTATTCTTTTCCTTCCTGAAATTGGGCAGAAGAAAACGGCAGCCAGTCTTCATCTATCCTTTAGAGAAATGAGCACCAGCAGCATGGTAAAGGGTCTCTTCAGTTTCCGGGTGGCATTTTCCCTGGGCAGGGGAACCTTTGCTACCTTCCTGCCTATCTTCGCCGGTATATATATTGGCTTGAGTCCGACTCTCATCGGGGTGCTGCTGGCAGTCAATATCTTGCTGATGTCACTATTTCAGCTATATGGTGGTTATATTGCCGATAGGTTCAACAGAAGACTTCTGGTAGCCGTTGGCGGTCTTGTCAATCTTGCCTTCCTGGCTCTGATTCCCCTGGGTAGCAACTTCTGGCTGCTATTAGGGATATGCGCTCTGGGTAGCCTTGGTGGTGCCATCTCCATACCCGCTGCCTCAGCCCTGGTCGTAGAGGAAGGCAAAAGGTTTGGCATGGGCTCAACTATGGCCATGTTTACTATGGCATTCAGCATTGGTATGGCTATAGGACCACTGCTTAGCGGGGTATTAGCCGACTTAGTAAATATTAACTCAGTATTTTACTTTGGCGCCAGTATGTCACTGGTGGGAACCAGCCTGTTTATCTGGTTCACCAGGTGATACCACTGGAAGAGAACTAATACACTAAAAGAAACGGCGCTGCCTCTTCCTGAAGAATAAGCCAGCGATGAGTCCCAAAACCAGACCGCCAAGGTGAGCCTGCCAGGCTACATAAGGGAGAAAGGAGATTATGAAGAAACCACCGATGACCGCTACCCAGAGGGGAAGAGGGGCTGGTATGGGAAATACAAAGACCCTCAACTTGGGCACCATTACCGTCAGCACTCCTCCCAGAGCAAAAATAGCTCCTGAGGCACCGACAGCTATAGCCAGGGGCGAAGGCGGCAGAAGCAGGTAACAAATGTTCCCCAGTATTCCCCCCAGAAAGTAAACGATGAGAAAGCTTCTCCCTCCAATCAATCTAGACAGAAATCCCCCGAAGAAATAGAGGGTTATCATATTGGCGATAATATGCCCTATACCAGCATGGACAAAAAGGTTGGTAACTATAGTCCACGGCATATCGTGAAAGGCGGCCGGCTGTAGTCCAAGAAACCCGAAGATAAGTCTTGGGTTTATGAGCGTAGCTATAAATAGCAGAAAGTTTACCGCTATTAACAGCCACACGGGGGTTAAATTGAAGCCTCGGTAGCTTTTATACATTACTTTGCTTACATTGATGTTCGGTTAAGCGAAACCTAACCCTTATCCCAAGGGATATATATTTCCCTCTCACATAATAACTCTGGAGCCCTGGCCGTGGCAAGGCGGGCTCCGTTATTCCTCCAGAATCATCCCTACTCCACACTCTATGCATTGTTTGGGAAACAGACGCCTTATTTCTGTCTTATATTGTGTGCAGTGGCAAGGACCTATCAGGGATAAGCCTTCTAACCTCCTAAAATCATGGAAAGCGTGGAAACCACCAACAACCCCGTAAACCTTTCCAAATCCTGAAGCCGCATCTATGATTTCCCCAAGTCCGGGATGGGAACACCCCGCTACTATAAGAATCCCCCGGCTCGTCTTGAGAGCTAAAGACTGCTCCATGCCTCCAAGCTCACCGGTAGAGAAAACACCTTCAGCAATCTGGAGGGAATCGGTAACTATGGTTACTTTTCTGCCCGGAATAGTCCCCCAAAAGGATGCTGGAATATAGACCTCAGCCTCCTTATTTATCTGCAATACACCATCAAGACCTCCAGTATGGTCACCGTGAGCATGCGAAATTACGATTATCCCTATGCGTCTTGGGTCAATCCCCAGCTCCTTCATATTGTGCAACAATGTGGGACTGTCAGCCCCGGTATCAAATAGAATTGGTGGTGCATTTTCCGTTTCTATCAGGGATGAAAAGCCCCACCCCGCCTTTAGTCCCTTCGTCCGGGCTTCATTGTCATAAACAATGGTAAGCTTCATTCGTCTGTCTCCCTTCTATCTCCTCCTATGACCAGTGATAGATAAATCTTATATCAAAATCACCGCCCCATCAATAATCCAAATATTGAGTTACCCCAAAACCTTGCCAAGCAATTGAGCGATATGCTAAAATGCAACGGATAGAAAATTACGCCTAATGGATATGGTTCCCCACAGACTTAAGAAACAGCAGCGAACACCTGTGGCTGACAGCTGTCAGGCTGGGCGCGGCATTAATTGTTCCGCTCATCATCACCTACTTAATCCTACCGCACAAGAAGCACAATAGACAAGATTAAATCAAGAGGAGATTAATTATGAACTCAGTAGCCAGCAAAACCAGCGATGAAGTGGTAATGACAGCCGAGGGCGAAGAGTTTCTTGAGGAGGTCTGTTCTATTCCAGGTGGTGAGAGTGTGCGGTGGTGCATCCAATGTGGTATGTGTTCAGCATCGTGTCCCAATGTGGCTCAAATGGACAATTCACTCCGAAGAACCATTGCCTTGATACGTGCCGGGAGACGCCACGATGTCTTGACGAGCAATACTATGTGGGTTTGTGCCTCCTGCTACCTCTGCACCGCGCGATGTCCCAAGGAGGTTAAAATAACCGAGCTTATGCATACCCTGGAACGCTTAGCCGGTTATTACGGGCTGACTACCAAGAGAACGACGACCGCCACTATGTACCGGGCTTTTATTGACTCTATAAAGAGTAACGGACGCGTCCATGAGCTTGGAATGATGACGAAGTATTATCTATCGACAGTATTAGCTTTGAAGGTAAACCCATTTTCTCTGATTAAGATGCTTCCGCTGGCATTAAACTTAATGTCACGCGGACGCATGACTATTAAGCCAACAAAGATAAAAGGAGCTGAGCAAATCAAAACTATTGTGGAGAGAGCTAAGGCTTTAGGAGGTGTCAAATGAAGTATTACTCCTACTTTCCCGGCTGCTCTTCATCTGAAGGAACGGCAGTAGCCTACGGTCTGTCGACACAGGCTATCTGTGGTCCCCTGGAGATGGAGCTAGTTGAACTGGAAGACTGGAACTGCTGTGGGACAACACCCTACAGCTCAACCGATGAGCTTGCCTCAGTCGCCGTGGCAACTCGTAACTTAGCTCTGGCTGAGAAGACAGGACTAGACCTGGTGACGCCGTGCAGCGCCTGCTATACCTCATTGAATAGAGCCAATTCTCAACTCAGGCAATACCCTGACCTACGGGATAAGGTAAATGACTGCTTGTCCAGTGTCGGCTTAGAGTATAAGGGAACAGTCAGAGTGCGGCACCTATTTGAGGTCATCTACAATGATATCGGACTTAAGGTCATTGAGTCTAAGGTGGTTAACCCCCTTAGCGAGTTGAAAGTGGCGGCTTACTATGGCTGTCAACTAGTTCGTCCCGAGCCTGGGTTCGACAATACGCATAATCCACAGTCTCTAGATGAATTTATCGTGAGCCTGGGAGCAGAGTCCACCCCTTTCCCCTTAAAAGACCGCTGTTGTGGGAGTTCTCTGGTCATACCTGAAGTGGATATAGCGCTGGGTTTAATTCATAAATTGCTTGAAAGTGCTGACAGTGGTGGCGCCCAGTGTATGGTTACTGTCTGCCCACTGTGCCAAACTAACCTTGATGCTTACCAGGCTATGGCAAAAGGGAAGTTTGGAGCTAAATACAGTCTTCCTATTCTGTTCTTTACCCAATTGTTAGGCTTGGCGCTAGGGGTCGAGCCTAAAGCATTGGCTCTGGATAAAAGCATTATATCCGCCGAAAGGGTCCTGGCACGACTTACATCTAAAGCAACTGAATGGGCAACAGCTACAAGTGAATCAGCGATAGAGCGTGAAAGTAGTCTAAGAACTAAGGCTTTACTCAAAGGGGGGAAGTGACATATGGCTAATGCAGATGAGAGGAGAATTGGAGTCTATATTTGTCATTGCGGTAGTAATATCGCCGGCATTGTCGATGTAGAAGCAGTTACTGAATTTGCTCAAGGATTGCCTTCTGTAGTAGTCGCCCGCCATAATAAATATACATGCTCTGACCCGGGACAGGATGTTATTAGAGAGGACATTAAGAATCTGGGGCTTAACCGGGTGGTGGTGGCTTCCTGCTCCCCGCGAATGCATGAGCCAACCTTCCGGCGAGTCTGTGAGAGCGCTGGGCTGAACCGCTACCTCTTTGAGATGGCTAATATTCGCGAGCACTGCTCCTGGGTAACCGAAGACCACGACCGAGCTACCGAGAAAGCCAAGGCGTTGGTAAGCGCTGCGGTAAGGCGTGTTTACTATCAAGAACCCCTGGAGAGCAGAGAGGTTTCCATCAACCCCAATACCCTGGTAGTGGGGGGAGGCATCGCTGGCATTCAGGCGGCTCTGGAGATTGCCGACTCCAAACACACCGTCTATCTGGTGGAAAGGGAGCCCAGCATTGGCGGGCATATGAGCCAGCTAGATAAGACCTTCCCCACTCTGGACTGCTCGGCTTGTATTCTTACTCCCAAGATGAGCCAGGTAGGCTCACATCCCCATATTGAGCTGATGAGCTATAGTGAAGTAGAGGAGGTTGCTGGCTATATCGGCAATTTCACGGTTAAAATCAGAAAGAAGCCCAGATATATAGATATTGACAAATGCACCGCTTGTGCTGACTGTGAACAGGCGTGTCCAGTTGAAATGCCTAATGAGTATGACATCAAATTAAGCCGGAGGAAGGCGATATATAGACCTTTCCCTCAGGCTGTCCCCAATAAGTTCGTTATTGATAAACGAGGCTACCCACCGTGTCGGGTTGCCTGTCCCGCTGGGGTCAATGCCCAAGGCTATGTAGCCCTTATCTCCCAGGGCAAGTTCAAGGAAGCGCTTGAAGTGCTGAGGAAAACTATGCCCTTTGCCGGGGTCTGTGGGCGAGTTTGCACTCACCCCTGTGAGAAGGAGTGTGAACGAGGGCAGGTTGATGAGCCGGTGTCCATTCGCTCTCTAAAACGCTTCATGGCTGACTACGAGATGAGAGTGGGCAGAGAAAAGGCAACTCCCGTCGAAAAGACAAAGGAAGGCAAAGTAGCCATTATCGGCTCCGGACCGGCAGGCTTGGCTTGTGCCTACGACCTGGTTAGACAGGGATACCCGGTTACTGTATTTGAAGCCGCCCCCCAAGCCGGTGGTCTATTGCGCTATGGTATCCCGGAACACCGGTTACCCAAGAAGATATTGGATAATGAAATCAGCTATGTCGAAGAGCTCGGAGTAGAGATAAAAACAAATACCCCGGCAGAAAACCTGGAGAATATCTTTAATCAAGGCTATAAAGCGGTATTCCTCGGTACCGGTGCCGGGATAAGCCAGAAGATGGGTATTCCCAATGAAGACGCCAAGGGAGTAATCCACGCCCTCAACTTCCTGAAGCAGGTAAGTTCAGGGAAAACGGTTGACCTTGGTGACCGAGTGGCAGTTATCGGTGGTGGCAATGCTGCCATAGATGCCGCCAAAGTAGCCCACCGCCTGGGAACCAAAGAGGTCTCGCTTATCTACCGCCGTTCCCGAGCCGAAATGCCAGCCGAGAAGAGCGAGGTTGATGAAGCCGAGCAGGAAGGAATTAAGCTCAATATCCTGATGGCACCGGTTAAAGTCCTGACCCAAGATGACCGAGTAACTGGTATCCAATGTATCCGGATGGAGCTAGGTGAGCCTGATGCCAGTGGTCGCCGACGTCCGATACCAATTAAAGGCTCGGAATTCAATATGGATATTGATACGGTAATCATGTCCATTGGTCAAGCGGTGGATAAGACAATGCTGCCCAAGGAGCTTGAATATACCAGCTGGGAGACTCTCTCTGTTGACCCGGTTACCATGCAAACCAACATTGAAGGTGTTTTTGCTGGCGGTGATGTGGTTTCTGGTCCGTCTGATGTTATTGCCTCGGTTGCGGCCGGAAAGGAATCTGCCATCTCCATCGACCTCTACCTTAGCGGAGGAGACCTAAAAGAGGGAAGACCAGCCCCTCTGGAAAGGGTAAAAGAGGTATCAAAGGAGGGGGTGGAGATAAAGGCAAGGGCAGCCATGCCAATACTTGAACCAGAGAAACGCCAGGGTTTTGCCGAGGTTGAGCTAGGCTTTGACGAAAAAACGGCTATTGAAGAAGCCAAACGCTGTTTGAACTGTGGTGCCTGCTCAGAGTGCATGGAGTGTATTAAGGCTTGCCAAGCTGAGGCAATTAATCACGAGATGACGGAGGAGATTGTCGAGGTAGATGTTGGTAACATAATCATAGCCACTGGTTACGACAGTTTTGACCCCACTCCAATTTACCAGTATGGCTATGGACGACTTGATAACGTTCTTACCAGTCTTGAGTTTGAGCGGATAATTAACGCCTCAGGGCCTACTGACGGTCATGTTCTATTGAAGGACGGCTCAGAGCCGAAGACGGTGGGCATTATTCACTGTGTAGGCAGCCGTGACAAAAATTATCACGAATATTGCTCCCAGGTGTGCTGTATGTACTCCATGAAATTCAGCCACTTGATAAGAGAGCACGTTCCCGGAGCTAAAGTCTATGAATTCTATATCGACATCAGGGCGGCGGGCAAGGCTTACGAGGAGTTCTATAACCGAGTCCTGGATGAAGGAACCAACTTTATTCGGGGTCGTCCCAGCGATATTATTCCGCAGGATGGTAAACTGATTGTCCATGTTGAAGATACCTTAGCCAATATCCAACGCCAAGTCCCGGTGGACATGGTGATACTGAGCACAGGTCTTGAACCAAAGGCGGACGCAGCTGAAGTTGCCCGGCAGTTCTCCCTGAGCCTAAGCGCCGATGGCTTCTTCCTGGAGAGACACCCCAAGCTTGACCCGGTGGCAACAATGACTGACGGTGTCTTCGTCGTCGGTTGCTGCCAGTCTCCCAAGGATATTCCGGCCACGGTGGCTCAGGCAGCGGCAGCTGCTGCCCGAGTTCTAGCCATGATTAGCGCTGGCACCATAGAGATTGAAGCTGCCATCGCTCATATCGATGAAGAGCTTTGCTCTGGCTGCAGGATATGTGAGAGTCTTTGCCCCTACAAGGCTATCTCCTTTGACGAGGAGAAAAAGGTGTGTTGGGTTAATGAAGCTCTGTGTAAGGGATGCGGAGCCTGTGTGGCCGCTTGCCCCAGTGGGGCTAATACTGGCAAGCATTTCACTACTGAAGAAATCATGGCTGAGATTGAGGGTATATTAGTATGACATAGTCCCATTGCTATAGAGTAATAACGGAAATAAAGCTGGCTCAGTCAGTTAGTGAATGTCTGGGGATAAGATAGA
>Ga0208325_1000341_pt1 | contig 12624 bp, 13 predicted proteins | sample PL_2010_330m_FD_185486 | JGI IMG/M metagenome (GOLD analysis project Ga0208325, IMG submission 185486) | Freshwater microbial communities from Powell Lake, British Columbia, Canada to study Microbial Dark Matter (Phase II) - PL_2010_330m... | ecosystem: Environmental > Aquatic > Freshwater >...
TAAAATTAATAATATTTGGATAATTTGTATAAATTTATCTTCCTAAATGCGTTTTATCGGATATTTTGCATTTATCACATGATTTATCATAACTCCAAGATACAAACAAAAAAAATAAAACGACTAATAATGTAACCTTAGCCGTTTTTTAAATCAATAAAGGTTAAATCTCAATAAGAAATTAACCCTTGACCAGATATACTAATAGTAGTGGTGGAGTTGATAACAGTAGATTCTATAGTTATAGATTGAGTTGTGCTAGTAGCACTGGTGCCAGTCAATTTATTAAAAGAAACATCAATACTATTTCCGGCTGTTGGAGTTTCGTATTCTATTCCTTTGTGAAGATAACGAGTTTCTTCTGGGGAAGTATAACTTACGCCCGTATAAAGCGCGTAAAAATCATCGCCAGAAGCGGGATTTTCAAAATGAATTCCCCACTGGTTGCCACTTTCTTGAGCTATTGATTTTTGCTGAGCATAGCGGAGATAACCCACAATTTCTTGAGCAGTAGTGTTTAATAATTTAGCTCTCTGCTGATTAATATAAGAAGAAGCGCCAACACCGGCAAGAATAGTAGTGATAGCGACGACGATTAATAATTCCATTAAAGTGAATCCTATTCTCGCTTTGCGAGAACGGCTGTATTGTGTATTGTGTATTGGGTATTGGGTATTAAACATTTATAAATTGTTTAAAAGTTTAATAGTTTAAAAGTTTAAAGATTTATGAGATTGCTTCGTCGCTACGCTCTTCGCAATGACACAATCGTAATGACATTAGTATAATTCGTATGCATTAATATATTGGTATCGTGGTTTAAAACTGTCCCACAAGTTGGTAAACAGGAACAATAAGAGAAAGAGCTATGCCTCCTACTATAACACCCAAGAACATTAGAAGCACAGGCTCTAATAATGAAACCAAGGTTTTTAAAGCTGCATCAATTTCTGTTTCATAAAAAGTTGATAAAGTTTTTAAGATTTCTTCTGTGTGTCCGGCTTTTTCACCAATAGCTAAAAGATTAGAAACTACTGCGGGAAATATCGCTTCTTTTTTAAAGGAGTTTCCCATACTTATACCTTGCGTTAAATGCTTTTTGGCAATTCTCAATAAGGCGGCTTCGTATTTAGGATGCCCAACTGCTCCGGCTGTTACTTCTATTGCCTCTATTATTGGCATCCCGGCCTTTATTAAACTTGATAAAACGCTTGCAAATCTTTCTAAAGCCATTTTTTCAACTAAATCACTGGCTACTGGTATCTTCTCCATAAAAGAAGCAAATTTTTCTCTTCCTTTTTGAGTCTTTCTAAAATAATATAACAAAGCAATAGGAATAGCGATTAAAGCAGGAAATACTATAAAAATGTTTCTGTTTAAAAACATTCCTGTACCAAGAACTATTTTAGTAAAAGTTGGAAGTGTTTGGCCAGTACTTAAGAACATCTCGCCTAATTTAGGAACAGCAAAAGTTACCAAAAAAATTATCATACCAAAAGAAGTTATTAAAAGAATAACTGGATAAACCAATGAAGATTTTACTTTCGTCTGCAAGCTTCTATCTCTTTCCAAGTTTATGGAGACCTGATTTAAAGTCGCTTCTAAATTTCCAGAATTTTCTCCAGCTTTAATTAAATTTGTAATCACTGAAGAAAAATATTCAGGATGATTGGAAAAAGTGATCCAAAATGGTTTTCCTTGTTCTAAATTAGAACGGGTTTCAAATAAAAATCGCCTGGCTGGTCCAGATTCAAAATCCTGAATTAAAATATCTATTGCGCTGAATAAATCGGTCCCAACTTTAAGCATTAAAGCAAGATACTTGGTTAGAAAAACTTTATCTGCCAAACTAAGAGTTTTTTTGAAAATAGCAAGCCCTTTTTTTTCTTCTTCTGAAATCAATGGTTTAACAGAAAGCGGCTTTAATTTTTGCGTTGTTAGATATTCTAAAACCGCCTCAGTGTTAGGCTGATTAATATTTCCTTCTTTTATGCGGCCCTGTGGATCTTGGGCAAGATAGTGAAATAACATAATTACTCTTTGATTACTCGTAGGATTTCTTCAATTGTTGTTAATCCTAGTTCAGCTTTTTTAAGCCCGTCTTCAAACATTGTTCTAGTTCCATGAGCAAAAGCAATTTTTCTTAAACCATCCAAAGAAAAATCGCTTCTCTGAATATATTCTCTTACTTTTTCGGTGATATTAAAAGCTTCATAAATAGCCAAACGTCCGCGATAACCAGTAAAATTACAAGAATTGCATCCTTTTGCGCGATAAAGCTGTTTAGGGTGATAAGGGGATACTTCCTCGCCTTTTAACAATACAAGTTGTCTATTAATAGTTTTATCTATATCATCTGGCACCTTATAACTCTCTATGCAATCACGACAAATTCTTCTGACCAATCTTTGGGCTATTACCAAATTTACAGTGGCAGAAATTAAAAAAGCGGGAATGTCCATATCAATTAAACGAGGAACAGCAGTAGGCGCGTCATTTGTATGTAAAGTGGATAAAACTAAATGGCCTGTTAAAGCGGCATGAGTAGAAATTTCTGCAGTTTCTTTATCTCTAATTTCACCAACCATAATAATATCAGGGTCTTGACGCAAAATAGATCTCAAGCCATTGGCAAAACTAATACCTGCTTTCTCATTTACCTGTGTTTGGTTTACATACTTAAGCTCATATTCAATTGGATCTTCAATTGTAACAATATTAACTTCTGGCCTATTAAGTTTATTTAAAATTGCATAAAGTGTTGTCGTTTTACCAGAACCAGTAGGACCAGTAATTAAGATTATCCCTGTAGTTTTAGTAATGTTTTCTTGAACTATTTCTGCAACATTTTCCAACATACCTAATTCCTCAAAACTCATTGGCTTGGTAGAACCTGTTAAAAGACGCATTTCTACTTTTTCCCCATAAAGAGTAGGCATTATAGCAACACGGATATCAAAAATAACATCAGCATATTTATATTTTAATCTGCCGTCTTGCGGTTTATTATGTTCGTCAATTGATAAGTTGGATAAAATCTTAATGCGCGCCACAATTGCCGGATGAATCTCTTTAGCCAGTCTTATTATTTCTTTCATAACTCCATCAATACGAAAACGGATTAATACCTCGTCACCCAATGGTTCAGCATGAATATCTGTTGCATTTATGGAAGCTGCGTAAGAAATAATATTATTAGTCAAAGATACTATAGGAAATTCTGTTGCTGCTTTTTTTGCTTCTACTCCTTTTAATTTTAACGAGGAACGAATACTTTCTTGAATAATTTTTTTAAAATCTTGAGAAACTTCAGCCCCATATTGAGCAAAAGCAGCTTTTAAATCCTCATCTGAAGCCAAATGAGATTTAATAAAATAACCTGTGTATTTTTCCAAAAAATCCAAATTTTCCAAATTTGCCGGATCTAACATTGCTATATTTAACGAGTTGTCCTGCTTATCAAAAACAACAGCATTTCTAGTCCGGGCTATTTCCTCTGGCAAAATATTAAGAATTTCTGTAGGAATTTGTAAACCAATTAATTTTATTCTTGGAACGTTAAGTTGCTTAGCAATAATATCAGCGTAAAAATCATTGGTGATAAACCCGCGAGAAATTAAAAGATCAACCGGATCTTTTTCTATCCTTTTTGCTTCTTTTAATGTATCATCAAAATCTTTTTCAGATACAAGACCTGTTTCAAGAATAAGTTTTTTAAGAATTGTTGGGGGAAGAATCATAATATATTATCGATGCTAATATACGAATTGATACTAATAATACGAATGTAAATTAATTAGTATAATTCGCATGCATTAGTATATTGGTATCGCGTTTAAATGGTAAGTTGTACTACTCCTATATATTTACTTATTATATCACTTAAAAGCAAGACGAGTAAAGCGCAAGGAATCCAAAAATAAAGAAGCGGCAAACGACTTCTTCCTTTATTAAAAAGAAAAGAAATCAGATGCAAAACCACTCCCAGGAAAAGAACCAAGCAAAGAAAAATTAAACAATCAGGCCAACCAACAGCTAAAATACCTAAAGCAGCTAAATATTTTTCTTCATCATAAAAAAGATTCTTTTCAAATTTCTTGTTTAAAAAATATATTCCAAAAAATACTATGATTGCTGTGATAATAGTAATAATTGATTCAAACCAATAATGCTGCCATGAATATCTTAAAACATAACTAATTGGACTATGTGGAGGTAAAAATCTTTGAGTAAGTCCCTGCTGAGACCATAACCACCAATTAAGAATTGTGGAAAAGATAGATTGAAATATAATTACTCCAGAAAAGATATAAACAATAAGTTTTAAAAATTTCTCCTTTGGTAATTTCTTTTTTAAAATCCAATATATCAAAAGCCCCGCCAAGATGATTAATCCTAAAGCGGGGCGTAGAATTACAAGCAAAAAACTAACAAACCAATTCATTAATTAAAATATTTCTTGATTATACTCCTGTGCCAGTATAACAAGTAGCACTAGTAGCTATAGAAAGCGTCATACCAGTACCAACTTCATAAAGACCAGTATTAGTTCCACCATCGCCTGTTTCAACATCACCACCACCTGAAGTAGTATAATATGTACTTTCCATATTGGCAACTAATTTAAATGTATAATCAGTAGCGCTTAATACTCCGTAAACATAATAGCGTCCAGGGGTAGCACCAATTGCAGTCTTATTAGGATCAGTCGGCAAAGAACCAATTGGTGAACCACCAGTCATTCCATCAAAATTAATAGGAATCCAGCCAAGCCCAGCTGTAGTTAAAGCTTGAGTACCAGAAGCGGTACTAAAACAGCTAGCAGTTGCAACGTCAGAAAAGGTGTTGCTCACAGTACCAATACTTGGAGAACTAGTTTCAGTAATATAATAAGCAATTGCTGTTTTTAGTGTATTAAGATCAGAAATTCTTTGAGAATCGCGAGCTTTTTTCAAAAGTTGAGCTGGATTAATTACTAAAACTACCGTAGTTGATAAAATTGATAAAATACCTATAACAATAAGTAACTCTAACAAAGTAAATCCTTTTTTTGTTTTCATTCTAATTTATAATTAATTATTTAAATTCGACCTTTCTATTTTCTGATTATAGTATAGAAATAAATTTTTCTATTGTCAAGAAATTTATTCTCCGGATTCTGATTGTTTAATCACTTCTGTCTCTTTTTTCACTTTATTAACTAATTCTTCTACAGAAAGACGAGCTTTTATAAAATAGTCAATAACTCCTAGCGCCTTCCCCCTCTCAATATCAGAAGGTTGCCCTAAATTAGAAATGATAATAACTGGAAGTTTTTCTAAAAGCGGATCCTGGCGAATTGTTTCCAAAACTTCAAAACCATTTTTCTTTGGCAAAATTAAATCCAAGAGAATTAAATCAGGTTTTACTCCTTGTTCTATTAAAAAATTCAACGCCTCATCACCATCTGCCGCTCTAACAACTTTGAATAATTCTTTTTCTAATTTCATTCTTAAAACACTGCTCAAAAAAGGATCGTCTTCTACTAATAGAATTGTGGGTTTGTTATTCATAAAAATTAATCTTTATATTATATATTATATATCAATTTTTTCGAAAATATTTCAATCATTATTTTTAAAGTATACCAGACCATAAAACAAAAAACAACCTTGTCAAATAGACAAAGTTGTTTTTAGTTTCAATCCTTTCTGGTTACCCCAAGTGTAATTAGTCTTGTTTTTTGGATGGTAAGACTAACATCCATATCTATCAAAATTCATCAATTGATGAATGACAGAATCAACCTAAAAGTTTTTATCTGAAAAAACAGATAAAAAATTCTATAAAAGAAAAGTTTCACCACCAGCTTCCGCTAGCGGTGCCTTGTTCATGATATTCCACATGTTTCCATGGGCATGGACTATATCTTCATCCAGCCCTTTTTTAAAAAGAACTGGAGCCAACGTGTAGTCTCTACGGGGCTAAGAAAATTTATAATCGAAATAAGATAAACAATAGGGTTTAATTACTGAGAAGAATTTTTTAGTATTTTCACATCCTGAAATATATAACCTTGGTTTATTATGATCTTTTAAAATCAAAATTTTAACCTTATATATCTCCTCTAAAAGATTCTTTAATCTTGCGTTTTCTTCCCAGGAAAAACTCTGAGTATTTAACATAGCACCATAAATTTTATTCCCGGTTTTTCGAATATTTCCATCATCCATATACCAAACAGCTACAACAAAAGGTTCTTTAAGATATTCCTCTATATCTTTTGGTAATATCTTTTTGCCTTTTCTATAAAAGTTATAAGCAAAATTAGTAAAATCAGGATGACTGATAGTTCGAAAATGCCAAGAATTAGTTTTTGCATAATGCTTGGGACAAGAAAGAATCCACTTTTTGAAAATTTTATATTTCCAAAAAAGATATTCTTTTTGACTTGCTCCATGCTGTATACTCAATCGATAACTTTTACCCCAAGCATTGGGTAATAAAGCACTATCCCCTAACAATGTTCCTACTAAGAACAATCTTTGTCTCTTACTTAATTTTAGAGATTTTCTAAGATCTCTAATGTCTCTTGAATTTGTAATCATAAATTTTCCAGCTTCCCTCGGTATTACCCGTTACCTTTATAAAAAAGCACTTGGGCTTCACCGATACAGTTAGATTTTTCTAGAAGATTACTCCTCTAGGTCACAACTGGCTTTCGCCTTATGACTTAGCCCCTGTCACCGAACCTACCCTAGTTCCCCCGAGAGGGATTTTTAGGTATTCCCGGCTTCCTTGACTTGACAGGCGGTGAGTACAGAGTTCGAGAACGTATTCACCGCGGTATAGCTGACCCGCGATTACTAGCGATTCCAACTTCATGAGGTCGAGTTTCAGACCTCAATCCGGACTGGGAGATTGTTTGATGCGATTAGCTCCACCTTACGGCTTCGCAACGCATTGTCAATCCCATTGTAACATGAGTGTAGCCCAGGGCATCAAAGGGCCATGCTGATTTGACGTCATCCCCACCTTCCTCCCCGCACTCAGAACATGAACAGAAATTAAAATTCCTGTACTGAGTGCGAGGCGGTCTCCTATGACACTTGTAACATAGGACAGGGGTTGCGCTCGTTTCCCCACTGAAGGGAACGACTCGCGCCACGAGCTGACGACCATATTATTCCATTATTACTAATGGTATGGACTATACCATCACCCAATTTTTCATCAGCAAAAAATTGGGGACCAGCGTTTATTATCTACTAAAAATAAATAATAAAATCTTTAAGGCCTAATTAAAGATTAAGTCTCTACGGGGCACAAATTCTAAAATTAAAGTTTGTGCTTCCCACGGCATTGCCCATTCTTTTATAATAAAAGAATTAGGGTTTCACCGTTATGAGCTGGTTTTGCATTCTGAATTACTTCAGAATGGGTCGAATCTTCAACCATGCAGCACCTGTTCTGATGTCCTTGCAGAGGTTCCGGTTTTCACCGGAATTTCATCAGAATTTCAAGCCCTGGTAAGGTTCTTCGTTTGTTATCGAATTAAACCTCATGTTCCACCGCTTGTGCGAACTCCCGTCTATTCCTTTGAGTTTTAGCCTTGCGGCCGTACTTCCCAGGCGGGGTGCTTAACGCGTAAGCTTCGTCACTGATAGGGTCGATACTACCAGCAACTAGCACCCATCGTTTAGGGCGTGGACTACAAGGGTCATCTTGTAGATTTATTTTGCTCCAATTACTTGGAGGATCGGACTATATAATCATCTTTTGATAAGATGTCTAGCGTTTCCTAATAGCAAAAGCTATTAGTACTCCATAAATGGATAGTCTCTACGGGGTCAATTACGACTTCCCTCGGGATTACCCCTAATAAGGGTTTCCCCGATATAGCTAGATACGCACTTTGACATCACTGTCAAAGGGGACACCATTCGTTCCGATAAAAATCGGAACAAGGACCTATCTAATCCTTTTTGCTACCCACGCTTTCGTCTTTGAGCGTCAGGAAAGACCCAGTTGGCTGCCTTCGCTTTCGGTGTTCCACACGATATCAACGGATTTCACCCCTACACCGTGTGTTCCGCCAACCTCTTTCTTCCTCTTAGTCTTGCCGTATTTATTGTTTCTCCCTGGTTGAGCCAGAGGCTTTAACAACAAACTAACAAAACCGCCTAAGGACGCTTTACGCCCAGTAAATCCGGATAACGCTTGAAGCCTATGTATTACCGCTGCTGCTGGCACATAGTTTGCAGCTCCTTATTCCTCCAGTAATGTCATACCGAATAAACGGCATTCTTCCTGGAGAAAAGTGGTTTACAGGCCGAAACCATTCTTCCCACACGCGGTGTCGCTCGGTCAGGCTTTCGCCCATTGCCGAAGATTCTCGGCTACTGCCTCCCGTAGGAGTAGGGCCCGTGTCTCAGTGCCCTTGTTGGGGACCATGCTCTCACACCCCCTACCCGTCATAGCCTTGGTGAGCAGTTACCTCACCAACAAGCTGATAGGACCTAGGTCTATCATCAAGCAGATTACTCCTTTATTCCAATCTTCATAGAAAATTGGAAACTATTGGGTATTACCTCGTCTTTCGACGAACTATCCCCATCTTGATGGTAAGTTACCAAGGTATTACTAACCCGTTCGCCACTATTCCGATAAATCGGAATCGTACGACTTGTATGCCTTATCCACACCGCTAGCGTTCATCCTGGACCAGGATCAAATCCTCATTTAAAATCTTGGAATAACCAGAAAAGATTGAACGTATTTCATACTACTAAATTTTAAAATTCAAAGTATAAAATATTTAACTAACTATTAAATTATCAAAGAACTCCTCAATATGAGGTATTAAATATTATAAAGGAAAAATTTCCTTTGTCAACCTAAAATAATATTTGTGCCCCCGGCAGGATTCGAACCTGCGACCCTGACCTTAGGAGTGTCATGCTCTAATCCACTGAGCTACGAGGGCAAAAATTAGCGGGCCGGACGGGATTTGAACCCGTAACCCCTGCCGTGACAGGGCAGTGCTCTAACCAAATTGAGCTACCGGCCCAAATAATAATTAATTGCCTTTTTATAAATATTATATTTTCTTTCTAAATAAATCAAATTTTTTATATTATCGTTTTCATACATAAATTTAAATATTTTTTTAGAGTCATTGGTACTATAAGATAATCTCCATGCATTGCCACTATAGTATAAAGATCCGTGTAGATAGAGCAAAGTTTTTAATTTATATTTCAATTTCTCCAAAATAAGTTTACTTCCAGAAACAAATCTTGTAGACAGTATTGGTGATTTACTTTTTCTATCGGATTTTTTAAAGAAACCAAAAGTAACATTGCCATCGCCGTCAAAATATCCTCGTACAAAATGAGAAAAATATTTACGGGGCACTTTAGGCAGATCTATTGTTTTACTTTTATTTGAAGTTAAGCCAAGTTTTAATAAATCATTGAATATTTTTTTACTCCCAATCTGTAAACGATACGAAATTTTTTGTCCCTTCCTCTTCCGAGAAGTTATTTTGTGGCCAGAATTCATTGATTCCTTTATTTTCTTTAATAGATTTTTATCAGTAATTTGGAATTCAATGAAACACGCGCCTCTTTTGTTTTTAACCATACTTCCATCAGCAGCAAAAAATCCTAAAACGTAAGCCATTTCTGGCGTCCACTCCTTAAAGAAATTTTCATTCTTAGTTTTATAAATCGGCATATTCTTTATAAGTGCCAGGGGTGGGGATCGAACCCACGACCTTAGCTTTATGAGTGCTATGCTCTAACCGACTGAGCTACCCTGGCAATAATATTTATGCAGTTGCGGGGGTTGGAATTGCACCAACGTCTCAAGGTTCTTAAATGCACCACTTGTTACCAAATGGAATGGACTATCCCATCTCCCTTCTTTATATGGAGGGAGCTCCCATTATAGTCTCTGAACCTTATCCTTATAGCTTTAAAAGCATAAGAAGCTTGGCTGCTGATTGTCCTTAAAATATAAATATCTTAAGGAGTTCCCGGCAATTTAGAGAGTTTTTCCACAGAACGTTACCATTCTGGGCCACAAAATTTTTATGGGCCTCGTGAGATACTACTTCTCCACCCCGCGGTTTTTATTATAAAAGAAAAGTGATTTAAATGCAAGGCTATTATAAGGTATTTAATAATTCACTCCAAAATTTTTTATATATAAATACAATTTCTTTTGCTCTATTTTGGTTTAAAGAAAAATTTTTATCTCCAATAATCTTTTCTCTAATACCATGCAACCCAAGCAATACATCTAAATTCTGATAATTTCTGAATTTTAATTCCTCTAAGTTTTTTACAAAATCATCTTCAGAATATCCCATAAAACTTAAAGTTTTTTTCACCACTGCTTCTGCTTTAATCACAGCTAATTTCCATGAAGATTGATAAGGTTCTTTTAAGAGTTGGTCTATCTTCTGCCATTCTTTGCGGCCTTTTCCTGACAAAGAAAAGACAGGAACAATCCCCCACCAAGTTTGTAATCTTTCTATATGTTTAGAAAAAAAACGCAATTTCCAAAAAAGATAAGCAGCACCAATTAATAGCCCGCAACACATTGCAAGACAAAAAATCTTAAAGTAAAAAAAATATGTAAGAATAGATTCAGTCATTATGAAATAATATTTTCAATTGTTTTTGATATATTTAATAATGAAAAATCAGAAAGATATGGTCCGATAATCTGCATGTTTATAGGTAAATTATCTGCTTGGCCGCAAGGTAAATTAATTGCCGGTATTCCTGCAATATTAGCGCCTACTGTAAAAATATCTGAAAGATACATTGACAATGGATCATCAACTTTCTCGCCAATCTTAAAAGGAAATGTTGGAGAAGTAGGGGTAATAAGAAAATCAACTTCTTCAAAAACTTTATCAAATTCTTTAGCAATTAATCTTCTCACTTGCTGAGCTTTTTTATAATAAGCATCATAATATCCGCTTGATAGAACATAGGTTCCTAAGACTATTCTTCTGCGCACCTCTTCTCCAAACCCTTCTCCTCTTGTTTTAAAATATATATCATGCAAATTAGAATAATCATTAATTGAAGAATAACGAATGCCATCAAAGCGCGCTAAATTAGAACTTACTTCAGCAGGCATAATAATATAGTAACAAGGCAAAGCATAAGAAGTAGAAGGTAAACTAACTTCTTTAATAGTCGCTCCTTGAGATTTAATTTTCTCAATCACTTCTTCAATAGTTTTCTTGATTTTATCATCTAATCCTTCCTGAAAATATTCTTTAGGCAAACCAAAAACTGTATTCTGTATATTCTGCGTTTTATTTGTAACTACAGAAATATCTTGAGAAGTAGAATCCATTGTATCCTTACCTGCAATACTTTTAAAAACTATTTCTGCGTCTTCCACATTTTCAGCAAATGGTCCAATAATATCTAGTGACGAAGCCATGGCAATAAGCCCATAACGTGAAACTGTACCATAACTTGGTTTAAATCCAACTACTCCGCAGAAACCAGCTGGTTGTCTAATTGACCCACCTGTATCTGACCCTAAGGCAAAAACTGACATTTTACTTGCCACAGAAGCTGCAGAACCTCCAGAAGAACCTCCTGGAACTCTTTCTAAATCATGTGGATTTTTTGTTGTAAAAAAAGCTGAATTTTCTGTTGAAGATCCCATAGCAAATTCATCCATATTCGTTTTTCCTAATAAAATCGCTCCTTGCTTTTTTAATTTTTTTATTACCGTCGCATCAAAAGAAGCAGTATAGTTTTCTAAAATTTTTGAACCAGCAGTAGCTTTTACTCCCTTAACTAACATATTATCTTTAATTGCGTAAGGAATTCCTTCTAAAACATTAATCTCTTTTCCTTCTTTAATCTTCTCATCTACTTTTTTAGCTTGTTCTAATGCTGAATCTTTGGTTAAAGTTAAAAACGCTTTGATTTGATTATCTTTTTCATCAATTGTTTGAAAATACCCCTTAATTAATTCTGTAGCAGTAATTTCTTTGTCTATTAATTTGTTATGAATTTCCTTAATCATAAATTTTAAAAAATTGGTGGAATTTTAAAAGAATCATCTTTTAAATTAGAAGCGGATTTTTTTAATTCTTTACTTGCATCTTCTTTTTCTTCATTAACATTATCTTCTCGACAAATATTTTCAAGCAAAGTACCTCCTGTCATAGGCTCTACATTATTAGTGTCTAATTCTTGCAGTTGCCTTACATAATCTAAGATTTTTCCAAGATCTAAAGCAATCTTCTCTTTTTCTTGAGAAGATAATTCTATTCTTGCTAATTCTAATAAATGATCTATCTCTTTAAAATCCATAAAAATTCTTTTTCATTAATTGTTTTTACACCTAATTTTTTAGCTTTTTGATATTTAGATCCTGGATTTTCCCCTACAATTAAATAATTTGTTTTTGAAGAAAGAGTTTCGTTTACTTTACCTCCTAGAGTTAATATTTTTTCTTTTACTTGCTCACGAGACGTTGATTCTAAAACTCCAGTAATAACAAAAGTCAAATCTTTTAATTTTCCATGTTTTTCAGAAACAGATACAGATAATAATTTTATACCTTTTTGCTGAAGTTTTCTAAGAAACTTGATGTTTTTTT
>Ga0208325_1000342_pt1 | contig 12608 bp, 9 predicted proteins | sample PL_2010_330m_FD_185486 | JGI IMG/M metagenome (GOLD analysis project Ga0208325, IMG submission 185486) | Freshwater microbial communities from Powell Lake, British Columbia, Canada to study Microbial Dark Matter (Phase II) - PL_2010_330m... | ecosystem: Environmental > Aquatic > Freshwater > Lake...
AAAAAGCTAAATAATCCGGATCGCCTATCCCGCTAAGGACAAATATCTTTTTCCCCTTGAAACACTCAATCGCGTAAGCCGCGCCGGTAACATCGGTCAAAAAAGACGGTTTATGACGCGTTTCAACGATTGCCTTACCCTGCGCTTTTTCTCCGAGAAAACTCCGAATTTCTTTTATCCGGCTTTCGGAAGCGCTATCAACTTTTGTCAGGACAAAAATATCCGCCCTTTCGAGCGCCGAAACGGGCTCTCTTAAAACTCCGCGCGGGAACATCGATTTGTTCCCGAAAAAATTCACGGCGTCAATCATAAGAATGTTAAGATCTCTTTCTATTCTCCGGTGACTAAATCCGTCATCAAGAATAACAACATCTTTTCCTTCGGCAACCGCGCGCCGCGCGTTTAAAACCCTGTCTCTTCCGACATAAACCGAAACCAGCGGCATTTCATTTTTCAGCATCACACTTTCATCCCGGCCGTATCCTCTCGTTAAAACCGCCGGGTTTTTTTTAATTGAAATAAAATAATCCGCCAAAAATATGGCAAAAGGCGTTTTACCGGTCCCTCCCAACGTAAGATTTCCGACACTTACTACCGGTATACTTACTTTATACTCGCGCCGAATACCGGTTTTATACGCCAGATCAACGATCCGGACAGCTATTCCGTATCCCCATGATAAAACCAGCAAAACGCTCTTCATAAAACAATCAAAAAAAGAATTTCTCCGATCTTTCATGATCGAAATCATATATGTTCTAACACTAAGAGTCATATTTCTCCGCTTCGTAGGGGCGGACCCATGTGTCCGCCCTTTTCTTTTTTCTTTATCCAAATTATGAGGGCGCACACGCGGGTGCGCCCCTACGGTATTTGAGGGGTTGGAAAACTCCCAGGGTTAAATAGGGGTTAAATAGGGACAGACACCTATTTAAAAAAATAAGTGTCTCCCCCTTTAATTTCCCTTTCTCCCTCTTCGTAGGGGCGGACCCATGTGTCCGCCCTTTTCTTTTTTCTTTATCCAAATTATGAGGGCGCACACGCGGGTGCGCCCCTACGGTATTTGAGGGGTTGGAAAACTCCCAGACACCTCAACTAATTATATACTTGCTTAGGGCCTCAACCGTTTTCGTCATCGCGCCTTGATTATCCTTAATGACTTTAAACGCGCCCGCCGCCATTCTCGATCTTTTATCGGGATCTTTCAACAACATTTCTAGAGTTTTTTTCAGTTCCGCGGAGTCCTTCACACAAAGGGCCGCCGAATTTTCAATAAAGATATCTGCGATTTTTCTAAAATTAAACATTTCCGGACCGAAAATGACGGGTTTGCCCCACATGGCAGGTTCTATCGGATTTTGTCCTCCTTTTGGAGCGAGACTTCCTCCGATAAAAACAACATCGGCGAGAGCGTATATATCCTTGAGATTCCCTATCGTATCCACCAAAAGCACATCGATAGTTTCCGGCGAACGCGCGGGGGGATCAAGATAATCTGAAAAATTGCGCGCTTTTAAACCGTTTTTTTCTATCATCGCGTTTATGGCGGGGCACCTATTAACATGTCTTGGAACCAAAATAATTCGCAAATTCCGGTTACTTCGCCTTAAATCCTTGTATATATCAACGATCATCCGCTCCTCGGGAAAATGAGTACTTCCGGCAACCAAAACGCGGGTTTCATCGTTAAATCCGAGCTTACTCCGCGAAAGTTCTTTTTCTCCGCGTCGGGGCATCTCACCGTCAAACTTCATATTTCCGCTTACACACGTCGAATTCTCGTTCGCGCCGAGTTCCTTTATTCTCTCGACGTCACGCTCGGACTGCATACAAAAATAAGTTATGTTTCTGAAAACGCGGCGCGTAACGAACTTTATTTTTCGGTAATTTTTGAACGAATTGTCCGATATTCTTCCGTTAACAATAATGGCCGGAATATTTTTTTTCGCGAGACATGCCAAAAGATTCGGCCATATCTCCGTTTCGATCATTATATACGCTTGGGGATCTATAAGACGCACGGCGCGGCGAACGATCACACTTATATCAAAAGGATAATAAAACACCCCGTCTATAATCCCAACACCCTGCCGCGAAATTATATCCATCCCGGTTTCGGTGGTGGTTGAGGCGATTATTCGCTTTTCGGGGAATTTCTTTTTTACGGCGCGGGCGAGTTTAACCGCCAAAACCGCTTCTCCCACACTTACTCCGTGTATCCAAACCGGTTTTTTTAAATCGGTAATCTTTTTCGGAAGGAAAGCGAATTTCTGCATAAAATTTTTATGCGTCTTTCCTTTCACCACCAAATATGGAAAATAGATAATACCGAAAAGAATAAAAGCTATATTGTATAAAATTCTCATCTTAACTTTTTTTGAACAATTCTATGACCTGGGATGCGCTTTAGAATACATTTTTTTTATTCGTTCCGACCCGAGATGCGTATAGATCTGAGTTGTCGCTAAATTCTTATGCCCCAACAACTCCTGCACACTTCTGAGATCCGCGCCGTTGTTTATTAAATGCGTAGCGAAAGAATGACGGATTGAATGCGGCGATATTTTCTGTTCAATACCGCACTTTTTGACATATTTATCAATAAGACGCCTGATGCTTCTATCGGAAAGCCTCGTCCCCCATTTATTAAGAAACACGGCCCTGGAATCTTTTTTTCGCGAGGGGCGAATCTCGTTCAAATATATCCTGAGGCTTTTTTGCGCCTCGCCTCCGAGTAAAGCCATTCTTTCTTTTTTACCTTTACCTCTTACCTTAACCACGCCGGCAATAAGATCAATACTTTCGATATCAAGCCCGGAAAGCTCGCTCACTCTCGTGCCGGTAGAATACAAAACTTCCAAAAGCGCCCTATCTCTCAGCCCCAAAAGAGTATCCGTCGAGGGAGATGTGATCAATTTAATCGTTCGGTCATAATCTAAAAATTCCGGCAATTTTTTATCCGCTCTCGGCGTAAAAATACTTCCGGCAGGGTTATTGTCAATATATCCGTCTCTAAAGAGAAATTTAAAAAAAGAACGTATCGCGGCCATTTTTCTTATAATGGTGCGCTTTGATATGCCTCTGGCCTTAAGTCCCGCCAAAAAACGCCTTATGTCAAGACGCGTTATCAATTTCGGATCTTGGCCTTTAACAAATTCATCAAGTTCTTTAAGATCGGTCTTATAACTTCTTAAGGTATGCTCGGAATAATTCTTTTCTATATCAAGATATTTTTCAAACTTCTCCATAAAACGCTTCATCCGGAGTTACTCCTCTTCGACAGCTTCTTCGGTTTCCCCGGAAGGCATCTCTCCGGCGGGAAGCTTTCTTGAGGTATACGTACATTTCGGATATTTTGTGCATCCGTAAAACATACCTCTGGAAGACTTGCGTTCAACAAGTTCTCCGTCACAATTTTCTTCAGGACACTTAACACCTGTTGTTATTGATTTGGCGTTTCTGCAGACGGGGAAATCCGAGCAGCTTAAAAATCGTCCGCGCCGGCCCCATTTTATGACCATGGGTTTTCCGCACTCTTCACACACTTCATCCGTTTTAACCGCCTGCCGTTTAACGCTCTTCATCCGCTGTTTTGCTTCTTCAAGTTTCTTCAGGAACGGCTCATAGAAATTTCTGATAACCGAAATCCATTCTTTTTTACCGTCCTCGATATTGTCCAATTCTTCTTCCATCTTCGCGGTAAATTCTTCATCAACGATATCGGGAAAATTCTCAACCAAAAGCCCGTTAACCAACTCCCCAAGTTCCGTAGGCCTCAATGTTTTGCCCAAACGTTTAATATAGTTGCGCGTGATGATGGTTCTAATGGTCGGAGCGTAAGTCGAAGGCCGGCCGATACCTTTTTCTTCCAAAGCTTTCACTAAAGACGCGTCCGAATACCGCGGAGGCGGTTTTGTGAAATGCTGTTCCGGCAACATTTCTTTTAAGTCAAGAACTTCACCCCCCTCGAGCGGGGGAATGGCCGCATCAATGTCCGCGCCGCCTTTTTCGTCTCTATACACTTTTAGATATCCGTCAAAGATAAGCAGACTGCCGCCGGCGCGAAACTGATAATCACCGGCATTGATTATTACCGTTAAAACTGAAAAAAGAGCGTTTTCCATACGGCTGGCAATAAATCTTTTCCATATAAGCGTATATAATTTAAGTTCATCACTCGAAAGATACGCGCTCACCTCGTCAGGAGAACGCAATGGCAATGTCGGTCTGATCGCTTCATGCGCCTCTTGCGCCCTTTTTTTGGATTTATACTCCGGCGGCGTTTTAGGGCAATATTTCTCACCGTGAGTCTCCAATATATATTTGCCCGCCGCCTCTATCGCGTCGCGGGATATATGAACCGAATCAGTACGCATATATGTTATAAGCCCTACGCTCCCTTCGGAGCCCACCTCCATACCTTCATAAAGACTTTGAGCTATCCGCATGGTTTTATTCACTGAAAAATTCAGTCTATTGAACGCGTCCTGCTGCAGGGATGATGTTGTATACGGCGCACGAGGATAACTTTTTTTGTCTTTGCGGCTAATGGACGCGACAACAAATTTCTCTTGTTCTATTTCGGCGATCATTTTTTTCGCTTGGTCTTCTTTGGTCACATTCACTTTTTCGCCTTTATGTTTTACAAGACGCGCTTTAAATTCGCTCGGGACGCCCTCTTCCGGCGGCAAAACTTTCTGTTTAGCCAAAAGAGCGTCAAGACTCCAATATTCCAAGCTTTTAAAATTCCGTATTTCCTCTTCTCTTTTGACTATGATCATAACCGCTACCGACTGTACCCTCCCGGCACTAAGTCCCCGCGTAATTTTTTTCCATAAAAGCGGACTCAAAGAATATCCAACGAGCCTATCCAATACCCGCCGCGCCTGCTGAGCGTTTATCTTATTCATATTAAGTTCACCGGGATGCGAAAAAGCCGCTTTAACAGCTTTGGCGGTTATCTCATCGAAGCTTACCCTGTACACTTCCAGCTTTTTGTTCGCGAGCTGATTCTTAAGATGCCAGCAGATCGCTTCACCTTCTCTGTCAGGGTCCGCCGCGAGATATATGGCGGTGGAAGTTTTAGTTTCTTTCTTGAGACTTGTCAAATATTTTTTCCGCCCCTTCACTACTGTATATTCCGGTTTAAAATCATTGTCGAAATCTATCCCCATCTTATCCGCCGGCAAATCAATAATATGTCCCATACTCGCGAGCACCTTATACTCTTTGCCCAGTATTTTATTTATGGTTTTTGATTTCGCGGGAGACTCGACGATCACTAAAAATTTTGCCGGCGAACCTTTAGTTTTTACAGATTTTGTTTTTACGGATTTCTTTTTTTTCGCCATATGGTTTCACTCCTGTTTTTAATTACAAGGTACAAGTTACAGGTTGCAGGTTTTCCGCCGAAGGCGGACCCGCCTTCGGCGGGAAACTTGTAGCTTGCTGCTTGGAACTTGCAGCTTGGAACGTACCTATTCACGGGCGGACACTTGGGTCCACCCCCTACTTCTTTGCCAATATATAATTTTTCCCCGGCAGTTCTTTTATTTTGCCTCTAAGCTGTAAAGAAAGTAAAACTGCCGATAAGTTTTTCAGTTTTATTCCCGAGTGTTCCGAAATGCGGTCAATATGCGCCGAGGGCTCAGATCTCAAAAGTTTCATGATCGGGCTGTATTCCTCTTTTTCTTCATCTTTCTCTTTCTCTTTTACTTTCAACATCTTAGGCTCGAATTCCGGCGCGGTATTATTTTCCGCCTTGGGACTATCCATATTAAGTTCTTTAAGCACATCATCGGCCGTCATCACCAAAGCCGCGCCTTTTTGTATCAGCATATTGGACCCGCGAGACGAATAAAAATCCGCCCGCCCGGGTACGGCAAACACATCTCTTCCCTCGCCAAGCGCGAGATTCGCCGTTATCATCGCCCCGCTCTTTATTGCCGCTTCGACCACTATAACCGCCTTCACCATTCCGCTTATGATCCTGTTACGCCTGGGGAAATTTCCTCTAAAAGGAATCGTAGTTGATGGATATTCCGTGACAACGGCTCCCTTTTCCGTTATACCGGAAATCATCGATCTTGCTTCCGGAGGATATATATGACCAAAACCGCTTCCCATGACCGCGACAGTTTTGCCGCCGGCTTTGATCGCGCCTTTGTGAGCGGCGGTATCTATCCCTCTTGCCATACCGCTCACAATTATTATCCCTTCAGTCGCCAGATCAAACGCGAGCCTCTCCGCCATCTGAAGCCCATAAGCCGAACATCTTCTCGCGCCCACTATCGCCACAGCGTTTGTCCGAGCTCCGGTTAAAACCCCTTTAGAGTAAAGAACCGCCGGGGGATCATATATATTTTTCAAATTTTCAGGATAATCCCCGTCTTTAACGCAAATCGCCTCAATTCCGTTCTCCCGCATATACACAAGTTCTTTTTTATATTCATCGGTCAAACGCGCGGATCTTATTTTTTTTACCAGATCCGATTTCGGCACAATATTTTTTATAACATCCTCCGCCAGACGAAAGATCTCATCCGTTTCAGAAACATTTTCAATAAGCGCTTTGATCACGCGCGGAGAAACACCGGGAATGAGACTAAGCGCCATAATGTCATGGGAAGAAACGCTCACACAGTCTCCTTAATTTCGCCCGCTTGTATCATATTCAGAAAAATATCGGTAATTGCCGGATCCAGTTTTTTTCCCATTTCATCGCGCATTATCAAAATGGCCTCTTCTCTGGAAAATCCCCTGCGGTAAGGACGATCCGCGGTTAAAGCTTCATATATATCCGCGATACCGAGCACTCTGGCTTCAAGAGGAATATCTTCCCCTCTTAAGCCTTCAGGATAACCGGAGCCGTCATAATTTTCATGATGATTAGCCATTATCGGGATAATATCCCTTAGAAAATAAACAAGATGTACCATTTCCGAGCCCCAGATCGGATGCTTTTTGATCTCCTCAAACTCAGCTTTATCCAGTTTCCCGTTTTTTAATAAAATCTTGTCGTCTATCGCCAATTTTCCGAGATCATGAAGAAGCGAAGCCACTTTGAGGCGTTCTATCCCCTTCTTTTTTATGTTCAGTTTTTCGGCGAGCGAAACGGCGAAAAACATCACGCGAACAGCGTGTTTCGCGGTTCCCGGTTCACTTACTTCCGCGGCGGCAAAAATCGTTTCAACAATTTCCGCGTATGACGTATTCAGCATTATTTCGGTATTTTCATAAACCTTTACTTTCCGCTCGGATATTTCCTTGTCTTTTTTTCCGATAAACGTATAAAGCATTGTCCTCTGTTTTTCCAAAGGTATGGCGACCCAGCATAAATAATCCTCTATTTCTTTTGTTCCGGCCACCGGAGTATCAAACTTGCCGAGCATTTTCTTTTTCTTTATATCGTTAAATATTTTTTTGATCGCCGGACGCTGAAGCGGCGGGATTATAATATCGATCCAATTTTTGCCTATAATATCTTTCTCTTTAAAACTGAAAAAATCAAGATACATTTCATTCGCGAATATAACTTTCCCCGAGGGGTCGGAAACCATAACAGAAGCGGTAACATTCCGGAGAAGCTTCTCAAAAAAAAGAGCCCATAATACGGTATGTTTCTCATCAATCTTTATCTTTCCCGAATCTTTATCTCTCCACGGCATCTGTCCCTCTCTTCCTTGTTTTGGATGTCCTCTTATGTTAGTCTATTATCTCACTTATTTTTTTAACTATAGCTTTTATATCAAAATCCGCGGTATCTATATGAAAATCCGCTTTTTTATAAAACGGACGGCGCGCCTCGGAAAGTTTTTTGATCTCGTTCGCGGGATCTTCAACATTCAAAAGAGGCCTATGAATACTTTTTCTTGTTCTTTCAAAAATAACGCCGGGGGGAGACCAAAGACAGATAACAACACCGTTTTTTTTGAAATTGACCATATTTTCTTTATCTAAAACAGCTCCGCCGCCGGTATCGATCACTTGATCATTTTTTTCTGAAACACTTTCTATGATCTCCCTTTCAAGCTTTCTAAAGTATGCTTCACCCTTATTTTTAAAAATGTCAGAGATCACATTGCCGGAGCGTTTTTCGATCTCATCATCGATGCTTACATATGTTCTTCCGAGCTTCTTCGCGAGCGCTTTCGCGACAGTCGTCTTTCCTGTTGCCATAAATCCTACAATAATAATATTCCGCATAATCGGTAATGGCCGTTTTTTTTGCCGCTCTAAATTCACATACTTTTAATTTGTTCCATATATCCGTTATAATTCCGGCGCGTCTCATCAATAGAATCCGAGCCAAACTTATCCATAAACGCCCCGGCCAGAGCTAAACATACCGCCGCTTCCGCGACAACTCCGCCGGCGGCAACAGCCGAAACATCCGCTCTTTCCACTTCCGCCGCGCTAACACTTTTATCATAAACATTTACCGACGCCAAAGCCCTGGCGAGAGTCGCGATAGGTTTCATAAAAGCGGTTATCACAATGTCTTCACCGTTAGACATACCGCCTTCAATACCTCCGGCATTATTCGATGTCCTTTTAAACTTTTTTTCCGCTTCGAGATAAACGATCTCGTCATGTGTTTGAGACCCCTTAAGCGCGGCACATTCAATTCCGCCGCCGATAGATACCGCTTTCACCGCGGGAATAGACATGATCTGACGCGCGAGTTCTCCGTCTAAACGCCTGTCCCACTGGGTATAGCTTCCAAGCCCGGGCGGCACTTTGCGGGCAATAACTTCAAAAGTTCCCCCAAGCGTATCCCCCTGTTTTTTTGCCTTATCTATCTCCTGCATCATCTTTCGTTCGGCTTTTTTATCCGCGCATCGCACCGGAGATCTTTCAATTCCGCTCAATTCCAGGATTTCATCAAACGAAAGATGTTTCGTATTTGCCCGAGAAGAACCTATCATAGTCACATGGCTGAGAATCTCTATTTCAAACTCTCGAAGCAAGAGTCTGGCAACCGCCCCGAGAGCGGTACGCGCGGCAGTTTCCCGCGCGCTTGCCCTTTCCAAAACACTTCTGGCTTCTTTTAGACCATATTTCTGCATACCCGCCAGATCAGCGTGTCCGGGACGAGGGGCTTTAATTTCAGGCAGTGAATCAATCTTAAAATCTTTATTCGGAATTTCTATACAGATGGGACTTCCGATAGTCACGCCTTTTCTTATTCCGGAAAGAATATTAAAATTATCGGCGGATTCTATCGACATCCGCCCGCCTCTGCCGTATCCATGCATTCTCTTGGCAAGTTCACGCGTAATAACTTTTCTTGCCTCATCATCCAGCTTAAGCCCCACCGGCACACCGTCAAGAATCGCGATCAAACTCCTCCCGTGAGACTCTCCCGCGGTCATGTATCTGAGCATATCTACTCCTTTATCGTTGGCCGGTTAGTCAGTTGGTCCGATAGCTGGTTGGTCAGTTAGCCGGTTTCTTCCGGCCGACTACCAACCTCGTAGGTTGGTGGTGGCTCTATCATACGGGCGGACACATCGGTCCGCCCCTACGAACAACCAACAAGCTCCGCCAATATCCTCGTAGGTTGGTAGCGCTCTTTGCTACCATCCTACGAGGTTGTTGGCGGACGGGCCTACGAACAAAACAAATACCGCAAGATCTCATGTCCGTATAATAAACTTATGATGGCGCCGGCTGAAAGATACGGGCCGTACGGAATAACCTCTTTTTTAAACCGGATCTTCATAAAGATACCGACTCCGGCTCCCATTACGGGAGCTAAAAAAAATGTTAAAATGACAAGTTTCCATCCGAGAAACGCGCCGATCATCGCCATCAGCTTAACGTCCCCTCCGCCAAGCGCTTCTTTTTTGAAAATAAATTCACCGATCACCCCTAAAAGAAACATCATTCCGCCGCCGGCTAAAATGCCTAATCCGGAATTTAAAAACGCGCTCGCGCCTGAGACTGAACCGTCCATTCTAAAAAAGGTCATAAGAATAAGCCCGACAACTATTCCGGGAAGACTTATCACATCCGGAATTTCCTGATGCTCAATGTCAACAAAAGTGATCACGATCAAAGCCCAAATAAATATCCAATATATGAAAAAATTTATCCCTATCGGAAAATAGAACAACAGCGCCGCGCCGCTTAACGCCGTGATCAGTTCCACAAAAAAATATCTGAGAGATATGGGACGCCCGCACTCGCGGCACTTTCCCAAAAGAATTATAAAACTTATCAAAGGCACGTTATCAAACCACGAAATGGTTTTTTCGCAAAAAGGACAGAAAGACCTCGGCCGGACAATGGATTTACCTAAAGGAATTCTGTAAATACAAACATTTAAGAAACTGCCGATTATAGCCCCAAAAATAAATATAACAAATTTTTCCATTTATGCCTTTCGTTTTCGAAGTTCTTCGAGCGCTTTTTTTCTCATGATATTTTTTACTTCGTTAAAATAATCAGAAACAGGATACCATTCGTTGTCGTTAGGCTTTGTCCAACTACAAAAAGATCTTGCCCCCTGGGATACCAACATCCCCAATCCACCTACAGCTGTGAGCCCTTTTTCTTTTGCCGCTTTTACAAGTTCTGTTTCTCGCGCGTAAACCAGATCGTATACCGTCATTCCTTTCTTTAAACAATCAGGAGAAATCGGCATTGGATCTCCTTCTTTTGAGCCGAGCGGAGTAGCGTTTATGACTAAATCACAATCTTGTATTTCTTTTGAGATATCCTCCGTTTTAACCGGAACAAACATCTTTTCATCGTGCCAAAACCGGCTAAATAAAACTTCTAAATCCATTAGCTTATCAAGATCTACATCCGTAACTTTTGTCAGTTTAGGCCACGTGCCATCTTCTTTTTTATCTCCCGAAGTTGATATAAAAAGGCTTATCGCGCGTCCCGCACCACCAGCTCCTACAATAAAAACTTTTTTATCCCCCCAACTGACGTGCGCATCTTCATTAAGAGAGTCTTTAAATCCCTCCATATCTGTGTTAGACGCAATTATTCTATCTTTTTCAACTTTTATTGTATTTACTGCCTGCGCAAATTTAACATATTCATCAATAAATACCGACCATTTTTCCGCATTTTCTTCCAACATCTCCTTGACCTTTATCTTATACGGCACCGTAACGTTCAACCCGCTGATCTTCCCGGTTAAAACTTCATTTTCAAAAAAGCTTTTTAACTCTTCGGGTTTTTTATCAAAAATTTTGTATTTGGAAGAAGGGTCGAATTTTTCAAACGCGGCATTATGCATGGCGGGCGAAAGAGAATAGCTAATGTTTCTTCCCAAAAGCCCGTATATTTTTTTTGAATTTTGTTCTGTCATAATAAAAATGCTGATCAAGTTTCAAGTTTCAGGTTACAAGATACAAGTATTCCGCCGAAGGCGGACCCGCCTCCGGCGGGAACCCTGAAACCTGTAACCTGAAACTTGTAACTTGTACCTTATTTTTTCTTCTTCCTCAAAACAAACCTATTAACAGCGTTCACGTAGGCGAGCACGCTTGCCTCGATCACGTCCGTGCTTGATGCCCTTCCGATCGCGACGCGTTTTCCGAAGGCGACTTTCACGCTCGCCTCGCCAAGAGCATCCTTACCGCTGGTAACCGCGCTTACCTTATAATCAACCAATTTCCCTTTAAGCCCGATCGCTTTATCTATAGTTTTAAAACATGCGTCTATCGGCCCGTCACCGGAGGCGGAAGCGGAAATATTCTTCTTTTCCTTTTCAAGTTTCACGCTTGCCAGAGGACTGATATTGTTGCCGCTTGTCACCTGAAAATCAATAAGTTTATATTCCGCCGGCACCATAGCAATTTCGTCTTCGACAATTACCGCGAGATCCTCATCAAAAATTTTGCTCTTTTTGTCCGCCAAAGCTTTAAAACGTACGAACGCCTGATTAAGTTCGTCTTCTTTGAGGAAATACCCTAATTTTTTCAGCCGTTCCGAAAACGCGTGACGTCCCGAAAGTTTGCCGAGAACAAGCCGGCTTCCTTCAAATCCGACGTCTTCCGGCCGGATGATCTCATAAGTTTCTCTTCTTTTTAAGATCCCGTCCTGATGTATACCGGCTTCATGGCTAAACGCGTTTTCGCCTATAATCGCTTTATTCGGCTGAACAAAAACACCCGAAAGTCTCGATACCAGACGACTGGTTTTATAAAGCTGTTTAGTTTTTATGTTCGTTTTCAAATTGCCGAAAATATCTTTACGCGTTCTAAGCGCCATAACAACTTCTTCCAAAGAAGCGTTTCCCGCTCTTTCCCCAAGCCCGTTGATCGTGCATTCCACTTGTCTGGCTCCGTTTTTTACGGCCGCCAGAGAGTTACTCACTCCGAGCCCGAGATCATTATGACAATGGACGCTTATGACGGCTTTCCCGATATTCGGCACATTTTCTTTAAGATACTTGATAATCTTCCCGAATTCTTCAGGTTCGGAATAACCGACCGTATCGGGAATATTCACCGTTTTCGCTCCCGCCTTAATAACCGCTTCCACAACCCGCGCGAGAAAATCAAGTTCCGTCCGAGACGCGTCTTCCGGAGAAAACTCAATATCGGAAAATTTTCCCCGCGCGTATTTTACCGCGTCCACGGACG
>Ga0208325_1000343_pt1 | contig 12582 bp, 24 predicted proteins | sample PL_2010_330m_FD_185486 | JGI IMG/M metagenome (GOLD analysis project Ga0208325, IMG submission 185486) | Freshwater microbial communities from Powell Lake, British Columbia, Canada to study Microbial Dark Matter (Phase II) - PL_2010_330m... | ecosystem: Environmental > Aquatic > Freshwater >...
CTTTAAACCTTTGTATAACAACATTTTAGGGTACTTTTTCGTATGTCCTAAAACCGTGTGGGGGGGTAGTCTATTGAATAAAAAATAATGTAAAAAACCTGTTGACAACCTGAGAATAACCTGTTATTATCGTGTGTATAATACGCAAAGCTCACGGAGCAAAAAAGTATAATGCGTTAATAATGTCAATTTAGGAGTTAAAAAATGCCTAAGCTTAATGCAGAACAGTTTCAAGAGAAACATGCTCGAAACCTGAAGGCTTCAGTAGAGGATATGCGCGCCGGCGCTGATAGAGTAACGGTTGCTCCAACAGAATTAGCCGCAAAGAAGATAGACAAGATGAAGGCTAATTTTGTAAAGGCCATCGATAGCGGTAAAGTTGAACGCGGCCTGAAAAGGGTTACTCTTGATGACTGGAAAACGAAGTACAAAGAGATCGGTGTTGACCGTGTTTCTGGTGGTATTGATGGTGCCAAGGCAAAAGTCATTGCTTTCGCCTCCGAACTCCTGCCTTTCGAAGCCTCTCTTCAGACGGAAATAAACAAGATGTCCGATCTTACCCTTGAAGATTCCGTTGCCCGCGCAACGAAGTGGATTAGGGGTATGTCAACTTTTAAGAGGACAAAATAAAGGAGGGGTATGAATTATGATAAACCAAAGACAAAGTATCATTCAGGAAGACCTCTCCATCGTTCCGTCGGGGACGTGGATTAAAGACCTGTCTGGTGAGGACCCGATTTCCCGTTTGACGATACTCCCGATTATAACAAATCCTAACGCATGGGTTAATTCAGCACATCCAGACGAAGCGATAACCAAAATTGAGCTTGTTGACAGCTCGCAGGTTATCTTTTCAATGGACGCCGCCGCAGCGAGGGGTTTAGCTTATGTCGGTACAGGTCATTTTCCGGTTACTTCGCTTAATTACTCCGCGCTTCAATGGGCAATGTGCCCAATTGAGATTTATTTTGGACGTGATTTGTGGGATCCGGAATATGCACTCGATCCTGCATGGTTCAAGAATCTTCAGCTTCGAATAACGCACGATCTTGACGCTTATATGGCAGGGGCCACTGTAGGTTACTTGAATGTCTATGCCGACGTATTCAATAAGGGAGCGGTTTCACCGAAAGGGTATCTGTTAGCTCAGGATACGTGGGACAAAACCTGTGTTTCGGCGGCTAAAGAGTACATTGACCTTCCCACAGACTTTCCTGTCAGGCTGGTCATGTTAAAAAACCTTTCGGATACACAGGCGCCGGAATATCAGGTAGATCGTGTAAAGCTTACCGTAGCTCATGACAAGACAATCATTTTCAATATACTCATGGAGCGGTATCAACAGCTTATGCAATCGCTGTTACCTCCCTACACCGAAAAGGTATCGGGTAGAATGGCCGCTACCGACGTGTACTTTTGGATGACCGCAGCATTTGAACCGACAATAGTTTTTGCCGGGACAAGCGATAGCGATGGTGTCCTTCAAATGTCGGCGGCCACAGGCGGACAGAAAAGGAAATGTGAAGCTTCAGCGGTAACGGAGTTTGAAGCAATTGCACGCGGCCACTCTCCAAACGGTTGTGTGCCTCTTTTTCTTGGTGATAAAAACAATCCTTCTGACGCGATTGATTTCAAGTCGGAAGGTGGTGGGCAGGTAGAGTTAACGTTTGCGACAAACGCCAGTATCGACACAAATGACACGTATCATATTATAACACAACAGTACAGGTCGGCGTAACAATGGAAGAAAAGAAAGTGTTAAGATTTGCTGATCTTACTACAACGTCGAGGGTTTTGTATAAAGGACGATGTAAGGTTCACTCGATACTTGTCGCTGGCGATGGAGCGAACGGAGATTCACAGGTATTCGATGGTGAAAACTCGGATGGTGACGAAAAGTTTCATATTGAGGCCCTGAGTGGTACGACAGCTTTGTGGTTATCTTCTGAAGGGGTTAATTTCATGAAGGGTATTTATATTGCCGTAAACGCGGCCACCACTCACGTTACTGTTGAATACGAAATAACGGTTGATTGATCTTTCAGAATACTTATAGGGTGCGGGATAATGTCCACTTTTCTGAAGTACGTCGACAGGATGTTATCCCAAACCCTTTATAAAAGGCGCGGCCTATGGTATACAGAAAGACAATAATTACTCCCGCATTAACCACAGAGGGAAGCCCTCTATTATCCGATTTAAGCGTCACAAACGGTCTCGTATATTTTTTGGAGATCATGTTTCCTTCCGGTTCTGAAGGTCTGTTACACGTTCAAATCTATGACGGCTCGTTTCCTTTGTGGCCCTCAACTCCCGGCGAATCATTCATGGGTGATGATATATATTTGAAATACGACGATTTGTACATAAAGGAGAAAGAACCGTTCTCTTTGAGGGTTGTAACGTGGAATGATGACGATATGTATCAACATAAAGTTGTTGTCGGTGTCGGTTTGGTGGGAAAGGATATTTTTAAGGCTCGGTTTTTACCATCTCTCATGTACAAAGAGTTTGAGGATGTGTATACCCGGATACTGAAACAACAGGAAGAAAAAAAGCTTGCAATATTGAAGGCACCCTTTTTTCCGATAACGCAAGGAGTATAAGTCAATGGCCTTAATGACGTTTCGTGAACCAAATCAAGCTCGGTGGGTTGGGACGAGGCCGGGACACAGGGGAGGTCAATTATTTGATGACGATTTTAGATTCGGTGACGCTTTTGTGTTTTATACCGTACCGGCCGGAAAAACATTATTTTTGTGTTCGCTCGCGTGGGAATATGCCCATAATGATAATGATAAAGATCTTTATATCAAGCTAAGGAATACCGTCCCGGCTATTGTGTATTATTTTGTCAGAACACGTGTGAGGATTTATAACTGGAACCTTTATGGTAATCAAACCTTTTGGCCCCCGTTCGAAATACTCGCTGGTTACAGTATCGAAGCTGATGCTTCTGCCGGGGGAAGACTTCACACATCGATATTTGGCTGGGAGGAATAAATGCCACGTGGAAGACCGGATTTTTTCGGCACACCGATACATCCTGAATACGGGGTATTTAAGCATGATGCTCACAACCTTATGTGTGCAGGAGGTGTTTGGTCTACCGTTCACACACTTGTCGCTAACGGAATGCTGTTACACGGTTATTTTTTTAGTACCGATACGGATGCTAACAAAGACGACACGTTTGATCTTACCGTTGATGGTGAAGACTTAATGGCAAACACTTTTTCTAATATGGTAAAGCATGGTTGTGTCGTGAGCGATGATTCAATATTAATTGTGTCAGAATACGATACCATAACTCCCGGTTTTTACGCACATTATAAGGGAGGATTTTCTTTTCACGACAATATTATTTTAAAATATCTTCCAGCGGGAGTTAATAACGTGTTAGTTTTTTCGCATGTTTTCTATTACACATGGGAATAAGTATAATGAAAAAATCGCTCGATTATTTTGCTATGTCCGGTCAATGGGTGGCTGTATTTTTATTCTTGTCAGGCATTATTATTGAAATACGTTATATGGCCGACATAGGGTTTATTTGTATAACAGTTGGAGCTTGTGTTTTTAGCGGGTTTACGAAAGTCAGGGAGCTTTACTATAAATCCCTTACCGATAAAAAATCCAAACTAAGATGGAGGAAACGAAAATGAGTGGAATGAAAGCTGTTGGCGGAAACGGGACAAGCTGGCCGATCTTGACACAGCTTCTGATAGCGATACTTAAACCGCTATTGACGCCGTTAACCGGGTTTATTCGTGAGTGGCTTGACGAGAACCTTAAAAGTCTGTATCGACGTGCTTTGGATACACCAAATCCGTATGACGACCAGATTGTGAGGTTTCTCTGTGAGATTTTATCAATCGATATTTCGGAGGTATGAATAAAATGGCCAACGATCCGGAAGAGATCAGTAAACTAATCAGGTTAAATCCAGAGGCCAAACGTAGGATACTTGAACTTGAAAAGGATATACCTGCTCTGGAAAAACAAATTGAAGGCCTTTCAGAATTAATGGACGTATCTTCACTTCGAGAAAAACTGGACTGGGGAAAAAAGGCCGCTAAAGTGCTAAAGGAGCATTTTACCTGAAAAATGGGTAATTGGGAAGATGTAAAAACACGTATACAAAACCTGTGGTATGACTTTTGGGGTGCTGTAGGTCAGGTTATAAATGCAATATGGCAGGCGATAGTCTTCGTGGTTACGAAGATTGTACCGGCTATTCTGATTGTTGTTGGTGGAATAGCCGGAGTAACCGCTATCTTGGCAATTTTTTCACCTCTTGTCGCAACAGCATTTGTTAACTCTGTTGTGGCCATTACCACAGGTATTGTAAAACTAACCGCAACTCTCGTTACGGCAAGCATAAACGGACTTGTAACTGCCGTTGACATTTTTGGGCAGGGTTTTGCTACCATAATTGACGCTATCAATCTTGACGCTATACTGGAAATACACGAAGTACTCTGGATTTTATCTGATGATTATCGCGCTCTTGTAGGCCTTCTTTTCGACAAGATCAGCGAAGTTTCAGAACAACTTTTTGGTAACGGCATGATTCTACAATTGGTGTTTCGTAGTACCCGTAACCTCGTTTTAAGTACATCAGCTATGTTGGGGCGCCCTTATGATTTATCACAATGCGTATGGTTTTCAACCCTTGACGAAATACTGGTTAAGTTTAACGAGAAGGCTGAAATATACATGAATGATCCGGAACAGTTATTTATTGACTTGGAAGAGTGGGCAGAAAAAAACGCTATCGATATAGGAGGAACTTTCAGGCAATCTGAATTAATAAGCATGAGGGGCTCACTCGATTTTTTAAAGAGCCTCGCGCTACAACTTAACACTTTTGACAGGGATTATAAAGCTTTTACTTACGCTCTTCCCGGAGAAAGGGGACGTGCGATAGACCGTAAAATTAGCCCCATACTTATTAATTTAGGAGAGTTTAGATTTTCCAGTTATGAGCGTAACCGGTTAGAAACAGGATACATGATAAAGGACAACAAAGAAAACATTGACCGACAGCGTACCACAATGTCGGCCATTCAATGGGGAACAGAAAGACCTTCACGGGGTTTCGAGAAAATAGAGGGACTTGATAAGGAAGATAGACAGAAAGAAGAGCAGATAATTGAAGACTATTCGTCTCGAGAGCTTGGTCGAGACAATGAAGAGCTGGTTAATCAGCATGATGAGCGTATAACGGAAGAGGATAGTAAAAAGGTAAAAAAAGAGCTCTTTTTACCACCTCCCTCATGGGAAACAATTACGGAAAAACCCGTACCAGAGCTTGAAATTAAAAAGTCAACACGCAGAACATCGCCTTTTGTCGGCGATTATTAAGAGGACATTATGCCCATTTTTGGAACGGAAACGGACGAAGAAAGAAAAGGATTTATCGGAAAAATATGGGAAACCGTATCGGAGTTTTTTGTTGAGCAGTTTCGGCGTGTCTGGACGGATTATACCGAAATATGGCCCAACATGATATGGAAGTTTTTACAGAAAATAGGCGGAGCTTTTGTAAATATAAATGATACTTCCCTGCTTATGTCCCTGAAATGGTTTGAGGATCAGGGTATACTTGATATGGATGATATGCGCGCCATTTATAATTTTTCCGAACGTGTCCCTATTTTGAAACCTTTTATCTTAATGTTTTACAGCCTCACATTGTATCTTGGTGTTATAAAAACTAAAATGGGTGTGCTTATCGGGACGTTCGTCCAGAAACAAAACGCTTTACATTCTCCTAATCCGCCGTCACCATCTGACATTATTCAAGGAGCATTTATCGCTCCTGAAAAGACCGGGGAAATAAGAGACCGGATGAAGGCAAGCGGTTTGTCGGATGACGACATAGATTTGATGTTCTTGGCACGTTACCGATTGTACAATGAAGATTATGTGGCCCGGTTATTTTTACGGGGTGAAATCACTGAAGCCCAGATGTATGAACGTTTACGGGAAATGGGCTTTACGGATACTCGTATCAATGAAATGAAAAAACTATGGGAGGTAATACCGTCTATTCAGGATATTATTTACATGTCGGGAAAAGAGGCTTTTGAACCCGACATAATTGAGCATATAGGACTTGACGCAGAGTTTCCCGGATCACAATTAGAGTGGGCCACCAAACAGGGAATCTCTGAGGACTGGATGCTAAAATACTGGTATGCTCATTGGGATCAACCGTCCATACAACAGGGCTATGAAATGCTTCACCGACAAGATTCAGATCGTCCCGGAAACACAATCATTACAAAAGAAGAGCTTGACATGCTCTTTCGTATTGTCGAAATACCTCCGTTTTGGAGGGACAAGTTAACAAAAATAGCCTATATGCCGTATACGCGTGTTGATACTCGTAGAATGCATGCTTTGGGTGTTATAACCGACGAGGAGCTTGTGTGGTCTTACAGGGATCAAGGATACGATGTTGAACATGCTACCAAAATGGCCGAGTTTACCATTCGCTACAACATGGAAAGCGAAAAGGAAATAACGAAATCCAATGTTTTAGCCGCTTATCGTGAAAAAGCGATTGATGCACCTACCACTAAAACACTGTTACTCGATATGGCCTACACCGAGGCTTCGATTGACTTTATGTTAGCCTATGAAGATTATTCACTGGAAAAAGACTTTCAGGATGATCTAATCGATAATATCCGAGACAAGTATCAGAATAATCTCATCGATAAACAAAAGGCCCTTACTGAATTAAGTACGTTGAATCTACCGGCAAAACAGGTATCGTTATTAATGGACAAGTGGGAAATCAAAGTATATAAAAACCGTAAGCTACCGAGTAAAACCGATTTGTCGAAATGGTTAATGGCAAAAGTCATAGATGATGATAACTTCAAATGGAGAATGGAACAGCTTGGTTATCCGTATGACCAAATCACACATTATCTTGATTATATCAAGAAGACCAAAAAAACGATTTGAGGAAGATGGTGTGATTAAAATGTGTCCTCATTGCTGTAAAATGTTTAAAGCAGCACCCACAGGACGAAAATACTGTTGTTATGAATGTTATGTGTATAGCACCACTTTTGACTTACACAAAGCTGAAGGGATAATACATAATTATCGTATTCAGCAAGATAAAATGGACAAAGTGTTTAACGCACTTCGCCCCCATACCACTAACTGACGGAGATTACAATGCCAAAAATCTTGGAACACCTTAAAAAGATGATCATTGCCGAAAAGGAAATTGAGCGGAAAGGTAAGGAATCGATTGAACGTATGAAACGGACAGATCAGGAAATAAGTAAAACCGCCGAACAGGCTAAAACCGAAAAGGACTAACTGTACCGTTAGGATTAACTATACCCTTATCGTAAAACGGTTCTACCCGTTTCACTACATTTTTAACAATATAATACCGAGTAATTGATTTTCTCATGTGGTTTGCTGATCGGAGAAATCCTGAATATTCGTATTTGTATGGCCCAATTTTTTTGGCTTTTCGGGGAACACCTTTAATTTTCACAACGTCGTCCATTACGTAATGTTTGGCACCATTAATAACGTAATGACGAAAGGAGCGTTCAATTGAAAGAGCGCCTAAGAGATTTTTGTCTATCGGATAATCCATATTGTCGATATCGCCGCGCCTACAAACAACACTATCGGTGTCACAGTAATAAACCTTGTTTATACCGATCTTCTTTATTATTGACCATAACAGAAAACGTGAATACTCGGTTATATGAGCGGGTATCGCAACCAAAGATTTAGTACCTTCCTTTTCACCTACCTGTGTCACTTTCGTGTTAAACATCTTGTATTCTATAAAACACTCCCCCGTATCAAGGTCGGCGCTCTCTATCCTATAATATGCGTTCCCATCGGGTTCATAAACTCGATCTTCAATAGTATTTTTCTGGCCAAACTTACCGTATAAACTATTCATGATGTATTTGCATGCCTGTTCCATTATCCTGTTGTTTTCGGCTTTGAAATGAGCGCGTAAACTGAAAAACTCTTCTACAAAAGCCTGAAAAACAATTGCCATATCATACATTACAAGAGTTTTAACCGCTTTAAGATGACCGTTTTCGTATGCGTGTTTCAGGCCTTCAGTACATACGTGTGTTTCAAACTCTCCTATGGGAAAAATAATTTTCCGGTTTTTGCGTACGGCGTAACAGGCCTCTTCAGTTTTTAAAACTACTTCTGCGACAACACCATAATTTTTAAGTATGGGAGGAATAATGGACAGAGCCGGATTTTCCACTATATCCAGCGTTCTGACTGGAACTGGAAAAGTCTTCATGACATAGGGATACATACTGTTAATGTCTAACATTACATAATCATCTACAGGCTGTTTCCCGAATCTGAAACACTCGACACGGCCTCCATAATAGGCTTCTCTTTCAACGGTCGCTATTTTATCGTTACTGTGCGTCGCTATTTTATTGTACATGAAACGATGTCTGAAAGCAGTCAGGGCTTGACCAGCTCTCGTCATAGCAAAATTACCCAAATCCTGTTCTTTAATGAAGGAAAAATAGTATTCCATCGAAAGCTTTAGAATCTCGACATCGTTCTTGCAATATGCAGAAAGTTTTTCATCGTCTACAGACTCAAAATCTATTTCGGTTTTTTCCTGACCTAACATCGTTCCTAATTCAGCTAACGAAGTGGGAAAGTAATTCGTAGAGGATAAAATCTTAAGGCTTTTTTTACCATGCTTAATGACGAGAATATAAGTTAGGCCTTTGTCATAGTAAAAAGACAGTGTCCACTTCCATTTTGTAAAATAGTAGAAGAAATCCGAGGCCTGAAGATCAAAATAAATATTATGACCAAAAAGGTATAGAGGTGTTTCCTCGGTTGTTTTGCTTTGAATATATTCACATAAACCGTATGTCGTGTTATGATAAATCCAGTTTTCCCGGTGCGTTTCAGCCTGTTTCTTCTTATTAATATAACACGTCCAGCCCAGTTTTAAACGATGGTGCTCTTCGGTACTCAATACCTGTTTTTTGGTTTCCACGTCAAGATATATTACCCGTTTCGGAAGACGAACCGTTCTATTATGAGTAAGATAGTGTTGATTAATCTGCTCGATCAATAGGAAAAGTCTTCATTATGTTGTATACCCTTGAAAGCTATTCCTTCCACTATCTCTGACGGTTCGTATTTCTCCTCTTCCTTCAGGCGCAAAAACTCCGCTTCCATCTCGTCGAACGAACCAATGTGATTTGTATACATGGAAATCATTCGTGTTTCATACTCTCCGGTTTGCATATTATATACCTTCGCTTCGCCGAAAACACGAAAAGACTTCGCGCGGCGTAATTCGGTTTCAACGAACATATCTCCACTCGGTACAATAGACCGATCAAATCCCGAAAACAGGTACTCTTTGTCCATAAAACCCTTGAAAGCGTGTACGTCCTGAAACATGGTCTGTGTACGGTATCCAAAACCCATGTCTTTCAAGGTATTTACTATCTTGGTAATTCCCAAACCTTCACGCACAAGTGACGGTATCCATACGCGAGCAAACGGTCGCTCTGTCCATGCCATTGGATTAATCCTGTTGATAGATTTTTAACTCGCATAGCTAAGCAAATAGATAAACAACAAACTCAATAATGTTATAACGCACACCCAAAACCAATCTTTAACATGTGACATAGTTTTCACCTCCCTCCACTATTAATTAAAAGGGGTACGCACTCTTGGCCTTTGCCTAACACCTTTAATCGCATTGTTTAAGGCTATGGATTCTGGCCACGTACGCACCCCGATTTTACAGACCTTCCTTGAAACGTTGAAACCCCGTTTCCCATTCAGCAAGGGAAGAGGCAAAAAAGGTTAGATACTTTGTAATGTACTCACTCTTCCCCTCTGCGAGCTCATCAAGGTATTGTAAATGCTCGAATACTCGCTTTGTGGCTGTGAGTACCTTGTCAGCCTGAAAACGAAGCTTATTTCTTGTCGACCGATTTGCCATTTAATAACCTCGTATATCTAATTTCATCGTCATTATCAAAAACTTCGTAGTTAACCACAGGATTAGCTTTACGTTTTATGGTCTCGTTTTTCATCCAACGTTTACAGTCAGAAAGGGATATCATCCGTACTGGTTTCAAGCCCCTCAACATCTTTCACCTCCTGAGCATCAAATACCTTCATCGGGAAACCGCTTGAAACCTTTTCCTCACCCTTGTACTCAATATAATATACGTGTCCCGGAACGAGCTGTGAACCTATTTCTTTGTCGTTATATCCCGAAAGGGGAAACTTTATTACCCCTTCATCGGTCTCAAAAACGTAGTGTTCGTATCCTTCAACCGACATTGACGAATGAACGTGAATCTTCCTCACAAAACGGCCAATGATACTTTCACCTTCCTTCACCCACTTCTTGAACTCCGGTTTCAAGTCCCGTAATGCACCGCTTTTCTTGGATGCTTCGTACGCTTCTTTGTAATTCATTTTTACTACCTCCGTTTAAAGTTTTTTACATTACTTCATCGTCTGGGTCAACTTCCCAAGCAAAATCAAGGTCGTGTAACAGCTCTTCCTGTGCTTTCTTAATCGCCTCTTCCTCTGTTTCGGCATCATACCATGATCGATAGATTAGCCAACCATGCTGATAAATACTGATTTTACCCCACGTTTTTTCACCTCCTTAATATAAGATACAATTTCACCCCTCTTAAACCATGTTCTAAGCTCATAGAAAAACACCCTGCGCATTAACCACTCTTTTGATCGACGTTTTTGACATATTCGTCCGGTATCCAAAAACACGATATTAAATGAATAGTCTTCATTCCCGCGTTCAATAACTTCAAAACACACATGACTACTCATCTTTTTCACCACCTCTCATATCGGATTTGTCTCTCTCCCGTTTTGCCGTATAAAAAATACCGCAACGTGGGCAGTAAAAAACGTTACGTTCCGAATGGTAAAATATATGCATGTTCGCGCAACGAGGACAGTACCAATATTTCGTACCGTTACGAATCAAGCGTTTAATGGTCTGTGAACGATAAATCATTCGTGCGTTCCTTTTCTTCATCGCTATCCTGAATAAACTTTCTCTCCCGTATAAGCTTTTGAACGCTCTTTAAAACCTGATATGCGAGTAATATCCTCGTTTTTTCTACATCGTTAACCACAATTGTAAAATCGATATTCTCACTCCCCAGCGGTAAAAACATCGGGCCAAAATCCGTATCCTTAAAGCATATTATGTGGTTACGCATTTAGTACCACCTCCTATATATAATCTCTAAAAAAGTTGTCGGTGTAATAATTACCACCATCGCCACTATAAAAACCACACACAACAAAACCAGAACGGCTTTGCTCACTGCACTGTCCTTGCCGTATAGGGCCGATATAAACCCTATCAGTATCATGCCCGAGAAACTACCACAGGCCATGAAAACAAAGGTATAATACATCTGTAACATGGGCTGTTCCACGTTATTCATCCTCGAAAGAATAGTTGGCAACACGCCATAGTTTCATATACTCCAAATACTTGTCAGTGTTCTCTGTGTCAAGGTCTACCACCTCACAGCGGTTAAACTTTTCCATAACATAACTCGGAGCTTTATCAATCAAACCTTGCCCATTTTCCATTAAAACACAAAACGCTATCACATGCTCGAACTCTTGTTCTGTCATTGTAATACCTCCGTTTATAAAGTTATTTTTTCTTCCTTATTAACACTGTACAATTTAAACCACAGGCCCTGCATGCTCGCTCTCGTCTTCTACTCAGTACCAGAAGAAAGCCACAGAATACATGAAAAACCGAGTACCGGTTTATACTACCGCAACGTGGACAAACCCATCCACGTTTAAGTTTTTTCATGGGGTTTTCCGTATATGCAACCCGTTTTATCCATCACCAAATCAAGGTTTTCATCATTCACGAACGCAAGCCAAAAATCGCGCAAGTCCTGTTTTGTAATACGACCTGTAGGTATCACGCGTATCGTGTCACCTTCAGGCATTCTCTCTTGTACCGACCAAAGACTATTCTGTATCAAATCTAATTCTACATTGTTAAACTCAAACGTGTGTAAACCGCGACAGCTATGTATCTTTCTCATTTTGAGGCCTCCACTTTAATTAGTAATCTCCGGGGACTCAACCTATGATCCCTCCCCCGATTAAACGCCGACCAAAACTTTTCAAGCTCATCAACGGTTATCCGCTTGCGTTTTGATGTAATATCCAAACCCGCCGTATGGCTCTTGGCAAATAAAAACCAAAGAGCATATTGGATAACCCAATGTTCAGTATTGGTAAACACATACTGGTCAGCAAACCCTTCACTCCTGTAAACTTTCATCTCCTTACCTCCTCTTTGGTTTTCACCTACTATAATGCATTTAGCGTGCCAATGCTTCATTTTCAACCGGTATTTATTATTCCATATATTTAACAACTTACAGGCACATTCGTTTTGGTGAATATTAGTATAATCGTATATGCACCACCATTTTGTATCGATCTTGCTACAATGTGTACCTGATCGTCAACACAGCCTGTCTACAGGGG
>Ga0208325_1000346_pt1 | contig 12534 bp, 12 predicted proteins | sample PL_2010_330m_FD_185486 | JGI IMG/M metagenome (GOLD analysis project Ga0208325, IMG submission 185486) | Freshwater microbial communities from Powell Lake, British Columbia, Canada to study Microbial Dark Matter (Phase II) - PL_2010_330m... | ecosystem: Environmental > Aquatic > Freshwater >...
GGGCGATGCTAGATGGTAAGCTGGACGAAGACATGGTGTCTTTAGCCAAGCAAGAGATAGAAAGCCTTGAGTCGCGACTAGACCGTCTGCTTTTAGAGCTTAAACTTACCCTGCTGCCCAAGGATGCCAATGATGAAAGAGACATCATTATGGAAATCAGAGCCGGGGCTGGCGGTGATGAGGCGGCGTTGTTTGCCACTGACCTCTTCCGCATGTATAGTCGGTATGCTCAATCTAAAGGCTGGGGAATAGACATTATTGACCGTAACGAAAGCGACATAGGTGGCTTTAAGGAAATCATATTTGAGATAAAAGGCAAAGGCGCTTTCAGCCAGCTCAAGTATGAAAGGGGGGTTCACCGGGTACAGCGAGTGCCTACCACCGAATCTTCAGGTAGAATTCACACCTCAACCGCTACCATAGCCGTTCTCCCCGAGGCTGACGAGGTAGAGGTATCCATAAAGCCCGAAGACCTGAGGGTTGACATCTACCACAGCGGAGGCGCCGGGGGACAGCATGTAAATAAGGTAGCTACCGCCGTCCGCATCACCCACTTGCCTACCGGCATAGTAACCATCTGCCAGGATGAACGCTCACAGCTTAGAAATAAGACGAAGGCGATGTCAGTACTCCGAGCCCGACTCCTGGATATAGAGCAGCGCAAACAGGAAGAGGAAATAACCACCCAGCGTCGCTCCCAGGTAGGCACCGGCGACCGTGCCGAAAAGATACGAACCTACAACTTCCCTCAAGACCGGGTTACTGACCACCGCATCGGTCTAACCCTCCGTAACCTGTCCCGAATCCTGGAAGGAGGTCTTGACGAGCTCATCGACGCCCTAGCCACCAGCGACCAGGCGAAACAGCTAGAGAAGCAACTGGCATGACCCTAAAACAGGCTCTTAAGCACGCCCAGGGAATTTTCGTCGCTAATAACATAGAAGATGCCCGTCTCGAGAGCGAGCTACTGCTAAGGCACACCCTAAACATAAGCCAGACTCAATTATATATAGACATCAACCAGGAATTAAGCCCGGAACAAGAGAAAGCCTTCTGGCATCTGGTTAAACGCCGCCTTAATGGTGAGCCCACCGTCTATATAACCGGACATCGCGAGTTCTATGGACTTGATTTCTGCGTTGACTCCAACGTTCTCATCCCCCGACCGGAAAGCGAGTTGCTGGTAGAAAAGGCTCTCCAATTAGCTCAACATCAACCTGGGGTTACTATAGCCGAAATTGGTACCGGCTGTGGGGCTATTGCCATCAGCCTGGCACTAAACCTGCCCCGAGCTAAAATCTATGCTACCGATATATCAGCTCCCGCCCTCAAGGTTGCCCGAGCTAACTGCCAGAAGCATAGGGTAATAAATAAAGTTCGCCTCCTGCTGGGTAATATGCTTGACCCTCTACCCCAGCCGGTTGACCTGATATTAGCCAATCTCCCTTATGTTAAGGAATCAGAACTGCCTACCCAGTTTCCGGTGAGTTCTGAACCGAGGCTGGCACTAAATGGAGGTCCAGATGGACTGGAAAGGATACGCCAGCTATGCCATCAGCTAAATGGCAAGCTTCGCCCCCGGGGCTCTCTGCTTCTGGAGATTGGACAGGGGCAGGTAAAAGCCGTGGCCACCTTCTTATCTAACCTCTTCCCCTCAGCTGAGATAGAGGTCACCCCAGACTTGAGCGGTATAGACCGGGTAGTAAGCCTGCACCTGACTAAGCCTTCTCCGCTTGCTTTTCGGCTTGCCTCTCGGCAATAATCTTCTGAGTAATGTTAGCCGGCACTTCCTCATAATGGCTAAAGTCTACCGTATAGCTACCCCTGCCTTGTGTTATTGACTTGAGGTCTATAGCGTAGCGCAAAATCTCAGCCAGCGGTGCTTGAGCCTCAATGACATTGCTCCCATTCTCAGGGTTCATGCCCAGCACCTTGGCTCGCTTGGTATTAAGGTCACCAATAATATCACCGGTAAAGTCCTCAGGAACCCTCACCTTAATATTCATTATCGGTTCGAGGAGGATGGGTTGCCCTTGAGACAATCCCTTCTTCAGCGCCTGGGCTCCAGCAATTTTGAAGCATATTTCTGAGGAATCAACCGGGTGAAAACTACCATCATACAGTGTTGCCTTTATATCAACAACCGGGTATCCAGCCTGTGTTCCCTCTCGCATAGCTTCATTAATCCCCTTCTCTACCGCCGGAATATAATTCCTAGGGATGGCACCACCTACTATGGCTTTAACAAACTCGTAACCGCTGCCACGAGATAAAGGCTCTAAATTCAGGAGGACATGCCCGTACTGACCATGCCCCCCGGTTTGCTTCTTATGCTTATACTCAGCCTTGGCGGGCACAGTAATCGTCTCTTTATACGGAACCTTTGGGGTTGCCAGCTCAACGCTGACGCCGAATTTACGCTGCATCTTCTCGGCAGCCACTTCAAGGTGAGTCTCGCCAAGCCCGGAGAGAATGGTCTCATTGGTATCAGCGTCCCGGCGCACCTGAAGCGTAGGGTCCTCCTCAGTTAGCCGGGATAATGCCCCTCCCAGCTTATCCAGGTCGGCCTTGGTCTTGGGATGCACCGCCTCATTAAAAGCCGGTTCAGGGAATATGATGGGGGCAATCTTTATCGGCTTATCCCGACTACACAGTGTATCTCCGGTATTGGTTAAACTCAATTTGGCTACCGCCCCCATGTCCCCAGCCCCAAGCTGAGCTACTGGCTCCTGGTTCTTACCTCTCAGTATAAATAGCTGACCAATACGCTCCACCTCACCCCGGGTCACATTCCACGCCTGAGAATTACTGTCAATAGCGCCGGTATAAACCCGGAAGTAGGTAAGTTTACCAACATATGGGTCAGCACTGGTCTTAAACACCAGGGCTGCCAAGGGAGCATCCTGACTTGGCTCAATGGCTTCTTTAGCTGAATCACTAGTAATAATTACTTCGCGCTCCTTAGGTGATGGCAAATAACTATAGGCGGCGTCCAGCAGCGAGGTAACCCCTATATTCCGGGTAGCTGAGCCAACCAAAACGGGCACAATCTTGCCGGTTACCACCCCCTCACGCAAGCCACTACTTAGCTCCTCCAGACTGAGCTCCTCGCCAGATAGGTACTTCTCCAGTAACCTATCATCAATTTCAGCCACCGCCTCTACCAACTTCTCACGAAAAGAATCGGCTTGAGCTTGCAATGATGAGGGTATCTCAGCCTCCTTCACCGGAGAACCGGTATAGCTTTTCATGGTCAGCAGGTCAACTATCCCCTGGAAATCACTTTGGGCACCTATAGGTAACTGCACCGGTACGCATCTAGGGCTAAGCTTCGACTGAAGTTCCTTCACCGCACGATAGAAATCAGCATTCTCACGGTCCATCTTATTTACCAAGACAAGCCGAGGCAGGCTAGCTTCTTCACTATATGCCCACACCTGTTCACTGCCAACCTCAACGCCGGAGGCAGCGCATATTACAATTACCGCCCCCTCACTAACCTGTATTGCTGCCTTGACCTCACCAACAAAGTCGGAATAACCGGGGGTATCAATAAGATTAACCTTAGCCCCCTTCCACTCGCAAGGAAGCATAGCTAAGTTAAGGCTAATCTGGCGCTTTACCTCATCCGGGTCGTAATCGGAGGTAGTAGTCCCATCGTCAACCTTGCCTAATCGCTTAACGGCACCAGCAGCAAGCAAAATTGCTTCTGACAGTGATGTCTTGCCGGCGCCACAATGAGACAGCAAAACCAGATTACGAATATTCTCCAATCCATACTGCTGCATCTAATCACCTGCTCTCTCTAGATTTCTCTGATATTATAACCATAGTTGGTAGATACGGCAAGTAACTGTGATTATCTATCTACCTCACCCCCTTAATCCCCCTATTGACGAACAACTTGATTGTCAATTGTGCACTCCTTCAAAGGGGAGGGGAAGTAAAAGGAAGAGGGGCTGTCGCCCCTCTTAGACTCCCTTTGTCCTTGCACCTCTGAGGCTGATAAGTGAACCCCCAGGGGAGGTGGGGCAACAGGCGTTAGCCGTCAATTTCTCTGGACTGACCAGTTATAAGGTTAACGCCTTCTTCTAAACAGAGACATGAGCCACAACAAGGCAATTATGCTCATAAAGGAGAACGGTGGGAACGGAGCGCCCCCTCCAGCCTGGGTAATGGCAACCGAGGGCGCCGCAGATGGTTTTACTGGAGCTATGGCTTCTTCGCCTATTTCATAGGCAGCTAGCTCAACATTGATAAATTCCTTCGGTGCCCAGCCTAAAGGGTTATTCTTACCGGTTGCCTCAGCCCAGACCCAGCCCGGCTCGCCCTCCAGCTCAAAAACCGTGATTGCCTTCTTATAGTCAGGCAGGTAAACCAATGCCGCAGTATGTCCTATGCCAACCACTATAGCCGAACGGTATCCAGCCCCCTTATACATAACCGCCAGCAGCACCGCAGAGTCTTCACAATCACCGTAACCAACCCCATTCTGGTCAATAATAGTCGCTAGCTCGTCGGCATTCTGGGCAAACTCGTCATATTTAAACTGCTCTATATCAGAGGCATAGTTTACCCTATCCCGCACGAAGCAAAATATCTCCTCTGCCCTCAACAATGGGTCCGGATATCGGGCGGCGAGTTGCTCACCCAGGCTGTAGGCTACCGCCGAGTCTTCCCCCAGACTCTCAAAGGCTATAACCGGACGGAAAGTTGTCTCGCATATCTGATAAAAGCCGTCTTCACCACAGGCTCTAGTTCTACATATTCCCCAGTCATCAAATACATCACCGTCTGTCTCGTGGAAACCAGCCGACGGAGTCGCCGAAGCGTAACCAGTAGCCGCTAAACCAGCAACCAATACCAAGAGCAAACTCAGTAAAACCTTAATCCTGTTCATCACCATAACTCCAGGAGGTCATTCACCGAAGGCTATCCCTACTTTATAAAGGACGATTAAGAAGGACACTAGCCCCTCTTTTTTTTATTCCCACCTCTCTTTATTAAGTAAAACCCGGCGTGGGGTGTTTAAGAGGGGCGCTAGCCCCTCTTTATTAATTCCTTCCCCCTCTCCTTTTAAGGAGAGGGGGATAAAGGGGGTGAGGTAGATAAAAATCCCTCATAGCGATGTTGTGAGCGCGGCATGAAGTATCAAGCCAAAGAAAAGGAGATAGCCAAAGACATAGATGCCTACTGCCACCCCATCTTCATTGATGTTCTTAAATGGTATTTTAGGTGTTAGCTTATCAACGATATGGAATATGGCTATCCCGATAAGTAAGCTTATCAGGAAACTTATCGCCAATATCCCTAACTGCCTAAAATCAAAGAAGTAGCCAAGCAACGAACCGCCAAACATAGTCGGTGTGGTAGCCGCTCCGTGGATGACAAGACCAACCAGGATAAAAAAACCAGCAATGAATAATCCGGTGGCAACCGGGCTTTCTCCTATACGCTGACGCTTACTAATCTGAGGCATAAGAGCGTCCAGGGCTCTAATTCCAAGCCACGCCAGAAGGATACAGATAAGAACCAGCCATACAATTTTGGCCAGCCATACTAGAACGATTACCCAAAAGGGGGCTACCAGACCTAGCTCCTGCATAACATGTCCTCCTCATTATATTAGGTTAACAAAAGCGGGGTGACAAAGGTTTCAATGATAGCCGCTGGAATAAGCAAGGCAAAGGCTATCATGAGATACCTCAAATTCTGTTTCAGGCTGGGCACCACTTGACTTCTCTCCTTCTTTTTAAATAGGACTAATATTACCATGGCGCCGAAGCTAAGAGCCGCCGCCTCACCGATAATAAAAGCCGGGAGTTCAATAATGCCATGAGGAAGCAAACCAGCTAATAAAAAGCCAAGGGATTCCTCCTGAATTACCATGGTTGACACGAAAGCAAGGACCCCACCATTAAGTATTAACGTTGCAGCCGGCACTATGCAGAGAATGGGGCTGAGGGCAAAGCTCAACAACAGGGCTAAAGCATTCTTAACAAAGATGAATATAGCCATAAGAGGGGGTGGAAGTGAAAATAAGATGTCGCTAAGCTCGCTAAGGGCAGCGATGTCTTCGGAAGGAAAACTGGCACTACCAGCCGGGATAATCAAGCCGAGTGCCAGACCGACACCGAATAAGACTATGGCAACCAAAATCCACCGTTTATAGCTCATATGAATAGCATCTTATCTGGAGCCGTATTTATCATAAAAAGCAATCTCAGAAAGTTCTTTTCTTGGTCTAGGATTAGGTTCCTGGTCAGGGTAACCCAGAGGGGTCATCTCAACCACACAAAAGCCTGGTGGCACCTCCAGAATACTGGCTACTTTCTTAGCATCGAAATTACCAACATGTACGGTGCCTAGACCCAGCCAGTGGGCAGCCAATGTCAGATTCTGCATAGCCAGCGCCACATCAAACATATACCACGAATCCCCCTTATCCGTAGCTAGTTTGCCCTCATTATCATAGCCTGACTTACCCAATTCAGCACAAGCTAGAATTACTACTGGCGCCGTCCTTATGGCACTATCGGCTGGATTAGTCACATCCTTAGCCAGACCGAATAAGGCATCGGCAAGCTGGTTCTTTATCTCATTGTCTCGCACTACAACAAATCTTCGACACTGCGTGTTTTTCCAGGATGGTGCCCAACGGGCAGCTTCCAAAACCACCTCAACAGCTTTGTCATCTACCGGGGTAGTCTTATACTTACGAATACTCCGTCTAGTTTTAATTGCCTCCAGAACTTCCATGTTTTCCCCTCTCCTATTCTTCTTCCCAGGCGTCCTTACCGATAAGAGCGACAAAGCGACAGCCGCCTAAGTTCCGAACCGTATTCTTAGTTCTATGTCGGGTAATTTTATATAGCTCTTGCACGTAGCGCGAGCCCACCGGAATTACCATTCGCCCACTAATGGCTAGCTGAGCTAAAAGGTCAGCCGGCATCTGGGGCGCAGCGGCAGTAACCATTATGGCATCATAGGGTGCTTCTGCCCGCCAACCCAAAGTCTCCTCAGCCAGATGCACCTCAATATTGGTATAGTCCAGGCTATCCAATACCTTCCTGGATGCCTCAGCCAGAGTCGGTAGGCGCTCGGTGGTAACCACTAATCGGGCTAACTCGGCAAGAATTGCTGACTGATAGCCACTGCCCGTCCCTACTTCCAGTACCTTTTCGCTACCAGTAAGTTCTAAAGCCTCAGTCATAAGGGCAATAATAAAAGGTTGCGAAATTGTCTGGTCGAAGCCGATAGGCAGCGGTCTATCTTCATAGGCTAAGAGTTGCTCTCCTGGAGGCACAAAACATTCCCGTGGAACACGAGCCATAGCCTCCAATACCCGCTCATCCTTAATCTCAGTTCTAAGGTGCTCAATTAACTCGGCTCTTTCAGCTTCAAAATCCATGATGAGCTCTCACCACCACGGTGAGTCAGGATAAAACTACCGCTAGCACCACGAGAATAACCAGCATTATCCCCGCCAGAATACCAATTCTCCGCAGTTCAGTAGCTACAAAGGGGTGTTGAGCTGCAGCCGGTGTCGGCATTGAGGTTGGCACGCTTGCCGAAGGTGCAGCTATCTGAGAAGGAGCAACCGGCTCATAGGTCTGAGTAGCTGCTGGTTGCCGGACAGCCGTAGTTGGAGAACCCAGCCCTCTCTTTTTTCTGCTCTGAGACGAATGTTTGACTCGACTTCGCCGTGATTTACCAGGCATCCAGAGCCTCCCAACAAAAATTTGTGTCAATCTCACCCATATTACCTAGCTCTGGGATGGGACCTCTCATAACTGCTTCGGATATGCTCGGTAGTAAGATGGGTGTAAACTTGCGTCGTCGATATATTGGCATGACCCAGTAGTTCCTGAACCGACCTCAGGTCAGCCCCGCCGTTCAGCATATGGGTAGCAAAGCTATGCCTCAGGGTATGAGGCGTAATTTCAATTTCTAGCTCGGCTGATTTAGCGTAACCCTTTAATATTTGCCAGAGTCCCTGCCTGGTCAGCCTATCACCCCGAGCGTTAAGGAATAGAGCCTTCTCGGTACCATCATGCACCAAACGAGGACGGTCTTCATTTATATATTCTGCTACGGCTGAGGCGGCTTGCTTATGAACAGGGATAAGCCTCTCCTTGCGCCCCTTGCCCAAGCAGCGCACATAACCACCAGCGGTATCAATATCATCCAGGTTTAAAGATACCAGCTCACTCACCCTCATCCCACTGGCATACAGCAGTTGCAGGATTGCCGTATCCCTTTTGGCTTCTGACTTAGATTGCGTGACTGGCTGGTCTAACAAACGGCGAACCTGGCTGACTGAAATAGGTTTAGGTAACGACTTCCCTACTCTGGGTGAACTCACATCCCGTATCGGGTTAGTCTTCATAATGCCTTCGGATTCCATAAATTTGAAGAAAGACTTAGTCGCAGCTACTTTGCGAGCTACCGTGGTCGGGGCGTAGTTCCGCTCCTTGAGATTAAGCAGATAGCTGAGCATGGCTTGACGATTGAAACTAGCCCACGGCGGAATGGTGCCGTGCTTGGTCGCCTCCTCCTGCATAAAGCTGGCTAACTGCTGGAGGTCATTACGATAAGCCTCTTTGGTGTTTTGGGAAAGCCCCCTTTCCACAATCAGATAATCCAGAAAATTGCTAATAGCCTCTCTCACCATACCACCCCTCTACTAAATATTAGCCACCCCCCCCGCCAACACTCACCACTCAGTCTAGCCTATTTTAGCATAACTAAAAAGAAAATTCAGCTTATGTCAATACTCTGTTAATTCTTTTCTCTCGCTCATTGTTGTCCAAGCCCAAGCTTTGCATAGTGCTACCAATAACCAAGTATCTTCTGTTAGGCAATGCGTTTATGCCTGATAGTCCGTATCTATTCAGGGATACTCTCCTTAAACTTATTCAGCCTGATAACCTTCCCTTTGAAAAACTTACAGCTTCGGAATAATATCATCTGCATTTCCACATTTAGGACAAACAATACCCGTATCATACTTATTAACAACAACTCCATAACCACATTGGCTACATTTGTGAGTACGCTTGTCACTTATCATTAGTAAACTACGAAATATATGTGGCTTCTTTTCTATTTTGTCACCCTTCTTGCCAAATTCGTGCTTGATAATCCATCCAGAGACTACAAGGCCAAGCCCACCGATTGAAGCAAGAATCGGCCATACACTTGCTGCCCAAGTAATAAACTCTTTCACAGGAGAAACCTCCCGCAAACAGTAAAGTGTAAATACCGAGATGGCAATAATAATCCATATTGCGGCAATGAAGAGTACTTTCCCTCGCATGCCCCAATTCTACCACTTCTAAAGAGTTTCGCAACAAGCTCAAATACTTTGCCTCTCCTGCAGGCTATGCTACAATAATTTAAGGACGGCTTGAGGGGATAGGATTGATAAATAATCTTATAACCGAGCAATTAAAGCGACTACCAGCCAGCCCCGGCGTTTACCTTATGAAAGACGCCGAAGGGAATATCTTATATGTGGGCAAGGCGGCTAACCTGCACCACCGGGTAAGGTCATATTTCAGCGCCGGGCAAAAGCTACCACCAAAACTAAAACGGATGGTCGCCCGGGTAAATGACATCGACTTCTTGATTACTACCTCAGAACAGGAAGCTCTTATTATTGAGCTAAACCTGATAAAGAGGCACCGCCCCCGCTACAATGTCCGTCTTAAAGATGATAAAACCTTCCCTTACCTCAAGATAGACCTTAACCAAGACTGGCCAAGGCTATATATTACCCGACGGTTAGAAGAGGACGGAGGACGTTACTTCGGACCGTTTGCCAGCGCCAAATCAGTGCGCCAGACCATGAAGGTGATAAAGGGGATTTTCCCCTTCCGCACCTGCTCCAAAGCTATCACCGGCACTGCCCCCCGACCCTGCCTTGAGTATTATATCAACCGCTGCCTCGGACCCTGCATCGGTGCCGTGAGCCAGCAGGGATACGCCGAGGTAATAAAGCAGGTAATCCTTTTCCTTGAAGGCAAGCAGGAAATGATAGTCCGGGAGCTTGAGAGCCAGATGAAAGAAGCCTCCGGAAGCCTAGATTTTGAAAAGGCAGCCCGGCTTAGAGACCAAATCCAGGCGGTAAATAGGGTGGTTGAAGGGCAAAGGATTGCCGCCACCGTAAGCGGTGAACAGGATGTTATCGCCTTCGCCCAGGATACCGACCAGGCCTATGTCCAGGTTTTCTTCATTCGCAGTGGTAAACTGATTGGCCGGGAGAGCTTTATACTGCAGGGCACTCGCTCAGAAGAGCCAATCCAGATTATGACCAGCTTTATCAAGCAGTTCTACGACTCCGCCCCCTACATACCCCCGTTACTACTGCTCCAGCACCCGGTAGAAGATAAGACTATTATTGAGGACTGGCTTCAAAGCAAACGAGGGGCTAAGGTTCGTATTCAAGTGCCCCATCGGGGTAATAAAAAACAACTGATTAAGATTGTTGCTGAAAACGCCCGGCAAGGCTTAGAGCAGCTTAAAATTAAACAGATAGCTACCCCTACCGCACTAGCCGAGGCTCTAGCTGAAATAAAAGACGCCCTGGCTCTACCCCACTTACCCCGCCGAATGGAGGGTTATGACATCTCCAACCTACAGGGCAAGGCAGCCGTAGGCAGTATGGTCGTCTTTGACCAGGGAAAATCAAAACCAGCCCACTATAGGCGCTTCCGCATCAAAACAGTAGCCGGGGCTGACGACTACGCCATGCTTCAGGAGGTGCTCAAACGGCGATTTAAGCGAATTAGTGATGCCTCTAATGCCTGGGCAGTCTTACCCGACCTGGTTCTCATTGATGGCGGTAAAGGACAGCTTAACTCTGCCCGGGAAGCAATGCGTGAAGCTGGCGCCGAGTCCATACCTGTCGCCAGTTTAGCCAAGGAAAACGAGGAGATTTTTGTTCCCCGGAAGCGGCAACCTATTGTTCTACCCCGCAGTTCCCCGGGGCTCCAATTACTCCAGCGCCTTAGAGACGAGGCACATCGCTTCGCCATAATCTATCACCGGCGCATCCGTAAACGGGAGACCTTTGCCTCGGCTCTGGATACTATCCCCGGTATCGGACCCAAGCGCAAGCGAGCCCTACTAAAACAGTTTGGCTCAGTCCGGTCTATCCGTACCGCTTCTGAAAAAGAGCTGGCCGCCGCCAGTGGCATGAGCCAGAGCCTGGCTAAAAAAATAAAGGAGTACTTGTAACCCGAAATGCCAGCCAATTTACCACCCCAATACTTTGAGGCGGAAAAGAAATTCCGCTTAGCCAAAGAGCCAGCGGATAAGATAATAGCCCTGGAAGAAATGCTGGCGATTATGCCCAAACACAAGGGGACGGATAAGCTCCGGGCTGAGCTGAGGGGGAGAATTGCCAAGCTATCCCAGACACTAGGTAAGAAAGCCGCTGGACATCGGGCGTCTATGGTTATTGAAAGGGAAGGAGCCGCCCAGGTAGCCGTAATCGGTCTACCCAATGCCGGTAAATCTCAGCTCGTGGCCAGTATTACTAATGCCTCGCCAGCAGTAGCTGAATACCCTTTTACTACGCACCAGGCTACCCCGGGGATGATGGCATTTGAGAATATACAAATACAGCTAATTGATACCCCACCCCTAGTCCCCCAAGCTATTGAGTTCTGGCTGCCCCACACGCTCAGGCGGGCTGATGCCCTGTTAATTGTGGTTGACTTAAGCAATGCCCCACTGGCTCAGATGGAAAGCCTTATCGCCCAACTGGCCGAGATGAGGATAAGCCTCGGCATAGAAACGGCTCAGGAAGAGATGATTCTAAGCCAGAAGAAGGCGCTAATCATTGGCAACAAGCTGGATCTGGAGAATGCCGGTGACAATTACACGGCTTTGCGGAACAAATATGGAGAACAGCTACCGCTTATTGCCATCTCAGCCAGGGACGGGAACGGCTTGGAGGAGTTGAAGTCCAAGGTCTATCAAATGCTGTATATTATTCGGGTATATACCAAGACGCCGGGTCAGAAGCCGGACTTTAACGACCCGATAATCCTGGAAAAGGGAAGCCGGTTAGAGGACGCCGCCGCCCAAGTCCACAAAGATTTTGCCGCTAAACTGAAATATGCCCGCATCTGGGGTTCCGGCAAGCACGACGGCATAATGGTAAAAAGAGACCACATCCTGCAGGACGGCGATGTGATAGAACTGCATCTTTAAGTGCTGAACAATTAGCCAGAATATGTAGTCACATTCCTATTAACGCCGGGCAGCGCCAATCAGCTCAGTTATATCCTTTATCCCTTCTTTCTCCATAAATTTCTCTATCCCCTCAAGAACATCAAACGGAGCCCGAGGGTTGGTGAGGTTGGCGGTGCCCACTTGGATAGCACTGGCTCCAGCAAGTGGCATAGAAGTGTTCACTAAAATAGCTTGTCTAATAACGTCGGACAAACTTTCTAACGACTACAAAGGCTATCAATGCAATGCCGCCCAAAATACCGCCGATGAGCCACCAGTTGGTGGTAGAGC
>Ga0208325_1000348_pt1 | contig 12512 bp, 10 predicted proteins | sample PL_2010_330m_FD_185486 | JGI IMG/M metagenome (GOLD analysis project Ga0208325, IMG submission 185486) | Freshwater microbial communities from Powell Lake, British Columbia, Canada to study Microbial Dark Matter (Phase II) - PL_2010_330m... | ecosystem: Environmental > Aquatic > Freshwater >...
CCTCAGACCCCTCTTAAACTACCCGCTACTTAGATGCCTTCCCTTCTTTCCATATCTTGCCGCCGGGGGGCAGGACAAACAGGTCTTCGCCCTCCAGCTTGGCTTGCAGCGTCTTTTTTAGCTCAGCTATGGGGACTCTTATCTGCCTCAGGCTGTCGCGCTCACGGATGGTGACCTGATTGTCCTCAAGCGACTGGAAGTCAACGGTGACACAGAAGGGGGTGCCAATCTCGTCCTGGCGCCGGTAGCGCCGCCCGATTGACTGGGCATCGTCATACTGGGTCATAAAAGACCGGCGCAGGTCGGCGTAAATCTCTTTGGACAGAGGAGCTAAGGTCTCCTTACGGCTCAAGGGCAATATTGCTACCTTGATGGGTGCCAGGTCGGGGTGGAGGTGGAGCAGCACCCGTGCTTCGCCATCAGCTACATCTTCATCATAGGCATCGCACAAGAAAGCGAGGCAGGAGCGGTCAACCCCGGCCGATGGCTCAATGATGTAAGGGGTGATATGCTCTTTGGCCTCTTCGTCGTAATAGCTCAGGCTCTTGCCGCTGAACTTAGCGTGCTGCACCAGGTCAAAGTCTCCGCGGTTGGCAATGCCCTCCAGCTCAGCCCAGCCCATAGGGAAAAGGTAGTCAATGTCATAGCACTCCTTGGCGTAGTGCGCCAGCTCCTCCTTGCTATGCTCGCGGAGCCTCAGGTTCTCCTTTTTGATGCCCAGTTTTTTATACCAGTTGCTGCGCTCCTCTACCCAGTGGTCAAACCACTGCTTGGCACTATCCGGCTTAACGAAGAATTCTATCTCCATCTGCTCAAACTCACGGCAGCGGAAGATAAAGTTGCCGGTGGTAATCTCATTGCGGAAGGCTTTACCTATCTGAGCCATGCCAAAGGGCAGCCTCTTTCTGGTGGTATTGACCACATTCTCAAAGTTGACGAACATGCCCTGAGCTGTCTCCGGGCGCAGATAAACGATGCTGGCTTGCTCCTCCACCGGACCGATAAATGTCTTAAACATTAAATTGAACAGCTGAGGTTCGGTCAGCTCACCACCGCAGGAAGGGCACTTGTCGCCCTTTACCTCGTCAGCGCGCCAGCGCAGGTGGCAGCTCTTGCACTCAACCAGGGGGTCGGTGAAACCTTCAAGGTGCCCGCTGGCTTCCCATGTCCGGGGGTGCATCAGGATGCTGGCGTCCAGACCGACGATATCATCGCGCTCCTGAACCACAGCCCGCCACCAGGCTCGCTTTACGTTCTGCTTCAGCTCCACACCCAGAGGCCCGTAGTCCCAGCAACTAGACAAGCCGCCGTAGATTTCGCTGCTGGGGAAGATAAAGCCACGCCGCTGGCACAGAGAGACGAGCTTTGCCATATCAACCATTGCCGCTGAAGGCTCAGCCACGCTGCCCCCCTCTTACCTTAGAGAAAATGTAGAACAGAAATACCCCTAGAGCAATGGTAACCAGTCCCAGAACAATCAGGGGAAATATCCATATCGGCATGATATGCATTTGGTACAGATTGTAGCTGAAAATATCAGCCATTGCAAAGCAGAGCAGAAGCTGGGGCAGAGCGATGATGTTGCCCATGAATAAGAGTACCCCTTCCGCCCTTACCCCGGTGCCCTTCATCTGCCCGAAGCGGCGGCTGAGTCTGGTAGCCCCCCAGGCAACACCCCACGCCACAAGGACGAGGACAAGCTGGGGCAGGAGCATCCAGAGCATGGTCATCTCCCGGCTGAGCCAGCCGTCAGGCGTGCCATCAAGCTCAAAGCGGGTAGCCAGGTCGGCGGGAAGCAGGTGATAAAAGTAGGCGGAAAGGATTAAAGATAGAAACAAAATAGCTAGCGGCCCTATGATGTAGCTCAGGCGCATATCAATTTCAATTCAAAGATAAGGGGCTAACACCCTCATTGGTGAAACAACGTTCCGTGACAGAGCCAGGGCGCCAGGCTTGATACCTAAGGCAACACCGACCAGCTGAGTAAGGAAGAGGACGGGGAGGTTATATTTTGTCTTGAACTGGCTGTTGACCTGACTCTGATAGACATCAAGGTTAATATGACACAAGGGGCAGGGGGTAACAATACACTGGGCACCATTCTCCTGGGCATTGCGCAAAATCCTATTAACCAGCCCTAAAGCCACCTCTTGTTCAGACATAACCAGAGAGCTACCGCAGCACTGGACCTTCATCTGCCACGGCACGACATCAGCCCCAAGGCTGGCTACCAGTTCATCCATAGAGTGCGGGGATTCAGGGTCATCAAAGCCGTTGGGGCGAACCAGCTGGCAGCCGTAGTACGACGCTACCTTAAGCCCCTTGAGGGGCTTGGTTACCTTAGAGCCAATGACCTCGGGGGTAATATCGCTATACAAGACCTCAGCCAGGTGCCGAACGCGGACTCCCCCCTTATAGCTCAGCTTAGCCGCAGCCAGCGCCTTACCTACCTGCTCCTTGAGGTCAGGGTGTTCCTTGAGGTTGTCATTGGCTACGTCCAGGACAACATAGCAGTTGGAGCACGGGGTTACCAGGTCAAGCCCTGTCTTCTCCGCCAGCGCCAGATTTCTGGCGGCAATAGCCGTCGCCTCCAGCTTGTCTATTGAGCCGTAGGGGGTGGAGCCGCAGCAATTCCAGTCCTCAAGCTCAACCAGGTCCATATCCAGCTCCTTAGCCACAGGCAGAACCGAAAGACCCAGGGGTGAAGCTGTAGCCTCGGCAGAGCAACCGGGAAAATAAGAATACTTCTTCACTTGGCACCTCCCAGGGCTTTAGCCTTATTCAGGATAGCCTTAAGCTCGCCTATCTCCTTTATTCGGCTTGGCTTCAGGGGCAGGCGCCCATGCAAGAACATTCCCAGCCCCACCGGCGCCAGCTTAAGGGCGGCGAAGGGGTTAGTTTTCAGGAAGAGCTTGAGCATCATACCAAGCTCATACACCCGCCCATTGCTCTTAGCCGAGTCAACAAAGCACTGGTACATCACCGGTGTCCGGCTGCGCTTGGTGCTCAAGCCGTGCTTGGTGGCCAGGACTTCCAGGGCATGCATAATATCAGTTGGTTTAATGTCTCGCGGGCAACGCACGGTGCAGGCATAACAGGAAGAGCAGAACCACATTGAATTGCTGGACAGTAGCTCATCCCTCAGCCCAGCCCGCACCATGGCGATAGCCTGCCGCGGTGGGTAGTCCCATCTGGTGGCAGTAGGACAGGAGCCGGTGCACATGCCACACTGAATACAGGAGCGAATAGCTCCACCACCAGGGACGGAACACACCTCATCAATAAAGCTTACCTCAGCCATCTAGACTCCTCCTTTTCATACCAGCAATCCCTCTATCTCAGCCATGAGCTGCTCGGTGGTAAAGTGCCTGCCGGTGATGGCGCCACTGGGGCAAGCAGCTACGCACACGCCACAGCCCTTACACAGCGTCTCGTTAATGCGGCTGACCTTCTTTTCCTCATCAAAGGAAATGGCGTTGAAGGGGCAGAGGTCGCTACACGTCTTGCACCCGGAGCAGAGCTCTTCATCGACCACTGACGTAATTGCCTCAACCTCTATTTCGCCAGCGGTTATTGTAGCCAAAGCCCGGGCGGCAGCCGCTGAAGCCTGAGTCACACTCTGAGGAATATCCTTGGGCGACTGACAGCAGCCAACGACAAAAATGCCGTCGTTCATGGTAGCTACCGGGTCAAGCTTGGGGTGTTTCTCCAGGAAGAAACCGTCGGCGCTGCGGCTAACGGAAAACAGCCTGGCAACCTCGTCGGCATCTGCCCTAGGCTCGAGAGCCGAACTCAATACCACCATGTCAACCGGGACACGCCGCTTGCGCCCGATGAGGGTATCCTCGCCAACTATAATGAGCTTGCCTTCTTCTTCGGGACTCTCAGCAATATCGGTAACCTCACCGGGACGCCCACGGATAAAAGTAGTCCCTTCATCAAGAACACGGTTATAAAACTCCTCAAAGGCTTTACCCACGCACCTGAGGTCAATATAGAATTCAATGACCTGGGCTCCGGGGACATGCTCCCTTATCAGGTGGCCAAACTTCATTGAATACATGCAGCACACCTGCGAGCAATACTCGTGATACTTCTTATCCCGACTGCCCACGCAGTGGATAATGCCCACCGTCTTGGGGTGGGAACCGTCCTTAAGGAAGATCTCACCTGCGGTTGGCCCTGAGGCATTAATCATCCGCTCAAACTCAAGGGCAGTAATGACATTATCAAGGCGCCCGTAGCCATACTGGTAGAGGGGGGTAGGGTCAAAGGCGTCATAACCGGTAGCCATGATTATGTTACCGACATCCACCTCCACCTCCTCCTCCTTCATCTCCTGATTAATTGCCCCTGCCTGACATGCCTTAACACACTCCAGGCACTCCGAGCACACGCCGCAGTTCAAGCAACGCCTGGCTTCCTCAATTGCCGCCTTTTCATCAAAGCCAAGCTCAACCTCGGCAAAGCCCTTCCGCTTCTGGGGGTCAAGCGTCGGCACAGTATGCCTTGCCTGGGGTACCACCCCCTTCTTTGACACCTCTTTCACCCTGGTGATAGGGGTTGGTCGCCCCGCCTTCAGGTCAACCCCCCTCAGATGGCGGTCAATTGAGATAGCGGCTTCCTTACCAGCGGCAATAGCAGCAATGACATCGGCGGGACCGGAAACCAAATCGCCGCCGGCAAAAACACCCTCAACATTTGTCTGCAGGGTTACCTGGTCAACAGCCAGGGTACCCCACGCCGTGTATTCAAGCTCCTTGGGAAGCGCTGCCTTGTCCACCGACTGCCCCACAGCCATAATTACGTTATCAACATCCATATCAAATTCCGAGCCCTTAATCGGCACCGGGCGCCGCCGACCACTGGCATCGGGTTCCCCCAGCTCCATCTGAATACATTGGATGCCAGTTACCCACTCACCCTCGGTCAGAATCTTGACCGGTGCTGAGAGGATGTGGAGTTTTACCCCCTCACGCTCCGCCTCATCCACCTCAGTGGCAGCAGCGGGCATCTCGGTTCGGGAGCGCCGATAGACAATAGAGACCTCTTTTGCCCCAAGGCGGCGGGCTACCCTAGCCGCATCTATGGCGGCATTGCCCCCGCCAATGACGACCACCCTCTCTCCAAGACTAACCTTAGCCCCCGAGCTCACCTGCTTCAGAAAGCCAAGGGCATCGATGACGCCCTTGGCGTCTTCGCCGGGTATCCCCATCTTTATGCTTTCCCAGGCACCGGTAGCCAGGAATATAGCTTCATAGCCCTGACTGAAGATATCCTCAAGGTTCTTCACCGTGGTATTGGTCTTTATCTCCACCCCCAGCTCTTCAATATAGCTAATTTCGTTATCCAGCACCTTCTTCGGCAGCCTGTGCTCAGGGATACCATAGCGCAGCAGACCACCGCTCTTGGGCGTAGCCTCAAAGATGGTAACCGGATAGCCCTCTTGTATCAAGTCGTAGGCACAGGCCAGTCCCGCCGGACCGGAGCCAATAATAGCCACCTTATCTTCCTTCGTCCTCTCAATCGGGGTTGCCTTTTTTCTACCCACCTTCATCTCGTAGTCAGCCATGAAACGCTTTAGGGCGCGGATGGCCACCGGCTCATCAACCTTCCCCCGCTCACACTCCAGTTCGCAGGGGTGGGTGCAGACACGCCCGCAGACGCCGGCAAAGGGCATGGTCCGCCGCAATACCTCAAGGGCTTCCTTGAACTTGCCCTGGGAAATAAGGGCGACATACCCCTGGGCATTAACCCCAGCCGGACAGGCGGAGCGGCACGGCGGGTAGCCCCGCTTATCAACGGTAAAGGCATTGGGCACAGCCTGGGGGAAGGGTCTATAGATTGCCTTCCTCTGACCCAGCCCTAGGTCAAACTCATTTGGCACCGTAACCGGACAAACATTGGCACACTCGCCACAGCCAGTGCACTTATCAACGTCAACATATCTTGCCTTCTTCTCTATCTTAACCTTGAAATTACCAACATACCCCGAGACATCAACTACCTGGCTATAGGACATCAACTCAATATAGGGGTGAGACCCGGCCAGACTCATCTTGGGGGTTAGAATACAAGCCGAGCAGTCAAGGGTGGGGAAGGTCTTATCAAGCTGAATCATGTGCCCGCCGATAGAAGGCTCCCTCTCTACCAGGTAGACCTTATGCCTTGAATCAGCAATCTCCAGGGCGGCCTGAATGCCGGCAACACCCCCTCCCACCACCAGGGTATTGGGGTTGACCGGGACTTTCTTGGTCTCCAGAGGCTCTTGATAGGCAACACGCCTTACCGCAGCACTAACCAGAGCCTTGGCTTTCTCAGTGGCAGCGGCGCGGTCCTCGGTTACCCACGAGCAATGCTCCCTGATATTAGCCATCTCAAAGAGATAGGGGTTTAACCCTGACTCCTGGCAAACCCGGCGGTAGGTCCGCTCGTGCAGCGTTGGGGAGCAGGAAGCCACCACCACCCGATTAATCCCCAGCTCCTTAATATCCTGCCTGATAAGGTCCTGCCCTGGGTCAGAGCACATATACATGTAGTGGCGAGCAATGGTCACAAAAGGTAAGCTCTGAGCAAACTCGGCAACCGCTTCAACATCCACCGTACCCGCAATGTTGGTCCCACAGTGACAGACATAAACACCAATCTTAGGCTCCATTTTGCCCTCCTAACGACCAGCGCAGATTATATCAAAGGGGCCAGTTGCTAAACTAAACTATATTAGCATACGGGGGTATCATGGTCAAGTTATTAGCACCGCCATAATTTGTTAAATTTATTGACATTTCCCTATCGCTGTAGTAAAATTTTTATACAGGGGTCAGGGGTAGTAATGGAGCAAAAGCAGTTACCCCAGATGAGGCAGGAACTAAAGCAAATCCTCAGAATGGAGCAGGCAACCCTGCTCGAGATGCCCGAGGAGGAGTTTCAAAAGCTCATTGCCGAGATAGAGAGAACCCCCCTTTTCCAAAGGCTTTACCAACAGGAAAAGGTAATCCACCGCCAGAGATTCCCCAGGACCGATATTGCCTCCAGTTTCTATCAACTCAAACCGGAGCTGGTAGCCGATAACAGCTCCCCTGATATTGAATCCCTCCTGCTCGATAAAAAGCGCATTGTTGACCGGATACAGAGGCTGGGGCGGGATAAATTCAAGCGCTATTTTCTGTTCCCCGAATCGGGGGTAAGCGAGGAAGAAATCGCCGAAGAATGTAACCTGGTTGTTTCCGAGGTTCAAAAAATCAACCGCCTCATCGATGAGTTCTCCATACTGAGCGAGTTTTATCACCCCTCGGCTTTCAGCTCGGGGGAGGTATACTATACCAAGATTGCCTCGGTAGAGAAGAATGGGGAGGACTTTATCATCGGCTATTTTTCACCCTTCCTCGCCCGGGGAAGGTATTCCATTGATTATGAAAGATTTGAGCAACTAAAGGGCAACCTCAACGAGACTGAGACTAAACAAGCCAGGCAGCTACTGCGGAAGGTGGAGCTCGTTAATACCCGCAAGGATACACTAACCCAGATACTGCAAGGCATTGTTGAACGCCAGGCACTATACCTTGAGTCTGGCGAGCTGAAGGCGCTATTGCCCTTCAGCCAGAAGGAACTAGCCAAAAAGACTGGGCTTGCCCCCAGCTCGGTAAGCCGCGCCATCAGGGGCAAAAGCATTGACACCCCCTGGGATGAGGAAGTCCCGCTCAAGCACCTTTTCCCCAGACCGAAGAGTTTCAGAAAGGAACTTCTAAGGCAGCTGCTTGAAACCGAGGAGGGGCTTCTTACTGATGAGGCAATCAGGGCAAAGCTGGAGGAGAAATTCGGTGTTGCCATTTCCAGGCGCTCAATAGCCAACCTGAGGAAGGAACTGAAGATCCCGGCAGCGTGGAGGAGAAAACAAGCTTTAATTTAGCAGAGGAAATTATGACCAAAAATCTCACCCCAAAGAGCACGTGGCAGCGCTGGAAGGAAAGCAGCGCCAGCAAAATCATTAAATGGCTACCGGAGGACCAGAGTTCAAGAGGCATACGAAGTCCTCATTTCTGGATAATCGCTGCTCTAATGGCAGTCCTTACCTTCGTTTACTATGTTGACCAGACTCCCATGGTTAGTATACCGCCGTTTTACCACAGCTTTTTTACCGGCGTTCACGACATACACCGGACATTGTTTTTCATACCTATAGTCTACGCTGCTTTGGTATTCAGGGTATGGGGAAGTCTGATAACTTCGTTCGCCTTTCTCTGCGTGGTATTGCCACGTGCTTTGCTTTTCTCCCCTTACTCCGACCCGCTCGCTAGAGCTGTTCTCCTTGTCATCTTTTTGACTCTTATTGGTATACTGGTGGCGACGCAGCTTAACAGAATTGAAAGTGAAAGAAAGGCACGTGCCGAATTAGATATAGCTTACAAGGAGCTTAGCGAATCTGAGCAACGCCTCAGAGAAAACCAGGAACAGCTAATTCAGGCTGAGAAGCTAACCTCTTTAGGCCAGCTGGCAGCCTCCGTTGCCCACGAGATTAACAATCCTCTAGCCGGTGTTCTCGTCTATACCCAGCTTCTAGCCAAGAAGATAAACAGCGACAAATTCAATAAGGAAAGTGCCACTGAATATCTAAAAAAGATGGAAACCGAGCTTACCCGCAGCAGCCGGTTAATCCGAAACCTCCTGGACTTTGCCCGGCAATCACCACCGAGGTTCTGGGAGGTGGACATTAGCGAGGTCATTAACCGGAGCTTTGAACTTGCCTCCCATTCTGCGAAGCTGCAGCACGTCCAGGTGATAAAAAAGCTTGACCCGGCGCTGCCCAAGATTTCAGCCGACTTTGACCAGCTTCAGCAGGTCTGCACCAACCTTATTATAAACGCCATACAGGCGATGCCCGAAGGCGGCACGCTGACCATACGCACCTCAGCCGATAACGCCAACGTCAAGGTAGAGGTCCAGGACACGGGTGTCGGTATTTCCCCGGAGAATATGCGCAAGCTTTTCACCCCCTTTTTCACCACCAAGCGGGAGGTGAAAGGGGTGGGACTGGGACTGGCGGTGTCCTACGGAATAATCCAGCGCCACAACGGCAGAATAGAAGTGCAAAGTAAGGAAGGAGAAGGTACCACCTTTACCGTCTATTTACCACTGCGCCATGAAGAAGAAAACTAAGGTCCTCGTTGTTGACGATGAAGCCGTTATCCGCGACTCGCTTCATGACTGGCTGAATGACGCTGGCTACGAGGTGTTTACTGCGGAAAATGGGCGCCAAGCCCTAGAGACAATTAAGCGGGAGGGGATGAGTATCGTTATTGCTGACTTGGTCATGCCGGGGATGGATGGAATCGGACTGATGAAGCAAGCCAAGGAGATATCCCCCGACATTGAGGTTATTATCATTACCGCCTACGGAAGCATTCCCACCGCTATTACTGCAATAAGAGAGGGAGCCTATGACTACATTCAGAAGCCATTCTGCCCGGAAAGGACTGAAATATTAATTGCAAAACTGGTGGAGCGCCAGCAGCTAATTGAGGAAAACCTCTCCCTGCACCAGAAATTGGAGGAGCGTTACCGATTTGAGAATATCATTGCCAAAAGTTCCAGAATGCAGCAGGTGGTGGAGGCAATCAAGGTCGTGGCTACGAGCAATGCCACCGTGCTTATTACCGGCGAGACCGGCACGGGGAAGGAGCTGGTGGCGCGGGCTATCCACTCCCAGAGCCAGCGTAATGGCAAGCCCTTTGTTGCCGTCAGCTGTGCCGCCCTGCCCGAGACCCTCCTTGAGAGCGAGCTATTCGGCCATGAGAAGGGCGCCTTTACCGGGGCTTACGCTCAAAAGAAGGGGAAATTTGAAATCGCCAACCGGGGAACGCTATTCCTGGATGAAATTGGCGAGATGAGCTCCAACATCCAGGTCCACCTGCTGAGGGTGCTGGAGGAGAAGGAATTCAACAGGGTTGGCGGTAATGAGCCGATTAAGGTTGACGTACGGGTTATCTCCGCCACCAATAGGAACATAAAAGAGGCGGTAACCAGGGGGCAATTTCGGGAAGACCTTTACTATCGGTTAAACGTGGTCAACATTGAACTGCCGCCGTTAAGAGAGCGGAAGGAAGACATTTCCCTCCTAGCCCGGCATTTTCTGAGGAAGTTTGCCCTGGAGAACAATAAAGAGGTTAGCGACTTTTCTGCCGAGGCTACCGATTTTCTGCTGAGATATGACTGGCCGGGCAACGTCCGGGAGTTGGAAAATGCTATTGAACGAGCGGTCATACTAGCCAGAAAATCGCTAATTGAGGTTGATGACCTGCCCCAGCAAATCCTGGTAGCTCATTCAAACCCGGTGGGGAAGAAACTGAGGCAGGTGGAGAAAAGCCATATTACCGATGTCCTGAATCAAACCAAGGGTAATTATACCGAGGCAGCCAGGGTGCTGGGCATCTCAAGAATGACCCTCTATAATAAAGCCAAGGCCTATGAAATAAATGTAAAGAAAATGGACAGAAGCCGATAGCTAAACCTTCAGCTTAAAGTAGATAGGGGCTATCCTGAACACTCAGGGTAGCCTTTTCTTTTGGCAAGGAAATTGCATCTATTAAGAGTGGGAATAGTAACGCAGAGTCAGGTAATTAGGAGGTAAGGAAATGAAGCCGATACTGGTAGTAGAAGATGAAGCTATCATGAGGGATTCGCTCCGAGACTGGCTTACCGACGAAGGCTACCCGGTAGAGACCGCGGAGCACGGTGAAGAGGCGTTAGAGGCAATCGGGGAGCGGGAATTCAGCCTCCTCATCCTTGACATGAGGCTGCCGGGAAAGAACGGGCTTGAGGTATTAAAGGAAGCCAAGGCGCAAAGGCCAAAAATCAAGGGGCTCATCATTACCGCTTACCCATCAGTCGAGACTGTAATGGAGGCAATGAAGTTAGGCGCCGTTGACTATCTAACCAAGCCGTTCCCGCTTGATACCCTGGAAAAGCTGATTCAGAAGACCCTGGGACCGGTTCAACTGGAGATAAAGCCGAAGGCTGCCCTCAAGGAAGCCGAAGCCAAGCCTGTGGAAAAGGCAAAGGTTGAAGAGGTTATCGCCGTTGCCCCGGAAGAAATACCGCTCCACCTCAAGCAGGGAAAGGAGCACTTTGACGCTGGTCGCCACGGGAAGGCACTGAGGGAATTTGAATCTATTCTCAATGTTGCCCCGGGTAATATTGAGACCCGCGTCTGGATTAGAAAGACAAAGCAAGCCCTAGCCGAGCCAACGACTGAGGCAGCCGGCGCTGAAGAGGCTAAACCCAAGGAGTGCCTCTGGATGAAAATGGGGCTGGTGGCTTACCGCATCTGCACCCGGGACTACGACTGCCTCACCTGCGAGTTTGACCAGACAATGCAGGAGAAAATGGCGTCCGGGGAAACCCCTGAGCTTGACCAGGCACTGGAGCGGTTCAGGGAGCTGCCAGGCAGCCAGCGGCTCTGCCGCTACGCCATAAAGGGAGATGTCTCCCACCGCATCTGCTCCCGCCTCTTCCAGTGTGCCAACTGCGAGTTCGGGCAGATGATGGAGGATGCCCTCCAGCAGAAGCTAGCCAAGCTACAAGCGCGACGGGAGGCACTACGCAAAAAGGAGCAAAAAGCCAAAGCCTAGCTAGAACCCCAAACCAGTGGTACTTAAGCAAAGGATATGCTAAACTACGGAAGCATACCCTTTGCTATAAAAAGGAGCAAAACAATGGAAGCCAAGAAGAGAAAGATTCTGCTCGTAGAAGATGAGACCGTGCTCAGGGAGGCTCTACGGGACTGGCTTACCGAGGATGGATATGACGTTGAGTGCGTTGACAGCGGCGAGAAAGCCCTGGAAAGAATCAAGAAGGAGCAGTTTGGCGCCATAGTTCTTGACCTGAGGTTGCCCGGCATTGACGGCTTGCAGGTTTTTGAGCAAGCCAAAGAGCTCAAGCCAGAGGCTAAGGGGATAATCATTACCGCCTACCCGTCAAAAGAAACGCTGGAAAAGGCGAAGAGGCTGGGACTCCTCGACTATCTGGTCAAGCCCTTTAAGCTCGAGGAGCTGGAGAAGCTAATCAGGGGGGCGCTGGGAGAGGTTGAGGAAAAAAAATTAGGCAAGGAACACGTCTGGTTAGAACTCGGCGCCGTCTCCTACCGCCTCTGCGACCGCAACTATGAATGCGGGCACTGCGCCTTTGCCCAGGACATACAGGATAGGTTTGGAACGATAGCCGTCGTCGGCGATGACGAGATTGCCAAGCTGAAGCAACTGCCCGGCAGCCAAAGGCTATGCCGTTATGCATCAGCGCACTTTGTTGAGAAAGAGAAGCCAGCCTCAGATTAAGCCTTGTCTCTAACGTTTACCATTAGAGAAATCTGTAAGCTTATCCGCCAGGTCCTTTTGCCCCATAGCCAGGGTCAGGTCGCTGCGCGTTCTCTCCAGCACCCCACGAACCATGTCAGTAGTACGGCGTAGACCACCGGTTATGGCATCGGGGAAGTCCATAGTAACCAGGGTATTGTAGAT
>Ga0208325_1000350_pt1 | contig 12503 bp, 18 predicted proteins | sample PL_2010_330m_FD_185486 | JGI IMG/M metagenome (GOLD analysis project Ga0208325, IMG submission 185486) | Freshwater microbial communities from Powell Lake, British Columbia, Canada to study Microbial Dark Matter (Phase II) - PL_2010_330m... | ecosystem: Environmental > Aquatic > Freshwater >...
CCCTTAGGGCGTCTGCGGCTTATCCTATAATTTCCCCTCTACCCCTGAAAGTGGGGCGTCTAAGAGGGGGCTTTGCCCTAAATCTCCTGTTTTCGTTGGGGTGTCTAAGAGGGGCGCTAGCCCCTCTTTTTTTATTCTTCCCCCTCTCCTTTTGAAAGGAGAGGGGGATAAAGGGGGTGAGGTTAGTATAAAAATCTAGCTTCAGGCTGTTGACTATCGTGGTATAATAGTATATGGAGGGTGAGGTTAGGGAGCGAGAATTATAAATTTGGATATAGGTTGTATTGTTCTTGCTGGTGGCAAGGGCTTGCGCTTGGGACGGGATAAGGTTCTGGAGGTTGTTGGCGATAGTAATTTGCTGCAGCGGGTAGTATCTCAACTAAGCTCCTTTAACAGCGATATTATCATAGTTTTTTCTAGCGGGAAATCACTTCATCAATTTACTGGTTACCCGAGGTCTAGAATAGTAACTGATATCTACCCCGGCAAAGGCGCCCTAGGCGGTCTCCATGCTGGACTTGCCGCATCAAACACGCTTTATAACCTCGTTGTCGCCTGCGATATGCCCTTCCTGAACCAAGCCCTGCTGCAATATATGGTGCAGGTTTCGCCCGGCTTTGACCTCGTGGTTCCCCGGGTGGGTGAGCTGGTTGAGCCGCTTCACGCCGTTTACTCAAAGAGCTGCCTGTCTCATATTGAGCGGCTGATTAAGCAGGGTGAGATAAGGGTGAGGGCACTTTTTGAATTGGTTAAGGTCAGGTATGTGGAGGCTGACGAGATTAGCCGGTTTGACCCTAAGCACCTGAGCTTTTTTAACATTAATACTGAGGCTGACCTGGAGAGGGCGCAGCAACTGGCAAAGGAGATAAGCAGTGATAAGCGTTGATGAGGCGCTGGAGAAGATCCTTGAGCGCATAGATGTTCTTGAGGCTGAGGAAAGCCCCATTCTTGGCTGTCTGGGGCAAGTTCTGGCTGAGGACGTATCCTCCCCGATTAACATCCCCCCGCGGGACAATTCAGCCATGGACGGCTATGCCGTCAGGTCGGCGGATACCCGTGGCGCCAGCCCGAAGTCGCCCCGTCTTCTCCGTGTTATTGAAACCGTCACCGCCGGGGCTACCCCCAGGCGTGAGGTAAAAGCGGGCACGGCTACCCGGATTATGACCGGGGCACCAATACCTAAGGGTGCTGACTCGGTGGTGAAGTTTGAGAATACCGATGAGCCAGAACGCCAGGGGACTCCGCAGAAGATAGGCATCCTGACCGAGGTGGAGCCGGGCTTGGAGGTGCGGCGGGCGGGTGAGGATATTAGCGCCGGCTCACTGGTGTTGAAAAAGGGGACGGTAATCAGACCGGCGGAGGTCGGTATCCTGGCTTCGCTGGGGCGGAGTAAGGTTATGGTTATCCGCCGCCCGGTGGTGGCTATTTTAGCCACCGGGGATGAGCTAGTGGACGTTACTCAGGCGCTACCTCAGGGGAAGATATATAACAGTAATAGTTACAGCCTGGCTGCCTTAGTCCTGCGCTATGGCGGCATTCCCATGATGCTGGGGATAGCCCCGGATAGTGATGATTCTCTCGTTACTAAGCTTCGCCTGGGGCAGAATGCTGACATGGTGCTAACCTCTGGCGGCGTCTCCCTCGGTGACTATGATAGGGTGAGGGAGGTTCTGGCTAAGGAGGGTGAAATTATCTTCTGGCGGGTCCGGGAGAAACCGGGGAAACCGCTGACCTTCGGTGTGCTAAAGGGGGGTAGAAATATACCCTTCTTCGGTCTTGCCGGTAATCCGGTAAGCGCCATGGTTAACTTTGAGCTGTTTGCCCGCCCGGCTGTCCTCAAGATGATGGGCAAACAAAAACTGGCTAAGCCCATTGTGGAGGCGGTGGTTGAGGAGGCAATTGAGAATACCGATGGGCGGCGTGTCTTCACCCGGGCGATTGTGGAAAAGCGCGGCGGTAAGTACTTTGCCCGGCTTACCGGCCCCCAGGGCTCGGGGATTTTAACCTCCATGGCTTTAGCCAACGGGCTGGTGATTATTCCTGAGGATAAGCCCGGGGTGAAGCGGGGGGACCTGGTTAAGGTAATGATGCTGGACTGGGGTGAAGAGATTGATATTTGATGCTTCGGGGTTTGTCTTTGAACCACCGCCGGTAATATCCAGGGCGCGGCGCGTTTTGATTAAACCCAGCGCCGCCTACCCGGTGGTGTATCCAGTGACCACCAGCCCGGATATGCTATCGGCGATAATAGATGGTATCAGGCGGATTAGTGATGCCGATATCCTAATCCTTGAGGGCACCCCCCGTAGCGACCCGGTGTTACCGATATACAAAAGCCTGGGCTACGATTTCCCCCGCGTATTGACCATGGATGTGAAGGACTGTGTCTGGGTGGAGGTGGATAATCCCCTACCCAAGCCCCTGGCTATGCCTACCTTCTGGGTGCCTAATGTTATATTGTCCTGCGACTACCTGATAACGACGGCTCCGTTAAAGGTGATTAAGGGTAGCGGAAGCCTTAGCATAATGAACCTGCTCGGGGTGCTGCCGAGCAGTAAGTATGGGGCTAGGTCAAAGCGGGGGTGGAAGGATTTATACAGCCTGGGGATAAATAAGGTGATAGCTGACCTCTATTTTACCCTCCCCTTTGACCTCGGGATTATTGAAGCCCGCCAGAAGTTCATCGGTGGGAGCGACCCCACCCGGGGTGAGGTTGAGGATTGCGGCAAGGTTTTTGTCGGCGAGCCCTACGAGGTGGACGGCGAGGCTGCAGGGGTGCTGGAGCTTAAGACAGGTTACCTTGATTTAATCAAGGAGGCTAGGGTCGGGCTGGAGGGGTAGGCAGCCCCCTAATACCTTATGTCGAAGCCGGAGTACTTTCCGGAATATTCTGACCAGCTGGTGGCTACCTTTTCCACCTCAGCTGGCGGCGGCCCCACCTCAAGGTAACTGATTAGCTTTTCCAGCTGTTTTCTTTCTCCTTCCGCCACAACCTCCACTGCGCCCGAGGGCAGATTACGCGCATAGCCGCTCAGCCCCAGCTCGCTGGCTCTTTGGGAGACAAAGGCGCGGAAGAAGACGCCCTGAACATAGCCGTAGACTGTTGCCTGAAGCGAAACTAGCTCTTTACCTTCCATAGATTTATCTCAGGATGAACCTCAGCGGAAACTCCTCTTTATCCAGTCTGTATAGACCTTGCCGGTGAGCCAGGCGGGTAGCTTCGTTGAACTCATGCTTGGGCAGGGGCTGGGCGAGCTTGGGGATATCAGAGGCTTTATAGCAGGGGTGGTACTGAGCCATAATGTTCAGGTAGGTATTGGTTGAGATTTCCCGGGCAAGGAATTTTACCACCTCCCCGCTACCGGCCAGCCCATTAGGTAGTACCAGGTGGCGCACCAGTAGGCCGCGCTGAGCTACGCCCTGTTTATCCAGCTTGAGGTCACCGACCTGGCGGTGCATCTCCTTGACTGCCGCCCTATTTATTTCGGGGTAGTGCTTTATCCCCGATAGCTCCTCGGCGATTTTTTCATCGGAGTACTTCATATCCGGCATATAGATATCAACCACGCCGTCCAGCAGCTTCAGTGTTTCTAGGGCGTCATAGCCGCCGGTGTTATAAACAAGGGGGAGGGAGAGCCCGTTGGCCGCTGCCAGCTCCAGTGCTTCCAGGATATAGGGCACAACATGGGTGGGGCTGACCAGATTGATATTGTGGCAACCTTTAGCCTGGAGGGAGAGCATCATCCCGGCTAGCTGGTCGCTGTTTACCGGGCTTCCCTCCCCGAGCTGGCTTATGGTGTAGTTCTGGCAAAAAATGCAGTGGAGGTTACAGTAGGTGAAGAAGATTGTCCCTGAGCCGCTGGTGCCGACGAGGGGCGCCTCCTCGCCGAAGTGGGGACTGTAGCTTGAGACCATGACCTCGGTGGTAACCTGGCACTCCCCGTTTTTCCCCGCCAGACGGTTGACCTTGCACTGGCGGGGGCACAGCCGGCATTCCTCCAGTATTGCCCTCGCCTTCTCCGCCCGAGCCTTTAATTCCCCGCTCTCATGGAGCTTTTGATAGGCAGCTATATCCCTTGCCCCTCCTCTTCCTCTCGCTTCCTTGCCTTTTTGATTACTTCTACTTCCATCGGAGGGGGGAGGATGGTGGTGGTTATTTTCTTAGTTTCCTTTCCTTCCTTGGGCTTCTTCTTCTCTCGCCGCCTGTAGTCTCGTCTTCCCATGGTTGCACCTCTACTTGGGCATGGTTAATTAAAGTTTAGCAGAGAGGTATTATGGTGTAAAGTTGGCTGGAAGTTGGGCGAGGGCGGAGCGGGCGGCTTCCGTCTCCGCCACCTTTTTGCTTCTGCCTGACCCCTTGCCCAGTACGTTATCCTTTACCCTTACCTCAACGGTGAATGTTCGGTCATGGTCTGGCCCCGCCACCGCTATTACCCGGTAGGTAGGTTTTGGCTGATGCCTTGCCTGCAGAAGCTCCTGTAGCCGCGATTTATAGTCTGCCTCCGCCCCTTTATTTAGCCCTTGGCTGGTCGCTCTCAGGATAAAGTTCCTGGCTACCTTCAGGCCCCGGTCAAGAAAGATGGCGGCTATTATTGCTTCCAAGGAGCTGGCTAGGTTGGCCGGCTTACGCCGCCCACCACTTGCCTCCTCCCCCTTCCCTAGATAGAGGTAATCACCTAGGCGGATAGCCCTCGCCGTGCGGGCTAGAGCGTCCCGGCGCACCACCGATGAGCGGAGTCTGGTCATATCTCCTTCGTCGGACTGGGGAAAGCGCTGGTATAGCTCTTCGGCGATGATAAAGCCTAAGACAGCGTCGCCCAGGAACTCAAGCCTTTCGTTGGAATCCAGGGCAAGGGCGGGGTTCTCATTAATATATGAGCTATGAACCAGGGCTTGCTCCAGTAGAGAGCGGTTCTTAAACCTGATGCGCAGGGTTTTTTGTAGCTTGCCTAAGTCAGCCATGTCTTTCCTTTCAGGTTTAGCATAAAGGGACAAGTCCCTTGTGTCAAATTGCGCCTTATTGCCATAGGTGAGGCTGTATGCTACAATCTTGGTGCGCTGGGGAATCGTCTAGTGGTAGGACAGCGGATTCTGGATCCGCCAGGGAAGGTTCGAATCCTTCTTCCCCAGCCATTCGGGACAGTTCCCGAACCCTGCTCTCTACCAGCTATCAAGCTAAAGGGAGAGTTTAAATCCACTTCAGTTATCCTGCCATCCTTGAGGTAGATGCGTTTAAACATGGTCTCACAAATTAGTCGTCTTTCCTCAAAGCTAGCTCTCTCGATAAGGTAATCAAGTTCAGATGAAAGCTGAAGGGCAATCTCAAAGTCGGCCTTTATTAGATGCTGGTGTTGTTTTATAGAATCCACAGTATTTTGCAATCTTGCCCTCTCTGCCTCTATCCGGGCTCTATGCTCCTTGAAATCCTTCAGAGAAATCTCCTCTTCCATCATTAACAGTTGCAGGTTTTTCTCCATTTTCCCAAGTTTAACCAGTCTTGTTTCCGCTTGCTTTTGCTCCTGGTTGCTTTTTCCCTCATTCTCAAACCACTCTTTCAACTGGCCACTTAGTTCCATCCTTGCCGTCTCACTGATGGTAAGACTCCTGATGATATCCAAAAGCTGAGCATCGATTTCCTTCGTATTGTAGTAGACCTGAGACCCATTCACCTTAGCGCGGCTACGATAGTAGCTAATCTTCTTCGTGGGATTTGTCTCTGCCCAACACAGGCTATTGGCATCGAGAGAATGCAACAGCCCTCTCAACAGATACTTATGCCGCCACGTATGTTGCCTGTGCTTATCATGCTCTCCAAGCACTTCTTGCACTTTAACAAAGGTAATCTCATCCACCAGCGGTTCTTGGTTTCCTTTGACCGAAACATCGCCGGCTTTAAGCCATGTCTCGCCCAAATAGAAACGGTTATGCAGTATAGTACTCCAGATGCTTTTCGATATTCTTCTTCCCTTCCTGGTTCTATGTCCTAAAGCGTAAGCATGCTGTGTCCACTCGTCAAGGGTCCATTTTCCAAGAGCTATTTCCTTAAAGACCTGAGCAACCAGAGAGCCGAGCGCTGGATCCGTTTCTATCCATGATTTGGTGTCGTCATGTTTATTGAGATAACCAAGGGGAGCAAGCTTTGGCCAGCCGCCGTTTTCCACCTTCTTCAACATTCCCTTCTTGACTTCGACAGCCAGGTTCTTTGAGTACCAGGTACTTATGACCTGCATCATCCTGCGGCTAATGTAGCCGGCAGGAGTCGAAGCGTCGCCTGGCTCGCTCATGCTCTCTACAGTTATTCCATTATCTTCCAGTTCTTTCTCGTATGTAATAAAGTCATAGTCATTCCTGGCAAATCGGTCAAGCTTGTGCACCAGGATAACCTCAAACTCCTTAGCCCTGGCGGCAGCGATCATCTCCTGAAACTGGGGACGTTTGTCTGTCCGGGCACTCTCTCCGGCATCGACAAACTCCTTGACTACATCCCATCCCTTACCCTGAGCATAATAGCGACACCTTTCCAACTGGAAGGGTATAGAGAGGTCTCGCTCGGCCTGTTCCTCAGTGGATACCCGGGCATAGATGCAGCATCTCAGGTGCTTACTGTCAGCTTCCTTTTTCATCTAATCCCCTCCTCTTCGATGACCTGCGGGGTCGCTTTAGCTTTCCTGTTTCTTGTCTTAGCTTCCGCCTCTCTTCATCGAGAGTAAATCGGATAAAGGACTTGACCCTCTCTCTTGGTTCACCATCAATCAGGCTGTCCACCTGGCGAAACATAAGTTCCAGTTCAGTATCATTGAGGTCGAGGTCCCCTACTTTTTCCCAGGGCAGGTGATTTAGGGCGCCGGCGATAGCGGTATATATATCTTCAGGCATTATGTCGAGAGCGCGTGAGAGACCGGCGACCACCTTCGGACTTGTCTGGCGATTGCGTTCGTTTTCAATGGCAGTGATGTTCTCGAGGCTGGTGCCGACAAGCTCTGCCAGCTCTCCCTGGGTCATCTCCCGGCGCAGCCTTGCCTCCCTGACTAATTGTGATAGCGATATCGGCATAAAATATTTCTACCCCCTGAATTTGCCAATTAATGGTAATAATATCACCTTATATTGAAGCTGTCAAGCCCCTTTCGCTCTTTTCTGTAGGGCAGGCGTGTCAAGTCGTGAGTACAGATAGGGTAATATAATGACCATAATAGCCTCTTGACAATATTACTATACCGACGTAATATTATTACTGTTCTCACGCAACTTACAGGAGGTCGAGATGGGTAGACCAAGTACAGTAGGCAAAAACAAGGTATCAATCCGAGTGCTCCTGTCTCAGGATGATTATGAGGCGCTTGAAAAGATAGCGGAACTGGAGCGCACTGACATCGCCACCCTTGTCAGGCGAGCCGTGGCTCGCCATTTCTTTGCGCCTGATAACCCTAACAGTGCTAAGAAACGAAGGCAACCCTAGTATATTTTCTGTGTTTGGTTATTTGGCTATGGGCATAATCTTACTTGAGACAGGTTCAGTGGAAGTAAAGACGCTGCAAGATGATGGAGCGGGGGCAGTAAGGGACAGGCTGCGTGTCCTGCTGGAGGTAGCGGTGGCCATAGGCAGGAGAGATGGTCTGTTAGGCAATAGAAAAGGCGCCGCAGGGAAGGATAAGAAGGACACCATCGAAGGGGATCATGACGACGTTGCCGACTAAAGATGTACCTGTCGTCCCCTTCCGTCCCCTTGCTAGATGCTATACCGCATGGACACAGCAAGCTTTTGACTTTCTATCCGCGTCCACACTGCTGGCAATGTCGATCCCATAATCAACTAGCCCGATAGTCAGATACCTTAAACTTAGCTCGCCTATTTTTCAGTTGTCTGGGAGGTAAACCGGATGAATTACAGTGATAAGCTATCGGACTGCCTATGCTGCGCTGGAGAAGGCCACACGATACGTAAAGGCGGCAGCCACATTAATCTCAAGGAGTTGAACATAAACTCCCAAACGGAAATAACCGACCTTACATCAAACTGCTACCTGAAGATCGCTGCGGTGAGGTAATTTATGCCGCGAAGATGGTTGGATTCCAGTTTCTTTGCCGATGAAAAAGTCGGCAGACTTGCCATGAATGAAAGGCAACTCTTTGCAGCAATAATAGCCAACCAGGACGATGACGGGCGCTTAAAAGGGCATCCTGCTTACCTGCGATCCATCGCTTTCCCCTACGATGAATTCAATACCGATGAAGTAAAGCAGATGAGGGATCATATTGCCGAAATAAACGCCAATGTCATCGTCTACCAAGACGGAGTAGAGGAGTATATTCAACTCAAGAGGCATAAGCGATACCAGAAGCCCCGGTATTACCATCCCTCCAAACTCCCCACGCCCCCTGGCTGGCCCTTTGATGAGCCAGACCCAGATGGCGATCACCAGGTTACCGACGAGCCACCACATAGTTCCGAAATGGCAACTGAAGCGTCGCTACCTAGTAACCAGACAGTCACCAAAATGTCCCAAAACAGTAGCCATATAGCAGAGGAAGTGTTGTCATCCAGCCGCCAGACGGTAACCGAGGTGTCACCGCCCAGTAACCAGATGGTAACCAAGAAATCACCATCCAGCAACCAAGCAGTAACCAAACAGTATACCGAAGATAGGGGTGGGGTGGGGCTAGACTTAGACTTAGACTTGGGTAAGGATAAAGGAATTCTTTCTACGAAAGAATTCCGCGTTTCGCCGAGCGAAGCAGCGAGTCTCACGAAAAGAAATTCTCGATTGAAACCTCACCAGCAAGAAGCGGGAATATTTCTCGACATGGTTCAACAGCACGAGGGCATGCCCCTTTTAAGCCGGCCCAAGCTGATTCACCTGGTGCGAACCAAACTTTTCAAAGACTCGCGGTCAACGCCTGAAAAACTCCTGGAGTTTTATCGCTGGCTGAAAGAGAATGACGGATTTTTTCACAACAAGGCACCGCCACAAGTTGTCGGTGGAATGCCTGACAGATATCCTTCATGGCTTGGCGGGAAACTAACGCCAGAGGGAGGCAAGAGCTTTGAACAACGAAAACCGGGAAGGGACTCGGGAGATGGAGAGCATCGGCGAGATCCTCTCGCAGCGACCAGGGCTCGCGGCTGGAAGATTGGGGGAGAGGGACCAGACGAAGAAGACGAGGACTGAAGAGTGCGAGTGCCACACGTGCGGAGCTAAGTTTGAAGGAGAGGTTAGCACCTACGTGATTGCGGGCAGGACGAGGGAGTTCTGGCCCTGGGAATGCCCTGCCTGCAAGGAGAAGCGGGAGGCCGAGGAAGAGACAGAGCGTCAGGCGTACCTGGAAGAAGCCAGACGAGAGGAGAGGGAGAAGTGGCGCCGGCAGAGTGGCATACCTGATGACCTGATGAATCGAACCTTTGGCAACTTTGAGAATAGCTGGCAGGATCGCTCTCTGAAGGTTTGCCGGAAATATGCCGAGGGCTTCAAGCTGGAAGAGGCCAGGGGTTACCGTTCCCTGATTCTGCATTCCGAGAAACCAGGGCTGGGTAAGACGCATTTTATGGTATCCATCGCGAATTACATCATCGACAACTGGAATGGAGAGCCTGGTCGGATAGCCTGCCCCATCAGGTTCGAGAGCGGCCCCGGTCTGGTCAGACGCATCAGGGCAACCTACAACCTGCCCCAGGTCGATTGGAACCATGAACGGGAAGAAGATATTTATGCGCAACTCCGGGGCGTCAAGTTGCTGATGCTCGACGACGTGGGGAAAGAAAAACCCTCTGATTTTACCCGGGAGCTCTACTGGTATGTCATCGATGAGCGAGTCAAGAGCGGTTTACCAGTGGTTATGAGCTGCCGTCTGCCTCTAGAAGGAGAGAACTCTCTCGAGAAGTTGATGGGAGAGGACACTGTTGACCGGTTGTACGGCATGACACAGGGTCACATAGAAACCCTGAAAGGCCAAAGCTACCGAAGAATTAAGGGTGTAGCCTAACGAGGATTGAGGTTGGCAGGAATGAGGGTAGTCGCAACCCTGACCATCGATGGAACCAAAGAGACCAGGATTGAAGGTGATAGCCCCTTTATGAGTGGTGAGCGGGGTGACAAGTTGGAACAACGTGGGCTCGGTGTGTGGGTATGCAACTGGCGGTACGGCTGGCCAGAGGGTAAGGGAACTCACCATAAGAGCCGGGTTTTCATCCCCTGGTCATCGTGCCTCTATATGGAGACCAAGGAAGGAAATGCTGTTCGATGCAAGAGACCCGAAAGGCGCTGATTTGGAGAGTTGGAGATGAAAGAGACGAAGAAAAGAACGCTCTACGAGTGCGCGCATGCCCGGGTGAAAAGCGATTATATCTATTGCTTTAAGGGGTACTCGCTCGATCTCCGGTCATGTAACGGGCACATGGACATCAGCCGCCTAGCCAGGGGGCAGCGCCTGGCTTTCAGCGTCTGCCAGAGCTGCCCGGATTTCGATTGCATGGGGCCGCCGGTACCGCCAGAAGAAAGGGGCTGGCTCAAGAAGAAGGAGGCGAAATGACAGCGTGGTTAGGGAATCTATACGAGAAGATATGGCGGAAGATTGGCGGCAAACCGTGGACCGAGATTGTCCGTGATGAGCAGAAGCAGGCGCCGCTGGTCTTTCTGCTCATCCTCCTGGGACTGGGGCTTACCGTGGGCAGACTGGCCGGAAAATACTGGTGGCAGATACTCATCGGATTCTTGCTGGGTATACTCTGCGGACACTTCTGGTGGTAACTGGATGAAAGAGGATATCTTAAAGCGGCTGCGGGAGCAGGAAAGGATCCTGGGCGAGATGCGCGATAACGTGCAGGGCTGGATGGACGACCTGCTTCGCGACGCCTTCAACCCGGAGAGTTTTCTTCGCTATGTCGCAGGTATGGGGATCGACCTTTCGCAGGTCCCGAACCTGGTCGGACGGTGCGATGGGTTTGATCCCTATCGGGTGCTCGGGCTGGAGAAGACGGCGACGGATGAAGCAGTAAAGAAACGGTACCGCGAGCTACTCATCAAGTTACATCCCGATACGGCCGGGGTGAAGGGTACTGACTTCCTGCTCCAGATGGTTCTGGCCGCTTACGAAATGATAAGGGTAGAGAGGAAATGGCAGTAGGTGGCAGGGAAAATGGAAGCATCGTCTTATTTCATAAGTGACGCATGTCTCCGCTGTGGCCGTGGGTTCAGGGACGGCGAGGCGTGTCTTGTGGCCTTTGGCGGGCCCGACTCCAGGTATAAAGATGTCGGGCTGACCATCTGCCGTGACTGCTTTCAGGGTGAACGGCTGGACAAAATTGTGTTCGTAACCGTTTATTTCCGCAGGCAGGAGGGAACGACCTGGCCAAAGTATTGCGGTTCATGCGGCGTCACCGGGTGGGCCAAGGTGTCTCGCTTGAGCAACGGCGCCTATCGGGTTGGTCTGCACCGCGGACATGTGGAGGTATGGTCCAAGGATTTGGTGGATACCACAGGAAGCTTTGCGAAGAGCCATGTGGGGGAGATGGGGTACTCCAAGGACTACGGTATCTATGGCCCTAAGTCTCTCGGCGATTTGATTGTGCATACGGAGGAGGAGATACGGTTTGTTGACCTTATGAAGCCAGAGCCGCCTGAAGACCCGGGCGCAGAGGCGGCATTAGACCGCTTCCGAAGGCTTGATGAAAGGAAGGCGACAGAGCTTCTCGCACATTATGGGGACGTCTTTGGCAGGGCTCCAAAACTTGAGGGCGTTAAAAATGGCAAGGTGCCCGAGGAGTTCGTGCGCAACCTGAAGGCCCTGGAGGATATGTTTCGGAGAGGCAAGGTAGGCGTATGCGAAACGTGTCCTACCTGCCAGGAGTTAATGCGGCACGGAGGTAAGGGCGAAGGAGTTTCTCATTCTCATGGTTTTGAACCAGAGCCAAAACCGGTGGGACGCTATAGTGAGGCCCTGGACAAGCAAGTGGAACTCGGCGACTTCTGGTCATCGCCGGAAATAAGGGGAGGGTTTGAGGCTGTAATCGCCGGGCGATTAGCGGACAGGGGCAGCTATTATCAGGCCAGCCAGGTTGCCGGTATGGTATTGCCGCCACTTCTCCGTGGAGAGACCTTTTATTGGAGCGAGCCTATTTGCGGGCTGATTGAAAGTGCGTCCAGGTCTATTCCGAAGACCTGGACATTGAGGGAAGAAGCTCTGGAGCCGCTGCACGCTTTTGCCTGGTTAGCCAGACCGATTAGCATTCCAAGTTCAGAGGCACCGGTTTGTGCGATTGGCTGGTTTCCGGCGCGGAGGCAGGACGGACGCGTGGAAGAGTTCATCCCACCCTATGAGCGTCCAATATTGACCGACCCGAGCCGGGACGTTTTATGCCTGGTATTCTTTTCTTCATCTTCTTCTTTGCCCGTACCCTTCCCCATGACACTGGCTTTCTGGCCCATCATGGCGCAACTGGGGCAGGTCCAGGCTGAATTGGAGCACGAATCGGCAGGGAGTGACTTGCACAACGGTTTCACGATAAG
>Ga0208325_1000352_pt1 | contig 12492 bp, 12 predicted proteins | sample PL_2010_330m_FD_185486 | JGI IMG/M metagenome (GOLD analysis project Ga0208325, IMG submission 185486) | Freshwater microbial communities from Powell Lake, British Columbia, Canada to study Microbial Dark Matter (Phase II) - PL_2010_330m... | ecosystem: Environmental > Aquatic > Freshwater >...
CTTATACCGCTTTCGATATAGGGCCGGAGCCCTATTTCCCTTTCGACGGCAATAAGGGCTCCTATTTTTTTCTTGGAGAGAATGAGCGCCGCCTTTACAATTTCGTCGAGCGTTTGCTGCTGCCGGGAAAACATGCCGAACTGTCCTATCTGCGCCAATCCCCGACGAAGTTCCGGCTGGAATATAATAAGAAAAGCTATGACAGATATCGTAAAGAGCTTGGCCAGGATCCAGTTGATGGTATCCAGCTGCAACTCCTTGGTTATCAGAAAAATTACTATTATTATTATGATGCCCTTCAGGACCTGGACAGCGCGTGTGCCTTTAATGAAGAGAAGCAGCATGTAGAAAACAAACCCGAGTATCGCGATTTCAATAATAAATTTTCCAATCGCAATGTAGTCAAGTTCCATCTTTAGCCTCTCTTGATAATGGCCTCTGCCATGCGCACGGCATCGGAGGTTTCTCTCACATCGTGAACGCGCATAATGTTAGCGCCGCGGGTAATCGCAAGCACGGAAGATGCGGCCGTGCCCATAAGCCGGTCCTCGGTGTCACGATCAAGCAATTTTCCTATAAAAGATTTTCTTGATATGCCAATAAGTATGGGCTTCTCAAGCACTTTAAGTGCCGCAAGCTCCTTTATTATCGTAAGATTATGCTCAAGCGTTTTCCCAAAGCCTATGCCGGGGTCAACAATGATTTTATCGGGCGCGATACCGGCTTCCAAAGCAAACCTTACGGACTCCGCCAGACTATCTACGATTTCCGCCATGAGATCGGCGTACACGGGGTTATCCTGCATGTTCCCGGGGCTTCCCTTCATGTGCATAACCGAAACACACGCGCCGTGCTTTGCAATAACCCCTGCCACACCCGGATCCAATTTGAAGCCCGTAATATCGTTTACAATAGAAGCGCCGGCAAGCATCGCCTCTTCGGCAACTTCACTTTTTGAAGTATCGATTGAAATAGGCACGCCCAAATCCTTCGACACCTTCCGTATAACGGGTATTGTGCGCTTCAGTTCTTCGGATACCTCAACGCTCCGGGAGCCGGGCCTCGTGGATTCGCCGCCTATGTCGATTATATCCGCACCCTCACGCACCATTTTTCTCGCATGTCCGCACGCTCGGTCGAGATCCATGAAGCAGCCTCCGTCCGAGAAAGAATCAGGGGTTCTGTTTAGGACGCCCATCAGGTGGGTCCTTTCGCTTAAACGCAAGAGGAACTTTCCGCACGTTAGTTCAAACGGTTTTTTTATCTGCTGTGCTATCGTCACGCTTTTTTTCCTCTTTCAAACCCAAAAGCTTCCGCACTTCTTTATCATCCATGACCTCTTTTTTTAGAAGCGTATCGGCAAGAACCGTGAGCTTGTCTTTGTGTTTCAGAAGCTCCGCTTTTGCTTTTATATAACATTCATCAACGATGAGCTTTACTTCCTGGTCAATCGCCATGGCTGTCTGGTCACTATAGTTTTTCTCTTCGTGTATATCTCTCCCCAGGAAAATCTGGCCATGCCTCTTACCATAGGTAAGGTGGCCGAGTTTTTCGCTCATGCCAAATTGTGTAACCATGTCGCGGGCAATTTCCGAGACAACAGACAAGTCGTTATGCGCACCTGTTGAAAACTGTTTGAAAGTTATATCCTCCGCTGCCCTGCCTCCGAGCGCCACGATTAATTTTGCGACCATCTGGGATTTCGTTGTTATGTACCTGTCCTGCCGAGGCGGGTTAAATGTATATCCGAGCGCCATGCCTCTGGATATGATCGTTACCTTGTGCATCGGGTCGGCTTGCGGGATAATAAGCGAAAGAAGCGCATGCCCCGATTCATGGTAAGTTATAATGCTTTTTTCTTCTTTTGCGATAACGCGAGACCTACGCTGCGGTCCGGCCATCACGCGCTCGATCGATTCTTCCAGCTCTACCTGCGTTACTGCTTCCTTGTTTCTGCGCGCGCCGAGAAGCGCTGCTTCGTTAACAAGGTTTGCAAGATCCGCTCCGGAAAACCCGGGTGTCTGGCTTGCAATGCGTTTTAGATCCACAGCCTTATCGAGCTTGATTTTTTCGATGTGTACTTTTAATATGGCCTCCCGCCCCACTATGTCAGGGCGGTCAATCACAATATGCCTATCGAATCGACCCGGGCGTAAAAGCGCCGGGTCCAGCACGTCAGGCCTGTTGGTGGCGGCTATCAGGATGACGCCTGCCTGCGTATCAAAGCCGTCCATCTCAACGAGTAAAGCGTTTAGCGTTTGCTCCCTCTCGTCATGCCCTCCGCCTATGCCGGCAAACCTCTGTCGGCCCACCGCATCAATCTCATCCAGAAAAATAATGCAGCCTTTTTTTGTAACCCTTACGCTTTTCTTTGCCTGTTCAAAAAGGTCTCTTACGCGGGAAGCCCCTACTCCAACGAACATTTCCACAAAGTCAGAACCGGATATGCTGAAAAACGGGACTTTCGCCTCTCCCGCAACTGCCTTTGCAAGCAGGGTCTTACCGCACCCCGGAGGCCCCACGACAAGAACTCCCTTCGGCATTTTTCCGCCGAGACGTTGAAATTTCTTTGGATCCGTGAGAAACTCTATCACCTCTTTCAATTCTTCCTTTGCCTCGTCCACCCCGGCAACATCCTTGAACGTAATCTTGAGATGCGCTTCGGTAGCAAGCTTCGCGCGGGATTTTCCGAACGCGAGAATCCTGCCCCCTCCCCCGCCGGCTGCTCCGCGGTAAATAAAAAACCACAAAAAGAAAATAAAAAGTACCATAGGCCCGAGCGAGTAGAAAAGATTGGCAAAAAATGTCCTCTGCGGTTTTATGTCAAAGGTCTTGACGTTTTCCCTGAGAAGCACAAGAAGCGCGGGGTCGTCTTGCAGGACGTTAACGACATAGCTGGTTCCATCAGTAAGCTTTCCCTGTATTCTCCCGTCTGTCTTAAAAGCGGATAAGATCTGCTCGTTTGCGCGATTATTTTTCATCATGTCATAGAATGACTTGTAGGATAGTTCCTGCGGCGCCTTTTCAAACGTAACCGACGCCCACTGGATAAGGTAGGTAACACCGAAAATCACCACGAGAAGCAGGATTAAATTCCTGCCGTTCGACGGTTGCTTCTTGTTTTTGTTTTTTAGTGGCTGCTGCTTCTTCATACTAATTCATGATTATATCATACTATGACGCAAAAATCAAACGTTCGCGTACCTTGCGTATTTTGATGCCGCCCGGGAGATCCATAGATTTCCCTTTCTCTTTAACAAGTATAAAATCATCTATGTCCTGCCAGTGCCTGTAGGTCAGCTTTTTTATGTTTCCGCCGGCGATCTTGAAGGCTTCTCGCATGATTTCTTTTCTAAGCGCCCTCGGCTGCAATAAAACCTCGTAAAGCTCTATGTAAAGCGGCAACGTTTTCGACTTTATCAGGCTTTTTCTTTTCTTCTTTTCTTCTTCAATAAAATCAAAATCTTCCTTCAGGGATTCCGCCAGATTAAAAAGCGATCTCTTGAGGCGTGGATTGATTTTCTCGAGATACGGGATCACCTTGTTCCGAACCCTGTTTCTTAAAAACTTATCCTCAAAGTTAGTGCAATCAATTCTGAAAGGAATTTTTTTGTCTTTCATGTACCCTACTACCTCGCGCTTCTCTGTTTCGATCAAGGGACGGACAAAACGCACGGGCCCCTCAACCCTTACCGGATGCACGCCAACGAGCCCTTTAAGCGAAGTGCCTTTCAAAATTCTCATGAGCACCGTCTCGACCTGATCATCCAATGTGTGCGCGGTAGCGACGATAGGCGCTTTTACTTTTTTTGACGCCTTTTTGAAAAAGTCGTATCGAGCTTCTCTTAAAATTTCTTCCGGGGAGAGTTTCGATTTTTCGCGTCTCTTCACAAACTTTTTGAAGATTAGCCTGGTACCCATGCCCTTTGCCAATTTTTTTACGAATTCCGCATCTCGCTTTGATTCAACGCCCCGGGTCCCGTGATCCATATGCGCAATGTAGAGCTTTATGCCAAGACTGGATTTCAGGGCGTTAAGCGCGTGGAGAAGAAAAACCGAATCCGGCCCGCCGGAGACGGCAACCAGTATCCTATCGCCTTTCCCGAACATCCTGTAGCGCTTTATCGTATCCCGAATCTGAAGTTTTAGGTCCATAGTATTTGTATTGTACAACAAAACTTGCGAAAGATAAACGTAATTCTACCAACTCTTGTATTAAGGTCCCAAAGGGACTCCTATGTAAGAGGGATGGGATTAGACAAGGGAAGGGAGAATATCCCCCTTCCCTTGTCTTTAGAATAATTCCTATTAGGAGGGGGTGACAGAGAGCGAGCCGAAGGCGAGCGAACGCCATCAGGGGGAACCTTAGGTTCCCCATATGGAACAACAAATCCCTCTCGTAGAGAGGGATTTGTTGTTGGTAGCGGGGGAGAGACTCGAACTCTCGACATGCCGGGTATGAGCCGACTGCTCTAACCAACTGAGCTACCCCGCCAAATTTGCGCTTTGCGCCATGCGTTATGCGCTTTATATTGCTAAATAACTATATCTTACGGCCTTACTTTTGTCAAGACGATTTGCTCTGAAGCGCGAATCTTGCCGTCGTCTTCGACAATCACGCACTCGGCTCCGGGAAACTTTTTGATAGCAGATAGGCCATCTTCCGTGTCAAGAACATAAAGCGCTGTTGCCAATGTGTCGGCTGTCATGCAGTCATCAGCCATAACAGTTACGCTTTTTTTAGTTTCCGGCGCGGCTTCGCCAGTTCGCGGATCAATTATATGCGCCCGCCTCTCATAACTGCCTGAAGTCGCGAGGCCCTTATCCGTTACGCTTAAGGTCGCGATAATTTCACGCGGGGTACGCGGAGCGCGTATGCCGATTTTATACGTTCCCATGCAATACATGTCTCCGCCCGCATTTATAAGCGCCTCCAGAACGCCTTCTTTCCTTAAGATGCCTATGCCTTCGTCAACAATAAACCCTTTGGCTATGCCGCCCAAATTTATTTTCCCGCCCGGGCCTACCCTAATGTTAAACGCGCCTTTTGTCAATTTTTGGATTTCTTCCGCGCGCTTCAGGATTTTACGCATCTCGGGGGAGATTGCCCCGCCGTTACTGACGTATGGCGGGGTCCCGCCATGCCAAAGGCATGCGGCGGAACTTCGCCCCTTCGTGCCCCCTCGCGATAACAAACGTTCGTTCAGCTTTGCGACTTCGCTATCCTTCGAAAAATAATCAAAACGCCTTGCCAGCTCCTGCATTCGGGAGGCAGCTTTATCGGCGGCCTCCCTCTTTAATGCCACGCTCATTCGGCCTTTAAGTTCAATGCGCACAAACGTGTCCATCAAAAGAATATCTTTGGTGTAAGGTGCGCTTCCGAAGCAGCCGGGAAGCAAAAGTAAAGCCGCCAGAATAATAAGGGGCCGCTTTAAATTAGACATGCATTAGAAAAGGCCCGAGATCTTCCCTTCCTCATTAATATCAATTCTTGTTCCGCGGGGAATCTTCACGAGGCCGGGCAGCGTTTTTATATTATTTGAAAATGCGGTTATATAACCGGCACCGCATGATATCACGAGGTCATCAACGGGGAATTTGAAACCGTGCGGCCGGCCCTTCTTCTTCGGGTTATGCGAGATGGAAAGGTGTGTTTTTGCCATGCATACCGGCAGGTTGTCAATTTTTAATTTCTTAAAAAGTGTTGCTTTTTTATTTGCTTCTTCGGAAAAAACCACTTCTTTTGCGCCATAAATTGTTTTCGCAATTCTTCGTATCTTATCCTTCACGGGCATCTCCAGCGGATATAAAAACCTAAAAGCGGACTTTGACTTACAGGCCGCTATTATCGCCTGCGCAAGGGAAATGCCGCCCTCAGCACCTCTTTCGCATACATCGCTCACAGCAACGCTCGTGGCCCCAAGGTCAATCGTCTTTCGTTCTATCGCATGTATCTCTTTGTCAGTGTCTGACGGGAAACGGTTTATGCAAACGACAACGGGAACGCCGAAGGTCCGAAGATTTTCAATCTGTTTTTCCAGATTGAAAAGCCCCCGCTCAACAGATGATATGCTTTCACGCAAAATTTCACGCGGTATTTTTCCGTTCACTATTTCGAAATCTCCACTATGTATTTTGAGGGCCCGTACGGTGCAGACGATGACAGCTACGTCCGGCGTAAGGGCGCTTGCTCTGCATTTTATGTCAAAAAACTTTTCTGCCCCCAGGTCCGCTCCGAATCCTGTCTCCGTAATAACGTAATCACAAAGCCCGAGCGCCATTTTGTCCGCTATGACTGAACTTGCGCCAAGCGAAATGTCTCCAAAAGCGCCCGTATGCATAAAGCAGGGTGAATGTCCTGTTGTCTGCAGGAGGTTCGGCTTCAGGGCATCCTTAAGAATCACAGTCATGGCACCCGCGGCTTTTATGTCTTCGCACGTAACAGGCTTTCCCTTTTTGTTAAAGCCAAGAATAATTCTCCCTATCCGCGCCCTCATGTCCTTAAGGTTGTTCGCAAGGGCCAAAATTGCCATGAGCTCACTCGTGGCGCTTGCGTCAAATCCGGTCTTTCTTGAAATACCATCGGCTTTACCGCCAAGGCCGGTATTTACAACACGCAAAGAGCGGTCATTGGCATCCGTCACTCTCTTCCATATGATAGATGCCGGATCTATGTTTAAAGGGTTGCCTTGAAAAATGGAATTCTCCAAATACGCCGCGCACAGGTTATGCGCCGCACTAACGGCGTAGCTGTCCCCCGTTAAGTGAAGAGCTATGTCTTCCGTCGGTTGCACCTGTGAAAGGCCTGCTCCCGTCCCAGTACCCCTTGTTCCAAAAATACCCCCCAGTGACGGCTGCATTATACAGGAAATCACCCTTTTCTGCAGTGCCTTAAACGCCATGGAAAGCCCTATGGCCATAACTGTCTTTCCTTCGCCAAACTGGGTTGGCGTTACAGATGTAAGAAGTACATACTTCGCATCTTTTCGTGGCCTGGTAATCTTAACAGCAGCCAGAGCCACCTTGGCTTTGTATGGGCCGTATAATTCCAAAAATTTCTTCCTAATTCCTACAGACCTGGCAATTTCTTCAATAGGCTTTAGGTCTATTTTCTCTGTTCTTTTTCGCCTGATTATCTTCTTTGGCTTCTCCACGCTCTTAGGCCGCATCTTTTTCATCTTCTTTTTTTTGAACATGTTTCCCCTTTTTTGTTAAGGCACTACAAAGTCAGATTAATCTTTTTTTTGCACCATGCTGATTATAGTAGATACGTCCGGCTTTGTCAACCTTTGAATTTAATAAGTGTTTTGACCGGATTGAACGTTACGCGGTGGATGGGTGAGGGGCCGTATTTCATGAGGCAAAGGATGTGCTCTTTTGTGCCATAGCCCTTGTGGCGTAAAAAACCGTACCGGGGGTAAATCTCGTGGTATCCGCACATAATTGCATCACGCGTAACCTTGGCAACTATTGAGGCTGCGGCTATAGAAAGGCTTTTCGAATCTCCACCTACTATATAGGACTTCTTGCTCTCAATTGTAAGTGGTATCTTTCCGTCTATTAGGAGGAAATCCGGCTTTAGCTTAAGAGACTTCGTGGCTTTCTCCATCGCCAGCCTCGTGGCATTTCGTATATTTATCCTGTCGATGGTTTTTTCGCTTACAATACCTACGCCAACCCATGCTTTTTTCAGGATTTCCTTGTAGGCAAGAAAACGCGCTTTGGGGGTAAGCTTTTTGGAGTCGTCTATCCTGTGCTTGAAGCGCGTGCTCTTTAGGATAAGGGAAGCAGCCACTACCGGCCCTGCCAGGGGCCCGCGGCCTGCTTCGTCTATGCCTGCTATGTGCCGGAAACCCGCTTCACGCGCCTTCTTTTCGTAGAGAAGGCTCGGCTGGTGGTGCTTCAGGAGGCGTTTCGCTTTCGATTTTTTCCGCAATTTTGGAACTCTTTCCTTTTCTCTTTCTGAGATAGTACAACTTTGCGCGCCTGACAGATCCTTTTTTCTTAACCTCGACCTTTTCAATAAAAGGCGAATGCAGGAGGAATATCCTCTCCACGCCCTCACCGTAGGAGACCCTGCGCACGGTAAATGTTGCGCGGAGCCCTGAGCCTTTTCTCCTTATCACAATGCCTTCAAAAATCTGTATGCGGGTCTTGTCCTCTTCTTTTATTTTGACGTGTACAAGAACGCTATCGCCTATCTTGAACTTAGGCACTTCCTTCTTCAGATATTTTCCCTCAAAATGCTTCATTTTTTCCATAATAGATCACCCCTTGTTTCTTTTGTTGCTTTTTTCGATTTTTTTCTTCTCCACTGTCGAATCGCATCGTGGTTCCCGCTCAAAAGTACCTCGGGAACACGCATGCCTTCAAATGCGCGCGGCCTTGTATATTGCGGGTATTCAAGTAAATTATTTTCGAAAGTTTCGCACTTGAGGGACGAGGCGTTTCCCAATACCCCGGGCAGGAGCCTCGCCACGGCATCAAGGACAGCCATAGCCGGTATTTCTCCGCCGGTCAGTATATAATCGCCTATAGATATCTCATCCGTAACAAGAGTGCGCGCCCTCTCGTCAATGCCTTCGTAATGCCCGCATATGAATATCATGCGTTTTGACTTCGCAAGTTTTTTTGCACATTTTTGCGTGAAAGGCTTTCCTTTAGGCGTTAATAAAATTATCTTTACGCCCCCCGGCATGCTTTTTTTTACCTTTCCCCTCTTAACGTTTTTTTTCCCTAACATGCTAGCGAGCGCCCCATATATCGGCTCTATCTTCATAACCATCCCGGAGCCGCCACCAAAGGGTTTGTCATCCGCGGTCCTGTGCTTGTCCGAGGTCCAGTGTCTAAGGTCGTGCACCTTTACGCGGATTTTTTTCTTTTTCCGCGCGATCTTGAGCATCGACTCATTGAGCACGTTCTCGAACATGTGGGGAAACAGTGTTACTATATCAATTTTCATAAGACCCTTGAGATTGCCCCGCCATGCCAAAGGCATGCGGCGGGACTTCGCCCCTTCGTCCTCATCGCAACGACAATCATTTGTTATTTTTTTATGCCTTGCTTCTTAAGCAGGCTCTTTACCGTAACTGAGGGCTGGGCCCCGTTTTTAAGCCAGTAGAGGGCCCTCTCCTTGTCAATCTTGATGTCCTGCGGGTTCTTCTTGGGATCGTAATAGCCGATCTCCTCTATGAAGCGTCCGTCTCTCGGATTTGTCTTTTCAGTCGCGACTATCCTGTAAAACGGCTTCTTGTTAGCACCCATCCTTTTTAATCTTAATACAACCGCCATGTCATCCTCCTCCTTGCCTCGCCAGCAGGCGGGCTTTATTCTTTTTCTCTCCAAATTTTCGCACCCACACCTGAAAGTTTCTCGTCTAATTTTTCGTAACCACGATCCAGGTGGTAAATCCTATGAACCTCTGTCCTGCCCTTGGCGACAAGGCCTGCGAGCACAAGCGCGGCCGAGGCCCTGAGGTCAGATGCCATCACCGGAGCGCCGCTTAAACTCTTCACGCCCTTAACAATTGCGTTCGGGCCTTCGAGCAAAATTTGTGCCCCCATGCGGCTTAATTCGCTTATGTGTATGAACCTTTCGGGATAAATCTTTTCCGTTATTACGCTTATACCGTCCGCCAGAGCCAAAAGGCTCATCATCTGTGCTTGCATGTCTGTCGGAAATCCCGGGTACGGCAACGTCGCAAAGGCTACCGGCCTTACCGCACTTCTCGGCTTTCTTTTAACGCGAATACCGTTTTTGTGTTCCGTTATGTCTATGCCGCACTCCCGTAATTTGTCCGTAACGGCCAGAAGATGACCGGGGTTTGTTCTTTCAAGAAAAATATTTCCTCCGGTAATAGCGGCGGCCGTCATAAAAGTGCCCGCTTCCACTCGATCCGGAATTATAGTATACTTTGCCCCATGGAGCTTCTTCACGCCCTTTATTCTTATGGTCGGGGTCGAATGCCCATCAATCTTCGCGCCCATTGAAATGAGAAAATCAGCAAGGTCAACTATTTCCGGCTCACAGGCGGCGTTTTCTATGACCGTCTGGCCCTCCGCGAGGGTAGCGGCCATCATGGTATTTGCCGTAGCCAGGACACTCGATCCGAAATGGCCTCCGAGATAAACCTTTGCGCCTTTTAGCTTTCGCGCTTTAGCGATAATATAGCCGGATTTTATTTTGAGTTCCGCGCCCAGGCGCTCCAGGCCTTTCAGGTGCAGGTCAATGGGACGCGGCCCTATGACACATCCGCCCGGAAAAGAGACTTCCGAGACACCTCTCCTCGCCAAAAGCGGACCCAGAACGCATACAGAAGCCCGCATAGTGCTTACCAGGCTATACGGGGCCTTAATTTTGCAAGCCCTGCCACTTATAATAACGCTTTGCTTTTTTCTTTCGACCTTTACTTCAAGGGCCCGAAGGATCTTTATCATCGTATCAACATCGCGAAGCGAAGGAACGTTATTTATAACGCACACCTCATCCGTCAAAAGGCAGGCTGCCATTATCGGGAGCGCTGCGTTTTTCGCACCACTTATCTCGACCGTCCCCTTGAGGCGCCTTCCGCCTTCTATTACCAACTTATCCATTTTTTTCGGCCTTACTTATTCTTTCGATCCCAGCGTAATCCTTGTAACTCTCTATCTTCCGAAAACTGCCCGAACCCTTGAGTATTTCTGTTACGGCTGCGCTTTGCGCATAGCCGATCTCCATGAGTAGCATTCCCCTCTTTTTTAAAAAAAGCGCAGCGCCTTCTGCAATTTTCCGATAGAAATCGAGGCCATCCCTGCCGCCATACAAAGCGACATACGGATCGTTCTTTACTTCCGGAGGAAGGGAAGAAAAATCATCCAGAGAAATATACGGCGGATTCGATATTATTAAATCGAAAAAATTGCGGTACCGCTTTTTTCTTATGCCTTCAAAAAGGTTGCTATTTATAAATTCAATTTTTCCGGCGACGCCTTCCGCTCTGGCATTTTTCCGGGCAATGCGAAGCGCCTCGACGGAAACATCCAGGGCGACTATTTTACTCGAAGGAATATATTTTGTCAAACTTATTGCTATATTTCCGCACCCGGTGCCAATATCCAAAATATTGCAGAAGTTGCCCTCAGGCAACAGCTCGCCGGCTTTTTCCACCAAAAATTCGGTTTCGGGCCGCGGGTAAAGGGTTACTCCTCCTGTGTCAAATTCGAAGTCCATAAACGGTGCCATGTTAGTCATGTTCGTTCCTTCACGCGCTTAGGCGCGGTGTACGCTTCGTTACCTCGCGTATTCCCCATGCGTAAGCATGGGGTTACCGTATCCTCGTTTTTCTCTCCGCTCCCCGGAGCGCGCTTATAAGCTCATCAAGATCGCCGTTTAAAACACCCTCAAGCTTGTGCAGGGTAAACCCAATCCTGTGATCCGTAACGCGCCTGCCGGGAAAATTATAAGTCCTTATCTTCTCGGACCTGTCGCCTGAACCTACCTGTATTTTACGGTCCGCAGACCTTTTCCTGGCCTGGTCTTGTTTCATCTTATCCATGAGCCGCGTCCGGAGCACCCTCATTGCCTTCCTTTTATTTTTGTGCTGCGAGCGTTCATCCTGGCAACTGACAACAAGTCCGGTCGGCACGTGCGTTATCCTTACCGCAGAATCAGTAACATTAACATGCTGGCCTCCCCTGCCGCCTGCCCTGAAAACGTCTATTTTTAAATCCTGTGGGTTTATTTCCATGTCCACGTCTTCGGCTTCTGCCATCACCGCAACCGTCGCTGCCGAAGTATGTATGCGGCCGCCGGCTTCCGTGGCAGGAACGCGCTGGACCCTGTGGGTTCCGCTCTCGTACTTAAGCTTGCTGTAAACATTCTGTCCCGATATTGAAAATATTACTTCTTTAAATCCGCCTTTTTCAGTCAGGCTCGTAGACATGATTTCAACCTTCCAGCCTTTGACAGCAGCGTATTTTGAATACATCCGGAATAAATCCTGGGCAAAAAGCGCAGCTTCCACTCCGCCCGTCCCCTGGCGTATCTCCATTATGATGTTCTTATCGGCATCTTCGTCCTTTTCAAGCAAGAGCTCTTCCAGCTCTCCCCTCAGAAGCTCGGCCTTGCCTTTTAGTTCCGCCAGTTCTTCGAGCGCGAGCTCCAGGAACTCCTTCTCGTGTTTTTCTGCGCTGAGACGCTCGAGCGAAGCTATCTCGCGGGTAATCTCTTTGTGTTCCTTATACTTAGAAACAACCTTCCGGAGCGAGGAAAGTTCTTTGGCACACTTTTTGTACTCCAGCGGGTTGGATATGACCTTCGGGTCAGAAACCATGCGCTCGAGCTCTTCGAACCTTTTTACTTTTTCTTCCAATTTTTCAGACATTTTCCCCGCTTTTTTCCGGGTTTTGCTCATCGGCCTTAGGCTCCTGCCTGCCAGCAGGCAAGTTTCTTACTTTGGCCTTTTTCGGCGGCTTCTTCTTCGCGTATCTCTTTTTGAACTTATCAATTCTCCCC
>Ga0208325_1000353_pt1 | contig 12489 bp, 4 predicted proteins | sample PL_2010_330m_FD_185486 | JGI IMG/M metagenome (GOLD analysis project Ga0208325, IMG submission 185486) | Freshwater microbial communities from Powell Lake, British Columbia, Canada to study Microbial Dark Matter (Phase II) - PL_2010_330m... | ecosystem: Environmental > Aquatic > Freshwater > Lake...
TCATGAGAGCTTTGCCGTCAGCAAATATCATTTCTGTCGGTAAAAAACCTAAAGATGGTAAATTAAATGATTTAAATTCTAAAGGGTTGTTGTTTTCCGAGGATTTGGTAGGAGGAAGAAACTGGCGGGCTACACTTGAGATACTGAAAGAGATCAAGAAAGGCAAAAGTGTAAAAGATGTAAAAAACAGGAGAGATTCTTTATGGGGAACGAAGTTATTTGGGATAACCGGTATTCCATTATTTGGCAAGCTGTTTGACGTGCTATGGAATATTGACTATCACGCAGTTTTTACAAGTGTCGGATTTTGGATTTTAGCCGGATGCATTATCTTTTTTACAGGAATAGTTTTTTGTATTCGTATGCAAAAAGTACGAACAATACATAAGCATCTTTTAAGTTATGTGGGGGAAATTTCATCTGAAGAAAAACGTTCTTTTAAGAGAGCCGCACACATATTAGCTAAAAAAGTTCATTATGAGGTTTACGATGTTTATGCAATAGCCGTCAAGAAGCTTTCCGAAGTTTATCTGATAACAGGCAATTCTCGCATTGAGAAGATAGTGAAGCTTCTCAAAAAATTAGAACAGGCAAATGTTAATTCATATAACGTATTGCGTTGTGGTGTGCCTTTTATGACCAAAATTGCTGATAGCGAAGATGAGTATGCTCGAGGACTTGATATTTTGAGCGAGACAGCCATAGGGCTACAGCAGAATGATATGAGAATTGATTCAGTTTTTGGATATTGTCTGGAACAATTAAAAACTTCCGTTCCAGATTTTGATGTTTTTGAGGAAGTGTTCGCACTTGTGAAGGAACTGGCAATTCATAAACAAAGCCCGCAGAACTCACTCAATATAGTTATGGAAGTTTTAAAGAACAAAGATAAGTTTTTAGCCTTGAGACAGTTAAAAGTAATTCCTAAAATCTTGGTAGCGGGAATACAGCCAACCATATTTTTAGTGGAACTGTGCGAAATGTCTGAAGACGCTCTACTTGCGCTTAAAACTACCACTAAAGAATTAAAGAAACATTCGTTTGATGCAAACGATTTTTTTTATAAGACTTTCCATTCTGACAATGGTTTTACGAATAACGTTACTGTATTCAAAGCCATGTGCAATTTGGCTAGTGAAGTAGCAAGGCAAAAAAATAATCCTCATGAAGTTTTCACAACAGTTGTTTCCCAAGCCATGCGAACTGCCAAAGACGAAAAAGCGAAACTAATCCGTTTAAATGCCATTTTACAGCTTTTATTGTCAAGGATTCATCCAACGCAACTTCTTATTGAGACAATTGAGAAGACCACATCGCAGAGCGAGCTTACTATGCAGATCAACCAGTGGGCGCGCTTAATAACCGATTTTAAAACTGGCTTTGTTCCGTTTAATATCAGTAATCCCATTCACGTTGATCTGGAGTACACACATTACAGAAAACTTGCCTCCCAGTTCTCTCAAAGTAATACTTACGAAAATTATGTAAGCATCATACAACAGTTTAGAGCCGATTCCAACCAAAGCACCAACGCAAACTTATCCAGTCAAGAACAATCAGAGATAAAGCTTGCGGTATATGAGGCGTACAGGCTTCTTGAATTTATTATCGCAATCAAAAATAAAGCGGATATTCTTGGTAGACCTGTCTGGGTCGTGCCGAATTTAAGCTATGGCAAATTTGCGGTAAGTCCTATTTTAAATGAATTAGCCAAGCTTGGCATTGAGATTAGTTACGCAAAAATTGGCTCGTCTGCAAGTCATAATCATCCCGAATTTGTATTGCAGACACTTTTTACCGATGATGTCTATCGGAGAATACTTAAGGAATGCCCGATAATTATCGTAGTTGATGGTACTCAACATTTATTAGCAAGGCCTGAAGAAAGAAAATCTTCGCGTTATCCTGACGCGTATGTAGGATATCGCAATTTTGTGGTAGCGCTCAATGAGGTTCTTTCAAATAGGATGGATGAAAAATTTATAGATAAAGTAAAAATCGACAAGGATTTTATGTCTACTTTGCGACAGAATCCTGAATACAAGTGTTTAGCAGATAGATTAAGGATATTAAACAATAGATATGCTCAACCTGCGCTATTATATAATTTTGAATTCTGGAATCCTGGAGGGTTAGAACTTGTGGTAAGACAGACCAGAAAAGAAGTTCGAAATGTCATGCCATTTAATCCGGAAACATTAGATTCATCTGTATTGATATTTGTTAATTCCCCACTGCTAGATGAGGATGTTCCTGCCGAGATAAAACAGTGGGCCAATCTGTCGCAGACTCATGTGCCGGCCTTTTTTGATGACAGGACTCAGATCAAACAAACGATATTTGCGGTAAATGAGGGAGGGGTTTATTTATCGCATGCTCTCGATCTTGATATTGCCAGTGCGACCAAAGAATTAAAAAGTACGTACAAAGGTAAACTTCCACAAATAACCTATAGTGAACCAACGCCAAAAGATTTACGAAACGTTTATGAGGCAATGCTTTTTGACCTAGACGGCACTCTAACGGATGTTTTGTGTGAGATAGATGAATCTCTATTAAATAAACTTGTGCATTTTATGCAATCAGGAGTACTTATAGGAATAGCTACTTCACAGAGTATCAGTGAAGTAAAAAAACACTTGATTGACAAGGTGGATGCAAACGATGGCAAGGCGTTGGAAAATCTCGTCGTCTTTACCGCTCGCGGAGCTCAAGCGTGGGGATTTGATTCAAGCAAAAAGCCTTATTCCATTTATGATAAGTCCAAAACAGATTTAAATGATACTCAGCGGTTATCAGTTAGGCGTATCGCAAACGAGGCTTTAGGTACACTTACCAAGAGTGCCAAAGTAATGGATCGCGACGCTCAATTAACCATTTCATTAAAAAGCAACAAAGATAAAAGAGATGTTGTCAACGCTTCATTAAAATCGCTTATTGAAAACGATAGTTTGCCGTTTCAGACGGAATATTCGGGGAGTTCCACCATACATGTTACAATAAAGGGTGTAAATAAAGGTGCTGCTAAGGATTATTTTTTAAATCAGATCCTTCCGGATAGGCTCAAACATGATATCGATGTATCAAAATTGTTAATTGTAGGCGATGGATTTCATGAAGGTGGAAGTGATCGCCTCATGATAGTAAAAGGTGCGCGTGTTGTCTCGGTTGGAGGTAAAAATGCGCCTAAAGGAGTGGAAACTTACCCTACACACGGGTGGAAAGGAACCAATTTGCTTTTAGGGGATATTGTTTATCGCGCCAGAAAGAACACGATGACTATCTCGAACTTGTTTATCTGCATGGGGTTATCTGGTCTTTGGGGTACGCTGAATGATATTTCTCAAAGTGTATATATCGCAGCGAAAAAACCGTTTCTTTACATAAGTGTGGCTACGTTAGGACTATTCGTTATTTTTGCGTTAATTGCAGCCTGCATTAAGTTCTATAAGACTTACCGTCACTATGCGAGCATCAAAGGATTTATTCATTTCCTTGACAGAAGAGATCGTGTAACTGTTTTTAAAGAAATAAGCCGTCGTGTAACCTGGCGAAGAATTCAACATATCGATTCATATGATATGTTCGTAAAAATTCTCCCGACACTATCTAAGTGTATTGCAAATAAGTTTGTTCAAGAGATGGCAGACACCGTATTGCGTCTCAATAAGATAAAAATAAATCCTCGCCATGTCTTTAAATATTCGCTTTCTGTGATTGCGTCTAAAACTAAAGATGAGGAAGAGTTTATCCATAGTTTATCCATTATCGAAAAATTTGTCATGTCTCTACGGAATAAACACTATGATTATCATCTTTTACTAAAAGATACTCTCCCGCAGGTGGGTATATCTACGAGGAATATTTATGAACTTAACGAGACGCTTCTTTTGGGTATGACATTGGTTAAATTCGGAAGAAACCCAACCTTCGCTTTGACAAGGATGATTCCCGAGTTAATCGCTCTGACGAAAACCCGGAGCGAATTTAAGATTGGCGTGTATGCTCTACAGGAGCTTTGCCTACAGGGTTTTGAGCCGACCAAATATCTCTTGGGTGAGCTTGTAAAAGTGAGAACGCCGGCGAAAATAGTTCAGCTGTTATCGAACTGGAGTACGACAAAGCGTAAATTTAAAACAGGTGAAGTTTCCTTTAATCCCAAAAATGAATTACATATAAATCTGGAATATACGACTTTTCGGGAACTCGTGGATAGAACCTTAAGACAGGCGCACAGATATAGCTTTACGGAATATCTCGCGATCTTAAAGAATTTTAATCAAAGAGACAAGAGCGCCAATGTAAGTCATACCGAGAAAGCCGAAATCAAATTCGCTGCCTATGAGGCCTTTAGATTCAGACAATTTGTCTTGGATGTAAAAAAACAGGCAGATAAGATGAATAGAGCGGTATGGGTTGTTCCTAATTTGAGTTATGGACGATTTGCTATAAGCCCATTGCTAAAAGATTTGGCCAAGGACGGAGTGGAAATACATTACGCTCGCATTGGCTCCAGTGAATCACATAACAATCCTGACCTTGTTAAAGCGGATCTATTTGGTGCTGCTCTTTACGATCGAATTATTAACGAACAACCGATTATTATCGTAGTTGATGGAACCCAACACTTATTGGCCCGACCTAAGGATAGAAAGTCGGCCCGTTATCCAGATGCCTATATCGGTTATCGCAACATGATTATTGCTGTAAATGACCTTCTTTCCAGCGGTCATGTGCAGTTTTTTAAGCAGCTAGTTAAAACACACGGAAGCTTTATTCGGCATTTACGGAAAGAATCAAATTTCCGTAAGTTGCGAAGAAGATTATTACGTTTATATCGACCGGGGGCAAATATAAAACGTGAACTTTATGATGTTGAATTCTGGAATCCTGGAGGGCTGAAGTTAGTCGTAAGAGAGGCGCGTAAAGAGGTAAATAAAGTAAATCCCATTTTACCAAACAAGATAAATCAGCCTACGATGATATTCGTTAACTCGGCGATGCTGAATGAGGATGTTCCTCCGTTTATCCGCAAGTGGCTTACTAACGGTAGAAAAATTCAGCATACGCCAGCTTACTTTGACGATACTTCGCATATACAGGATCTTATCTTTAATGTGGATAATTCAGGAGTTAGTTTATCCGATGACCTTAACAAAAACGTCTATAAGGAGTATAAACGCATAAAAGATATCTATCGGCAGTCGTTTACTCCACCGACTCAACCACGAGATTGGGTCAAACTTCCATATAAGACAATCATTTCAGATTTAGATGGGACATTGTCAAGCACTTTACAAAAAGTACCAAAATCTATCATTGAGAAACTGCTTTATCTTTTGGGCTTAAGCATACAGATTGCTATCATTACTACTCAAAGCTATGAAGAAGTAGAAAAGTATCTTTTAAGCCAAATACCCACCCAATATAGAGCCCTGCTTCAGAACCTAAGTATTTATTCCGCGACCGGAAGTCAGGGATTTGGTTTTGACGAAAATGGTAAGGCTTTACAGAAACCTTTGTATGACACAACAGATATGAAGCTTACCAATGATCAGGTGCAGGTTTGGCACCGGACTATAGAGCTGTTATTTAAAGAGTTTGGTCTGAATAAGAAGGTTAAAGACAAAAAAGGACAAATTATAGCTACGCCTGTCAAGGTAATTGATGCCGGAAGTCAAATTATTATCCGTTTAAAAGAAAGGGGGCATTTACGACGAGAAATAGGGAAACGTCTAAAACTTGCTTTAACTATGAATGCTCTTCCCATCACATTAAAAGAGATAGGTCATACGTCGATTCGGATGACCATAAGAGGTATCGGTAAATCAAATGCCGTCAAATACCATTTAACGAAGCTATGTAAAGCGAAATTCGGTGCTAAACCAAAGCCGGAAGAAGTTCTTATATTAGGAAATAGTTTTGACAAAGATGGGGATGATCGCGACATGATGGTAAAAGGGGCGAAGGTTTTTTCATTGGGGCACAAGCCGATACAACACCATCTTAAATCTGGCATTAATTTTTATCCCGTGTATGGTTGGGAAGGAAGCGATCAATTGTTGTCAGAGTTTATTAATATGCTCCAGGTTAAACTTCCAAAGGTTTTGTTCAAAGAGGTAAGGTTAAGTTCTTTAAAACCGCGTAGAGATGTAGAAAAATATTTAACAAAAAGGATAGAAGCAATCAAACAAAAATATCCGGGTGTAAGAATAGGAGTGATCGGTGCGGTTGCGCCTACCAGAATGTATAGGTCCATCTTGGGCGAGCAATTAGGCAAGATCTTGCGTGAGCACGTAAGCAATAAGGGTTTTGTGTTTACAGGCGGAGTTTCCGGTGTCGGCGTGGATGTATATAGAGGAGTAGTCGAAGGAAGTAACGGAAAGGACGATAGATTCTTTGTTCTCTTACCGGAGGGTATGTCGGCTGGTCGAGATTATAGAAAAATTTCACCTGCAAAAAAAGTATGCACAGCGAATCTCGGCGAAGGTATGCTTGAACGACGTATGGGTATGGGTAGGGTATCCAGTCTTCTGATAGTTTTAAATGGAAGTAATGGAACTCTTCATGAGGCCGTATCCGCGTTACAAAACGGAAAGAAAATCATTGCATTAGATTATGGTGGCGCGGGATCGCTCTTATATGACGCTAAAATAAAGAACGAATTATCAAAAACGCTTATTTTTGAAGGTTTAAAAACGGAACATTTAGACAACATTATCCCTGCGGATATAACCGATATTGAGGAAATTCTTGCCGGAGAGCCACTATCTTTCGAAGATAAAAGAGCTCGAATGGAAAGGGAGCTTACAAGATTAACGCTTGATCTTCATGCGATTGATGAAGAGATGACCCAGGTTCAAGAGAAAAAAAATAAGATCAATCAAAAAATAAAACTGCTCAATAGAGGGCTAGAAAATATTGAAAAGAATACATGGAAGGCAAGGTCAATTGTTGAATATAAAAAAGAAGTGACAAAAGATCATGCTGTTAAAAACGAAATAAATCAAACAGAAAGGCTTTACAGCCGAATAAAAAAAGATTTGCAGGATCTTCAAGATGTAAAGAAAGTAAATGAAAACAAACTAAAAAATTTACGAGAACAATTGAGTCATATAGGTTCAAAACCCAAAAAGAAATTAGCATTACAAGAAGAGAAAAAACAGGTTTCAATTATTGATGAGGCAAAGGTCCATGCGGATAATTTTGTGAACTCAATTGTCGCAAGAGCAATGGCGGCAAAGAAGCTTGGCCAGAAATTAATAATAGGTCTTGATACAAGCTGGATTCCGGGTTATGAAGAGGGGCAACTACAGCACATGGCGCTAAATCCGCTTATTAGAGAATTGAAAAAATTGGAACGACGAATGAATAATTTAGGGCTTAATAATATTGTGATTGAAATTGGGTCAAGAAAAGATTTGGCCAATAAAGTGCTTTTAAAGGCGCAAACGACTAATACTCCGCTTTCTAACATAATAATTTTGACCGGCCAAAGTATTTTAACATCTGGGGTGTTTGATTCTTTGAAGAGCACAAAAAATCAAAGAAAAGCGTTTATAGCCGTAGTCAACACAAGTAAACTAGATGAATATTACAACGGACATCCGCAAGATTCGAGACAGTCTTATATGCGGCTTATGGAGATGTTAAACATTGCGATGGAGTTATCCATGGAAAAAGAATCTCTAAATAATCCGATGATAATTTCGTATGATAGAAATACGAGGATGGTAATATTGCAACCAAAAGCAGAACCGATAGATTTTACAAAAATGAAAAAACTATATGATGCGCAAAAGCAGGCAATCATTGCTGCGTAAAAATTATTGTCTTAAATCGAAGTAATTAATTTCATGGTGTAGTACTACAATGTTGGACTGTTGTGCTAAGGTAAAGAAGAAAGCCAAACGTGGGCGGTTATGACTAAAATGTGGTTATTGCCGTTTTTTTTGTATTTATAAATGTTTTCGGTATTGACCAATTGAACCGCGGGGATTTGCAGTTGTTCTTGAAGTCGAAATAATGTTTTTGATACATTAGCGCCCGAAAATTTTGCTTCAACCTACTTGAAAATAGTCTTGGGGTCCCTTTTTTTCAAAGGGGGAGAGGACGTTGTCAAAAAATAGAAAAAAGGGCGAAGTGGATCTTGTAGTGTGTGCCATGTATCATACTTTAAAATATCCAAAAATTCTCTGGCGTTTACAATACCTATTTCTTTAAACTTTCCTATATTTTTTAAATGCTTGTCGCCACTTACAATATAATCTGCTTTTGCTTCGATCGCGCAGGAAAGTATTTTGCTACCCCGACGCCATAAAAATTGACTACACCAAATACAAAGATATGAACGACCTAAACAAAACCACCCTAAGATCACTATAAACTTTGTCCTTCCTTATGAGAAAGAAGAAGAGACGCCTACATAATCTTTCTCCATTAGAGAATGGGGGATAGGGGGATTTTGTTTCCAATTTTAACCTTTGTTTCAGCATTTTAAACTGTGCTTAATATCATCAAGGCTGTCTCAGCAGAAAATTTTAAATCTTACTTTCATACTTGACGATTTCCCTACTTAATGTAAACTTATTATGGAGGTGAAGAAAGATGACAATTACAATGACAGCAAAACATCAGGTAACAATACCTAAAAAAATAACAAACGCGCTGGGTTTAAAAAAGGGCTGTATGTTTGATGTTGCAGTTTCTAAAAATGGAATAATGCTTGTTCCTCTTGAAGTGAAAGAAAAAGTATTTACAGATGATGAATATGACAAATTAGAAACTCTTACATTAAAGGAAAAAGGGAAAGAAAAACGTGTAACAAAAAAATTTATCGACAAGCTGAAAAAAGGAAGGGTTTAACCAGTGGCGTTGCACCTTTATTTTCGACCTTCATTTAAGAGAAGCCTTAAAGCGTTAGGCTCTGAACAAAAGAAAATAGTTGGGTTAATCTTGGAAGTTTTAACAATTTATTATTCCAGCAATTGCGATTTGTTAGAAGCGCAAAAATAGCCACGCGATTCTTTTACAAACAATTGCGGAAACCATATTATGAAGCTGGTGTGGAAAAAAATATCAGGGTCGCCATAAGAAGAGAGGGTGAAAAATGTATTGCCATAGTAGCCGGCAATCATAATCAAATAAAACGGTTTTTGGCAAATCTTTGAGTTTTTCTGTGCAACTGTCCCCATAAAAAATTAGCTATGCCCAGATCCCGGCTCAAGGCCGGGATGACAACTTGGGCGGTGAAATGACAATAGAGAGTGCGGAAATATCAAATCCTCATTTGTTATTTCCGGTCCGATTTATCCGACAATTTTGTTTCAACTCAACTCGGAAATAGTCATGACTATTTCCGAATAGGGCAAAATTTAGACGAGAAATAGACCTCTTTTCAGAAGGGGAGATTCGGTGGAAGGTCTTTGCATTTTAAGGATAATGAGGGGATTACCACAAAAAAGGCACGAATAATGTGGGATTTATCACAAAAAGTCAAGGAAAGGGCTTGCGTTGGGGAATAAATTCACGTATACTTGATTTATGAAAAGGGATATTTATCGAGATTTAATTGGTTGGAAGAACTCAGCCAGGCGAAAGCCTCTTCTTCTTAAGGGGGCAAGGCAGACTGGTAAGACCTATATTCTCAAGGAGTTTGGAAAAAGAGAATATAGGCGGGTACATTATTTTAATTTTGAGGAAGATTCGCGTTTGGCGCGTTTTTTTGACCGGGATTTGCGGCCTTTAAGGATTATTGCGGAACTTTCCGCGTATTGCAATTGTGATATAAGTGCTCATGAAGATTTAATTGTTTTTGATGAAATTCAGGCTTCAAATAACGCTCTTAATTCTTTGAAGTATTTTCAGGAAGAGAGTAATGAGTTTCATATTGCCGCCGCGGGGTCGCTTCTTGGTGTTAAAATGTCTTCTCCCGGTTCTTTTCCTGTTGGGAAGGTGAATTTTTTAGATCTTTATCCGCTCAATTTTTTTGAGTTTCTTGACGCTCTTGGTCAGACTAATTATCGTCAGCTTTTGGAGGGGGTAACTGACTTTACTTCTTTATCTATTCCTTTCCACGAAGATTTGATCAGCAGTCTTCAGAAATATTATTTCGTGGGGGGGATGCCGGAGGCTGTTAAGCATTATTCTCAAACCGGAGAGTTGACGCAAGTAAGAGATATTCAAAAAGAGATCATTGATTCTTATGTTTTGGATTTCGCGAAGCACGCGCCATCTTCTGATATTCCAAAGCTTACACTTATTTGGAATTCACTTGTTTTGTATCTTGCGAGGGAAAATAAAAAATTTATGTTTTCAGCGCTTAGAAAAGGCGCCAGAGCAAGAGAGTACGAAAACGCGCTTATTTGGCTTGAGAATGCCGGACTGATCTATCGTGCTTTTGCTGTTGAGTGCAGTCGGTTTCCTTTGGAGCATTATGCCGATAAAGGATGTTTTAAAGTGTATTGTCTCGATGTTGGTCTTTTGGGAGCGTTGGCAAAAACTTCTGTCAATATTCAGCTCTCAGGAAAACGAATCTTTAGGGAATACGCGGGGGCTTTTGTTGAGAATTATGTCGCACAGCAATTGAAATGTATCACTCAGCAGAATTTATATTATTGGCGAAGTAAAAGCGGCATGGCTGAGTTGGATTTTCTTTGTGAGGCGGATAATGATGTTTATCCTCTTGAAGTTAAGTCCGGCGTTAACGCTAAGAGTAAGAGTTTCAATTCTTACGATCAACAGTTTAATCCGTCATATTTGATCAGAACAACACTGCTTAATTTGAGAAAAGATGGCAAAGTTTGTAATATCCCGCTTTATGCCGTAATGCTTCTTTTTGAGTTAATGGGAAAGATTAAATAGAATCGGTATTGTTTTTGTCTTCAACATGTGTTTTGGGTATTTAGCCATTCAAGGGCGGACACTTGGGTCCGCCCCTACGATTCTTATTTCGTTCAAATGATTTATAATGCATTCTGCAATGCGATGCCATTATTATTGATGGTACCTGAATTGTGACAATATACACCCTACGGAATTTGCGTGTATATGTGGAAAATATTCGTATGGGCGGACCCGTGTGTCCGACCTATTGTGGAGCTTCATATCATTATGGATACAGGGGGAGAGAAATTTTTGTTTTGGTCATATGGGAAAATTTTGCCCATGTACGTTAAATATAAAAAAGGTGGATAATTGGTGTTCCTTCGCCTTGAGCGTATAGTATACTATATGTATGGCAGAGAAAATAAGATTACTATTATTTTCCGTGAAGTGACCATATATAGCTCTAAACAAAGGCGTTATGGAAGGTTTTATGGTGATTTGGCGAGACGAGGGTAACCAGTAAATTGCACCTACGAGGTGATTTTTATGGGGTATTATTAAAGAGTTTTAAGAAGTGTTTGCTACGGGAGGGGTTATTTGTTATAGTGGAATGATAATAACAATAATATAGATGTAAGTTTCATTTACCACCCCCCAATTGCACCTCGTAGGTGCAACTGCTTTGGTTGCACCTACGAGGTGCAATTGGGGGGTGCGTGGAGGGGTTATGTTTTTTGGGGGAGCGGCGAAAATATGTATGGGTGAGAAAAAGCGGGCGGGGTTTACTGTTTGGCGCGGTAGGAGAGTGCGTCCGTTTCTTCGGGGGGTTGCTTTAGCGGTTGCTTTTATATTTTTGTTTGAGCAGATTGGGTTTGGGCAGAATGTTAGGACGGCTCCGACGGCGGCGTCTTCCGCGGCCAGCACTCATCTCAATCTGAATCAATTTTCTATTCCTCGGGATATTGCTATCACGAAAGACGTAAAGAAAACTGATAGCCCTGAGACGATCATTAACATCAAAGACGTTCATAACAATTACGGGGCGCAGGAATCGATAGTGGAGGTGCTTGAGAACCTTTTGATTAATTATGACGTTCGGTTTGTAGGGGTTGAAGGTTCTGAAGGTTATATTGACATGAGCGCGATATCGGCGTTTCCTGATGAACGCGTTAAAAAGCTTTCTGCCGATTATATGATGCGTCAGGGGAAAATTTCCGCGGGGGAATTTTTCGCGTCGGTTTCACGGGTTCCGATTCTTTTATATGGGATTGACGACAGCTTGCTTTACGTAAAAAATTATTACGCGTTTTTGAACCTGCTTGAATATAAAAAACAAAACCAGAAATTGGTAACCAATCTAAAAGTTGTGCTTTCCGCGCTTGAAGAACATGTGTTCTCCGAAGACCTAAAAGTTCTCAATTCCAATTCCGTCCTTAACGCCGAAGAGAAAAGATTTACCAAGCGGTGGGGTGCTGTTCGTGAGATGGGGAAAAAGTATGGTGTCGAACTTAGCGCGTATCCGAATGTTACCGCGCTGACCGATGCCGCGCGGCTTGAAGGAATCATTAACTACCAAATGGTAAATTCCGAACGGGACGAGCTTTTGGACATTTTGGCAAAACGTCTTAAAAAATCTCCTCTCGAAGAACTTGTGTTAAAAAG
>Ga0208325_1000355_pt1 | contig 12472 bp, 16 predicted proteins | sample PL_2010_330m_FD_185486 | JGI IMG/M metagenome (GOLD analysis project Ga0208325, IMG submission 185486) | Freshwater microbial communities from Powell Lake, British Columbia, Canada to study Microbial Dark Matter (Phase II) - PL_2010_330m... | ecosystem: Environmental > Aquatic > Freshwater >...
GAATTAGACCCTGAGTATTTCAAAATTGCAGAGAAAAGAATAAAAGAAGAAAAATCAGGCTGAAAATACGCCTGTCAAATCTAATGGAATTTGAAAAGGAGGAAGAGGATGAGCAAATACCGGAGAGCGGCTAAGGTTGACCAGAATCAGAGTAGCATAGTGAGATCGTTGCGCCAACTACCAGGTATTACGGTGTCTGTTGGTCACGACGACATAATTCTTGGCAGAGAAGTGAACGGCGTCAAAATGAATTTCTGGTTCGAGATAAAACGCCCTGAGTGTATCGGCAAAGATGGAGTGGTCAGACCCAGCGCACTCACGGATAGCGAAAAGAAACTGATGAAGGAATGGCGCGGTCATTATGCTGTTGTGAGTAGCCTCGACGAGATATTGGACGAAATAAAGGGTTGACAAGCGGTAAGACAATGCGAGACACTGTATGACAAACATGAGTACATTTGTTTCAGAAATTAACGTAAGGGTTCCACGGGCTATGAGGAATTACCTTGAATCAATAGCAGCTGGCCAACTTACGGATTTGTCAGCGGTGGTTAGGGCGGCGCTGATGGATAGTATGCCAGACGAGGTTAAAGCTCAAATTTCAGACGAGATCAAGCGCGGAGAGAAAAAATGACTGAATGCCCACTAATGGCAGGAGTAATGGCTGCCACGGAAGAGATAAAGCTGGAAACCGGCTTTGTCCCCGATGGCTGGATGGTGGCAAAACGCATTGAGGCCAAGTTCCAGAAAGAGCGGGACCAGCGGAAGCAGTGGGAAACCAAGTACCACGAACTGCTGCACCGGACCGGGGGGCATGGATGATTCACGTATTGCCGGTAGACGACACGATTAAACACATCAACTCTACCTGTTGTGCTTGCTGTCCGAGACTTGAAAAGAATAACGGCAATCCCGGCTGGATTATAAACGAGGGCGAATAATGGCCAAAATCAATAAAGAGAAGTGGCATCAGTCTTGGTTTTACGATCTGAGTACGGAATCCAAGCTATTCTACTGCTTCCTGTGGGATATTGTTGATTCTGCCGGGTGCTGGAAGATTGACGGCAATGAAGTTAAGAGTACCCTGCGCCTCCCTGCTATGAGCGTAGACGCCTGCGTTAAGGAGTTAATTGACGTCAACGTAGCCAGACTCGTAGAGGTTGAGGACAAGTCCTATGTGTGGCTCACGGAATACTGTCTGCAATACCACACGCTTTCAGAAAAATACAATGGGCACCGCATGGCTATCCGGCTTCTCAGGTTTTACGGCTTGTTCGATGAGCCCGTAATTAAGAGTCTGTTCAGGGACGGCTATCAATTCACCGTCGATAAGGCCAGAAAGAAGCTTAAACTGGACGTAAACGACAGAGAACAGCCGGGAGAGCGCGATATGTTCAATACCGTAACGGATCTTGGAATACCGCTATCGTGGCAGGATTGGCGGCGTCTCTGCCAGCTTTGCCCGAAAATGGACAAGAGGCAGGTCTTTGAGTCCATTGCTGAGTTTGTGCCAATATACCTTCCGAATCATATCAAGACGGCAGACTCGCCCGAAAAGGTAATGACTAACCTTGCCCACCCGTGGCTTATGTTTGTCGATATAGCGGAATACAGTGAAAAAGGTAAGATATACAGCTCGCCGCGTGCAGAATCATTGCTGGGCAAATGGCGGGATGAGGGGAACGCATGCAAGAAGAAGTACAGCCAGAAACCGATTTAGCAGTTACACACAACGAGGATGTTGAGGTTGAAGTAATGGGCGAACTGCAAAGCGCCCAACAGAAACAGCATGTATCAACGCGCAAGATGCTCCAAGAGGTTGACGACAGCCGACTTGAAGGACAACCCTCATTGGTCGATTCTTGGGACCGTATAGCCCGATTCAACGACACCAACGAGCTTGTGCGCGTCAATATCCAGCAAGTACAGCAGATGCTCCAAGAGGCATACGAGGAACATCAGCACCAGAAGATAGAGGACAACGAGAGATTGAAGGGCCTGAAGCAACAGGCCAAGGCAGATCCGAGGCTGGCCGACGACTATACACTTGAGCTTCACCGGGTTCAAACGGAGCGCAAGAACGAGCGCAAGCAGATCCAGAATCTCGCTGTAACCGGTATGGGACTCGCCGCAGAGTACCGCAAATGCGCGATGCAGCGTGCAATGTTCATTCATATCAACATGATCTCGCAGTTTACCGTAATGGTTACAGCCTCAATTCAAAGGCATGTGAAGGATCCTCACGATATGAGGGCAATCCTTGAGGATATCAAGAATGCGAAGCGGGTGTGTTTCCCGTCCGAGGATAGGGAATAATGAAGAAAAAAGGGGACATGAAGCATGCTCCGGTCGCAAATGTCGGTCAAGTAATTGACGATATGATTGAGCGGCTGGAGAAGCAACCTCCGCGCCTCAAGGCTTTCTGGGATTATAAGCCGATCCCGCTATATCTGGGCGAAAAGTCGCATACTACCGTTTCGGAAGACGGATTCTTTCGCACCAAAAAGAAGATCAGGGCTATCGTGGGCGGCAACCGTAGCGTGAAAACTTACAACTCGATCTATGAGCTTATCGCCATCTTTACGGGAATCGTCCCCCCCTGCATGCAGGGAGTCTGGCCTTGGGAGCAAGCCTTGAAGGACTGTCTACCGGGAGGGCGCCACCCTCGCGCACGCAGAACCCGCATAATCGTACAGAATTACACTACCCATTGGGCTACGGCCATCAGACCAATTCTCTTGCAGCAGGAGCAGGATAACGATACAGGGCTTCTCCCCGAAGGCTACGACGATTGGAACTCCGAAGAACATCTATTCACCGGCCCTGACGGATCAATGCTTCATATTTACTCAGCGGATCCGCGCGAACAGACAGACCCCATCTTTCTCAGGGGGGGTGCCTTTGACGCAACGGTAATCGACGAACCCAACTCCCAGACAGTATTCGAGGAAAGCGTGGCCCGGACGATAGCCGTACCGCACGGGTTGGGATTCGTCACATTGTGCTATTGCCCGGAAGACGGCTTTGAAGCGTGGCACTATAAGCGAATCTATCAGGCTGGCTACGACTTCCAGACCTATGAGCCGCTTCCCCCTGAGAAGGTGAATCCAGATATCTTTGTTCAGGTAGCAACCCCGATGGACAATCCATCTGTAACAGAAGCGGGATTGGCGGCATTGCGTGCCGCATGCAGACCTTGGCAGATCGAGGCAAAGGTCAATGGCAGATACTCAGCGCAGGGCGATAACAGCTTTTTCTCAATAGAAATCCTCTCGAATTGGCAGATTAAGCCCGATCTAAAGGCTTTTTACGAATATGCGGATCTCGATATGTCCGATGTCAATACCTACGAAGGCGAGTTTGAGGCCGAAGTGGACTACATAACAGCAGAAGAGGGCGACCGTATTTGCGATAAAGACGATAACGAAAGGGTATTGTGGAAAGTCTGGCACCGACCGGTGGATAAGCATAAGTACATCCTGATCGCTGATTGCGCAGCCGGTAGAGCCAAGGGTGACTATCAATGTGCTGATATTCTCGATGCAACCGACTATGCCAAACCATTCCAAGTGGCTCAGTTGCGTATCAGGAAATGCACAATCCTTGACTTTTCGGCACAATGCGCGGCAATGGCCACCGATTACGGCGAGATTCTGGTTGCCCCGGAAGCCAATACCTACGGCGAGGCGTTTATCGACAATATCAGAGAGTATCCCGATATCTACATCAGAACCAACATATCGTCGCGCATAGAGAACCCGGACGAGAAGAAGTACGGCTGGTCCTCGAATATCCATAGCAAACTCAATATGCTGGAAAACCTCGACGAATTTCTCAAGAAGTGCAACGCGCAGAACTTTATCCCGATACGCTCCCAATCGACACTCAATGAGTTGATGTCATATCAGGAGAAGATCAAGAGTACGGTCTACGGGGAAGTCAAGCGAGAGTGGGGTGCCAAGTCCGGCATGCATGACGACACGGTTACAACGCTCGGCATTGGAGTCTGGATTATCAGGAAGGAGTACGAAAAACTGTCCGTATCTCATTTGGTCGCGCGAGAGGCCGCAAAGAAACATATTGACTTACACGCTCAACGTATGAAAAAATACCCTCAGTCGGATAGGGGCTTCGGCAAGATGCTTGGCCACAAGAAGCGAAGTCTCGTACAGTTGCGAGGGAATCGGAACCAACCAAGGAGGCGCGACAATGGCTGAATACGACGGCAAGAGCGCCAACCAGATAGAAGCGTTAAAGATTTACCGCGACTCACTTGCGCAGTCTATTGACTTTGTTAATCCGTACTTCCAGAATTTCGTGCGCTGGTACAGATTGTTTTGCGGAAACAGACCCGCGGAGATTGACTGCACGTATTCCCAGATCATGCTTTGGTATCCCTACTCAATCATAGATCAGGAATTACCCGTAACACTCCGAAGCATGTTTTCAAATCCTGACTGGCTCAACCTTGAGGCTACCGGTTACGAGTACGAGCGCCACGCGAAAGTTGCAACGAAGTGGCTCATCTACCAGATGGAAAAGGTGCAGCGTATCCAGCAAACGATTATTCCTACCGCACAATCCACACACCTATTCGGAACCGGCTACAGATTCTACGGCCATAAATATGTTCCCAAAGAGACTAGCCGCAACAGGGAAGTGACAGGTCTTGCCGGAATGATCGAAGGGCTTGAGAAGCAAGTCTCCATTGAACAGCAGGGTATCATCAGTGGCGATTACATGAATGTGTTTAACGTGTATCCAGCTCCCTACGGTGGACTCGTTAATGCCGCCGACAACATGAGCGAGTCAGTGGCACCATACGTTATCGTAATGACTTGGCCGGAAGAAGACGCGATAAAGAAAGAGGGCGAGAAAAACAATTTCGATAAGGGGCAGATTGCTGAAATGCTCAAGGCTCCACTTGAGTCAAAGGATCCGGCGGGAGAGTTTAAGGACACGCTTTCAACGATGCGTTCAGGATGGGATAATTTCAGTAAGCCGGAGTGGATTCGCAAGGCCGCAGCAAAAGGGTTGAGCGTGGGTAAACATAGGCGCGTTGGTTGGTATATGTCGCCTAAGCGTTGGATTGTTGTTGGCGAAGACGAGTTTGTTCTCTATGACGGCAAACCACTATTTGAAGCCACCCCCCTCGCAAAGTTTGTTGGATCATCCAACCTTGATAACTGGTTTGGTGTTGGCCTGATTGAGCCATGTGAGGATTTGATTACCAGCATGATTATGAATTTCAATCATCGCATGGATTATCTCGCAGGCGTATTTCACCCGCCGACATACTTGCCGAAGCGCCTTGTTGACGATTGTGGCGGAAGTCTTGAAGCGTTCGACCCCGAACCGTACAAGATTCAGACGTACAATCACAAACAGTTCCCGCAAGGTATTGGCAGTTACATTTTCCACGACACGAACGACGCGATTGACCAGCAGGCTTTTGTTGAAGACGCGCAGATGCAGGGTTATCTGCAACAGATTATCGGGCAGTATCCCGTTACGAGTCTTGACGGAAATAACGCGACGACAACTGCCGCGCTTGTTTCAAAAGATGTTGCACGCGGAATGCTTCGCGCAATCAATATAGAAAACAGTGGGCTCCATGATTCAGCATGGCTCACCTTGAAGATGGGATCCAAGTATATTACTGACGATCAATGGATACGCATTAACAATGCCGACGGGTTCCCGTGGCAACAGGTGGACAAGGATGCCATCACGGACGGGTACGGCGTACACATTACTGGTGCCAAGGATTTGCAGATAGCGGAAATCACTTTCAGGCGTATGCTCTCAGTGGCACCAATGCTATTGCAGAGCCAGCAAGTACGCGGCCAAGTTGAAGCGTTGCGTCAACTCGCATCAAAGGGAGGCTACGAGAATGTTGATACCATCATGCTAGGCGAGCAGGGGCCCACGCCTCCGCAAATTCCGAACGCAACCGGCGGCGCGTCACCCGCAGCCACGGATGCAGGCGGGGCTCCCACCATCCAGAACGAACAGGCCGGCATGCAGAACGGCGCGGCACCAGTTGGCGGTAGCGGCGAGGGCGGTAATATACTCGTATGAAACAGGTAATGGACAGAACGAGATCGACGCGTCCCATAAACGTGCCCGACGAAGAGGACGTTAAGAAGATGGAGAACGCGCGTGCCAAGGCCACAGAAGAACTTGCAGAGATTGAAGACTCAATAATGCGCCTGGAGAGCCCTGATTATCAGAAGCTCGTTGAAGAGTCCAAGCAGGACATGATCGAGATAGCTTTGGCCGCAATGGAACTCGAAGCAGACGACGTAAAAGGATTCAGTCGTGCGCAGGGGCAATTTTTTGAAAGGAAACGCTTGACGCAGAAATTGACCCATGTGAGAATAGAGGCCGAAGAGAAAAAGAATTTCATAAGCGTTATCGCTGACCAGACAATGAAACTGGTCAAGAAAATGCAAAAAACCAAGGAGGGGAAGAAAGATGGACGTTAATGTAGCAACACCAGTAGCGGCAGCCCCGGCACCAGCAGGAGAACATCAGACGCCCGAAGACGCGGCGCTTGATGTAATTGTGAGTGTAGGCAAGCCTTCAACTGGTAGTGTGGCGACGCCAGAACCGGCAGCCCCGGCTCCAGCGGCTACACCTACGCCGACGCCTACTGACCCCCCAGCAGGACAGACACCAGCAGAACCGATAGCAGGCACACCGCCTACGGATGGGGCGCAAACCCCGACAGATCCAGCAGGCGTAGCTTCCGGCGAGGCTCCCGCAGAGGGAACACCAGCATTGGACGAGGCCAAAGCTTTCGAGGAAGCGTTAGGATTGTCGCCTGAGACAGAGGAAACGGTCGAAACGTGGCGAGGGAGGGCAGAGGACGCCGCGCGTGAGACAAGCAGAGTATCCCAAGAACGCGAAGCCCAGCTTGCCGCTTTACGCGAAATAGGCGTTGAGTTGGTTCACGTTGGCGATGGTCAGTATCAATTGGCCCCGACGGACGATTACCGCAGTAAATTCGATATTGATAAAGACGTTGATATCGCACGGTTAATCGAGCCGATGTCGGAAGCGCAGAGGGACGCCATGTTTTCAGACCCGGAAGGAACCTTTGCCAAGCTGAGTAAGGGGGTTGCGAAAAAGGTTGCGCTGGAACTACTTGCGAAAAGACCTCCCATTAAGGAGGCACTATCACGTCCCCTTCTTACGGAGAGTGAGACACGCGAGGCATACGGTACGTTCGTCAATGCGAAGATGCCTGACGGAAAGACCTCGATGTATCCAGACGCAGACAAGCCCGAAATACAGAGCAGGATGTCCCGTTTATGGACTGACAATTCTCCAGCCATGAACGCGGTTAGAGAAGCAGCCGTGAAAGACAAAGGCGTTTACATGGCCGCTATGGAACTCTGTTATTACAAGGCCGCATACGGGGTAACACAAGTAAAGGAGCGCATAAGGTTGGCGGGTGCCAATGCAGCAGCGCAAGAGTTAGTGAATCAAAACGATGTAACGATACCAGCAGGGGGCGCAGGTGCGCCAGCGGGGGTTTCCCCGACAGCAGCACCAGTTTCGGCAGAGGACGACCAACTTAATCTGATTGCCAATGCAAAACCCGTGTAAGTCGTTGCATGACTTTTATTTATGGGGGTAGATTATGCCAGCAGTACAACAGGGTGCAGTAATAGATGGAGCAGCACGTTCGGATAACGTAAACTCAGCCGGTCTCACCATAGACATGGAGAAGAAGATCCATGAGCTAGAGCCAGACGAGTACAAGATGGTTGCGTTGATGAAGCAGTTTGGTCAGGACAGGGCATGCCTACAGATGAAGCATCAGTGGCAGGAAGATCGCCCGATTCCGAATTATTCGACCATTTCGCAGACATCGGCGGCAGGTGCCACGACTATTTACGTCAATGATTACACGCGCGTTCAGGACGATAAGATTCTCATTGTTGTCGATTATAAAACGGGCGAGATCAAAGAGCGTCTTCTGGTGCAGGATACCAGCATCGACGAGGGCGTAGACGTGGTAGCGATTACAGACGGCTCAAGTGGCGCGACAAACGCACTTGCAGTTGGTGATATCGTTGTTATCGGCCCTGAGTCACACGCAGAAGGCGAAGACGTGCCGGTTGCATTCACGAATAGGACGATTGACCTGTATACCTACAACATGCAGATTGACCGCGCAGTGAAGATCACGGATCAGGAAGAGGCAATCGCTCACTACGACAGCAGGCAGCAGAGCCTCGCATGGTCGCGGAAGAAAGCATGGATCGAAACTATGCGCGACGTAAACCTACTCTTCTATCTCGCAACGAAAGAGCGCGAGACAACCACAGGTGGCGGCAGACGCAGATATCTCTGCGACGGCGTATTTGCTCTCTTCACTGAGAACAACATCGACCTGTCAGAAACCGACGGCGGATTCACAGAGGAAACTCTGGGCGGAATCTTGGCGGCGACCAAGTATTTCTCCGGTTCAAGCGAGAAGAAGATTCTCCTTGGCGGATCGAACGCATGGCGGGCAATTTCCGCGTGGCCGAAAGCCGCTCTCAAGGTTAGCCCTAGAGAAAAGGCGTGGGGAATCAGGCTCAACGAGATTATCACAGGCTTTGGTGATATCGACGTAGGTTATGACAACTCGCTCAACGCGAATGTCGGACTTGCTGACCGGGCTGTTGTACTGGATGTAAACCTGATGCGCAGACTGTACCTCCAGAGTATCGGATGGTTCAAGATGCACCAGAACATTCAGGGCGCACGCGACATTCATAACAAGGAAGATGCCATAAGCGGAACTTGTGGAATCATGGCCCCGCTTTCAGAGCTGTATGCTCAGGTAAGCGGCATTCACTAAACAAAACCCAAAGTAAGGTAGGAGGAAGTTGAAATGACGAAGCATGATGAAAAATGGAAGAACGAACCGGAAGCTAAAACCAAGCGAGTATTTCGCACGACTAAGGTTCCGTTTGAACAGGATAAGCGAATACTGGCGACCGTGAACCGCGCTGAGGGCGTGGATAAGGGTACGACAGTAAGACCGCTTCTTCTCAAGAAATCGTTTAATCATGCCGGTCAGTACATCTTGCAGGAAAACGAACAGGAATATATCGTCCAACTCATGGCCCTCCGTAGGGCAGAGAAGAACGGTAAAATCCTTGAAGTGGATCCTGTGTGGGAAGGAAAGCCATTCATACCAGCGCCTCCGCCTGACGAGAGAGACAAATTAATCGCAGCAAAAAACAAAGAAATCGAAGAGCTGAATGCCAAGCTCGCGGAATCCAAGGGAGGGAAACCTGCTAAGGATTCCGGGAGCAATGGCGACAAGGGTGCCAGTGGCGCTCAATCGTCGGCGGGCAGCTCGGAAGGAGTAAAGTAATTATGAAGAAAACACGTATAATCGCGGGAATAGTTCTCGTTTTGGGTATGTTTGGTTCGATGGTTCGCGCTGAACAGGAAGGCATCACGTTCTTTAACGAGTACGATGAGGCTTCTGCAATTCGGCTGAGATACATTGGCGCTGCTACGGCAACAGTATCCAACGCTCCGAACACCATCACGCTCACGGATGATGGTACGATCAACACGATAACATTGACGGCTGCAACCACAATGTCATCGGTGTTGGCAAGTATAATGGATGCAACAAACTCAGCGTCGGCAAGGAACTTCATTCCTGAATACTTCTGCACGCTGTCTACCGATACGATGAGTAACAAGTTCGTACAGGCTACGGTCTTTACGGATGTGTCAGACGGCAAGTGGGCATCAGTGTTGAAGGTTGATACGTCGGAAGCGCTGACTTATGATGTTGCGCGAGTTGGAAGCGGTTTGTCTGGTGGCATTAGGTCGTCAGCAGCATGCTGGCTCAAAGGCATCAATGGCAATATTACGGGCACAGGCGATGTTACGCTCAATGTATACGTTGACGACGATAAGATGTGGGAAAAAGTGTACCAGAGTCCGGTATACGGCACATCTGATGGCACGGTATTTACGACCAACGCCATTGTGAGTGTCAATGAAGATCTCAATATGTATATTGGGGGCGGTCGTCGCGTTCTCGTCAGGGCCACCAGAGCCACTACTGCCACAACCGGCGGTATCGGTGCTGTATTCACCCAGCGATAATTATTTGTGCAGGGGCTCTCAACGCGAGGGCTCCTGCCCTTTCCTGATAAGGGGGGATGATATGAAGAAAACACTTATCGCACTTCTGGTAATGTTGGCATTGATATCGGGGTCTAGGGCTGGATGGCAAAGATCCAGTGGTAGAACGAAATGGGTAAGCAATCCTACTGCTGCTCCTTGTTTCACGCGAGACAGGGCAAAAGACGTTTACCCCAAAAGGAAGGTGCTCATTTATCCCGACACCATTACCATTCTCGATTCCGGCAATCAGGCTGGGACGGGCGTTGTTTACAATACGGGATATTTCACGATTGATGGCTCCGGCGATATCTACCCAATAGACAATCTGTTAGATATGTATTCCGAGGCTGGCGATCCGGGGCTGTTGTATGACGTTGAATTTTCGCTGGATTCTTCTGGCGACGTGTATCCAAAGGATTAACAAAAAAGTAACAAGGGAGATAGAAATATGAAAACACTCAAACTGATGGTAGCCGTACTGCTTATTATGGGTTGTGGCTTTTCCGCTATGGCGGAAGGATTGCTTATTCCTAATACGGATGGCGACAACTTGGGCAGAACCGACAAGAAGTTCGGGACGGTCTTTGCGAATATATGGAGCAACCTTACGTCTACGATTTACGGAACGAACGGCGTATTCTATTCCGTAGACATAGAAACCGGCACGATAGAAAGTGCGGCGCTTACTGATAAGGCTGAATGGGCAACGCTAGTCACTCCTACAATAACGACCAACGTTAATGGCGGGACAAACGTGGTTCTTTTCACTGTTACTGATGTTGCTGGAACGGCGATAGCTTATAATAGCTCTTTTCGTTTCTGGATCACTGACGATGTGGACGGATCAGTTGCGGCTGTTGCTGGCGAAGTTGCTATCAGTGGCGGCGTTGAGTTACAGCAGGTGGTAGACAAGGGCGACTATTGGGTTGTGACCACTAACAACCTCAATACCCTTACTGCTACGATCACTGATACTCCAAATGAGACGACCTTTCTTCACGTACAGGCTCCATGTGGGCGCGTGACCACCGTAGCTTGTAATTTCACTTCACCATAATAAAACAGATAGGCGGTGCTGAGTTATGATCGCAGCCGGAATACCTATCAAAGCCGTCCAGAACATGATAGACGACGACTCTGATGAGACTAAAGTTGTCATTCGTGATTTCTTCAACATAGTCTATCAGGGCATAGGATCAATGCGGAATTGGGCGAGTTTGCGCCGTTACATTAGTGCTATGCCGTCGAGTGGCGTGCTTCCCGCTGATTGCGAACAGCTCTATTATGTGGAAGACGATACGGACTACCTGTATTTTCATGGTGGGGTTCCGTTACGCTACACCAGAAACCGGCTGTATAATTACTTCCGCGATATTGGGGTTGCCACTCCGCTGCTTTCGGGCTCGGATCTGGCGACAACCATCAATAGCACGACGGTAACGAGCGCAACTGGTGGCTTCGTTTCAGCAACGCACGTAGGCGAGTACATCAGGATTGGCATGCAGTTCGGGTTCTACAAGATTGCGTCGGTAACGGACACCAATACTATCGTCCTGAGTGATGCTGTGCGGATCGCAGACCTCACAGATCCGTCTTCTGCGGCAAATCTCACGGGTCAGTATTTCGAGATACGACCAACGGGCACAAAGAAGCTCCTGTTCACAAATGATGAAGGGGGAGCAATATCGTCTACCACTATCAAGGTATGGTATACGGGGGTGCCCCTTCCTGTCTACAATGACTACGACATGATTCTCCTGCCCGGCAACTGTGAGGCGGTGAGGGTCAAGGTATGTCAGATGATGGATCAGACCGATAAGTACACCAATGATGCGCTCAAGAAGGTGCCGGATTACGACGAAGAACTTGAAAAGATGATCGCCTTAGATCCCGTACCAACGATTCAGCGCACACCACGCGATAAGTACGGTCAGCGTATGGCCTTTGGAGCCAGAGGGACCGATAACCCAGGTAACTACTCTTCTAGCGGAAGGCGTATAGTGTAAGGATGAAAACCTATGGGAGAATACGCCAGACCTAGAAATCCGCAGACAGTCCCAAACACCAAGATAAGGGTGTTTGACGGGATCGGCGGCCCACCCACCCAGATCCTTAAACGCTTCAATTTTAAGGGATGGGATCTTTCCAATACTGTTGCCAACGACGTGAGGGATCTTCACCTTAGCGAAAAGGGGTCAGCACTTCTTAGACCCGGCGAGCGTAGACTTAGCTCAGAGGATTACACGATAGGCTGGATAGGGCAAATGACCATAGGCGGTCTGCTCAGGTACGGGACGATATGCAATAACGGTCTAACCAT
>Ga0208325_1000356_pt1 | contig 12393 bp, 12 predicted proteins | sample PL_2010_330m_FD_185486 | JGI IMG/M metagenome (GOLD analysis project Ga0208325, IMG submission 185486) | Freshwater microbial communities from Powell Lake, British Columbia, Canada to study Microbial Dark Matter (Phase II) - PL_2010_330m... | ecosystem: Environmental > Aquatic > Freshwater >...
CGTTGACGCCCTCGATCTCCGCCACCTCGGATGGCTCCTTCTCCTCAAGCTCGACGCCTCGGCCCAGGTAGTTCATGACGTTGAACTTGGAGGTGGAGCATACAACGTAGAAGGGTACACCCTGGTCTCGCGCCGCCAACGCCACTGTCCGGGTGCCCACCTTGTTGACGAAGCTGCCGTCATATAGGACGCTGTCGGCGCCCACGACGGCGACGTCGGCCGACTCCATGAACATGGCTGCGGCTGCGTCGACGACGAGCAGCACGTTGACCCCCTCCCCGGCCAGCCTCTCCGCGAGGTTCCTGCCCTCCATCTGGGGCCTCGACTCGGTTACCACGACGTTCTTTGCGCCTACCCCGAGGACCACGTCCGCTACGGTGCTGCTGTCGCTGATGGTGAACACGGTGGCGGGCTCCCCCAGCACGCTCTTCGCGTTCTCCACCAGCCTGCTCCTGTCCTTCCTCGACTCCTTGATGATCATCGAAGCCGACTTTGTCGCGGCGGCCCTGAGCTCGTTGAGGGCCGCCCCCTCAGGCAGCCTGCTGTAGAACATGCCAAGCTTGTTCGTTATCGGCGTCATGCTGGGCCTAGACTCGGCTATCCTCCTTGCATAGCTCTTCAGGGCCTCACGGAGCTCATCAGCGTCGTCCGCGCTGGCGTTTAGGGCGATGGCTATCATGGTGCCTAGGGCGGCGTTGCTGAGCCACTCGGCGCCGTGGTACTTATCCATGGCTATGCTCTGTATCAGCTTCTCTGCGTCGTAGATGCTGGACAAGTGTGTTCAGGTGTAAAGGCGCTCACTGATTAAAAAAAGGGTTAGGGGCCGGTCGCCTGTCCCGGCTTGGGGTAGTATGGCGCCGACGCGGGGACCGCGAAGACCCTGGTCCCCATCTCTCTGTCCAGCATCAGGAGGGCGTGGCTGTTGCCTCCAGCTAACTCTATCTGCTGGTTCAGCTCCGCCAGCATCTTGGGGTCCATCATAATCTATCAGAGAAAACCATGAAACCGCGGCTTTTTAACCGTTACAAACTTATAAATAAAACTGAATTCTCAATAGTTACTCGAAGATGACCAGCGAAAAACCTACTTAGAGGCCACCACAAGAGTGATGAGCTCGTCGTTCCGTACGGGCTCGCCGCCCGACTCTTCGTGGTACCTCCGCAGCGCCTCCACGCCTCTCCTGAGCCCCTCCTCCGAGATGGGTCTGAACATGCTCCACAGCCTCTTCTCGGCTATCTCCACGAACTCCTCTGCAGACTGGTACCGTTCGAGGCTGTAGGCGTGGAAAACCGTCTCCCTGAACCCTGCGGTGCCGAAATAGCGGCTGAAGTCGTCGTTGCTCGGGTAGACACTGAGCTGGTTCGCCTTGATCTCGGGGAAGTACTTGAAGACAACCTTCTCGTGGAGCTGCTCGTGGCTGATGGTGCGTATCACCGCGTGGCCGCCTGCCCTGAGCACCCTCCCGCACTCGTCAGCCGTGCCCTGCTTGTCCTCGATGTGGTGCCAAACCTGGCTGCTGAAGACGCAGTCGATCACCCCGGGGCGCAGGGGCATCCATTCCCCCATGGCGTTGAACCAGTGCACGTCCCGTGATTTGTGCCTCGCCTGCCCCACCATCCCGGGCACTGTGTCGAAGCCGCAGGTCGTTGCCCCGGTCTCCTCCATGAGGCCCACCGTGTATAGGCCGGTGCCGCAGCCGAGGTCCATGATGTACGAGCCTTCGCTGAGCCCGGCGAGACGCCTGGTCTCAGCGGCCCAGAGTTCCACGTTCTCGCTGCTCCTTCCCTTGTCGTACTCCTTCGCTATCTTATTGAACTCCTTGCCTGACCTCTCGGTGTACCCCTGGCTCATGGCAACTAATTCACTTCATCCCGTTAAAAAACTTGGAGGCTACACGCCATGTCGAGGCCGTCCGTCCACCGACTCGTGAAGCCCATGCAACAAAGATTAATATTAGCCAGCCCATATTTGGAGAGTCGCAAGCCGCCATAGCTCAGCCCGGTCAGAGCGTCTGCCTGTTAAGCAGTTGGTCTTCGGTTCAAATCCGAATGGCGGCGCCAACTTCTAGAGTATCTCCACGGCGTCTACCTGCACCTGCCTGAACTCCTCGATGTCTACGTTCACGGTGCCCCTCAGTTGCATCCTCATACGGGGGATGGACACCGACGCCGGGCTGAACTCGAACTCGAAGAAGGTCTCCATCTTAATGAGATACTCTATGGAGCCCAAGCTCTGCGTGGACACCTTGTGCCAGACGAGTCTCCCCGTCATCCTCTCTATCTCCTGTTTCAGCAGGCTCTTCGCGGGGTCCTCGCCGAACGAGGTGGCCCAGTTGTTGAAGTAGGGGTCGCTGAGAAGGGCCTCGAACAGCTCGTCAGTCATGTCGTCGACGATAGCGGTGTCCGGATTCGCTAGGTGGCTCTTCAACATCTCTAGGGCCTCCTCCATCTCCAGTTTCTCCTCGAGGGTCAGCAGCTTGCCGTCCAGCGAGTCCAGTGTGGACTGTATGTCATCGAGTTCCAGGGTGGTGTCCTCCCACTCTTCTAGGAGCTCGTCGAGCCTCTGGCTCACCTCCTCGACGCCGTCCTCCAGGTCGTCGATGCTTTCCTCTAGGCTGGCTCTTGTGCTTTCTATGGTGCCGTTCACATTGTCCAGATCCTGCTCCGCCTGTCCGAGCCTGGTGTTGAGGCTGTTGACGGCCTGGCTGAGCGTGACGATGGACTGAAGGCTTTCCTGTATCGAGCCCAGACTGTTGTTCATCTCCCCCATCTGAGCCATGATACCGTCTATGTTGTCCTCGAGGTCAGTTATCCGATCCTCAAGGTTTCTGTTGCTCTGCTCAACCATCTCGGGGTAGAAAACGGCGTATCCCGACCCCAGCCCGAGGCTGGCTCCGAGGATGAGGCCGATGACGACGAGGGCGAGGGGCTTCGAGACGAGGCCGTCGGTCTCCATGAGTGTATTGGTGTATGTAGATTAGATAAAGTTTTGACTGCTAGCCAGTGAAGTGGTCCCACCCGCCGCGCCTTATAGGCTTCACCGCGCCGTCGACAGTCAACACTATGTCCTTCTCCTCGGTGACTTCGCCGATGACGAGGAGGCTGCAGCCGACTCCGCCTAGGGCTTCCCTGATCTTTCCCTCGTTCTCGGGCCTAAACGTGAAGACGAGCTCGTACTCCTCCCCGCCGTAGAGCACCAGATCGGCTACGTCGAGGCCATGCCGCTCAGCGAACCTCGTCGCGGCGGGGTCCACAGGAGGCTCCGTAACCTTGAACCCTGCGCCCGTGCTCCTGGCTAGGTCGTAGAGGCTCACCGCCAAGCCGTCGCTGGAGTCCATGCATCCCGTCACGGCCCCGGTCTCTGCTAAGGCTATTCCCTCCTTGACCCTGGCCCGGGGCAGGTATATGCTGTCAAGTAGGGGTTTCTCTATGCCGCCGGGTATCTCAAGCCCCTCTAGGAGGTGCTTGAAGCCCGCCGAGGTGACGCCGAAGGCCCCAGTGGTGGCGAGCAGGTCACCGGGGCGGGCTCCGCCGGCCCTCTTCATGATCCTGGACTCCTGGGCGACGCCCAGCGCGACCCCCGAGATCACCACGTCGCACGCCTCGTTGGTGTCGCCGCCTACCACGTAGGCATCGTACTCCCGGGCTCCGGCCTCGAATCCCTTTGCCATCTCCTCGACGCTGGCGACGGGGTGGTCGCTGGGGAGCCCTATGCTGGGCATGAAGGCGATGGGCTGAACGCCCTTGGCGCCGAGGTCGCTGACGCTCATGACCACGGCCTTACGAGCCGCCTGGTAGGGCGTCATCCCCCGCGGGATGTCGGTCTCCCAGACCAGCATGTCAGTGTTTATGACCAGCGCCCGGCCGTCTCCGAGGCTGAGGGCGCTTGCGTCGTCCCAGAACGGTATAGGCATCCCCGGCATCTTCGTCAGGTGACGCATCATCCGCTCTATGAGCTTCCTCTCCCCGATGTCCGAAACTTTGGCCAATGTCTGTCTAGAAGTTTATTGCATTTTAGGTGTTTAAATTTTCAGTGTTTTGGTAAACATAATATACTATTATCAGCGGTCGTATAGTGATTGGAGTCGACAAAGAATGAAGATGCCTCTTGAAGACATAAGGGTGCTCGACCTCTCCCACGTATGGTTCGGCCCATGGTGCACCATGATGATGGCCGACATGGGCGCCGAGGTGATAAGGATCGAGCCCCCATGGGGTGCCATCGACAGACTCGCCGAGGGGGCTCTCTTCGGCGGGGCAAGCTATACGTTCCATCACCTGAATATCAACAAGAAGGATCTCACCCTCAACCTGAAGGACCCCGAGGGAGTGGAGATATTCAAGGAGCTGGTGAAGAAGAGTGACGTGGTCGTCCAGAACTTCAGCCCAGGCACCATAGAGAGGATGGGGCTCGGCTACGAGGTTCTCAAGGAGCTGAACCCAAGTATAATCTACGCGGCTCTTAGCGGCTTCGGGCAGACCGGCCCCTACTCCAAGCGGAGGAGCTACGCCATGATCGCGGAAGCCATGAGCGGCCACACGATGCTCACCGGAGAGCGCGCGGACCCGGAGGGTCCGCCCCTCGAGATGGCCCAGGCCTACGGAGACCTCGGGCCCGGGACCATGGCTGCCATGGCGATCCTCGCCGCGCTTAGGTACAGGGATAAGACGGGGAAGGGCCAGATGATCGACGTCGCCCAGCTGGACTGCATGGTGGCGTACAATACAGCGATCACCGGGTATCTTCTGTCAGGCTTGAAGCCTCTGGAGCTACGGGAGAAGTACCCGAGGGGTAGGGGAGCCGGAGGCATATTCAAGACCAAGGACGGTGGATGGATCAGGCTCGCAGCGTTCGGGCCTAGGGCGCTGGACAGGATCGTCCAGCACATGGGCGTCGAGCTCGACGACATCTCCCAGGAGATGATGGAGGAGAAGGTGGCGGAGCTTACCAGGGACGAGGCCGTGGAGATGTTCACGGGCGTCGGCCTACCCTGCGCCCCCGTCTACCATGTGGACGAGACGGTTGAAGACCCCCATGTACTGGCCAGGGACATGTTCGTGGAGCTGGAGCATCCGCTGGCGGGCAAGATTAAGCTTATCAACTTCCCGCTAAAGTTCTCGGAGACCCAGCCTGTGCTGAGGACCCCTGCGCCCGTGCTAGGAGAGCACAACAAGGAGCTTCTGAAGGAACTCATGGGCTTCGACGACGAGAAGATAGATGAGCTGATGAAGAAGGGGATAATATCCTACTCTAAATAAGCGGCCGACTCTTTACCACATCTCTTAAATTCTATTTCTTTTATAACTTCAAGGGCGCCCCGGTAGCTCAGTGGTCGGAGCGGCAGCCTCGTAAGCTGTAGGCCGCGGGTTCAAATCCCGCTCGGGGCTCCATCTCATCCCTACAGGACGAGCATTTATAGCGACATAGATCCTTTTCCCTGAAGGTGTCCTGTGCCTTGACTCAGAGCATGTCCATAGTTAACGCTAAGATTTGGCTCGAAGACGGCCTCTACGAGGGTGGTCTATTCGTCGAAGACGGAAAAATCGCGAAGATCGGTAGATCACTGCCAGAGGGCGAGCGCGTAGTGGACGCAGAGGGTAAACTGGTTATTCCTGGTCTCGTTGACCTCCACGTCCACTTCAGGGAGCCGGGCTTCACCCACAAGGGGGGCTTCTACACGGGGTCATGCGCCGCCGTTGCAGGCGGGGTCACCACCGTCGTGGATGAGCCGAACAACAGCCCCGTCACCAGCACGCCAGACGCCCTCCGCGATAAGATGAGGCTCGCGCAGCGGAAGGCGCTCGTGGACTACACGTTCAGCGTCGCCCTCTACGCGGACACGCTGGAGCAAATCCCCGTGTTCAGGGAGATGGGTGTCAACTGCTTCGCGGTGTTCGACATGCTCGGCGACGCGCCGACAGGGATGGACGACACGGGCGTGCTCCTCGACGCCCTCAGCCGGGTCAAGGAGGCTGAGGGGCTCGCGCTCCTCAACTGCAGGGAGTCGGACCTAGTGGTTCACGTCACGGATCGGATCAGGGGCTCCGGGAGCGGGACGCTGGACGACTACAACGCGCATTTCCCCCACGTAGCCGAGTCCGTCGGGGCGGCTAAACGGGTGCTTCTCTCCCACGCCGTCGGCGTAAAGGCTCACATGAGGGAGGTCTCGACGCTGGAGACCGTGAAGGCCCTGAGAAGGCTGAGGCGCTACATGGGTGGCGTCACCGCCGAGGCCAGGCCGGACCACCTTCTCCTCAACCACGAGAACACGAGGGGCTTGGGCCCCTACGCCCAGCAGTGGACCCCCGTGCGCAGGAAGACCGACAACGAGGCTCTGCTGGGCGCCCTCAGGGACAGCGTCATCAAGGTGATCGCCTCCGACCACGCCACCCACACAGAGGACGAGAAGGAGCGTGGCCGGGACAACATCTGGGATTCGCCTCCGGGGCTGCCTGCCGTCGAGACGATGCTCCCCCTGCTCCTCACAAAGGTTAACGAGGGTGTGCTTGAGCTTAGCACGCTCATAGACGCGGCTTCGGCTAACCCCGCCAAGGTGATTGGCCAGTACCCCCGTAAGGGTTGCATAAGGGTGGGTTCGGACGCGGACCTTGTTCTGGTGGACATGAAGGCGGAGAGGGTCATCAGGGGCGAGGGGCTGCACGGCAAGACCAAGTGGACGCCCTTCGAGGGCTGGAGGGTGAAGGGGGTCCCTGTGGCCACGTACGTGAGGGGAGTTGAGGCCTACGTGGACGGCGAGGCCGTGGCGGCGCCGGGGCATGGAGTGTTCCTGTCAGCCATGTAATCGATACCCATATCAGTGCCTCTCTCAACCGTCATCTTGGTGTAGACCGTGGCCAAGTACATTCTTTTATCAACGCTGACACCCGATGGACAGAAGACTCTGAAGAGCAAGCCTGAGCGCATCAAGGAGGTTAACAAGGAGATCGAGGCCTTCGGCGTCAAGGTTCTGGAGCAGTACGCCGTCCTCGGCCCCTACGACTTCGTGAACATCGTGGAGGCCCCCGACAACGACGCCGTCTTCAAGATGAGTGTCGACCTCGGCAGCCGGGGCACCATCAAGATACTGAGCATGCCCGCCGTACCCATCGACCACCTGATAAAGAAGCTGAAATAGCCTTCCCATCTTTTTTACTATAGGTTTCTACGCCACTCGTAGTTGGTGTCCACTTCGTTGAAGCCCAGGGACTCGTAGAGCCTGTTCGGCGCCTCCCGGGAACCCGTGCCCACGTAGACGTAGTCGGCGCCCAGCTCCACCAACTTTCTCATGCCATGGTACATTAACACCGTAGAGAGGCCCCTCCTCCTGTGGTCCGGGTGGGTCCCCACTGGCTCGAAGACGCCTATGTTGTTGATGGGGTGGTACCAGACTGTGGCGAACGAGGCCAGCGTGCCGCCGCCGGTGAACAGCGCGATGTTCAGGTCTCTGGGGAAGGTTGGGGCGTTGTACATGTTGCGGATCGCCTCCTCCGTGTGGAAGTCTCTCCCGAAGATCAGGTTGATGGAGTCGGCGACGAGGCCAGAGTCTTCCTCCGTGAGCGGCCTCAGGCGGTATCCCTCGGGCAGAGTAGCCTCGGGAACTGGGGCCTTGAGGCTTCTCCTGCGTGTGTACCCATACGCGCCTGTTCTCGTGTATCCCCTTGACTCTAGTAGCCGCTGACGTGTCTCGTCGTAGTCGTACACCCAGAAGCTGAGCCTGTTGACGCCGTCTTCGCCGGCGTGGGCGATGTTCTGCTCGGCCCACTCCACCATCTCAGGCTCAAGGCGTCTGTGATGTGGATGTATCTGTATGAAAGCGAAGCCGTCGCTCTCCAGGTTCACAACGCCCACGAGCTTGTCCTCGTCGGTGAACCAGAGCCGTATGTTGATTTTCCAATCGGTGGACTCACCCTTCACGGGCCTGTGGTACCTATGTCCCTCGATGCGTTCCAGCCACCAGTTGTGGAACCTCTGGTTCAGGGCGTAGCTCTCGATGAGGAGCCGCCTCATCTCCTCGAAGTCGCCGTCGTCCCTGCATTCACGTGAATACACGTATGGCCCTTCGCTGCATGGTGTCGGGTGTTAGATAAAAAGGTGTTACTTCCCGGAGAAGAACCGTCTCTGGTAGCTGTCCTCGTCCAGTATCCCGAGGCGTTGCATGGTCTGCCTCATGGCCTTCATGTTGGCCTCGCTCAGCTCCTGGAGGGGCTTCCGCGGTTTGCCGACGTCGGCACCCACCATGTTCAACGCCGCCTTCAGCGGCACGGGGTTGCTCTCGCTGTACATCATCCTGGTGAGAGGCAGCAGCCTGTAGAGGTGTTCACGGGTCTTCAGAACGTCTTCGTAGTTCTCCCACGGCTTGCTCAGCTCGGCGAACTCCCTCGGGCACATGCTGCCCGTCACGTTGCTGGTGCCCTTGCCGCCGGACGCCATGACGACAAGGATCAACGCATAGAACGCGCAGTCGCAGCAGAGGACGTTGAACTCGCCCCTGGTGAGCTCCACGGTTCGCATGACGCCGTAGGGGTTGGGGCCCGCCTCCTTGATGGCGACGATGTTCGGGTGCCGTGCGAGACGCGCTATTGTCTCGGGCTCAACGTTCACGCCGCACCGCTCCGGGTTGTTGTAGATGACGAAGGGCATGTCCACCGCGTCTGCGACGTCCTTGAAGTAGCGGTATAGGGCGTCCTGCGTGGGCTTGATGTAGGGAGGCTGGACCACGAGGCCGCAGTCGGCGCCCGCCTCCTTGGCGTAATTCGCGTTCTCCAGGGTGTCTCTGGTGCTTACGGCGGCGACGCCCACCATAACCGGGACCTTGCCACTCGCCTCGTCGATGACGACGTCAATGATCTTCTCCCGCTCCTCCTTCGTCAACAGTATGGCCTCTCCCGTGGAGCCCATGAGGAGTATGCCGTTGCTGCGGTTCTCGGCGTGGAAGTTCACGAGCCGTCTGAGCACATCGTAGTTGACCTCGTCTTTCTCCGTGAACGGTGTCACCAGTGCCGGCCAGCTGCCCTCGACGTTGTACCTCTTCAACATATCTCAAGGCAAACATCGTGGTTCCCAATATAAGCTATGCTGGGGTTGAGAAACATCTTAAATACGACACACAATATCTCTGTGACCCTCGTTGCCCAGCCTCATAGCCTACCCGTATGTCCCCCCGGGCTTCGAGATGGTTCTATCCGAGGAAGACGGAGCCACCCTGCTCTCCCCTGGGAGCGGCGGGGGATGCTGGGGCCTCTGGTTCAACGTCTCGCTCAGCGACGACCCAGCCAGTTGGGATGACGAGGTGCAGAGGCTCAACCAGCTTCAGGTAACCCTCCCAGCCCTCAGCGACGACCAGCGGCTCGTGCGGGCCCACGTGTCTGAGCTCTGCAGGTATCACCCCCTCTTCCCAGGTAGTGTAGAGAGGATCATCAGAAACGTTGGCGCGGAGAAGCTCCTCGACGCCAGTAACGTGGGCTGTGAGGGTAGGGGGCTGCTGAGGACGCTTGGCGTACAAACCGAAAAACAACAGGCGGAGCAGGGGCGAGGCGTGGCCCTCAACACATCAAGAGCCCTGAGGAAGGCGCTGAGGGGAGACGGGCCCGTGAGCCCCCTGGAGAGGAAGTGCTCGTTGCTGGTAGGGGAGATAGATTCGGGCGGCAGGGGGGCCGTGTCGTGGCTAGCCGATGTTCTCGCCCGGGGAGAGCCAGAGACCAAGTCCTTCAGAGAGCTATGCAGTGCCCATGGCCGTCGAGCAATTGAAGATGCGCCGCCCACGGGGCGGCCTTTCCACTGTTTCCGCTGTGAGCAGGGGTCCGGCCAGTGCTGCTTCTCTCAACAGACGGAGGCGACGCTACTCTGCCTCTCGGGGATGGACATGGGGGAAGTTGGGAAGCTGTTCCGCAGGTTCAGCGAGGAATATGTTCTGGCTTACTGCGACGCGCTGAACTCTTGGCTGGCGGACCTGCCCCCCGTTAACCCGTGGACAGACATCAACACATTTTACGTCGACGAGGAGAAGGCACAAGCCATCGCCGAGGAGACGGCGGAGACCCTGGGAGAGAAAACCCCTCTGAAGGTTTGGCTCGCCGGTTGCCTGTTGAAAACTCTTAAGAGCAACCAGAGGTGGCACGGCCACGAGGAGCTGCTGGACGGGGTTCCGGGCGCCGTGTCTTGGCTTGAATAAGCTTCTTAACCCACTCCGTTTCCATATTCCGTATGAAGATTATCGGCATAGTCGGCAGCCCCCGCTGCGATGGACACACAGCCAGGCTGGTGGAGGAGGTGCTCGCCGGCGCGAGAGAGACAGGCAACGAGACCCACATCTTCTACCTCTGCGACATGGACATCAAACCACTGGAATATGGGGACGGCGGCTACGTCTACCCTGAAGACGACTTCGCGTCGCTGATGCGTCACCTGGAGACCATGGGCGGCATAGTCATCGGTACCCCCATCTACTACGACCACGTTAGCAGCCGCACCAAGCTGTTCATCGACCGCCTCTACTACTACAGCATGAGCCACGGCGCCGAGTACAGGAAGCTTTTCCCGGAGGGTGTCAAGTGCGTCAACGCCATCACCTGCGGCTTGGACCACCCGAACGCGTACGACGAGGTGCTGGAGTGGATGAACGGCAGGATGACTAACTACTGGAAGATGCAGATAATAGGCAACCTCAAGGGCTACGGCAGCCACAAAAGAGCCGTAAAAAACAACGCGAATCTGCTGGCGGAAGCCAGGGAGATGGGGAAGAGGTTCTAGTCCAGCTCCAATCTCAGGTCTATTCCCCGTGAAGCGAGTCGGCGGTACAAGCACCATTACGGGTTTACGATCACGAGGCCGTCCAGGATTGGAGGCGTTATGTGTCTCTCGACGTTGAACGCCATGCCCTTGACGTACTTTATCTGGGTCTGGTGCCAGAAAACGGGTGATTGGCCCTCCCCCACCCGTAGGACATAGTGGTGCCGAACCGTGAACGGTACCCCCGCGTCGCCTCTGTTTTCGTACCTCGCCATGAACAGCTCCACGCTGAAGTCGCTCATGTCCATTCCCTGGACCACCGGGTCCTCTCTGAGCCACGGGAACGCCTCGTCCCACCTGAAAGTCATTATCCTCCAGAGGAAGCTGAACAGCCCGACGGGCTTCTCCCCCGCTGAGGGCTGATCGTAGTCCGTCAGGTAGACGTTGGCTCCGGGCGCGGTGCCGTTCATCCTGTACTCCAGCCAGCTCCAGCCCCAGCCCGAGTCCCCCAGATGCCTTCCCGGCGATACGGTCTGGGTCACCGTGGCGTCGTACCAGTCGTGAACCGTTGAGCCGTCGCCTAGCACACGCACCAACTCCACGGTGGACTCGAGGACGCCGTAGGGCTCATGCCTCTCCACCTCCCTGAGTGTCCCCACCGACTCGTATCTCTCGGATAGACTGCCGTCGACCGGTTCTCCTCGGCTGTCTTCCACCCAGCCATAAGCATATTCAAGTGCGTCCTCCGTGAACGACCTGTCCAGCACCCTCAGAACACACTCGATGGATATGTTCCCCTTGGCGGCGATGACGCCGAGTACGACGAGCCTCGAATCCCCCCTAGATGAACCCTCCACGTATATCCGGGGCCTGTAAACATCGAGGAGTCGTTCAGGCTGGTCCCCGTAGAAGACAACGGGGGCGCCCCTGTCAATCCACTCCCTTATCTCTTCGGCGGCGTCTGGGCTGTAGAGGCTGCTGTTGACGAGCACCGCATCGACGCCCCCGATCTCGACGACGTTCACGGCGTCTTCCAGAGCTTGACCCCCAGCCGCCGTGGGTTGGCACAGGGCGGACACGAGTAACAGGACGAGGTATATCCGTCCAGTGAACCTGTTCATCGAAGGCTTCGCCACCACTCTGCTCTACGCCGCCCCGATATATATGGTGGGCAGGCGAAGCATACTAATCCGATACGCAGCCCAACCCATTCATAGAGTGCCTATTGGACCTCCTCTCCATCAGTCCTTATACCGACATCGATCCCAGTGAGAAGGAGAACCGGGACTCCGATCTTGGATAATATTTTATCTTTCGCTATCCCTAACGCTTAAATCCGCCAGATGGTCACTTCTAACCACAGTCGTAGGTGACTGAGTTGGGAAACGCAAGACTGAACGTATGAGTTAGAGATACGAGCTGTAACGTCGTCGACAGGCCCGCCCACCTCCACGTGACCAACTGCCAAGGGGTAGACGTGATCACGCCTTTCTGGTTCAGGGGTGGACACACCGAGGTGAAGCTGCCACCCGGGTGCTTCATGGTGACGGCGGGAGTCGTCTGGGGAAACATATACACCGACAAGACGATGGTGGTCGCCAAGTGCGATCAGGTGACCTGCGTCAACCTGGTGCTGACCAAGTTCTCGGCGAGAAACCCGCCAGA